>Ga0183095_10296_pt2 | contig 155588 bp, 148 predicted proteins | sample BioMet4_FD_130346 | JGI IMG/M metagenome (GOLD analysis project Ga0183095, IMG submission 130346) | Microbial communities from bioreactor (seeded with sewage sludge) at LBNL, California, USA - Biofuel metagenome 4 (v2) (version 3) | ecosystem: Engineered > Bioreactor > Anaerobic > Unclassified ...
GCGAACGCGGCCTCCAAATTTCGGAGGATGGGATTCCAAAGGGAAGGGCGGCTTTGTGCAAAGCCCTTCCCTTTGGCGTGCCTTTCTTCCGATTCTTTCCGCACGAGCGGAAAGAATCGGCCCCCGGAGAGATGGACAAGCCGGCGAATATTGCCGGGGAAACCCGGGCGGCTCGCCGCCCCGGCAAGCAAAAACGACACCGTACCCCGCCTCATACAAAAAACGCCGCCGTCGCCGGCTTTGTCCGGGACGGCGGCGTATTCTCTATTTCCCCGCCGGGTGCTCCGCGAGATAGTCCTCCAGGATCTGCGCGGCCGAGGCCGTCAGATCGCCGCACGGGCGCCTTTTGTAGTACGCCGCCGTGCGCTCCTCGGGGGCCTTCGGCTGCGGATGCTCGCCCAGCCCCAGCAGCTCCCGGCAGATGATCGAGCCGTGCTCCGCGCGGAAACGCTCCGCCAGCTCGCGCACGCGCTCGTACTGCGCGATCTTCGCCTGCCGGTCGTCCGGGTCGGCGTACCCGTACAGCAGCCCCGCCGCCATAAGCATCCCGCTCACGGTGCCGCAGACCTCGCGCATGCCGCCCATGCCGCCGCCGAAGGACGAGGCCAGGCGGAACGCCGTCTCCGGCTCCAGCCCCACGTCCTCCGCGAACGCGCCCAAAACGGACTGCGCGCAGTTGTAGCCCTGTTCAAACAGGCTCTTCGCCCGCTCCGCATGATTCATCTCTCCGGTCCCTCCGTTTCGGTCGTAAGGCGGAAGCTCGTCCCGCCGCAGCTGCGGCAGGTGCAGCGGCCCGCGCCGCGCCGCCCGGCCTGCTGGCGCTCCAGGGTCTGCACGACCCGCCCGCGCCGCTGGTAGCGGCTTTTTTTGTGGCAGCCCAGGCACTCCACCACGTAAAATTTTCTCGGCCCGCGCGCGGCCGCGCGCTCGCGCTGCTTCTCGGCCATCGCCTGGCACGGCGGCGAGAGGCGGCTCGGCGGGCAGCCGATCTGCCGGCAGACCGCCTTCCAGGTCTCGTCGTGCCCGTGCGGCCGCCCCGTGAGCAGGGCCGCCGCCGCGTGCGCGTATTCGTGCCGCGCGGTGACGAGCAGCTGCGCCTCGTCCCGGCGCAGAAAGTCCGCGATGCGGATCTCCTCCGGCCAGAGCCCGCGGAAGGTGCAGACGCCATACTGCTTCGACATCCGCTTGGAAAACGCCAGCCGCACCCCGCTCGTGTCGATGCCGAGCAGGCGGTCGAGTCGGTCGTACTCCGCGCGGATCTGCTCAAGCGTCGTCATGGGCCGCCTCCAGTCTCTGCATGTCCTTCCGGAAGCTCGTCAGGAAGAAAACCGTGCAGACCGTGACGGAGATCCCGTCCGCGATGGGCTCCGCCAGAAAGACCGCGAACACCTTGTCCTCAAAGAACCGCGGCAGGATGTAGATGAGCGGGATGAGCAGGATCACCTTCCGCAGAAGCGCCACGAACAGGCTCGATTTGGCCTTGCCCGTCGCCATGAAGGTCTGCTGCGCGGCCATCTGCAGGCCGAACAGCCCCATCGCCGCCATGTAGAGCCGCAGCGCCCAGGTAGCCGTGCCGACGAGCTCGGGCTTGCTGTTGAAGATGCGGATGAACGCGCCCGGGAACAGCTCCACGAGCCCCCACAGCACGGCCATGTAGACGAACGCGGCGACGAACATTTTGCGGACGGCCTCGCGCACGCGCGCGGCGTTGCCCGCGCCGTAGTTGTAGCTGATGATCGGCTGCGCGCCCTGGCCGATGCCGTTGGCCGGCAGCCAGATCATCATCATGATCGTGCTGGCGATCGTCATCGCGCCGACGGGGATGTCGCCGCCGTATCTCTGCAGCGAGGAGTTGAAGGCGATGTTGAGAGCCGCCTCGGTCGCCTGCATGATGAAGGGCGCGAGGCCCAGCGCCATGGCCTTGCCCAAAAGCCGGAAGTCCGGCTTCAGATACGCCCGGCGCAGGCGCAGCTTCGTGCGCTTTCCGAGCAGGAACGACACCACGAACACCGCCGAGACGGCCTGCGAGAGGATGGTCGCGATCGCCGCGCCGTAGACGCCCCAGTGAAAGAGGAAGATCATGACGGGGTCGAGCACGATGTTCGTCACCGCGCCGATCACGATGGAGAGCATGCTGTATTTGGCGAAGCCCTGGGTCGTGATGAAGAGGTTGAGCCCCATGGCCAGCATCACGAAGAGCGAGCCGCCCGCGTAGACGCGCATGTAGGGCAGCGCGTAGACGATGGTCTTCTCGCTCGCGCCGAAGAGCCAGAGCAGCTGCTCGCCCCAGAGCTCGAACGCCGCCGTGAGCAGGATCGCGACCGCGACGAGCCCCGTGCAGCAGGTGCCGAGATAGCGCTCGGCCGTCTCGCTGTCGCCCCGGCCCATCTCGATGGCCGCGAGCGGCGCGCCGCCCTGCGCGACCAGCATGAAAAACGCGGTCGTGAGCGCGATGACGGGGAAGCAGAGGCCGAGCCCCGTGAGCGCCAGGTCGCCCGTCACGGGGATGTGGCCGATGTAGATGCGGTCGACCACGTTGTAGAGCATGTTGACGATCTGCGCCAGCACCATGGGCACCGCGAGCTTCCAGAGAAGCTTCCCGACCGGGGCCGAGGCCAGCTCGCGGTTGCTGTCCGGCTGAGGATTCTGATTCATGTAATCGCTCTTTTCCGAGTTTTTATAGAAATCAGTATAACACACCCGGTCCGGTTTTGCAACTGTCCGCGGCGGGGGACGCAGAAAAGCCTGCCGCGGGCCGCGGCAGGCTTCGACGTCGGAAGAACAATCAGAACTCCGGCCCCTGGTACGGCCGGCTCTCGCTCGTCTGCGCCGTGCCGGCCTTGAGATTGTCGTAGAAGGCGGCGTTGGACGCCTCCATGTACGGCGTCAGCCACAGGTCGCCGATGCCGAGCGTCAGAAGGCACAGAAGCGCCCACCCGATGAAGCTGAGCCCCAGGCAGAAGAGCTCGAACTTGTGGCCCTTCATCATTTCCTTCGAGGCCCGGATTGCCTCCATCGGCCCGAGCGCGGGGTTGTCGGCCATGAGGTAGGGCGCCATGGCGTAGCTGAAGCCCGCGATGATGCCCGGCACGATCAGGAGCAGCGCCCAGAGCAGGATGAAGAGGCTCGTCAGCAGCTGGAGCAGGAAGCCGTTCAAAAAGTTCTGAAACTGTGAGAACAGGTCCTCGAACTTCGCCGGCTTGCCGCGGTCGAGATTCAGGAAAAAGGTCTTGAGACCGAGCGCGACCGGCCCGCCCAGCACGAACTGCACCATGCCGGCAAGCCCCGCCACGGACGCGCCCATCAGCGCGAGCGGCGCGAGCTGGTCTATAATCTGCCGGGCGTTCTCCGTGTCCCCGTACTGGTTCTGCAGGCGATAGACCAAATTGACGAACGAACCGGAGCTGCTGCCGCCGCCCGCGCCCAAAAGCGCCGCAACGAGCGCCACGCCGAGCGCGAGGCCCCAGAAGCCCTTCAGCTTTTCCCGCGCGCGGGCCCTCAATTCCGAACTGTTCATAGCATACCCCTCTCTTTTCTCTTTTCTGCCTTCAGCATACCATAGTTTCCCATCCGCCGCAAGCCCGGTTGACAATCTTCAGAAAAACCGCTATGCTCAAAAGAAAAACCACAGAGGAACGCCGCCATGTTTTCAAGAGTCTACCTCGAGATCACGAACGTCTGCAACCGCAGCTGCCGCTTCTGCCCGGGCACCGCGCGCCCGGCCAAAATGCTGACGCCGCAGGAATTCCGCCTGCTGGCGGGCCGCCTGCGCCCGTACTCCGACTATCTCTATCTGCACGTGATGGGAGAGCCGCTGCTCCACCCGCAGCTGCCGGAGCTGCTGGCCATCGCGGGCGAGCTGGGCTTTCGCGTCATGCTGACGACGAACGGCACGCTGCTGCCCGCGCGGCAGGACGAGCTGCTCGCCGCGCCCGCGCTCTGCAAGCTCAGCGTCAGCCTGCACTCGTTCGAGGCCAACGAGGAGCGGGATTTCGCGGGCTATCTCGCGGGCTGCGCCGCCTTCGGCCGCGCGGCCATGGGCCGTGCGCTCGTGAGCTACCGGCTCTGGAACCTCGACTCGTCCGCCGGGCCGGGCGCGAACGCGCGCAACGGGGAGATCCTCGCGGCGCTCGAGGCCGCATTCCCGCAGCCCTGGGTGAAGAACAGCTGGGGCTGGCGGCTGGCCGACGGCGTCTTCCTCCACTACGGCGAGCTCTTCGACTGGCCCGATCCCGCCGCGCGCGACCGGGGCGAGCGCGGCTTCTGCCGCGCGCTCACGGACCAGGTGGCGGTGCTCTCGGACGGGACGGTCGTCCCCTGCTGCCTCGACCGCGACGGGCGTCTCGCCCTCGGCAATCTCTATGAGCAGGAGCTGTCCGATATTCTCGCCTCGCCCGGAGCGTGCGAGATCCGCGAGGGCTTCGCGGCCCGCCGCCGCGCGCGGGAGCTCTGCCGCCGCTGCGGCTACTCTGAGCGCTTCGGCTGATTCTTTAAGGTTTCTTCATGCTTCGTTTACAAACTGTTCACCAACGATTTCGGAAAATCCGCTACCATAGAATCATCAGGAAACGCTGGTTCGCGGGAAGCCCCGCGGACAGGCGACAGCGGATTTCTGTTTTATACTTCATATTTTCTTCTTCTCATTTTCTTCTTCTCTTTTTCTTCTCCTCTCTCTTCTCACAAAAACAGCTCGGGCGCCGGAAATCGGCGCTCGAGCTGTTTTAACTTGTCAAAAGCCTCGCAGAGTTTGCGCCCGCGGGCGCAAATCAAATGGAAATCCGTTTTTTCCGGCGGCGCGTACGTCGGAAAAAACTCTTTACAGGCTGCAAGTGTGGAAATTGCGCGTCCCACAGGCTCCAACCTGAGCCCAGCGCAGCGGGTCAGGTTGGAAGAGGAGAAGCAGCGGAATGGACGAGGCCCCGCGCGAACGCGGGGACGAGGGATATGGAGCTTGCTTCGACGATGCGCGCAGCAGGCTGCATACCCTCTGGCAAAAAAGGCCGCAGGCCTTTTTTGCCAGTCTCAAACAGCTCGGGTGCCGGTTTCCGGCGCCCGAGCTGTTTGATTTCTGTTATTCTCCGTCCGCGGCGGTGAGATAGTCCGCGCTCATGTAGGCGAGCTTCTGCCCGTAGAGCACCTCGTACCAGCCGTTCGACGTGCTGCCGGTCACGGCCGCGAGGCTGCCGCTCGGCATCGTCGAGAGCACCTCGCCCGTCTTGTCGGGCGCCGAGCGCACGTTCACGTTGGCCGTCACCTTCATGCAGGCGGCCGCCTCGGTCAGCGTCGCGTCGATGCTGGAGGGCCAGCTCTCCTTGCCGCCCGCGGCGGCGATCAGCTTGTTCCCGCCGAACACAGCCGCGAGCGAGGCGGCCTGTTGGGCGGTCAGATCGGCCGCGCCGTCCTTCGTCTGGGCGGAGCCGCTCCAGGCGTTTTCGGCCCAGAGCACCGAGACCTCGTATTCCGTGCCGTCGATCGTGACCTTGTAGTCGTAGCTCTCGGCCGCGGTGCCGGAGCCGTAGGAGAGGCCCGTCAGCGCGCTCTGCAGCAGCTGCGCGTCGGTGCCCGCGATCGCGGCGGGCTCGCCGGTCTGCGCGCCGCTCCAGACGACGGTGGCGCTGACGTCGGGCTGCGTGTCCTCGTCGGTCACGGGCGGCGTCACCGTAAAGTAGCTGCCGCCGCTGCTCGACTCGAACGTGAAGGTGAGCGGCGTCGCGTCGCCCTGGAGCGCCGCGATCGTGAAGCCGCCGTTCTCCCCGTCCGTCACGCTGTACATGCCGGAGGTCTCGTAGAAGTCTTTGAACAGCGCCGCGACGTCCTGCCCCGCGTCCTTGAGGTTGCAGGCGTAGGGCGTGTCGGGCTCGACGCGGTTGGCCATGCTGTCGCGCAGGTAGCTGTCCGAGACGTACTGCAGCGGCAGCAGGATGTCGAGATCCTCGTTGCCGAGATTGACCTTGCGGTGCGTCCCGACGAAAATATACCAGTTCTGGATGTTGGCCGGGTCCTGCTGATACAGGCACCAGGTGTCCTTGACGGTGCCGGCGTCCTTTGTGAAGAGGTAGCAGGTGCCGTAAGCGCTCTCGACCGCCTCGGCCGTCACGCCCTCGTTCTTCTTCGTGATGAGGTCGGCCATGTCGGCGAGCTTTTTCGTGGTCTGGAACTGATAGCCGCCGTAGGACACGAAGTCCCCGTTGTTGAGTTCCGCCGACACCGCGAGCGCGAGCGTGTCGCCCGTGGAGAAGGCCGCCGCCTGGACCGGCGTGCCGGACGAGGCGCCGCAGCCCGCCAGAAGCCCGGCCGCGAGGACCGCGGCCAGAAGCAGAGCCAGAATTTTCTTTGCCATAAGGATTTCCCTCCCGTATGGGTATTGGTTGTACCGATTATAGCACAACCGCGGGGAAAATACAAACTGCCTCCAATTTTATGCCAAAATTCCGTAAAATTTCGCGTTCTTCATCCACCCGGCCCGCAAAAGGACGCCCCCCGGCGCCGTTTCGCCGTCTCTTGCAAATTCCGCGCGCGGTCTGTATAATGGTGGAAAAGAAGAAAGGAAGTCGGATGAGAATGAACAAGGAACTGCTGCGCACGATCAAATATCTGCTCTTCACGGCCTCGGCGGGTCTCATCGAGATCGGAAGCTTCACGCTCATGAACGAGCTGCTCCACTGGAGCTACTGGGTCTGCTATCTCATCGCGCTCGTGCTGTCCGTGCTCTGGAACTTCACCTTCAACCGCCGCTTCACCTTCAAAAGCGCCGCCAGCATCCCCAAGGCGATGGCGCTCGTCTTCGCCTACTACTGCGTGTTCACGCCGCTCTCCACGCTGCTCGAGCACCAGCTGACCGACAACCTCGGCTGGAACGAGTACGTCGTCACGCTCATCAACATGCTGCTGAACGTCTCGACCGAGTTCCCCTACCAGCGCTTCGTGGTCTTCCGCAAGAGCCTCGACACGAACAGCCTCGCCCAGAAAAAGCCGCAGGAGAAGCCGGATGCGCTATAAATGCCTGGTCTTCGACCATGACGACACCGTGGTGAACAGCACCGCGACAATCCACTTTCCCTCGTTTCAGGAATACCTCAGACTGGTGCGCCCCGGCATGCACTACACGCTCGAGGCGTACTTCCGCAAGAACTTCGACCCCGGCATCATGAGCCTTTTCCAGGATGAGCTCGGCTTTACGGACGAGGAGCTCGAAAACGAGTTCACCTTCTGGAAGGCCTACGTCAAGACGCGCGTGCCGAAGGCCTATCCCGGCATCCGCGAGATCCAGGAGCGGCAGAAGCGCGAGGGCGGGCTCGTCTGCGTCGTCTCGCACTCGATGGAGGCGACGATCCTCCGCGACTACCGCGAAAACGGCCTGCCCGCGCCCGACCGCATCTTCGGCTGGGACTACCCCGCCGAGCAGCGCAAGCCCTGCCCCTACCCCATCGAGCAGCTCGAGCGGGAGTTCGGCCTCCGGCCGGAGGAGCTGCTTGTGATCGACGATCTCAAGCCCGGCTACGACATGGCCTGCGCCTGCCGCGTGCCCTTCGCGGCCGCGGGCTGGGCCAACGACATCCCGGAGATCGAGCGCTTCATGCGCGCGAACTGCGACTTCTATTTCAAAACCGTGCCGGAGCTGGCCGCGTTTCTGGCGGGAGGTACAAGTGGAGATCAGGCGATTTGAGGAGCGGGACGCCGAGGCGGCCGCCGCGCTCGTGCGGCGGAATCTGCTCGAGGTGAACAGCCGCGACTACGGCCTTGCCGCGATGGAGTCGTTCGCCGCCTCCTACGGGCCGGAGAAGATCCGGGCGATCGCCGCGCGCGCGCATTTTTACGTCGGCCTCGAGGGCGGCGCGCTCGCCGCCACCGGGGCGGTCGGGCCGTATCACGGCAGCCGGCACGAGAGCATCGTGCTCACGCTCTTCGTCCTGCCGGAATACCACGGCCGGGGCGCGGGCCGCGCGATGCTGAAGGCGCTCGAGCGGGACGAGTATTACGCGCGCGCCGCGCGCGTCGTCGTCTCGGCCTCGATCACGGCCTGCGGCTTCTATGAGAAGATGGGCTTCGCCTATCCGGGCGGGCAGAAAACGCTCGAGGACGGCGACCACTACTGGATGGAAAAGCTCCGCTCGTGCGGAAAAAAATAGCCGCAGCCATACAAGGCTGCGGCTATTTTTTACAGCTTCTTTTCCAGGTTCGCGCGGACGGCCTGCAAAAATTCCAGGCTCGTGACGCCCGTCTCGCCGCAGAGGCCCGCCAGATCGCCCGTCATGGTGCCGCCCTCGACGGTCTCGAGCGTGGCCGCCTCGAGCTTGCCTGCAAACTGCGCAAGCGCGGCGTTCCCGTCGAGCTCGCCGCGTTTTCTGAGCGCGCCCGACCAGGCGAAGATCGTGGCGATCGGGTTCGACGAGGTCTGCTCGCCCTTGAGGTAGCGGTAATAGTGGCGCGTGATGGTGCCGTGCGCCGCCTCGTACTCGTAGTTGCCCTCCGGCGAGACGAGCACGCTCGTCATCATGGCGAGGCTGCCGAACGCCGAGGAGATCATGTCGCTCATGACGTCGCCGTCGTAGTTCTTGCACGCCCAGATGAAGCCGCCCTCGGAGCGCATGACGCGCGCGACCGCGTCGTCGATGAGCGTATAGAAATAGGTGATGCCGGCGGCGGCGAATCTGTCCCTGTACTCCTCGTCGAAGATGCGCTGGAAAATGAGCTTGAAGGTCTGGTCGTACTGCTTGGAGATCGTGTCCTTGGCGGAGAACCAGAGGTCCTGCTTCGTCGCGAGCGCGTAGTTGAAGCACGAGCGCGCGAAGGACTCGATGGAGGAATCCTTGTTGTAGACGGCCTGCAGAACGCCCGCGCACTCGAAGTCGTAGACCGTTTTGGAGAACTCGGCGCCGTCCGCGCCCCTGAACGACAGCGTCGCGGTGCCGGGGCCGGGCACGCGGTACTCGGTGCCCTTGTAGAGGTCGCCGTAGGCGTGGCGCGCGATCGTGATGGGCTTTTTCCAGTTCGCCACATAGGGGCGGATGCGGCTCGTGAGGATGGGCGCGCGGAACACGGTGCCGTCCAGGATCGCGCGGATGGTGCCGTTCGGGCTCTTCCACATCTTCTTGAGCTTGTATTCCTCGACTCTCTGGGCGTTCGGCGTGATGGTCGCGCACTTGACGCCCACGCGCAGGCGGCGGATGGCCTCGCCCGCCTCGGTTGTCACCCGGTCGTCCGTCGCGTCGCGGTTGGGAAGACCGAGGTCGTAGTATTCCGTATTCAGCTCGACAAAGGGAACGATCAGCTCGTCCTTGATCCATTTCCAGAGGATGCGGGTCATTTCGTCGCCGTCCATCTCCACGATGGGGTTCATGGGAATCTTGTTCATTTCATTCCGCCTTTCCGCTTCTGGCAGCGTAGTAATTCATGAGGCAGCCGTCCAGCAGGATCTCCGTTTCGTCCTTTGTGAGGGGCGGCAGCAGCAGGGTGATGGGCTCGCGCCCCGTCTTCGTGACGACCGCGGCCGCGATCTCCCGCGCGCCGGCCGCCACCTGGCGGCGCACGTCCGGGACGACGATCCAGTCGCCGGACTCATAGCTGAACGCCTGCTCCGGGGCGATCGTGAAGGGCAGCATGCCCCAGTTGATGCAGTTGGAGCGATAGCGCTTCGTGGCGTATTCGTAGCAGATGTTGGCGCAGCCGCCCAGCACGCGCTGGCAGGAGGCCGCCTGCTCCCGGGCGGAGCCGTCGCCCGGCTTGTTGGCGAAGATCACGGAGCCGACCGAGCTGCTTGCAAGCGCGCTCTCCGGCAGGCCCGCCTCCCGGGCGGCGCGCAGCAGCTCCGCGTCCGGGCGGCCCGCGGCGCGGCCCTCCTCCAGCGCCTGCACGGCCTTGGCCCGGCCCACGTAGGCGGGCTCCCGGCGCGAGAGCGCGAAGGTCGCAAGCTTCAGGGGGTTCGAGCGGTACGAGGACGTCTCGCCCGAGGGGATGAGCTCGTCCGTCGTAGTGACGGGGTCGCGCAGCACGCAGCAGAGCTTCATGAACAGGTTCTCCGCGAGCGCCGGGATCTTCGGCCACTCGGTGATGTTGGGGCCGAGCCGCAGCGGCGCGTCCGGCTCCGCCTTGCCGAAGCCGAAGTAGCAGCGCTTTTCATACACCGAGCCGTCGAACGCCTCGCGGTGCGGGGCGGGCGGCGTGTAGTCGAGCTCCGTCGCGGCGGTGAGCACGCCGTGGTTCCGGGCCGTGGCCGCAATCGAGCGCGCGTCCATCAGCACGACCGCCGAGAGCTGCCCGTCGCCGGGGCGCGAGCCCTCGCGGTTCGGGAAGTTGCGCGTCGTGTGGCGGATGGACAGGCCGTTGTTGGCGGGCACGTCGCCGGCGCCGAAGCAGGGGCCGCAGAAGCAGGGCTTGAAGAGCGCGCCCGCCTCGAGCAGCTGCTGCTGGATGCCGTTCTTCATGAGCTCCAGATTGACCGGCACCGAGGGCGGATAGACGGAGAGGGAGAAATACCCGCTGCCGATGTTCCCGCCCTTCAAAATGGCGGCGGCCTCGGCGATGTTGTCGTACATGCCGCCCGAGCAGCCCGCGATGATGCCCTGGTCGACGACCAGCTTCCCGTTCTGCAGCTTGTCCGTCAGATGCAGGCCCGCCTTGCCGCCGAACTGGCGCTCGGCCGTCTTTTCGACCTCGCGCAGGATGTCCGCGCCGTTCGCCTGCAGCTCGCGGATGGGATAGGCCATCGAGGGGTGGAACGGCAGCGCCGCCATGGGCTCGATTTTGCCGAGGTCGATCTCAATGAGCGCGTCGTACTGCGCGCCCTCCTCCGGGCAGAGCGCCCGATACGTCTCCGGCCGGCCGTGGACGGCGAGATATTCCTCGACGCGCGCGTCGGTCTGCCAGATGGAGGACAGGCAGGCCGTCTCGGTCGTCATGACGTCGATGCCGATGCGGTAGTCCATGGGCAGGCCCGCCACGCCGGGGCCCGCGAACTCGAGCACCTTGTTCTTGGCGAAGCCGTTCTGATACACCGCGCCGCAGAGCGCGATGGCCACGTCGTGCGGGCCGACGCCGCGCGCGGGCGCGCCCGTCAGATAGACGAGCACCACGTCCGGCATGGCGACGTCGTAGGTGTTGCAGAGCAGCTGCTTGACGATCTCGGGGCCGCCCTCGCCGATGCCCATGGTGCCGAGCGCGCCGTAGCGCGTGTGGCTGTCGGAGCCCAGGATCATGCGCCCGCAGCCCGCCATCATCTCGCGCGCGTACTGGTGGATGACGGCCTGGTTGGCCGGGACGTAGATGCCGCCGTATTTCTTCGCGGCGGACAGGCCGAACACGTGGTCGTCCTCGTTGATGGTGCCGCCGACCGCGCAGAGGCTGTTGTGGCAGTTCGTGAGCACGTAGGGCACCGGGAACTTCGTGAGCCCGCTGGCCTTGGCCGTCTGGATGACGCCCACATAGGTGATGTCGTGCGAAATGAGGCTGTCGAACCGGATGCGCAGCGCGGCGGGGTCGCCCGACCGGCTGTGGCTGTGCAGGATTCTCCAGGCCATCGTCCCCTCGGGGCGGCCGGCGCCCGGGCGCGGCCCGTCCTTTGTCCAGACTGTTTTTCCGCTTGTGAGTTTCATGGAATCGTCCATCCTTCCAGCATTTTTTCATTTTTATCAGTATAACAGCTGGACCGTCAATACGCAAGCCCGGATGCATTATTTTTTTTCGTTCCTGCATTTTACACGAATCAGCTTGCAATTTAACGGGCAAATTTAGATTTTTTTGAAATTTTTCATTTTACCTCTTGCATTTTCTTTATTGCTTCGCTACAATGATACCATTCTAACCGACAGGAGGCTGCCGCCATGTCCGACAACAATGAAATTTTAAGCAGCTACGTCCGCGCCCTGAGCGCGAACATCGCCGAGGAATACGCCATCCCGGCGCAGGCCTTTGAGGATCAGAACATCAAGCGCGGCCTCCGGAATGCCGACGGCACCGGCGTCATCATCGGCGTCAGCAAGGTCGGCAGCGTCCAGGGCTACGGCATGGAGGACGGCATGCGCGTGCCGATGCCCGGCAAGCTCTACTACCGCGGCATCAGCGTCGAGGACATCATCGAGTCGCACCGGAAAGACGGCACCTTCGGCTACGAGGAGGTCGCGTACCTGCTGCTGCTGGGCCATCTGCCGAGCGAGAAGCAGGAGCAGCAGTTCATGAGCATCCTCTCCGCCGCCCGCACGATGCCCGACGCCTTCACCGAGGACATGATCCTCAAGGCCCCCAGCCGCGACATCATGAACCAGCTGGCCCGCAGCGTGCTGGCCCTGTATTCCTTCGACGACCGCGCGGACGACACCTCGCTCGAGAACCTGCTGCGCCAGTCGATCGAGCTCATCAGCCGCTTCCCGCTCATCGCGGCCAACGCCTACGCGGCCAAGCGCCACTACTTCGACGGGAAGTCCCTCTACATCCACAACCCGTCCGCCAACCTGTCCGTGGCGGAAAACCTGCTGCGGATGATCCGCAAGGACAAATCCTTCACCCCGGAGGAATCGCACCTGCTCGACCTCATGCTCATCCTGCACGCCGAGCACTCCAGCAACAACTCCACCTTCGTCTGCCGCGCGCTCTCCTCCTCCGGCACCGACACCTACAGCGCCATCGCGGGCGCGGTCGGCTCGCTCAAGGGCCCGCTGCACGGCGGCGCCAACGCCAAGGTCATGAAGATGTTCTCCCAGCTCACGGGCGAGATCGGCACCACCCCGACCGACGAGGCGCTGAGCGGCTATCTCGACGCCATCCTCGACGGCAGCGCGGGCGACCGCTCGGGCAAGATCTACGGCCTCGGCCACGCGGTTTACACCATGTCCGACCCGCGCGCCATCGTCATTCAGAAATACGCCGCCTCCCTGGCCGCCGACAAGGGCCGCCTGCCCGAGCTCGAGCTCATGGAGCGCGTGGAGAAGATGGGCATTGAGAAGATCATGAAGCGCAAGAACCAGCAGATGCCCATGTGCGCGAACGTCGACATGTACTCCGGCCTCGTCTACAGCATGCTGGACATCCCGGAGGATCTGTACACGCCGATCTTCGCCTGCGCCCGCATCGCGGGCTGGTGCGCGCACCGCATCGAGGAGGTCGCGACCGGCAACCGCATCATGCGCCCGGCCTACCGCGCCGCCGTCAAAAAGATGCCCTACGTCCCCATGTCGGAGCGGAAGTAAAACAACAAAGCAGCGCCATTCCGGGGCCCTCTGCCCCGGAACGGCGCTGTTTTTCGCGCTTTAATTTTCAAACTGGCTGTTGTAGAGCTTCGCGTAGAACCCGCCCCTCTGCAGCAGCTCCTCGTGCTTTCCCCTCTCGACGACCCGGCCGTCCTTCATGACGAGGATGACGTCCGCGCCGCGGATCGTGGACAGGCGGTGCGCCACCACGAAGCTCGTGCGGCCCTCCATCATCCTGTCGAATGCCTGCTGGATCTTCACCTCGGTGCGCGTGTCGATGGAGGACGTCGCCTCGTCGAGGATCAGCATGGGCGGCAGGCAGAGCATGACGCGCGTGATGCAAAGAAGCTGCCGCTGGCCCTGGCTGAGCCCGCCCTGCCCCTCGCCGATCACGGTGTCGTAGCCCTGCGGCAGGCGCCGGATAAAGCTGTCGGCGCGCGCGGCTTTGGCGGCCGCGGCGATCTCCTCCATCGAGGCGTCCGGGCGCCCCAGCGAGAGATTTTCCCGCACGGTGCCGGTCTTGAGCCAGGTGTCCTGCAGCACCATGCCGTAGCTTCTGCGCAGGCTCGCGCGCGTGAGCGAGCGAACATCGCGCCCGTCGACCGAGATGCCGCCCCCGTCCACGTCGTAAAACCGCATGAGCAGGTTAATGAGCGTCGTCTTCCCGCAGCCCGTGGGGCCGACGATCGCAACGCGCTCGCCGGGCTTCACCTGCAGGCTGAGATCCCGGATGAGCTCGCGCTCTTTCGTGTAGGAGAACGCCACATGCTCCAGCGCCACGCCGCCCGCGGCGTTCTGAAGCGCCTCGGCGTCCGGGGCGTCGGCCGGCTCGGCCGGCTCGTCGATCAGCTCGAACAGCCGCCCCGCGCAGGCCAGCGCGTTCTGCAGCTCCGTCACGACGCCGGAGATCTCGTTGAAGGGCTTCGTGTACTGGTTGGCGTAGCTGAGAAACGACACGAGCCCGCCCACGCTCACCGCGCCCGCGACGGCGGCCAGAGCCCCCGCCAGGGCCACGCCCGCGTAGACGACGCTGTTGAGAAAGCGCGTCACGGGGTTTGTGAGCGAGGAATAGAACGTCGCGCGCATGGAGGACCTGGCCAGGCGGCCGTTCACCTCGTCAAAATCCCGCAGGCTCTGTTCCTCGTGCGTGAACGCGCGGACGAGCTTCTGGTTCTCCACGAGCTCCGTCACAAGCGCGGTCTGCTCGCCGCGCGTCTCGGACTGCTCCTTAAACAGATGGTAGGTCCTGCGCGCGATGAACCGCGCCGTGAACAGCGACAGCGGCGTCAGCACCACGACCACGAGCGTGATGCGCCAGTCGAGCGAGAGCATGAACAAGAGCGTCCCCAGGATCGTCAGCACGCCCGTAAAGAGCTGCGCGAAGCCCATGAGCAGGCCGTCTGCAAAGGTGTCGGCGTCCGCGATCACGCGGCTCACGAGCTCGCCCGCCGGGTGCGCGTCGAGATAGCGCAGCGGCAGCACCTGGAGGTGCGCGAACGCCTGCGCGCGGACGTCGCGCACGACGCGGAAGGCCACGCGGTTATTGACGTCGTTCATGATCCACTGCAAAACGGCCGTGCCGCCCGCGACGATCAAAACGCGATGCAAAACGGCAGCGACTCCCGCAAAATCGACCTTGCCCGGCCCCGCGATCCGGTCGACCGCGCGGCCGACGAGAATCGGCAGATAGAGCGTCCCCGCGACCGACCCCGCCGCGAGCAGCAGGGACAGGGCCAGCAGAGCGCCGTAGGGTTTCAGGCACCGCAGCACGCGGCGCAGCGCGGAGGTCTTTCCGGTCTTCATCAGGCTTCCTCCTTCCGCAGCTGCGAGGCGCAGATCTCGCGGTAGACGGGGCAGCTCTCCAGCAGCTCCCGGTGCGTGCCCTGCCCGGCCAGACGCCCGTCGTCGAGGACGAGGATGCGGTCGGCATAGCGCACCGAGGCCACGCGCTGCGAGACGATCAGCACCGTGGGCCTTCCCGGCAGCGCGCGCAGCGCCCTGCGCAGCGCGGCGTCGGTCGCGAAGTCGAGCGCCGAGGCCGAGTCGTCGAGAATGAGAATTTGGGGGTCCCGCACGAGCGCCCGCGCGATCGTGAGCCGCTGGCGCTGCCCGCCGGAGAGGTTCCGGCCGCCCTGCTCGATCCCGGCGTCCAGCCCGCCCTTGCCCTCGGCGACCTCGCACGCCTGCGCGGCGTCGAGCGCCCGCCAGAGGGCCTCGTCGTCCGCGTCCTCTCTTCCCCAGAGCAGGTTGGAGCGGATGGTGCCGCGGAAGAGCGCCGCGCTCTGCGGCACCAGGCCGATCCTCCGGCGCAGCTCGCCCTCTCCGCAGGCTCTGACGTCCCGCCCGTTTACCAGCACGCGCCCGGCCGTCGCGTCGTACAGGCGCGGGATGAGGTTCACGAGCGAGCTCTTGCCCGAGCCGGTGCCGCCGATCACGCCGATCGTCTCGCCGGGCTGCGCTGTGAAGGAGATATCCGTGAGCGCGTCCGCGCCCGCGCCGGGATAGCGCAGGCCGACCCGCTGAAATTCGACCGCGGGCGCGTTCTCCCCGGCGGCCTCCGCGGCCGCGGGCGCGGGCAGGCCGCCGCCCGTCTCGAGCGCGGCTTCGATGCGGTTGCCGCAGGCGACCGCCTTCGTGATGCTGAGAATGAGGCTCGCGAGCTTGATGAGCTCGACCAGGATCTGCGACATATAGTTATAGAGCGCCACGACCTGGCCCTGCGTCAGAACGCCCCTCTGCACCTGCACGGCGCCCGTGCGGATGAGCAGGACGATGGCGAGGTTCACGATCACATAGGTCACGGGATTCAGAAGCGCCGAGAACCGGCCCGCGCGCTCCTGCGTCTTCGTGAGCGCGCCGCTGCGCTCTGAAAACTCCCGGATCTCCGGCTGTTCGCGGCCGAACGCGCGCAAAACGCGCACGCCCGTGAGATTTTCCCGCGTCTGACCCAGCACGCCGTCCAGCCGCTCCTGCGCCTTTTTGTAGAGCGGCACGCAATAGAGCATCACGGCGAAGGTGACGGCGAAGAGCACAGGGATGGCCCCCGCGAAAATCAGCGCCGAGCGCGTGTCGATCGTGAACGCCATCACCATGGCGCCGAACACGACGAACGGCGAGCGCAGCAGCAGCCGCAGCGTCAGATTGAGGCCGGACTGCACCTGGTTCATGTCGCTCGTCATGCGCGTCAGAAGCGTGGACGGGCCGGCCTGGTCGAGCTCGGCGCAGGACAGGCTCTGGATGTGGCGGTAGAGCGCGTGCCGGACGTCCCCGGCGAACCCGGCCGCGGCCCGGGCGGCAAAATACTGCGCCGTCACCGAGGCCAGCAGCCCCGCGAGGCCCAGCCCCGCGAGCAGCAGGCAGCGCCGCGCAATATAGCCCGAATCCCCGGCCGCGATGCCGCGGTCGATGATCGAGGCGACGATCAGCGGCACCAGCAGCTCCAGCGCGGCCTCGAGCAGCTTGAAGAGCGGTCCCAGAATGCTCTCGCGCCGATAGGCGCGCAGATAGACCAGCAGCTTTTTCATGGCAAAACTTCCCAACGTCATTTTTTCGCGGGACTATCTTACCACAAATCCGCCGGTTTTACCATGGGCGCGGCATACGCAAAAACGCCGTTCCGGGATTGCCCCGGAACGGCGTTTGCTGCCTGGCCCTCAGCTTCTGCGTCTGCCGCCGAAGAGATAGAGGACGTACTGGAACAGATTGACAAAATCGAGATACAGCTGCAGCGCGCCGAAGACGGCGAGCTTGTCCTCCATCTCGGTGCCGGCCGCGCTCTCGTACATGCGGCTGATCTTCTGCGTGTCGTAGGCGGTGAGCCCCAAAAAGAGCACCACGCCGATGCAGGAGATCACGATCTGCAGCATGGCGACCCGGAAGATCAGGCCGACGACCGAGAGCACGATGAGCCCGATGAGCCCGCCCAGCAGGATGCCCCGCATGGGGGACAGGTCGCGCTTCGTCGTGTGGCCGACGAGCGCCATCGCGCCGAACGCCCCCGCCGAGGCGAGGAAGCACATGGAGATGGAATCCATGTCGAACAGCAGGAAGATGGAGCTGAAGGTCACGCCTGTCAGCGCGGAGTAGAACAAAAACATGCCCATCGCGGCCCCGTAGCTGGCCGAGCCGATGCGCGCGGAGAAGGCCCAGACCGTCGCGAGCTCCGCGAGGCAGATGAGGATGACCACGAGCGGATTGTAGACGACCCAGGGCATGAAGCGCGCGACCGCCATCGCGACGGCAAAGGTGATGAGCAGGCCGACGGCCATGATGCCGTAGGTCTTGGTGAGAAACTCCTTCCGTCCCTCGGCGATCTCGTCGGAGGCGAAGCGGGAGGTATAATCGGAATTGAAGTACACGGTAGCCTCGTCCTTTCCTTTTTCTTTGATTGTAGCATACCCAAAGGCTGTGAACAAGGCATTCAGAAACTGTGAATTTTCTGTAAATTCAGCCGGCCGCCCGCTCCAGCGCCCGCGCCGCGAGCGTGCGCGGCGTCGCCACGGCGTCGAACTGGACGATGAGCCCCTCCCGCTCCTGTCCGAAGCCGATCACCTCGCCGGGGCCGAAGACCGGGTGGCTGACCCGGTCGCCGAGCTTCCACTCGCCCGGCGCCTGCCGCTCGTCCGGCTCCTCCGTCCTGCGGATGACGGCCTTCGCGCTCTCCACGAGCTCGGGGTCGAGCTCCGCCACATAGTCGAGATTCTCCCGTTCGGCGTTGAAGACGAAGCGCGAGGGATAGCGGAACGAGCCGTCGTAGTTGCTGCCCGCCGCGTCGGAGAGGAACAGCCGGTCGCGCGCGCGGGTGAAGGCGACGTAGGCGAGCCGCCGCTCCTCCTCGAGCTTTTCGCGCGTGTTCGTCCGCTTCGAGGGGAAGATGCCCTCGGACAGGCCGCACACGAAGACCGCCGGGAACTCGAGCCCCTTGGCCGAGTGGACGGTCATGAGCTTCACGGCCTCGGCCTTCTCGGCCGTGTCCATGTTGGTGAAGAGCGCCGCGTGGCTCAGATACCCGCTCAGGCTCACGCTCTCCCCCGCCCGGCGCGCGTAGTCGTAGATGGCCTGCTTGAGCTCCGCCAGGTTGTCGAGCCGGTCCTCCTCGCCGGACAGGCGCAGCATGGCCTCGTACCCGCTCTGGCTGAGCAGCTCGGACAGAAGGTCCGTCAGATCCATCTGGCTGTAGATCGCGCGGTATTTCTCCACGAGCCGCACATACTCCTTGGCCCGGCTCGTCTGGAACAGCGGTGTCTCCACGTTCTCGAGCAGCGCCGCGTAGAGGCTCATGTTCCGCATGGCGGCGTAGTCCTTGAGATAGCCGATGCGCGTCCGGCCGATGCCGCGGCGCGGCTCGTTGACCGTGCGCAGGAAGGCCATGTCGTCGCCCGAGGTCAGCATACGCAGGTAGCAGAGCACGTCCTTGATCTCCTTGCGCTTGTAGAACTCTACGCCGCTGTAGAGGATGTAGGGGATCTTCTCGCGGATGAGCGCCTCCTCGATTGCGCGCGAGACGTGGTGCGCGCGGTAGAGCACGCCGATGCGCGAGAGGCTGAGCCCGCCCGCCGCGAGCTTTTTGATGTTCGCGGCGATCCAGCCCGCCTCGTCGGCGGTCGTCCGCGCGTGGAAGTAGAGCGGCTTCTGCAGCGCGGGGCGCACGGCGCGGAGCGTCTTCTCCAGCCGCTCGCGGTTCTTGCCGATGAGCGCGTTCGAGGCCGCCAGGATCTGCGGCGTCGAGCGGTAGTTGGTGTCGAGCATGAGCGTCCTGGCCCCGGGGTGGCGGCTCTCGAACTCCAGGATGAACTTCACGTCGGCCCCGCGCCAGGTGTAGATGGTCTGGTCGGGGTCGCCCACCACGAAGAGGTTTTTGTGGTAGCCCGCCAGGATGTCCGCCAGCTCGTACTGGTCCTTGTCGATGTCCTGGAACTCGTCCACCATCACGTATTCCAGCCGCTTCTGCCACTTTTCGCGCACCTCGCGGCTCTGCTGGAGCGCGTAGAGCGCAAAATAGATGATGTCGTCGAAGTCGAGCCCGTAGCACTTGCGCTGCTCGTAGAAGTAGCGGTAGAGCACCTTGTCCTTGAGCGTCGTGGCCGACTGCTCGAGTCTGCGCAGGCGCTCGGCGTCCATGTCGATGAGCGTTTTCACGTAGCCGCAGCCGCCCTTGCGCCAGCCGATGTACTCGGCCGCGTCCTGCACGGTCATCTCGCGCGTCGTGATGTTCAGCTCCTCGAAGATGCCGCGCAGCATCGAGGCCTTGTCCTCCTCGTCGAGCACGATGAAGCTCGAGGGGTACTGCAGCACATGGCAGTCCTCCTTCAAAAGCCCCACGCAGAAGCCGTGGAACGTCGTGATCTGCGCCAGATCCTCGTCCGGCAGCGCCTGCCGGATGCGCTTTTTCATCTCGGCCGCGGCCTTGTTCGTGAAGGTCACGCAGAGAATGTCCGCCGTCGAAATGCCCAGCGTCTCGACGAGGTACAAAAACCGCGCCGTGAGCGTCCTGGTCTTGCCCGAGCCCGCGCCCGCGATCACGCGCACGTAGCCCTCGGTCGCCTGCGCGGCCGTCTTTTGCTGTTCATTCAGCCCTTCCAGTATGGATTCCATGGTTCTATCCCCTTTCCCGGTGTCTCCGAAAAACCTGTATCCGAAAAAGAGTATAGCAAAGCGGAAGTCCCATAAACGGGACTTCCGCCTGTGTTTCCGGAAAAATTACGCCAGCTTCGTCACGCAGGTGACGGCGATCTTCAGCGCCTGCTCGCGCGTCATGGTGCGCTTCGGGGCGAACTGTCCCCCGCCCACGCCGTCGATCACGCCGTTCTGCGAGAAGAAGCCGATGTAGGGCAGCGCGTAGGCCGCGATGCCGCCCGCGTCCGCAAAGGACGGCGCCGCCGCGCCCAGCGCCGCGCCCGTGCCGACCGCGCCGGTCTTCACAAGCTCGCACACGCGGCCCAGCATCGTGGCCGCCTGCTCGCGCGTGAGTGTGGCGCCCGGCGCGAACTTCCCGCCGCCGACGCCCTGCACGATGCCGAGCGCCTGCGCCTGCACGACCGCCGTGTCGGCCGTGTCGGAGAACGGCGACGCGCCCGCCGCGGGCGCCTTCTTGCCCGCCAGCCCCTCGTAGAGGGCGACGGCCACCGCCGCGAACTCCGCGCGGGTGATGCTCCTCGTCATGTCCCCGCCGCGCAGCGAGCCGGGGATCAGCCCCAGCTGGTCGGCCTGCGACAGATACGGCTCCGCCCACGCGGAGCAGCCGCTCCAGGCCGCGGTCAGCTCGGTGAGCGCCGCGATCTGCGCCGCGTCTGCAAAGAGCTGCTTGGAATACGTGTCGTCCCACTTGTGGCTGCGCGCCCATTCGGACGTGCTGCTCACCAGGAAATACTGGTACGACAGCTGGCCGGTGCGCGCGTAGTTCGCCTCGTCCATGCGCACGTCGAGCCAGAGGTACTGCCCGTCCACAAGCACGCAGTTCCACTTATGCTCGTAGACCGAGCCGTCGTTGTTGATAAATTCGCCGGCGATCAGCCGGCAGTCGTAGCCCAGATGGCTCAGGAGCACCGCCAGGAGGGCGGAGAAATGCGCGCAGTTGCCGGAGCGGGTGTACAGCATCGTCTTGGCGAACGAGTCGAGGTATTCGTTCGAGTCGTAGCCGAGCAGATAGAAGCCGTTTTCATCCGGCTCGGAGGCGGACGTCTCGAGCTCCTGCCGCATAGAGGCGGTGCCGCCGTCCAGCCTGGCCTGGGCCTGCGCGGCGTAGGTCTCCAGCGCCGCGGCGACCTTGCTCTCGTCGAACCAGTAGGTGCCGTCCCACTCGGTCCGTTTGCAGTTCTTCTCGATCCAGGTGTAGACCGCGCGGATCTTCTCCCGGTCGGTCTTGCCCGCCGTCGGGATCTGCGCGAGGATCTGATCGGCCATATAGTCGGTCTCCGCGTCGCCCAGATAGACGGGGTAGTAGCTGTGCGTCTGTCCGCCCGCGGCCAGCGCGGAGCCGGCCAGGCAGCAGACCGTCAGGGCCAGCGTCAGTGCGAAAGCCAGAATTCTTCTCTTCATGTGCGCGCCTCCTTCAAAATCCCCTTTATCATAGCCGCGCGCGCTTCTCCTGTCAATTTTCCGCCGCCCGTTTTGTGCAAAATTTCCCGGAACCTGTAAAAAGATCCATTCTCCGGCAGGCCGGAGAATGGATCTTCTTTTAAATCTCTTTACCCTCGAGGAAGACCTGCCTGCGCTCGAGGCCGAGCCCGCAGACGACGAAGTCCGCGCGCTTGCCCGGCTCGATCGTGCCGATCTCGTCCAGGCAGCCCAGCTCGCGCGCGGGATTGCGCGTCGCGGCCAGCACCGCGTCCTCCAGCGGAATGCCGTAGGAGACGACGTTTCTCATGCAGTCGAAGAGGTTCGTCGACGAGCCCGCGATCGTGCCGTCGGCGAGCGTCGCGCGCTTGCCGACCAGAAACACGTCCTGCCCGCCCAGCGTGTACTTCCCGTTCGGCATGCCGCAGCAGCGCAGCGCGTCGGAGATGAGGCACATGCGGTCGCGCCCGAAGAGGCGGAAGGCCATGCGGATGGAGCTCGGATGGACGTGGATGCCGTCGCAGATGAGCTCGGCCGTGACGCTCTCGTTCTCCGAGGCCGCGCCGATCACGCCGGGCTTGCGGTGGTGGATGGGCGGCATCGCGTTGAAGAGGTGGGTCAGATGCGTGGCCCCGGCCTCGAAGACGGCCCTGGCCTCGTCGTAATCCGCGTCGGTGTGCGCCACCGAGACCGTGCACAGGCGGCTGGCCTTTTTCGTGAATTCGACCGCGCCCTCGAGCTCCGGCGCGACGTCCACGATGCGCACGAGCCCGCCGCAGCCCTCGTAGAGCTTCGAGAACGCCTCGAAGTCGGGCTTCTGGAGATACGCGGCGTTCTGCGCGCCTTTTTTCTTCTCGGAGAAGAACGGCCCCTCCATGTGCACGCCCATGATGCGCGCGCAGCCGGCGGGCTTCTCGTCGCGCAGCCGCGCGCCGGTCGCGAAGGCCTTGCTGAGCACGTCGTAGGGCAGCGTCATGGACGCGGGCGCGAACGAGGTGACGCCGTTCTGCGCGAGATACGCGGCCAGCTTTTTGAGCCCCTCGTAGTCCCCGTCCGAGAAATCCGCGCCGGAGTTGCCGTGGTTGTGGACGTCCACGAGCCCCGGGATCACGTACGCGCCGCCGAGATCCGCGCCGTCCTCGTCGGTCGGCCCGGTGAGCACCTCGGTGAAGCGGCCGTCCTCGACGCGCACGGCGCCGAGCTCAAAACGGCCGTCCTTTGTGAAAATCAATCCGTTTTTATAGAGCATATCCATTCCCTCAGCCGAGCTTCGGCAGGCTGGCCGCCGCGACCGACTGGCCGACGCGGCGCGTCTTTTCATCCGGCAGCATGACGCGGATGCTTCCCGCGAGCGCGGGATACTCGTCCTGCAGGACCTTCCGGCACTGCTCCAGGATGAGATCGCCGCCGCGGCCGGACATGACCCTGCCCAGCACCATCATGCAGCGGATGTCGTAGAACCGGCAGTACAGAGCCACCGAGTGCGCGAGATAGGTGCCGATCGAGCGGAAGATCCGCGCGGCGGGCTCGGAGCCCTCCTGCAGCAGACCCTGCACTTTTTTGAGTTTTTCCGCGGGCGTCAGCGCGGGGTCGAGTTCGATGCCCGCCACGGGCGCCAGCTTGATGACGGCGTCCTGCGAAAAATACTTGCAGCCGACGCCGATGTCGTCCGACCACTCGTCGCGGGCGGCCTTCTGAGACAGGTCGACCGGCGCGAACGCGAGCTCGTTGAACCAGCCGAGGATGTTGCCGTCGCGGTCGACGTAGCCCACGGCCTCGCTCGTGCCCATGGCCATGCCCATGACGGAGCCGACCTCCATGCTCATGGCCCCGGCCAGGGCGGTCACGTCGCCGTCGTTGGCGACGACGATGGGGACGTTCCCCAGTTCCTTCGCCGCGCGGTCGTAGATGGTCTTGACCTCGCCGCGGCGGGAGCGCGGCACCTTCATGAAGAGCGACGAGACCATCGCGCTGTTGCCGATGAAGACGCCCGCGGAGGAGACGCCGATGCCGTCCACGCGCGGCATCTTGGAGGCCGCGGTCTTGAACGCGCTCACGATGCCGTCGAAGTGGTACTGCGGGTCCTCGTGCTGCTTGGGCTGCCAGACAACCTCCTCGGAGTAGACGGTCTTGCCGTCCACGACGGCCGAGACCTTGCGGTCGGAGCCGCCGGCGTCGAAGCCGATGCGGCAGCCGTCCATGTGGCCGCCGATGGAGACGGACGACTCGTGCTCGCGCGGGAAGTCGTCCGCGCTTCGGCGGACGATCTCGAACGGGCGCTCATAGACGTCCTCCATGAACTGCACGTCGAAGGCGCGCCTGCCGCCGTGCACGTATTCCTTCTGCAGCCGCGCCGTCAGCCCGTCGGCCCCCGCAATATAGACGCGGAAGCCGCCGATGCTCCAGAGCAGAAACTTCACATAGCGCTCGAGGTAGCGGTAATCCGCCTCGCCCTCGCCGCGCAGCTTCGTCTCGCGGACGGCGATCTTGCCGTTCTCCCGCTCGACCGCGATCGAGACCGGCAGCGCGGCCGAAGCCAGATAGGCCTCCGACCAGAGCCCGAAGGGGATGAAGTCCGGGTCGAGCTCCGGAAGGTTTTTGACCTTGTATGCGATGCCCAGATATTCCATAGCCGCTCCTTTTTGATTACGCGCGGTAGCCGATGGCGTCCGCCACTTCCTGCTCGATGACGACGGTCACGTCCGGATGCAGCTTGACGAAGGTCGCGGGGTTGCCGCAGTCGATCGCGTCGTCCAGGAGAAGGCCCTTGGCCACGGCCGCCTTGTTGGCGCCGGGGATGACCATGACGAGCTTCTTGGCGCGGAGGATGTCGCCCATGCCCATGGTGAAGGCGTGGCGCGGCACGTCGTCGCGGTGCGCGAAGAAGCGGGCGTTGGCGTCGATGGTGCTCTCGTCGAGAGTCTCCATATGCGCGTGATCGTACAGGACCTTGCCCGGCTCGTTGAAGCCGACATGGCCGTCGACGCCGATGCCGAGCACCTGGATGTCGATGGGCTTCTCGGCGAGGACCTTGCGGAACTCGGCCACGTTCGCGTCGAAGTCGCCGGTGCCGTTCGCCACGAAGGTGTTCTTCTTGTCGATGTTGATGTGGTCGAAGAGGTTCTCGTTCATAAAGCGGCGATAGCTCTGCGGATGGTCGGGCTTGAGGCCCGCGTACTCGTCGAGGTTCACGGTGTTGGCCTTCGAGAAGTCGACCTTGCCCGCCTTGCAGTCGCGCGCGAGGCACTGATACAGACCCACGGGGCTGCTGCCGGTGGCGAAGCCCAGACGCGCGTCGGGCTTCCGGAGCACGACGTCCTCCACAACCTTGGCCGCGATCTCGCTCATTTCCTGATAATCCTTCGCAACAATAACCTTCATAACAAATACCTGTCCTTTCGCCGCAGGCCGGGTTATCCCGGCATATTTTTTGCTTTCGTACCTTCATTATATTGCATTTGCGGTCGAATAATAGTAATATAATTATAGATTAATAGTAAAATCTTTCAGGCAGGTGCGATCATGGAATATATCATCAACTACGAGGGGCTGGGGCGGCTGCTGCGCAATTTCAGCCTCATCTCCGGCATGCGCTTCACCCTGCTCGACACGACCGGCCAGGTGGTCTACGCCTCGTACAACCGCGTGCCGTTCTGCTCGCGCATCAACGCGAACGCGGAGGGCGCGGCGCGCTGCCGCGCCTGCGACGAGCGCAGCTCCGCGGCCGCCTCGCGCGCGGGCGGCGTGTGCATCGCGCCCTGCCACGCGGGGCTCGTGGACGCGGTGCTGCCCGTCGTGCAGAACGGGCACGTGCTGGCCTATCTGTTCTTCGGCCAGGTGCTCGACGCCGCGCGCACGAGGGAGGAGTCTTGGAAAAAGGCGCGCGAGTCGCTCGACTGGTTCCCGGAGCCGGACTCCCTGAAGGAGGCCTTTTTCCAGCTCCAGCAATACGATCTCGCGGCCATGCGCGCCTACGCCAACATACTCAGCTACTGCATCCCCTATCTCTGGCTGGAGGGGCTCATCCAGTCGTCCGAGGCGACGAACCGCCAGCGCATCGAGGCCTACATCGACGCGAACTACGCCTCGCGCGTGACGCTGGGCGAGATGAGCCAGGCGCTGCATCTGTCGAAGCCGCGCCTGTGCCAGGAGGCCCGCGCCCAGGGGCGGACCGTCATGCAGATGGTGACGGACAAGCGGCTGGACGTCGCGCGGCGGCTGCTGCGCACGACGGACTATCCCATCTCGGTGATCGCCGACCGCGTCGGCATCCCTGACTACAACTATTTCACGAAGGTGTTTCAGAAGCACCTCGGCAGCACCCCCAGCGCCTACCGCGCCTCCGTGAAGCAGGGATAAAAAAGGAACGGCCGGAGCCGTTCCCTGCAGGCGTGTATGTCGTTTCGGGCCGGTGCGGAATTCCGCGCGGCACCGCAGGGAACGGTCCTGACCGTTCCGCGATTTCCCGCCGCACCGATTCGTCGCTCCGTAGGGGCGGATAGTATCCGCCCGCGCGTTTTTCGTCCTCTTATCCCGCCTTCAGCGCGCCGGAGGCCTCCAGCGCCGAGGCCACCTTCGCGCCGGTGCCGTCCGCAAAAATGTCGGACAGCCCCGCCTCCTTGACGGCGTCGGACAGATAATAGTCCTCGTCGCTCATGGACGCCACGCGCAGATAGGCGTCCATCGCCTCGCCGGGGTCCGCCTGCTGGCGCGCGAACAGCTCGAGCGCCGGCAGCGCCGAGGCCGCGTAGCTGATGTAGTACATGGGCTGCTCGAAGTTGTGGATCTGATCCATCCACTCCTGCTGGAACCCGTCGTATTCCTGATAGCCGTACTTCTCGTAGACGTCCGCGAAGATCTCCTGCACGCGCGCGGATGTGAGATTCTTCTCCGCGTAGACGCGGCTCTGGAACTCGTCGTACATGGCGCCGTCCACCACGCTGTAGATGAGGTTGAGCAGCGTGCCCGCGCGGACGGTCTGCGCGTACTTCTCCCCGAAGATCTGCTCATAGAACGGGAAGAACATGACCTCCATGCCCTGCGACTGCAGCTCGCTCAGATCGTAGTCGGACACGCCGTAGAGCCAGTCCGACCCGTTGTCCAGAAAGGCCAGATAGTGGCCGAACTCGTGGAACATGTCCGTGTAGTCGGTGTACGCGCCGTAGGGGCAGTTGAAGATGAACGGCTCGTCGTACAGGGGCAGGTAGGTCGTATAGCCGGTCGAGAGCTTGCCGTCGTCCGGCTCGATGTCGTACAGGCCGTACTTCTGCAGATACGCCGCGGCGGCCGAGACCTCGGGCGACATGCCGCCCGCGCCCGTCCGGATGGCCGCGAGGATCTTGTCCGGGCTGCTGTCGATCTCGCCCGAGTAGTACAGCTTCTGCGTCCTGTCCGTGATGTCGTAGGCGTACTGCTCCACGAGCGGGCGGAAGTTCTCCTGCGCCGCGGTCCAGATGGTCTGCGCGTCCTCGGGCGTGTAGCTGCGCGAGTAGATGTAGTCGTAGGCGTAGGCCGCGTAGCTGTCGTAGCCCGCCTGCTCCGCAATCCGGTTGCGCACGCCGACCATCTTCACGTAGAGCTCGCACACGGCGTCGTAGTCCACGGGATCGGCGGAGATGAGCGCCTCGTACTGCCGGATAAGCTCCGTCTCCTGCCGGCTCAGCTCGAGCGAATCCTCGGAGCCGGACGAGTCGTAGCTCTCGTACTGGTCGATCTGCCAGTCCTCGAACGCGCCCTTCATGAGGTCCGCGTTCTTCGAGACCGCCACCTCGTGCACGGCCTCCCAGTAGTCGTCGTTCGCGGCGTAGTAGTCGTTCTCGGCCTTCGTCGTCTCGGCCGCGAGCGCCGTGTCGGCCGGGGCCGCGGAGTTTTTGAGATCGAGCAGCGCGGAGGCCGTGTTGAGCTTCGACAGCGCGTCCTCGGCCGCGCGGCAGGCCGCGGTGAAGTCCGCCTGGCTGCCGCCCTCGTCCGCAAAGTCCTCAAGCCCGTCCGTCAGCTGCTCGAACGCCTCCAGCGAGGGCGCGTCCGGGTCCATGTCGGCGTAGGCGACGTCCTTCCGCTCGGGCTGGCTCGTGAAATAGCCGTCCCCCGCGAGCATGTCCGCCGCGGCCGCGGACGACGAGGCCGCCGCCCCGGAGGAGGACGAAGAAGTTTCCCCGGAGGAGGAGGAAGCCGTGCCGGAGGACGAGGCCGCCGGCCGGTCGGGCAGGGAGATCTCGGGCAGGCCCGTGCTGCAGCCGGCCAGAGCCAGCAGCGCCAGCACCAGCAGCAGCGCCAGGGCGCGTTTTGTATGTTTCATGCGCAGGCTCCTGTTCGTTTTTCTTTTATGGTAACAGCCCCGGCGCGGCTCGTCAAGCATCGTAAGAAATTATAAGAATTGGCCCGAAACGGCGGCCGGGGTTGACAATCGCGGGTTTTTTCATTATAAATAGAGGAAGCGCGTCACGCGCGCCGAATTGTTCACACATAGAAGCGATCGGGCCCGCCCGCGGGCGGCTGCCCGCGCTTTCCTTTTGCCCCTCAGGACGGGGCCCGGATGGTGGAGATGGATTCCATGAAACCTTTGATTCTGACCTGCAACACCGGCGAGGGGCACAATTCGGTGTCCGCCGCCGTCCGCGAGGCGTTCGCGCAGCGCAATCTGAGCTGCGGCGTCGCCGACGCGCTCAGCTTCCTCTCCGAGCGCGCGTCCGAATTCATCTGCTCCTGGCACGTCCGCATCTACCGCTACATCCCGAAGGCCTTCCGCAGCGGCTACCGCTACGTGGAGGAGCACCCGGCCACCTACGAGGAAAACACGCTCCTGCACAAATTTCTCGTCTCCGGGGCCGACAAGCTCTGGGAGTACGTCTCGGCGAACGGCTACGACTGCTTCATCTGCCCCCACGTCTTCGCCGCGCTCATGGTCACGCAGATGCTGAAGGAGCATCCGATCCCCGGCGCGCGCAGCTGCTTCATCGCGACCGACTACACCTGCAGCCCCATGGTGGGCGAGTGCCGGGTGGATTTCTTTTTCGTGCCCGACGCCTCGACCGTGCCGGAGTTTCTCGCCGCGGGCCTGCCCGCGGAGCGGATCGTCCCGGTCTCCGGCATCCCCGTGCGGCAGGCGTTCTGCTCGCGCACGCCGAAGGCCGAGGCCCGCGCGCAGCTGGGCCTGCCGGCGCAGGGCGCGCACCTGCTCATGATGTGCGGCAGCATGGGCTGCGGCCCGATGGCCGAGCTGACCGATCTTCTGGCGGCCTCCCTGCCGGCCGGCGCCGTGCTGAGCGTCGTGTGCGGAACAAACGAGCGCCTGGAAAAGAAGCTGCTCCGGGAATACCAGGACCGGCCGGAGATTCGCGTACTCGGCTACACCGACCGCGTCAGCCTGCTCATGGACAGCGCCGACCTCTATCTCACGAAGCCCGGCGGCATCAGCACCGCCGAGGCCGCGGCCAAGGGTCTGCCGCTCGTGCTGGTGGACGCGGTCGCGGGCTGCGAGGAGTACAACCTGCGCTACTTCTGCGCGCAGGGCGGCGCCGTCACGGCCGGCACGCCGGAGGAGCTGGCCGCGCTGACGACCTCGCTGCTGGCCGACCCCGCCCGGCTCGCGCAGATGGCCGCGCGCATCCGCAAGCCCGGAAACGCCGCCGGAGAGATCTGCTCCAGGATGACGGGCCTGTCATGAAGAAGTTTTTCTGGGCCGCCGTCTGGGTCTTGTCGCTCGGCGTCCTCTCCAATTTCCTCGCGCCGTTCGTCCCGCGCACTTTCCGGATGGACGCGTTCCCCTTCCGGCTCTACGGCTTCGAGCGCGGCGGCAGGCTCTACGACCGGATCGCGATCCGCCGGTGGAAAAACCTCGTCCCGGACATGAGCCGGTACATGAAGCGGCTCATGCGCAAGACCGTGACCATGCAGACGCCGGTGGAGCAGACGCTGCTGCTCGCGCAGGAGACCTGCGTGTCCGAGCTCGTCCACGATCTGCTGATCCTGCTGTCCTTCGCCGTGCTGCTGTTCTGGCGCGGCCGGGGCGCGATTTTGTTCCTGCTCGTCTACAATGTGTTCGGCAACCTTCCGTATATTCTGATCCAGCGCTACAACCGCCCGCGTCTTCTGGAGCTTGCGGAAAAGCAGCGCCGCATGCGGTGACACTCATGAAGCAACTGACAAAAACGCTATACGATTACCGGGAGCTGCGGCCGGCCACGCTGACGCAGCCGCGCTACCGCCATATCTTCCTGCTGCTGTTCTGGCCCGCGTTCGGGCTGCTGTTCGGGCTCATGGAGCGCGGCGGGCTGCAGGGCGGCTATCACCTCGTCCACTGCGCCCTCGACGATCTCATCCCGTTCTGCGAGTGGTTCCTGCTCCCGTACCTGTTCTGGTTCGTCTATCTCGTCGGGATGCTCGTCTACACCTTCTTTTACGACGTGCCCGCCTTCCGGCGGTACATGTACTTCGTGATCCTCTCCTACACCGCGACGGCCGTCATCTATCTCGTCTACCCGACCGCGCAGGCCCTGCGGCCGGTCAGCTTCGCGCACGACAATCTGCTCACCCGCTGGATGGCGGCCTTCTACGCCTACGACACCAACACCAACGTCTGCCCCTCGCTCCACGTGATCGGCTCCGTCGCCGTGTCCTTCTCGGCGTGGGACAGCCGCCGCTTCGGCAGGCCCGGCTGGCGCGCCGCCTTCTCCGCCGTGACCGCGCTCATCAGCGTCTCGACGCTTTTCGTCAAGCAGCACTCCGCGCTCGACGTGCTCTGGGCGCTGCCCGTGTGCGCCGCCGCGATCGCCGTGATTCTTCTGGCCGAGCAGCGGGAAAGGAAGCGGCGGCATGGAGCAGAATGAGCGCATCGAACAGATCCTGAAGCTTCTCACCAGAAGCGTCGCCTTCCCCACGCTGCGCGCGGTCATGCGCGACACGAAGGGCGTCGGCGCGCTGCTGTCCTATCTCTGCTTCGAGCACGACGGCGCCGCCGCGGGCGAGCTGGCCCGGTATCTGGGCGTCCGCTCGAGCCGCGTGGCGAACGAGCTCAAGAGCCTCGAGCGCAAGGGCCTGCTCGAACGGCGCTGCGACGGCGAGGATCGCCGCCGCATTCTGGTCTTTATCACACCCGCGGGCCGCGCGCTCATGGAGGAGCAGCAGCAGTCCCTGCGGCAGTATCTGGACGCCGCCGTCACGCGCTTCGGCGCGGACGACACCGACCGGCTCCTGGAGCTGCTCGGCCGCTTTTATTCCGTGCTCGGCGAGCTTCCGCCCGCCGAACCCCCCGCAAAATCTGCGGCGCGCAAGGCCGCGCCGCGAAGAAAAGAGTCTTTATGAATTTTAACGAACTGAATCTGATCCAGCCGCTTCTCCGCGCGGTGGCCGAGGCCGGCTATCTCGAGCCCTCCCCCATCCAGGAGAAGACGATCCCCTATGTGCTCTCCGGCGGCGACGTTCTGGGCTGCGCCCAGACCGGCACCGGCAAAACGGCGGCCTTCGCGCTGCCCATCCTGCAGAATCTCTCGCGCGGCCGCCGCACCGGCAAGATCCGCGCGCTCATTCTGACGCCCACGCGCGAGCTGGCGCTCCAGAACCAGGAGAGCTTTGTCGCCTACGGCAAATATCTGAATCTCAAGAGCGGCGTCATCTTCGGCGGCGTCGGCCAGAACCCGCAGGTCGAGATGCTGAAGGCCGGGCCCGACATCCTCGTGGCCACGCCGGGCCGGCTCAACGATCTCATCGGCCAGGGCTACATCCGCCTGGACGGGCTGGAGATCTTCGTCCTCGACGAGGCCGACCGCATGCTCGACATGGGCTTCATCCACGACGTGCGCCGCGTGCTGCAGAAGCTGCCCGCAAAGCGGCAGACGCTCTTCTTCAGCGCCACCATGCCGCCGGAGATCGAAAAGCTTGCCGACAGCATCCTCTTCGAGCCGAAGACCGTCAAGGTCGACCCCGTCACGAGCACCGTCGACGCGATCGACCAGACGCTCTACTATGTGGACAAGGGCAACAAGAAGCTGCTTCTGGCGGAGCTTCTGCGCGCGCCTGACGTGACGAGCGCGCTCGTCTTCACGCGCACGAAGCACGGCGCCGACCGCGTCGTGCGGGAGCTCGCCCGCGAGGGCATCGCCTCCATGGCCATCCACGGCAACAAGAGCCAGAACGCCCGCCAGAACGCGCTGGCCGCGTTCAAGTCGGGCGAGATCCGCGTGCTGATCGCGACCGACATCGCCGCCCGCGGCATCGACATTATTGAGCTCTCGCACGTGTTCAACTACGACCTGCCGCACGAGCCCGAGACCTATATCCACCGCATCGGCCGCACGGGCCGCGCGGGCCGCGGCGGCACCGCCGTGAGCTTCTGCGACTTCGACGAGATCGACGACCTCAAGGCCATCGAAAAGCTCATCGGGCTGAAGATCCCCGTCAAAAAGAGCCCGTGGCCGATGGTCGTCCTCGAGAAGTCCGAAAAGCCCGTCCAGCAGCCGCGTCCGGCCCGCGCCGCGCCGCACGCCCCGGCCCCCGCGCCGGTGCGCCGCCAGCCGTCCGTCCGGCCCGCGCCGGCCGCCGCACCGTCGGGCGCCGCGCCCGCCCGCCGCCGCCGTCCCCGCCGGCGCGGCCCGCAGCAGGGTTAACCGCCGATCCGCCGCCATCCTTCGCCAGCCCGGAGGGTGGCGGTTTTTCTCCCCCGCGGACGCTTTTCCCGCGAAGACGACCGCTGCGAATTGACAATATTTCACATCTGGCATATAATAGAATGAATCAACTTTTTTGCGCCTCATCCGGTCTGCAAAGGAAAGGAGAACCGCCGATGCCGAGCAACCGCGCCGCTTTCGGGCGGCTGGCCGCGTGCCTGTGCCTGGGCCTGCTTCTCACCCTGCTGCTCTGCGCCTGCCATCGGAGCGAGACCTCCGCCCGGTCCGCCGGGTCGGACCCCGCGCCCGCGCCGAACGGCCGTCTTCTCGTCGGCTTCGACGCGGATTTTCCGCCGTTTTCCTTCGTGGACGACGAGGGCCGTCAGGCCGGCTTCGACTATGAGCTGGCCGGGGCCGTCTGCGCGGCCCAGGGCTGGGAATTCGTGCCCGTCTTCATGAGCTGGGACGAAAAGGACGATCTGCTGGACAGCGGTCAGATCGACTGCATCTGGTCCTGCTTCTCCATCACCTCGCGCGAGAACGACTACGCCTGGAGCGTTCCCTATCTGGACAACCAGTTCGTCGTCGTCACGCGCGACGCCCTGCCCATCCGCAAGTTGGCCGACCTCGCGGGCCGGCGGGTCTGCGTCCAGTCCTCCACGAGCCTCGCGAACATCCTGGTCGGCGAATACGCCGGCCTCACCGCGACCTTCTCCGAGCTCTGCCTGATGGACGACAACGAGACCGCCATGCTCTATCTCACGGCCGGAAAGGCCGACGCCTGCGTGCTCGATCTGGCGGCGGCGGGCTATTTTCTCTCCCGGTACGACGGCCAACTGCGGCTTTTAAGCGACGTTCTCTCAAACGACCAGTGCGGCGTGGCCTTCCGCCCGGGCGACGCCCGGGCCGAGACGGTCAGCCGCGCGCTGCAGGCCATGCAGGCGGACGGCTCGCTCGCCGCGCTGGCGGACAAGTGGGAGCTCGGCGCCCTCGTCCGCGCGGGCTCCTGAAGACGGAGGAATTTCCTGTGAAAATCCGAAAGATCCCCCGGCGTGGGCGGCAGCCCATGGCCCGCATCGTGCGGAAGTGGCTGCTCCTCATCATCTCCATCGCGCTCGTGACGGTCACGCTGGTCTCCTGGCTGATTCTCGGCACCCAGGCCCGCACGGCGGCCGGCCAGCTGCTGCAGGACCATCTCACCTACATCTCCAGCCAGATCGACGTCAAGCTCGACGCGACCGACCAGCTGAAGATCCAGGCCTCCACGTCGCTCTTCAACAAGGCCTACAGTCTGCAGCAGATCATCCGCCTCAACCCGCTCATTCTGCACGACGAACGCGGCCTCGCCGAGGTCTGCCGCCGGCTCGAGCTCGACATGCTCGACGTCACCGACGCCACCGGCACCGTCACCGCGACCTGGCCGCACAAGACGAACTACGTCGGCCGCGTGAGCTTCGCCGACTACGACGTGACGCGGAAATACCTGACGCTCATCCTCTGCCCGAACGCGAAGATCCTCGAGGCGCCGCGGCAGAACATGGAGGTCGCGCAGACCGCGAGCTACTACTACCAGTTCGCGGGCGTCGCCCGGCTCGACGAGCCGGGGATCATCCAGGTCGGCCAGTCCGGCGTGCGCTACGAGCAGTCGCTCGCCGCGGCCTCCGTCTCCGGCATCGCCCCGGGCTACACGGTGGAAAAGGGCGGCTTCGTGCTGATCGCCTCCAAAAACCAGATCGTGAGCGCGAGCGACGCCTCGCTCGCCGGCACGGACTGCGGCGCGCTCTCCTACCTGCCCCAGGACCGGAGCGGCGCGCTCGTCCGCGTGAACTGCGGCGGCGTCGCCTGCTTCGCCGCCGCGCGGCAGCACGGCGACTACACCGTCTACGCCTTCCTGCCGCGCTCCGAGGCCTACAGCAGCCTCATGACCGCCATGCACTACATGACGGCCAGCGCCGCGCTGGTCTTCCTCGCGGTCTTCTTCGGCCTCAGCCTGGCCATCGAGCGCAGCGTCGTCTCCGACATCCGCTCGCTCAGCTCGTACGTGAGCGGCGTTTCGCAGGGAAATCTCGACACCCTGCTCGACATCCGCGGCACCGCCGAAACCGCCGCCCTCTCGGACGGCATCAATTTGATGGTGCTCTCGCTGCGCCGCACCTTCGACGAAAAGGAGCGCCGCATCACGAGCGCCATGGAGGAGAACGAGCGGATCGTCTCCGAGCGCGAGCAATTTAAGGACAAGGCCCTGCACGACCCTCTGACGGGACTTTACAACCGCGCCGGCTTCACGGAGCTCTGCGCCCGCCGCCTGCAGGAGAGCCTGCAGTCCGGCGCCGTCTCGGCCCTGCTGATGATGGATCTCGACCGCTTCAAGGCGATCAACGACACCTGGGGCCACGCCGCGGGCGACGCGGTGCTCGCGCACACGGCGGAGCTGCTGCGCGGCTTCTTCCGCGCGGACGATCTCGTCGGCCGGATCGGCGGCGACGAGTTCTGCATCTTCCTCTCCGGCGTCTCGTCGCCCGAGCTCGCCGCCGGGCGGGCGCAGGCGCTCGTGGAGCTGCTCTCCCGGCCGTTCGAGGCGGACGGCGTCCCGGTCTGCGTCGGCTGCTCAATCGGCGTCGCCTTCTCCCCCGTCTGCGGCGTCACGCCGGACGAGCTCTACCGCGCGGCCGACGCCGCGCTCTACCGGGCGAAATCCTCCGGCCGCGGGTGCTTCAGCCTGTCCGACGGACCCGCGGAGACGGGCGCGGCCGGGGCTCCCGGCCATCCCGCCCACCTGTCCGACTGATACGCGCAAACAAACGGCTGCCGCGGCGCGCGGCGGCCGTTTTTGCCGCTTGACAAATACCCCTTGGGGGTATATACTGCAGTCAGATACCCGGAGGGGGTATCAATTCACGGCAAGGAAGGTATTTTCCATGACGGACTGTGAAAACTGCCGCTACAAGGCCGTCCCGCGCGACGAGGAGCTGCAGCGGCAGCTCAAAAACCGCATGAACCGCATTGTGGGCCAGCTGAACGGCATGATGGCCATGGTGGACGACAACCGCTACTGCGGCGACATCCTCATCCAGCTGGCCGCCGCCGAAAAGGCGCTGCAGAGCGTGGGCTATCTCATTCTGCAGAGCCACATGGACACCTGCGTGACGGACCGTGTGAGATCCGGCGACGCGGGCGCGATGGACGAGCTGCTGGAGCTCGTGAAGAAGCTGAAATAGAGCGGGAGGAAACCATGAAACAGGAAAAATTCAACGTGACCGGCATGACGTGCGCCGCCTGCCAGGCCAACGTCACCCGCCGCGTGCAGAAGCAGGCGGGCGTGCAGGACGTGAACGTCAGCCTGCTCGCCAACCAGATGTCCGTCACCTACGACGAGACGAAGCTCTCCGAGGGCGACATTGTCCGTGCGGTCGAGGAGATCGGCTACGGCGCGAGTCCCGCCGTCCCGGCCAAAAAGGAGGAGGGCGGCTTCGGCACCCAGTGGCGCGAGCGCACCGACCGCGCCCTCCGGGAGCGCGAGGCCATGCGCCGCCGCCTGACCGCCTCGGTCGTCCTGCTGCTCCCGCTCATGTATCTCGCCATGGGCAGCATGATGTCCTGGCCGCTGCCCGCGATCTTTCTCGGGAAGGAAAACCATCTCGTCTCCGCGCTCACGCAGCTGCTGCTCACGATCCCCATCGTGTTCGTGAACCGGCATTTCTTTGAAAACGGGTTTAAAGCCCTTGTGAAGCGCGCGCCCAACATGGACACGCTGGTCGCCATCGGCGCGGGCGCCTCGCTCGCATACGGGATCTTCGCGCTCTACCGCATGGGCTACGGCAGCGGCCACGGCGACACGGAGCTCGTCCACCGGTACGCGCACGCGCTCTACTTCGAGTCCTGCGCCACGGTCCTGACGCTCGTGACGGTCGGCAAATATCTCGAGGCGCGCTCGAAATCCAAAACCTCCGACGCGCTGGGCAAGCTCGTGAAGCTCGCCCCCCGGACGGCCACCGTCGTGCGCGGCGGCAGAGAGCTCGTCGTCCCGGCCGAGCAGGTCGCGACGGGCGATCTGCTCGTCATCCGCCCGGGTGAGAGCATTCCCGTCGACGGCGTCGTCACGGACGGCGCGGGCAGCGTCGACCAGGCCGCCATCACGGGCGAGAGCGTCCCCGTCGACAAGGGGCCGGGCGACGAGGTCATCTCCGCGACCATCAACCGCAACGGCACCTTCCGCTTCCGCGCCTCGCGCGTGGGCGAGGACACCACGCTCTCCCAGATCATCCGCCTCGTGGACGAGGCGGGCAGCTCCAAGGCCCCGATCGCCCGCCTGGCCGACAAGGTCAGCGGCGTGTTCGTGCCCGTGGTTATCGGCATCGCAGCCGCGACCCTCGCCGTCTGGCTGCTCGCGGGCAAGGGCTTTGAATTCGCGCTCAACTGCGCCGTCTCGGTGCTCGTCATCTCCTGCCCCTGCGCGCTCGGCCTCGCGACCCCGGTCGCCATCATGGTCGGCACGGGCAAGGCCGCGGAGTACGGCATCCTCGTCAAATCCGCCGAGAGTCTCGAGAACCTGCACAGGATCGACACCGTCGCGCTCGACAAGACCGGCACCATCACAGAGGGCCGGCCCGCCGTGACGGACGTGCTGCCGCTGGAAGACGGGCTCTCGCCGGACGCGCTGCTGCGCGAGGCCGCCTCGGCCGAGTCCGGCAGCGAGCACCCGCTCGCGGCCGCCGTCGCGGAAAAGGCGCGGGCCATGGGCTTCGAGCCCCCGCGGCCGGACGAGTTCGCCATGACGGCCGGGCGCGGCGTCCGCGCCGCGGTGGACGGGCGCGTCTATCTCGCGGGCAACGCGGCCTTCCTGAAGGAAAACGGCGTCGACCCCGCCCCCGCGGAGCGGGAGGCCGCGCGCCTGGCGGGCGAGGGCAAGACACCCCTGCATTTTGCGCGGGACGGCAGGCTCATCGGCCTCGTCGCCGTGGCCGACACCGTGCGGCCCGAGAGCCGCGCCGCCGTCAAGCGCCTGCACGAGCTGGGCGTGCGCACCGTCATGCTGACGGGCGACAACCCCGTGACGGCCGAGGCCATCCGCCGCGAGGTGGGGGTCGAGGAGGTCGTCTCCGGCGTCCTGCCCGCCGACAAGGAGGCCTGCATCCGCAGGCTGCAGGCCGAGGGCCGCCGCGTCGCCATGGTCGGCGACGGCATCAACGACGCCCCGGCGCTCACGCGCGCGGACGTCGGCATCGCGATCGGCGCGGGCACCGACGTGGCCATCGACTCGGCCGACGTCGTGCTGATGAAAAACTCGCTCGCCGACGTCGTGACCGCGATGGAGCTCAGCCGCGCCGTCATCCGCAACATCCACCAGGACCTGTTCTGGGCCTTCTTCTACAACGTGCTCGGCATCCCCGTCGCGGCGGGCGTCCTCTATCCGCTGTCCGGGCTGCTGCTGAGCCCGATGATCGGCTCCGCCGCCATGAGCCTCAGCTCCGTCTGCGTCGTCACGAACGCGCTGCGCCTGCGCTTCTTTAAAAGCCGCGAGCAGAAGGCCGCCCGGCCCGCGCCTGCGCCCTGGACGCCCGCGGCCCCGGCCGAAAAGCCGGAGACGCCCGCGCGGGTGCTGCGGGTCGAGGGCATGATGTGCGAGCACTGCAAAAAGCACGTGGAGGACGCGCTGCTGGCCGTCCCGGGCGTGCGGACGGCCGTCGTCGATCTCGCGGCGGGCACCGCCGCGGTCGGGCTGTCCGGGCAGGTGCCGGACGAGGCGCTCGCGCAGGCCGTCCTGGACGCGGGCTACACCCCGAAGGGCTTTCTCGGCTGATTTTCGCAAAAAGCAAAAAAGCCGGCTGCATCCGCGCCGGTTTTCGGGTATTGCCGACAGATCGGGCGGCTTCCCGCGGGAAGCCGCCCGATGATTTTGCGTTATCCGATTTTTTCGTAGTGCACGCGGCTCTCGTCGTAGCGGTCGATGCGGTGATTGGCCTCCGCGTCGCGCGGATAGCCCACCGCGATGACGGCGAACGGCGTGAGATTCTCGGGCAGCAAAAACTGCTCGCGGATGTTCGAGCCGCGCTCCTCCACGGGATAGACGCCCAGCCACACGGCGCCGAGCTCCAGCTCCGCGGCCTGCAGCAGCAGATTTTCCGCGGCGGCGCTCATGTCCTGCTGCCAGTTCTCGGGGAACTTCATGCGGTCCTCGTTGCCCAGCAGCACGATGGCCAGCGGGGCCGCCGCGATCGGGCCGGCGTAGGGGCTCATCTTGGAGAGCTTGGCCCGGCCCGCCTCCTCCTGCACGATGAGGAACTCCCAGGGCTGTTGGTTGCCCGCCGAGGGCGCCTGCATGGCGGCGCGCAGCAGCTGTTCGAGCTTTTCCGGCTCGACCGGCCGGTCGTCAAATTTTCGGACGCTTCTTCTCGTAAAAATCGTGTCCACGTGTTTCCCTTCTTTCTCAAAATCGGGCAAAAGGAGCCGGAAATCTCTTATTTCCAATTCTCCCAGATCTCGGGGCAATAGCCGACCGTCGCCTGACGGCCGTTGCGGACGACGGGCGTTTTCATAAGGGCGGGATTTTCAAACAGCCTGTCCTCCCTGGCGCGCTCGTCGCCCAGATAGCGCAAGAGGTCGATCTCCAGGCTTTTTTTGTCCCAGTCGACCAGCTTGTCCACGCCGCCGACGGCGCGCAGGACGCTGTCGAACTCGCCGCCGGACATGCCGTAGCGCAGAAGGTCGACGCTCTGGAAGCCGACGCGGCGCTCCTTGAACCAGCGCTCGGCCTTTTTCGTGTCGAAGCACTTGCTTTTTCCGAAGATCTGGATGTTCATTCAGTCCTCCAGCATGTCGTTGGCCTCTGCCTCCGTGTCGGCGGAAAAGAGGAATCTGCCAAGACGGTCGTAGACCTCCACGTGTCCGCGGACGGAGCGAATCGAATATTCCATGACGCAGCCCCCTTTCTTTCAGGTTCTGCGGTCATTCTATCCGATCTGCTGTCCAATAATTCGTACTTTTACGGGGTCGTGACCCAGCCGCTGTCGTTTTCCGTGCCGGTGCCGGTGTCGGTGCCCGTCCCGGCGGCGGGATCGGTGTCGCTCTGCCAGGAGGCGGTCACGCTCAGACGGCCGGTCGCCGTGCTGGTCGCCGTGATCTCCTCCCCGCTGCTTGTAAACCAGCCGAGGAAGGTGTCGCCGGAGTTGGACGCGCCGAAGAGCGGGTCATACTGCGTGCCCTCCTTGTAGAGCGCCACGTCCACCTCGACCTTGCCCTTTTCGGTCGTGTAAATGAGCGGATAAAACACGGAGGAGCTCTTGCCGGTGTAGTCGCCGTACAGGAATATCTGCACCTCGCGGATGCGGCGGGTGATGAGCGCGTCGCTGATGAGCGTCTTCCCGCTCTGGGTCACGTGGCACCAGATGCCCATGGCGCAGGCCAGCTCGTTGTCCGTATAGCCGCCGCGGATCAGCAGCGCCGCCAGGCGGTAATTGCTGTTCATCCAGGTCGAGCCGACGTTGTATGTAAAGGACGACAGCGCGTCGTACTGCTTGTCGGTCACGGTGATGCCGTACTTGGTCAAAAAGGCGTCGAGCGTGTCCTCCATGCTGTCGAGCTTCTGGCGCAGCAGGATGTCCGCCTCCTTCTCGGTGATGCCGGAGGGGAACTGGTTCTGCGAGCAGGAGGAGCCGTAGCCGATCGAATACTGCGAGTAATCCCAGTACGCGGTGGGAATGAAGCCCTCCATGGCCTTGATGAAGGCGATGCCGTCCTCCGTCGTGCGCAGCTTAAAGTCCGAGGGGCTGAGCTTGTCGAGCTCGTTGTCCGGCTTGACCTGCTTTTCCACATAGGCGTAGATCCGGTAGACGATCGCGGAGAGCTCCGCACGGCTGAGCGAGCGGTCCGGCTTGACGGTCGCGTCGGAGTAGCCCAGCAGGATGCCCTGCTCGTAGAGCGCCTGGATGTTGTCGTCCCCCTGCGCGTCGGAGAAATAGTAGGTGTCGGAGGTCTTCTGCAGGCCGAGCGCGCGCGCCGCGACCTTGGCCACGAGCGCGCGGGACATGTTGACGTCGAGATCCACGATCTCGCCCTTGTCGATAAACTTCTGGGAGAGCGCCATGTTGAGATAGCCCCTGGCCCAGTGGGACGCCACGGTCTCGGGGGCCTCGTAGCCGGCGGCCAGGATCACCATCTTGAGCGCCTGGCCCGTCGTCACGGTCTCGTTCGGCCGGAAGGTGCCGTCGTTGAAGCCGTTCACGACCCCCGCCTCATACAGGCTCATGACGTCGGAATAGTACCAGTCGCCGGAGGCGACGTCGGGAAAAACCTGCGCCGCCGCGTCCGCCGCATACGCCGGAACACAGAGCAGGCCCAGGGTCAGAACAAGCGTCAGAACAGCAGCGCCGAGGTGTTTTTTCATACGGTCGCGCTCCCTTCCCTAAGGATTACAAATTCTAAACAATTATAGCAGAATGCGTAACAAAATGCAACCTCCCGGATTTTTCCTCCGGGAGGCTGCCTGTTTATGCCTTTTCCCGCTGCTGAAGCCACGTCAGAATATCGCCGTAGACCTCGCCGCGGTTGCGCTCGTTGAGCATCTCGTGGCGGCCGTCCGGGTAGATCTTGATCGTGACGTTCTTCATGCCGCTGCGCTTGAACGCGTCGATCGTCTGCAGCACGCCCTTCGAGCTGCCGCCGACCGGGTCCTTCGCGCCCGAGACGAACAGCACCGGCAGGTTCTTGTCCATGCGGGCGAGGTTCTCCCGGTTCTCGTTCATCTGGATGCCGGTCAGCAGGTCGCGCGTGAGGCCGACCGTCGAATCGAAGCCGCAGAGCGGGTCGGCGATGTAGGCGTCGACGACCTCGTCCACGCTCGTGAGCCAGTCGAAGGCCGTGCGCTGCGGCTGAAACGCCTTGTTGTAGCCGCTGAACATCATCTTGTTCAGGATCGGGCTCACGCCGGTCTCTCCGACGCGCCGGGCCTCGGCGCGGCAGACGAGCAGGCCCGTGCGGACCATCGCGGGCGCGGTCCAGCCGGTGCCGGAGATGATCGCGGCGTCCAGCGCGTCCGGGTAGGTGTAGAGATAGGTGCGCAGCAGGAACGAGCCCATGCTGTGGCCGAGGATGTAGTACGGGACGCCGGGGTTCTGCGCCGCGATGCGGTCGTGCAGGCTCTTTTCGTCCGCGACGGCCGCGAGCCAGCCGCCGTAGAAGTAGCCCTGGATGCCGCCGGGGCCGATGGACGCGCCGTGGCCCATGTGGTCGTCCGCGACGACAAGATAGCCCTGCTCCGTCAGGAAGCGGGCGAAGCGGTCGTAGCGCGCGATGTGCTCGGCGATGCCGTGGATCAGCTGGACGACCGCCTTCGGCTTCTCCGCCGGTCTCCACATGCCGCAGTGCAGGCTGCCTCTTCCGTTGGAGGGAATATAGAATTCTTCCATGGCTGTTCTCCTTCTGTCCCGTTTATGGGACTCGTTCTCCTGTAGAATACTTTCAAACAGGAGGGATGCGTTATGATGAAATCCAATCTTATTGTTCTGCATCCGGCGCCCGCCGGATTTGATTACGAGGGATATAACCGCCGGGCCGAGACGCGCTTTCGTCGGGCCGAGGCCAGAAGGACCGTCCTGGCCGCGGTGGAGACGCTGGTCACCGCCGCGATCGGCGTCGGCTTCGCCGTCTGCTTCGCCCTGTTCTTCACGATGCTATAGGCCGTCCGCCGCGTACGCCTCGGCCGTCCCGGCGGGGCGCAGCAGCCGGACCGTGCCGTCCGTCCGCAGCAGATATTCCGCGCAGGTCGGGCCCGCGGCCGTGCAGAAGCCGCCGTCCGCGCCCACGTCGTGCAGCGCGAGCAGATCGCCCGCCCTTAGGGGCGGGAGCAGGCAGCCGTCCGCGAAGCGGTCGCGCTCGTCGGGCGAGGCGCCCGCCGCGTCGCAGGCAAGCAGCTCCTTTCCCGCGCGCTTTCCCGGCGCCGAGAGGCGGCGGCCGCCGCTGAAGAGGAAGCTGCCTCTCTGCATCGCGCAGCTCCCGTCCGTCAAAACGAGCGGCCGCTGCCGCGGCTTGACCGCCGTCACGCGCATGACGTAGAGCCCGCCGTGCGCGCAGAGCCGCCGGCCGAGCACCATCCGGAGCGCCGCGCCGCCGAGTCCCGCCGGGACAAGGATCCGCTGCGCCAGCTCCGCGATGCGCGCGGCGCAGCGGGCCGCGTCCGGCTCCGGGAACTCCGGCCGGAAGGAGACGCCCAGCCCGTCGCCGAGGCAGCAGGCCCCGAGCGGCACGCCGGTCTTCTCCTGCAGCCGCGCGCAGCTCGTAAAGAGCAGCTCCGCCGCGGCCGGGTAATAGTCGGGATCGAGCTCGTTCGCCTGGGCCGTCAGCGCCGCGCCGACCGAGCCGACGCCGAGGTCCGCCAGCTGCCGCACGAGCAGCGCGGCGACGGGGAGGTCCGCGCCGAATTTGCCGCGCCCGAACGAGGCGAAAAATTTTCCGTCCGGCCCCGTCTTCCCCTCGGGGCGGAGCGCCACGAGCGCCCGGCCGGGCGGACGGGCGGGCAGCACCTGCGGCCCGTCGAGCAGCCACACGGCGCCGGACTCCAGCGCCAGCCGCTCCCCCGCCTCCTCGCGCGCGAGCGGCATGTAGACAAGCCGCTCCCCGGCAAAACCGCAGCGCGCGGCGAGCAGCAGCTCCGGATAGCTCGCGCAGGCGGCGCCGCAGCCCTCCTCGCGCAAAAGGCGAAGGACGGCGGCCCGGGGACACAGGCGCACGGGGAAATACGCCCCGTAGCCGGAGCAGCGGGAGAACGCGGCCAGAAGCTGCCGGGCGGCAGCCCGCAGGCCCGCTTCGTCGTACAGAAGAAACGGCGTCGGCAGCTCCTTTGCCAGCTGCGAAAGCGCCCGGCCGGACAAAAAGTCGCGGCCGCAGGCAGTCTGCTTCATGCTCGCTCTCCGGTCAGTCCGGCTTGCGGTTGTTGTAGTAGAGGATCGTCAGGCCCTTCAGCAGCAGGTTCCGGTCGTAGACGACCTCGCGCCTGCACATGGGCACGACGAAGCGCGCGATGCCGCCCGTGGCCAGCACCGTGGCCTTCTGGCCGAGCTCCTCCTCCATCCGCGCGATCATGCCGTCGAGCATGGCGGCGGAGCCCATCATAATGCCGCTGCGCATGCTGTCGACCGTGTTGCGGCCGATGGCTTTTTTCGGCTCGTCGAGGCTGATACCCGGCAGCTGCGCCGTGCGGGAGGACAGCGCGTCGGCCGAGATCTTGACGCCCGGGCAGATGCAGCCGCCGATATAGGCCTTGTCCTTGTCCACGACGGAGATCGTCGTGGCGGTGCCCATGTCGATGATGATGAGCGGCGCGGGATATTCCTGCAGCGCGGCGACGGCCGCGACGATGAGATCGCTGCCGACCTGCGCGGGATTGTCCATCAGGATGTTGAGCCCCGTGCGGATGCCGGGGCCGACGACCATCGGCCGCTTGCCCGTCAGCTTCATGATGGCGGTGCGGAAGGAATTGAGCACCGGCGGGACGACCGAGGAGACGATGACGCCCTCGATGGTCTTGAGGTCGATGTCGTAGAGCGAGAGCACGTTTTTGACGTCCACGCAGTACTGGTCGGACGTCTTGACGAGATCCGTCGCGATCCTGGCCTCGTGCAGGATCTCCTTTCCCTCGATGCAGCCGAGCACGATGTTGCTGTTGCCGATGTCGATTGCCAAAAGCATGGCGGTTCCTCCAGTTATTCAGTCTCGTTTGAGTATATCGGGTCCCCCGGAGGGGATTCAGTCGAATCTGCAGAGCCGGCAGTTCATTTGTCCGGGCGCAAGCTCCGCGACCGCGTAGCTCGCCCGCCCGCCCAGGCTCGAGCAGGCGCCGGGGTTCACGAGCCAGACGCCGTCCCGCTTTTCGCAGTGCGGGATGTGCGTGTGGCCGAAGAAGGCGGCCTCCGCGCCGAGGTGCCGGGCCTCGAGGTACAGCCGGTCAAGTCCCTGCTTCACGCCGAACAGATGGCCGTGCGTGAGAAACAGGCGGTGCCCCTCCTCCTCCACGAGAAGGCTCGGGCGCGCCGTGCTGCCCCAGTCGCAGTTGCCGGGCACGCGCAGCAGCTCCGCCTCCGGAAAAGCGGCGCCGAGATCGTCGGCGTCCTCGAGATGGTCGCCCAGGTGCACGATGAGATCGGGCTTTTCGCGCTCGATCGCGTCACAGGCGCTTCCGAGCATGTGGTGGGTATCGGACAGAAGAAGAATTTTCAACTCTCAGTCACCTGCCGGCAGTCTGCCGCATAAAATAAGGACGGAATCAAATCCGAGGAGGAAGGATATGGAACATCAAAACGCTGAAAACAGTCTGCCCTTCACCCCGCAGCAGCTGCGCAGCCTGATCGCCGCGCCGGAGGGCCGGAAGCTGCTCTCGCTTCTGAGCCGGGACGGCGGGGCCGCCTTCCGCGAGGCCGCGGCGGCCTTCCGCGCGGGCGACTGGGCGGGCGCCGAGCGCGCCGCCGCGCCGCTCTTCCGGACGCCGGAGGCGCAGGAGCTCCTGGCCGGGCTTCTTGGAAAGCAGGCGCAGGATGGATAGCTGGGAGGAGCTGCTCTCGGGGCTGCTGGGCGACCCGGGGAAGCTCGACTCGCTTCTGTCGCTCGCCTCGTCGTTCGCCGGGGCGCCGGCGGAGCCGCCCCCGCCCGCCGCGAAGCCGGAGCCGCCCGGCCGCGTCGAGTCGTTTCTGGCCGCGCTGCGGCCGTTTCTCCAGCCCGCGCGGCGGACGAAAATGGACCGCGCCATCCAGGCGGCGCGGCTGTCGCGACTAGCCGGCCGCGCGCTGCGCGGTCCTGGCCCCGAGGGGCCCGAAGGAGGTGCCGGACCTGTATAGCCGATATATCCCCGACGAAAACGGGGGCTTCCGCCGCACCGTCGTGGACGAGGCGCCCGCCGGGGCGTACCCGCCGGAGCCCGCGCCGCGGCAGCCCGTCCCGGCGCTGCTGTCCGGCCCGGCCGACCCGGGCGAGGGACTGCTGCTCGCCGTGTTTCTCTTTCTGCTCGCCGCCTGCGGGGCGGAGGAGCGGCCCGCGATTCTCGCGGCCGCGGCGGTTTATTTTCTCACTTAGCGAACGGGTCCGTCTTGTCCGGGAGCAGGAACACGCCGCTGAGCGATTCGTCCCCGTCCATCAGCGTCTCGAGCGAGGTCTGCTGCGCGGCGTAGACCTGCACGCCGTCCGCCAGCGTCGTGTGCTTGTAGAGAAGGCCGCTGCCGAGGCTGATCCAGTCGTACTGCCGCTGCGAGCCGGAGGCGCTGTCGACGAAGACGCACTCCTGGTTCCCGTCCTCCTCGAGCGTCACGAAGCTGGCGTCCCGGATGGCGGAGCGCGGCAGCTCCAGCAGCTGCTCGTAGGTCGGGATGCCCGCGAGATCGTCCTGCGTGACGTCCGCGCCCAGCGCGAGCGTCACGGGCTTCTGGTCGTCGTTGTACCAGATGCAGAGCGTCTTGCCGTCCGTCAGAATGGTCTTGACGTCGGAGCCGTCCGTGATCTCCGCGCGCATCTTCTTGCCGCTCACCCACAGCTCCGCCGTCACGGTCTTTTCGGCCGCGCCGTCGGTCGTGAGGATGGAGAAGGTCTGGTGATAGGCGTCCGGCCGCGAGACGCTCTTCAGGATGCTCTGCACGTTGTCGGGCGTGACCTCCGCGAAGCCCTCCTGCTGAGAGGACGACGCGGCGCTGCCGGCGGCCTGCTGCGAGGAGGCGCTGCTCTCGGGCAGCTCGATTGTCTCGCGCTTGCCCTTCTGCACGGAGTTCACGAAGATGCCGACCAGAAGCAGAATGACGGCCAGCGCGGCGGCGGCGACGATCGCCGGGGTCTTTAAGTTTTTCGGGGTCTTTTCCATGCCGCCGCGCTCCTTTTTACAATCGGTTATTTCGTGCTGAAGTCCGCGGGCCGCTCGGCCGCGCGGCCGAAGCGCCACAGAATTGCCTGCACGATGCGCTCGCAGGCATGGCCGTCGCCGTAGGGGTTGACGGCCTTCGCCATTCTGGCGTAGGCCGCGGGATCGTCCAGCAGCTCGTTCGCCAGGCGGAGGATCTCGTCCTTGTCCACGCCCGCGAGCTTCACCGTCCCGGCCTCGACGGCCTCAGGCCGCTCGGTCTCGCGGCGCAGCACCAGGACGGGCTTGCCCAGCGCGGGCGCCTCCTCCTGCAGGCCGCCGGAATCCGTCATCACGAAACAGCAGCGGTCCATGAGGTTGTGCATCTCCTCGACGTCGATGGGGTCGATCAGGTGGATGCGCTCGTGCCCGCCCAGAATCGGGAACACGGTGTTCCGCACCGCGGGGCTCAGGTGGACGGGATAGACGATCTCAATATCGGGATGCGACTCGGCCAGCGCCAGGATCGCGTGCATGATGTCCTCCATCGGCTTGCCGTAGTTCTCGCGCCGGTGGCAGGTCACCGCGATCACGCGGCGGTTTTCAAAGTCGAGCTCATTTAAAAGAGCCGTCTGGAACCGGTAGTCCTTCCGCACCGTGTAGCGCATCGCGTCGATGACGGTGTTGCCCGTGATGAAGGCCTCGCCCGCCACGGACTCGCGGCGCAGATTGGCCGCGTTCGCCGGGGTCGGCGCGAAATGCAGATCGGCGATGTCGCTCACGAGGGTGCGGTTGATCTCCTCGGGGAACGGGGAATACTTGTCCCAGGTGCGCAGCCCCGCCTCGACGTGGCCGACGGGCACCTGGTGGTAATAGGCGGACAGCGCGCCCGCGAAGGTCGTGGAGGTGTCGCCGTGGACCAGCACCAGCTCGGGCTTCGCCTCGTCCAGCACGCCGTCCATGCCGAGCAGCGTCTTCGTTGTGATGCCGGAGAGCGTCTGGCTCTTCTCCATGATGTGAAGATCGTAGTCGCCCTTCAGATGGAAGATGTCCATGACGGAGTCGAGCATCTCGCGGTGCTGGCCGGTCAGGCAGCAGATGCTTTCGATCTGCTCATTTTTCTGCAGCTCCAGCACCAGCGGCGCCATCTTGATGGCCTCCGGCCTCGTCCCGAAGACCGTCATCACCTTCAGTTTGTTCATCTTTCGTTTCCTCCTGCACAGGATTTTGTGGGTCTTCCGCGTCTTTCGGAGTCTCGCCCGGCTCGGGCGTCTCCCGCGCGGAGAAGATCATCTTGAAGCCGATCGCGCCGACGACGAACACGGCGCCGATCAGAATGAGCGCCTTGAGCTCGCCCGACGAGGTCAGAAGCACGGCCGCGAGGCCCAGAATGGCCGTCAGCATATAGGCGATGGCCACGGACTGCTTCTGCGAGAAGCCCATGTCGATGAGCCGGTGATGGACGTGCCCGCGGTCGGCCGCCATCGGGTTCTGGCCCTTGGCGATGCGGCGCAGGAAGGCGAAGCAGATGTCGAAGATCGGCACGCCGAGAATGAGAAACGGCACCGCGAACGAGATGATCGCGTAGAGCTTGAAGAGGCCCGTGACCGAGAGCGTCGCCAGGATGTAGCCAAGGAAGGTCGAGCCGGTGTCGCCCATGAAGATCTTCGCGGGGTTCATGTTGTAGGGGATAAAGCCCAGGCACGCGCCGAAGAGCGCCGCCAGGATAATCGCAATGTTGACGTCGGACACCAGGATCGAGATGACCATCAGGGAGGCCGTCGAGATGGCCGACACGCCGACCGCGAGGCCGTCGAGCCCGTCGATGAAGTTGACGGCGTTCGTGATGGCGACGATCCAGATGATCGTGACGGGGATCGACAGCCAGCCGAGATTCCAGTAGGTCGTGTTGCTGAACACGTTGGGGTTGGACAGGAACTGGATGACGCAGCCGTGGTACACGGCGACGCCCGCCGCCGCGATCTGCACAAGCAGCTTGGGCAGCGCCTTGAGCGCCATGATGTCGTCCAGCACGCCCAGGATGACGATCATCACGGAGCCGAGCAGAATGCCCTTCATCGTGCGGTCGATCTGGGCGAAGATCAGCACGGAGAGCAGAAACGCGAGAAAAATGGCGAGTCCGCCCAGGCGCGGGATCGGCACCTTGTGCATCCGCCGGTTGTCCTTGGGGACGTCGATGGCGCCGACCTTATAGGCGAGGGTCTTGACCATGGGCGTGGCAAGAAACGACACAACCCCAGCGACCCCCATGGCCAGCAGCATATAGACAGCTGTCCGGGTATTCATGGAATTCCTCCCGTCAGCGGGCTACGAAGCCCACCTTTTTATAGACTTTGCGCAGCGTCCTGTCGGCCAGATGGGAGGCGCGCTCGGCGCCGTCCTTGTAGATGCTCTCGAGATACGCCTTGTCGCCCAGCAGATGCGCGGTCTCCTCCTGGATGGGGCGCACGAGCTCGACCACGGCCTCGCCCACGGCGGGCTTGAAGATGCCGTAGCCCTGGTCGAGGAACTGCTCCTCCGCCTCGGCGATCGTTTTGCCGGTCGCGGCGCAGTAGATCGTGAGCAGGTTCGAGATGCCGGGCTTGGCGGTCTGGTCGAAGCGGACGGCGGTCTCGCAGTCGGTGACGGCGCGCTTGAACTTGCGCAGGATGTCCTCGGGCTTGTCCAGCAGGAACACGCAGCCGTCGGGGTCGGACTTGGACATCTTGCTCTCGGGGTTCGCCAGGCTCATGATGCGCGCGCCCATCTTGGGGATGAAGGCCTCGGGCAGCGTGAAGGTGTCGGGGAAGGTATTGTTGAAGCGCGCGCCGATGTCGCGGCAGAGCTCGACGTGCTGCTTCTGGTCCTCGCCCACGGGCACGAGATCCGTCTGATAGAGCAGGATGTCGGCCGCCATCAGCACCGGGTAGGTGAACAGGCCCGAGGTGATGTTGTCGGCGTGCTGCTGGGACTTCATCTTGAACTGGGTCATGCGGCTGAGCTCGCCGAACTGCGTGTAGCAGCCGAGCACCCAGGCCAGCTCCGCGTGCTGCGGGACGTGGCTCTGGATGAACATGATGTTCTTTTTGGGGTCGAGGCCGCAGGCGATGTACTGCGCCAGCTGCTCGAGGCTGCGGCGGCGCAGGTCGGCCGGGACCTGCCTGACCGTGATGGCGTGCATGTCGACGATGCAGTACAGGCAGTCGTATTCGTCCTGCAGCGCGACCCAGTTTTTAATGGCGCCCATATAAGACCCGAGCGTCAGATCGCCGCTGGGCTGAATGCCGGAAAAGATGCGTTTCTTTTCTTCCATGTTCAAAACCTCTTTTGCTTAACATAGTTGTCAATATCTTACCACAAAGCGCCGGATTTCGCAATCAATCATTGACGGCGGGCCCCGGAAAATATATGATAGAGGGAAAGCACCCGAAAGGAAGGAACAGAAGATGGACTTTTTTGAAGAAATGGAAGCGCGCATCCCCCACGGAACCGTGCGCACCCGTTTTGCCCCCAGCCCGACGGGCTACATGCACGTCGGCAATCTGCGCACCGCGCTCTACACCTGGCTGATCGCCCGCCGCGCGGGCGGCACCTTCATCCTCCGCATCGAGGACACCGACCAGGGCCGGCTCGTCGAGGGCGCGGTCGACGTCATCTACAAAACGCTAGCCGAATGCGGCCTCACGCACGACGAGGGCCCCGACGTGGGCGGCCCGGTCGGGCCGTATATCCAGTCGCAGCGGCGCGACCTGTTCGGCAAATACGCCGACCTGCTCGTCCGCAAAGGCGGCGGCTACTACTGCTTCTGCCAGAAGGACGAGGAGGAGGAAGCCCCCGAGCAGGAGGGCAAGGAGATCAAAAAGCATGTCTGCGCGTGCCGGGATCTGAGCTACGACGAGGCCGTCGCGCGCGTGCGCGCGGGCGAGCCGTTCGTCGTCCGCCAGAAGATGCCGCGCGAGGGCACGACCAGCTTCCGCGATGCCTCCTTCGGCACCATCACCGTGGAAAACAAGGAGCTCGAGGACCAGGTGCTGCTCAAATCCGACGGCCTGCCCACCTACAACTTCGCCAACGTGGTGGACGACCACCTCATGGGCATCACGCACGTCGTCCGCGGCAGCGAATACCTCTCCTCCGCGCCCAAGTACAACCTGCTCTACGAGTCCTTCGGCTGGGAGGTCCCGACCTACGTCCACTGCGCGCCCGTCATGCGCGACGCGCAGCACAAGATGTCCAAGCGCAACGGCGACCCCAGCTACGAGGATCTGATCCGCGCGGGCTATCTGACCGAGGCCGTGCTCAACTACGTGGCGCTTCTGGGCTGGTCTCCCAAGGGCGAGCTGGCCGAGCGCGAGTTCTTTACGCTCGGCGAGCTCGCGCAGGTCTTCGACATCGCGGGCATCTCCAAGTCCCCCGCCGTATTCGACCTTGAAAAGCTGCGCTGGATGAACGCCGAGTATATGAAAAAGCTCGCGCCCGAGACGTTCTACGAAAAGGCCGAGCCGTATCTGCGCGCGGCGATCTCCAACCCCGCGATCGACCTGCGCGCCGCGGCCGCGCTCGTGCAGCCGCGCTGCGAGATTCTCTCCGACATCCCCGAGCGCGTCGACTTCCTGGACAAGCTGCCCGCGTACTCGCCGGAGCTCTACATCCACAAGAAGTCCAAGACCACGCCCGAAAATTCGCTCGCGGCCCTGAAGGCCGAGCTGCCGGTGCTCGAGTGCCTGGACGAGTGGACGAACGAGAGCCTCTACGCCGCGCTCGTCGCGCTGGCGGAGAAGCTGGGAATCAAGAATTCCATCGTCCTCTGGCCGCTGCGCGTGGCCGTCTCCGGCAAGGCCTCGACCCCCGGCGGCGCGACCGAGCTCTGCGCGCTTCTGGGCAAGGAGGAATCGCTCCGCCGCATCCGCGCCGGCGTCGAGCTGCTGTCGAAATAAGCGCTGTCCCAACAGCCCCGCCGCGGGGAAACGGTTCGTCCGTTCCCCCGCGGCGGGGTTTTTAAGTTATTTTGAACTTCATCGCGTATGCTGGGCGTAAAATCAGGGATACGGGAGGCTTCGGCATGAGACTGCTTCTGGCGGAGGACGAACGGGACTACAGCCGCGCGCTGTGCGCGATTCTCGAGCACAGCCGCTACGCGGTGGACCCCGTGTACACGGGGACGGACGCCTGCGACTACGCGAAAAACGGAAATTACGACGGGATCATCCTCGACGTCATGATGCCCGGGATGGACGGCATCACCGCGCTCAAGCGCCTGCGGGCCGGCGGCCTGACGACGCCCGTGCTGATCCTCACGGCCAAAACGCAGCTCGACGACCGCATCACGGGCTACGACGCGGGCGCGGACGACTATCTGGAAAAGCCCTTCGTCATCTCGGAGCTGCTCGCGCGCATCCGGGCGCTTCTGCGCCGGAGCGGCGGCTTTGTGCCCGAGCGGCTCGCCTTCGGCGACACGGCGCTCGACTGCGTGAGCTACGAGCTGCGCGGGCCGGGCGGCGCCGTCACGCTCACGGCCAAGGAGTTCCAGGTGGCGGAGCTGCTCTTCCGCAACGCGGGCATGGTGCTCTCGACGAACCGGATTCTGGAGACGATCTGGGGCTTCGACGCCGACGCGGAGCTGAACGTCGTGTGGACGAACCTCTTTTTCCTGCGGAAGAAGCTGAAGGCCGTCGGCTCCGGCGTGGAGATCCGCGCCAAGCGCGGACTGGGGTACTGTCTCGATGAAGCACAGAAACCGGAATAAGATCACCGAGGGGCCGCGCATGCTGCTCGTGCTGCGCAGGCGGTTTCTGCTGGCCTCCATGGGCGCGCTGCTCGCGGTGCTCGTGCTCCTCTGCGCGGCCTTCAACGTCACGAACTACTGGAAGCTCGAGCGCCGCCTGGACGCGACGCTGCAGAAGATCTCCGTGAACGACGGCAAGATGCCGCGCCCCAAGTCCTCCAGCGCCCCGAAGCCGGAGAGCAAGGCCGCGGTGGAGGCCGGCTACTCGACGCGCTACTTCGTCGTCACGGACGACGACACGCTGAAGGTCAAGACCTTCAATCTCGACAACATCGCGACCGTGACGGACGAGGAGGCGCAGGCCTGCCTGCAGGAGGCGCTCGGCAGCGGCAGGGACACCGGCTACTGCGGGGAGAACCGCGCGTATAAATTCCTCGTCACGAAGACCGGCTCCGGCGCCACGCGCGTGATCTTCCTCTACTGCTTTCCGGAGCTCGAGAGCTACCGCGCGACGATGGAGATCTCCGCCCTCGTCAGCGTCGGCAGCTATCTCGCCGTGTTCCTTCTCGTCTTTCTGCTCTCCGGGCGCATCGTGAAGCCGTTTCTCGTGAGCATGGAGCGGCAGAAGCAGTTTATCACGGACGCCAGCCACGAGATCAAGACGCCGCTCGGCGTCCTGGCCGCCAACAACGACGTGCTCGCGATGGAATACGGCGAGAACGACTGGACGCGCAGCTCGCGCGGCCAGATCGCGCGGCTGTCCGGGCTCGTGACCGGCATGATCACGCTCACGCGGCTCGACGAGGAGCACCCGCTGCCCCCGGCCGCGCCGTTCGACGCCGCGGCGGCGCTGCGGGACATGCTGGACGACTTCGAGGCCCCGGCCCGCATGGCGGACAAGCGGATCGAGCGCCGGCTCGAAAGCCCGCTCCCCTGCCTCGGCGACGAAGCGGCCTTCCGCCAGCTGGCCGTCATTTTGCTGGACAACGCCGTCAAATACGCCCCGGCCGGGAGCGCCATCGACGTGCGGCTCGGCCGGCGGCGCAAAAAGCCGCTGCTCGAGATTACCAACGCCTGCGAGCCCATGGACCGGGACACCCTCGGCCGCCTGTTCGACCGGTTCTACCGGCAGGACGCCTCGCGCGCGGGCGGCGGCAGCGGAATCGGCCTGTCCATCGCGCGGCGGCTCGCAGAAAACCACCGCTGGCGCCTCACCGCCTCGATCCCCGAGCCGGGGCTGCTCCGCTTTACGGCGGAGCTGTGAGCCTGTGAAAAGAGGCCTGCGGCCTCCTTTCACAGAAGGGCTGCACTTGATTTGCGAGATCTTTTTGGCAGGCTGAAAAAGGACGAACCTCCGGTTCGTCCTTTTTTTGCGCCCGCCTTGTTTACAGTTTGTTCACATTCGTTTGAATTCCGTTTGAGTTCCGTTTTGTACCATGGGGTCAGTGGTTGACGGACAGAGACGCCGGCCGCAAGTTCTTCATACGGCGCGGCGGAGAAGTGCCGTTTTTCCGCCGCGCCCCCTCCCTGCATTCACGTCCGCCGGACGTTTACATAAATTATCTCTGACTCTTCACCGCGAAAGCGGAAATCAAAGGAGGCATTCCCCATTATGAAAAACCTGAAACGCACGCTCTGCCTGACCCTCGTCCTGGCGCTCTGCCTGGGGCTCGTCGGGACGGTCTCGGCGACCGGCTACGCGAGCTACCCCGACGCGGACAAGGTCACCTACACGGAGGCCATGGACGTCCTCACGAGTCTCGGCATCATCGAGGGCTCAAACGGCTACCTGAATCCCACGGACTATGTGACCCGCGAGCAGGCGGCCAAGATGATCGCCTATCTCTGCCTCGGCAAGACCGCGGCGGAGGCTCTGTCCGCCTCGACCGCCGTCTTTGAGGACGTGCCGGCGAGCCGCTGGAGCGCGGGCTACATCAACTACTGCGTGAGCAAGGGCATCATCTCCGGCGTGGGCGACACGAACAAAAACGGCAAGGATGAATTCCAGCCCGCCGCGAACGTGACCGCAAACCAGTTCGTCAAGATGCTGCTCTGCGCGCTCGGCTACGGCGCCAACAAGGAGTTCAACGGAACCTACTGGGCGACCGCGACGCAGTCCTGCGGCAGCAAGGTCGGCGCGTACGACGGCTCCAAGGCCACGAACTATAACGCCGCGGCGACCCGCGAGGAGGCCATGCTCTACGCGTTCAACATTCTGACGAGCGCCATGACCGTGACGTATTCCTCGCTGACCGGCAGCTACTACAGCGGAAGCTCGCCCCTGAGCGCAGTCGACTCCGACGACGAGTACCTGTACACGCTGGGCTATCAGGTCTTCGGTCTCTATTCCTACAGCGGCACGGACGCCTACGGCCGCACCTACCGCCAGTGGAAGACGAGCAGCTCCAAGTCCGTCTCCGACAAGTACTATGACACCGCGACGCTCACCTATACGACGAGCGTAACCTCCGGCGCGCTCTATACCGCGCTCGGCAGCGCCTACGCGGGCAGCGCGTCCTATACGCTGAACGGCATCAAGCAGAGCAGCTTCACCATTGCGAAGGGCTCCGCCTCCTCGATCGGCGGCAACGGCGTTCTGACGCTCGTCTATGCCGACTCCGACACCGGCGCTGTCCGCATCGTCTCGGTCGTCACCTACCTCGGCGTCATCGAGGACGTGGACGGCGACGACAGCACCGTGCGCGTCTACTTCAGCGCCGGCAGCAGCGACACCTACACCTTCGACGCCGCGGACTTCTCCGGTCTGAGCGAAGGCGAGGTCGTCCTGGCCGCGCTCTCGGACGACGAGATCTCGAGCATGACGAAGGCCACCTCCGTCACCGGCATTCTGAGCGCCGTCTCCTCGTCTTACCTGAAGATCGACGGCACGATCTACTACAAGAGCAGCGCCTTCGGCGGCCTGGAGAGCGCCGCGTCGGACGGCGATTACTCCGACACCTACACCTTCTATCTCGACGCCTACGGCTATGTGCTGGGCGACACGCTCTACAGCGAATCCGGCAGCACGTCCGACGGCTACGTCTATGTGACGGCCAGCGAATACACCACCTCCCTCTCGGCCAGGAAGGCCGCCGTCGAGGTGACGTACATGGACGGCAGCACGGATGTGCTCTACCTGAACATCTGGAAGAGCGGCTCGAGCTACTATTACACCAACCCCTCGACCGGCACGAGCACGCAGATCACCTCCTCGAACGGAGCCGCGGTGACCGGACTCACGACGCCGGGCTTCTACCGCTACTCGAAGAATTCCGACGGCTACATCACCCTCAAGGCCGTCTCCACCTCCTCGCAGTACGCGGCCGGCTGGCTGGACGTACAGGCTGAGGTGACGAGCGGCAGCCGCTATCTGTTCCTGGACAGCGACAGCGCGCTGCCCTCCGCCGATTTCGGCCGGACAGCCTCCAGCCTCTACATCACGTCCTCCACGGTCCTGAAGATCATCGACGCGGACGGCGACGTGACGTCGCTCACGGGCTACTCCAACATAGAGGGCTACCTCTCCGGTTCGGACGCCGACGTGCTGATCCTCTACTCCGGCTCCATCGCGGGCACGATCTACGTCCTCGACAGCAGCTACACGGCGACTTCCAGCAACTACGCCCTGTACACGGGCAGCTACAGCAACTCCGCCGGGACCTACTACACGTTCTGGCAGTCGGGCGCGGAGGTCAGCTACCAGGCTGCGGGCAGCTCGATCGCAGCTGTGTTTGAGGCCGACGGGCTCTACGATCTCACGGTCACAGGCGGCGTCATCACCGCCGCGTCTTTGCAGATGGCCTACTCCGGCGAACAGCATGTGACGAGCGCGACGAGCACCTATTTCCGCACCTACGCCTCCGGCAGCTATTCCTACCACTACTTTGCGGACGACGCTGCCGTCTACTCCGCCGAAACCGGCAAGGCCGCGACGCTTGCATCCGGCGACTACGTCATCTGGGCCGAGGACGCCGACGGCCTCGTTACCTGCGTCTACATCGTGGACTGAGCTCTCCCGCAGCACTCCGCGGGGCAAAACCAAACGGTTTTGCCCCGCGGCTTTTTTTACAGCAGGATGCAGATGAGCCCGCCGGTGTTCTCGTTCAGAATGCGCGTGAGCGTCTGGCGCAGCTTGCGCGCGGCCTCCTCCGGCATCCGGGCGATCTTGGCGCTCAGCCCGTCGCTCACGAGCTCGTAGAGCGATTTCCCGAACAGATTCGTCTCCCAGAGCCGCGCCGGGTCGTCCTCGTACTCGCTCAGCAGCGAGCGCACGAGCTCCTCCGACTGCTTCTCGTCCCCCAGTGTGGGGCTGATCTCCGTCTCGATGTCCGCGCGCATGAGGTGGATGGACGGGGCGCTGGCGTGCAGACGCACGGCGCAGCTGCCGTTTTTCCGCACGATCTGCGGCGGCTCGAGCTTCATCTGCTCGGCCGTCGGCAGCACGACCCCGTAGCCCGTCGCCTTGACCTGCTCCAGCGCGCCCGCCACCCGGTCGTACTCGCGCCTGACCCCGGCCAGCTCGCGCAGCAGCCGCAGCAGCGCCGCGTCCGACGCGAGCGGGAAGCCCGTCTCTCCGGAGAGTACCTCGTAGAAAAGGCCCTCCGGCAGGACGACCTGGCACGAGACGATGCCCGTGCCGAGATCGCGCTGCCGCACCGAGGCGCTCTTCACCTGCTCGAGCTGCTCGAGCGCCGGAAGGGCGCTCTCGGCCTCGCTCACGGTCCTGATCTCCGCCGCGCTCTTCTTCATGGCGTCGAAGAGCGCGGTTCTGACCGCATGTCCGGGCTCCAGCGCGTTCACCCAGCCCGGCAGATAATACCACAGCTCCGTCACGGGGAACTGCATGAGAAGCTCCCGCAGCACCGCCTGGATATCCGACACCGTCATGCGCAGGCAGTCGATCACGCGGCAGCTCACGCCGTACCGTTCGCGGATGGCCGCGCACAGCGCCCCCGCCGCCTCGCCCTCCGGCTCGGCGGAGTTGACGAGCACCACGAACGGCTTGCCCGTGGCCTTCATATCCAGGACGGCCCGCTCCTCGGCCTGCTCGTAGTCCGCGCGCGGGATGTCCGTGATCGTCCCGTCCGTCGTCATGACGAGGCCCACGCTGCTGTGGTCCTCCATGACCTTTTTGGTGCCCAGCTCCGCCGCCTGCGTGAGCGGGATCTCCTCCGGCAGCCACGGCGTCGTCACGAGGCGCGGCTTTCCGTCCTCCTCGGCGCCGACCGCGCCGTCCACCATGTAGCCCACGCTGTCGATGAGCCGCACCGAGAGCTTCGTCTTGCCGTCCGGGCAGATCTCCACCGCCTCCTCGGGCACGAACTTCGGCTCCGAGGTCATGATGGTCCGGCCGGAGCCGCTCTGCGGCAGCTCGTCCTTCGCGCGCTCCCGGCTGTAGATGTTTTCGATGTTGGGCAGCACCAGCTGCTCCATAAACCGCTTGATAAAGGTGGATTTTCCCGTGCGGACCGGCCCCACGACGCCGAGATAGACGTTTCCGTCCGTGCGCCGGCCGATCTGCTCATATAAGGTCTCTTCCCCCATTTTGCCGCCTCCTTTTATCGCGCTGCGCCGCCCTCACATGGGGATGAGCAGCAGCTCCCCCTCCTCCGCCAGATCCGCCTCGAGGCGGTTGGCCTGCCGGATGGCCTCCACGGTCGTGCCGTACTTCTTGGCGAGATTCCAGACCGGCTGGCGCGTCCGGCTGCGCAGCAGCACGACGGAGGGCCGCTCCGCCCCCGTCTTTTCCTCCTCCTCCAGCGTGCCGCCGGAGAGCGTGCGCAGGGACTCCTTCGCGCTGCTGCCGAGCTCCAGAAGCACGTCGCAGCGCGGCTCCGCGCCGCCCGCGGCCGGCGCCGCGAACCCGCCCGGGGCGAGGCTCGCCCGCGCGAAGCAGACGCCGTTTTCCGCCAGCGCCGTCTCGCAGACGGCCTCCGCCGCGCCGGACGCGCCCTGCAGCGCGCCCTGCTCGTCGAGATAGAGCACGTTCACCGAGGCCGGGACGCGCACGCGGACGCCGCCCGCGGTGCGCTCCTGCGCGATTTCCCCGAGGTACACCGCGCTGTCCACAACCGCGCGCGCCGGGGCCTTCACCGCGCCCTGCAGGGGCGCGCGGAGCGTCTGCCCGTCGAGCCGGCAGTCGAGCTGGTACTCCCTCCACTCGGGCGTGAAGCGGCCCTTCACGGCGTAGGCGTCCTCGCAGAGCTCCTCCTGCCGGACGGCGCTCGCGAGACACTGGGCCGTCACCTGCACGGTGAGCAGGAACCGGCGGCCCTCCTCCCCGTCCGGCTCCAGCTCCGCCCCGGTCACGGCGGGGACGACCGCGAGCGCGTCCTCGTCGTACTCGTGCCGCAGCTCGCAGTACTGCGAAAACGGCAGCTGCTGGGAGAAGACGTCCGCCCCGCCCTCCGGGCTCAGGTAGAGCAGGTGCACGTCCAGCACGCCCTTGAAAACGGCCTTTGAGCCCACGAGCTTGCTCTCCAGGACGACGGGCCGGGCGTCAAAAAAGCACACGCGCGCCGCGTCCGGCTTGCCCGCGGGCAGCTCCAGCTCCTCGGACAGGACGAAGGCCTTTTCGGCCTGCTCGCTGGGCAGCAGCAGCGGATAGCTCTGCTTTTTGAGCTGCAGCGCCTCGGGCGGATCCTGTATGGCGGGGAAGGTCTCCTCCGCCTCGTTCCAGCCCTCCGCCGTGCAGCCGACCGTGACGCGCACGAGCGCCTTGCGCGAGTGGATGAGCCGCGCGTCGGCGGAGCGCACCTGCAGCTGCACCGAGAGCCGCGTCTCGTCCGTGACGCCGGGCTGGTCGAAGCGCAGGGAGAACGGCAGATACGCGTCCAGCACGCGCGGGCCGCTGTTGTCCTCCGGCATGCAGAGCACGGCGGCCCGCACGCCGCCCGTGACGAGCGCGCTCCCGGCGCGGCATTCCTTCTGGCGCAGCACCGCGGCCGCGCCGGTGAAAACGATCCTGCCGATATCCGGACAGCTGTCCGGGACAATGATCTCGGCGGTCTCCTCCTGGCTGCGGGTCTGCCGGATGACCGGCTGCAGCCAGCTCGCCGTTTTGGTTTCAAAGACAAGCTCCATTTTGTCTCACTCCTTGTATGTTCTGGGAAATATATACGCGGAGCGGGACAAGGATATGCCGGCTTCGGGCCGGGGTTTTTCCCGCTACTGCTCCTGCTCCATGAGAAGCCCGACCAGCACGAGCGCCGCGCCCAGCAGGAGGCGGAGAAACCAGCCGCTTATAAACAGCGACAGCGCGAGCCCCAGTCCGAGGCCCAGCAGCACCCATCCGGCCTTCTCCCTGCCAAGACACATAAAAAATCACCCCCGCGCCAGTCTATGCCGGCGCGGGGGCGAGCTTGCAGAAAAATTATTCCCGGTGCTCCCAGGGCTTGACCGTCTCGGCCAGCTCCAGAAGCTTCAGATAGCTCTCGTACCGGGTGGGCTCCACCTCGCCCCGCTCCAGCGCGGCGCGCACGGCGCAGCCGGGCTCCCTGCGGTGGACGCAGTCGGGGAACTGGCACTGGCCGAGATAGGGCTTAAAGTCCGGGAAGGCCAGGGGCAGCTGCTCCTTGAGCACGAGATCCATGCGGTCGGTGTCGAAGGCGGAGAAGCCCGGCGTGTCGCAGGCCAGGGTGCCGCCGTCCAGATGGTAGAGGCTGATGCAGCGCGTCGTGTGGCGGCCGCGCCCGAGCTTCTCGGACACCTCGCCCACCTCGAGCGCGAGGCCCGGGGAAAGCCGGTTGAGAAGGCTCGACTTGCCGACGCCGGAGTTGCCCGTGAAGACCGCGAGCTTCCCGGAGATGGCCGCGCGCAGCTCCTCCACGCCCTCGCCCGTCTCGGCGCTCGTGCGCAGAACCGGGAAGCCGGCATGGCGGTAGATCGCGGCGAGCTTCTCGCCGGAGGCCAGGTCGTCCTTGTTGACGAGGATCAAAACCGGCACGCTCTGCTTGCCGGCGATGGCCAGCACGCGGTCGATGAGAAACGGCTCGGTCGTGGGGATGGCGCAGGAGGCCAGCAGCACCAGCAGGTCGACGTTTGCGACCGCCGGGCGGATGAAGCTGTTCCTGCGCGGCAGGATTTCCTCGACCGTGCCCTTCCCGTTCTGCCGGGAGATGGTCACAAAGTCGCCGACCATCGGCGTGATGTTTTCGCGGCGGAAGCGGCCGCGGGCCCGGCATTCGACGAGCCCGCCGTCCGTCTCCACATAATAGAACCCGCTCAGGGCCCGGAGGATTCTGTCAGCGCCCATCCGCCGCCCCTACGAGCCGAAGTCGACGGTCTGGGTGCTCTGGAGCTGGCCGTCCACATAGACGTCCACCACCTGCGACCCGGTGCCGGAGACCTGGATGCTGATGACCGTGCCCTCGACCTGGCTCATGTCGACCTCGAAATTCTGCTGCTGCACGCCGCCGACCTTCACGGTGACGTCGTAGACGCCGTCGGAGGACGGCATTTCCACCGCGAGGACCTTGTCCTTAAGCGTGCTGGCCTGCTTGGCCTCGACCGTCACATAGACCATGTTGGAATAGGTCGTCGCGGTGGCCTTGCCCAGCGTGTTCGTGATCTTGCAGAAATAGTAGCTGCTGCCCGCGGCCGAGGTGTCGACCGTGCAGGTCGTGTTGCCCTCGGCGCTGGCGGAGACGACCTGGCCGTCGTCCGTGCTGCCGGTCTTGGAGACGTACCAGGCGTAGGTCAGAACGCCCTCGTCCGTCGTGTTGGCCTGGATCTGCAGCGTCAGCGTGTCCCCGACCTGGACGGTCGAGTTGCCGGTCAGATACTTGACGACCGGCGCGGCCGCTTCCTCCGGCCCCTTGGAGACCTGCAGGTTGATGGTTGTGCCGCTCTTGACCTTCTCGCCCTCGTCGATGCTCTGGAAGGTCACGGTGCCCTCGGGCAGGTCGCTCTCGATCGAGCGCACGTCGCCGCGGCCGAGATTGGACGAGTCGATGAGCGCCAGCGCGTCGTCCACGTCCATGCCGACGAGCGCGGGCACCGGCACCATTTCCTCGTCGGACTTCTGGCAGACGAAGAGCGTCACGGTCTGCCCGGCCGTGAGCGAGGCGTTGGCCTCCGGATCGGTGCGGATGACGTAGCCGTCCGTGTAGTCGTCGTTCTGCTCGTAGCTCACGCTTACGACGACCTGGATCGCCATCTTGTCGAGATACGACTTGGCGCTCGCCTCCGACTTGTTCACCAGATCCGGCATGGTGTTCGTCTCCGGCCCCGTGGACACGGTCAGCTTGATCGTGGTGCCGACCTTGGCGGTGCTGTCGGCGTCCGGCGACTGGGCGATGATGTAGCCGCTGGGGTACTGGTCGCTCGCCTGCTGGTTCGAGTAGTCGAGCGCGAAGTTGGGATACTTCGTCTCGTCGATGTCGCTCATGTTCATGCCGACGAAGTTCGGCACGGTATCCTCCGCCGTCTTCTTCATGAGATCGGAGAGGAAATAGGAATAGAGGAAATAGCCGATGCCGACGATGGCGAGCACGATGCAGATGATGCCCGCGATCGTGGCCACGTGGCTGCTCTTGCGCGCGGGCTCGGGCTCCCTCGCCGCGGCCTGGGCCGGCTTTTTGGGCGCAGGCGCGCGCGCGGCGCGCTCGGCCGCGCTCCTGGGCGCCGCCGGGCGGGCGGCGCCGGGCCGCGAGGTCTCGTTCAGCAGCCGGTCGACGTCCATGTCGCCCTGGTCGCGCGAAAAGTCGAAGGTGATGTTGGGGTTCTTGCGGAACTCCTCCAGATCGGCCAGCATGTCGGTCGCAGTGGCGTAGCGCCCGTTCAGGTCGGCCGTCATGGCGTGCATCGTGATCTGCTCGAGTCCCAGCGGGATCGAGGGATTGAGCTCGCGCGGCATGACGGGCTTGGCGTTGATGTGCTGGATGGCGACGGAGACGGGCGTGTCGCCGTCGAAGGGCGGGCGCCCCGTGAGCATCTCGTACATGACGACGCCGAGCGAATACAGGTCAGTGCGGAAATCGACGTGGCCGCCCTTGGCCTGCTCCGGCGAAATATAGTGCACCGAGCCGAGCGCCTCGCGCGTCAGCGTGTTCTGCGCGGAGGAGATGCGCGCGATGCCGAAGTCGGCGACCTTGACGCTGCCGTCCTTCAGGATCATGATGTTGTGCGGCTTGATGTCGCGGTGGATGATGCCGCGGCTGTGCGCGTGCTCGAGCGCCTTGGCGATCTGCGTGGCGAAGTGGAGCGCCTCGCGCCAGTTGAGCTGGCCCTTCTGCTCCATATACTGCTTGAGCGTGATGCCCTCGATGAGCTCCATGACGATATAGTCGATGCCGTCCGAGTGGGACACGTCGTAGACGCTCACGATGTTGGGATGCGAGAGCATGGCGACGGCCTGCGACTCCGCGTGGAAGCGGCGGCGGAACTCGGCGTCCTGCGAGAACTCGTCCTTCAGAATCTTGATGGCGACAAAGCGGTTGAGCCGGTGGCAGCGCGCCTTGTATACGACGGCCATGCCGCCGGAGCCGATCATCTCCAGAATCTCGTAACGATTATCCAAAAGCCTGCCTATGTAGTTGTCCATAAGAAGCTCCTTCCCCGAATTGATGAGCCGTCTGTGCGGCTGCCGAATTAAAGAGCTGCGAGCGTAACCGTTACGTTGTCGGGCGCCCCTCTCGTCTTGGCGATATTGAGAAGCCGCTGGCAGCAGTCGCTTTTGTGGACGCCGTGCACGACCTCGAAGAGCATCTCCTGGTCGGCCATCACGTTGGACAGGCCGTCGGTACACAGAAGCAGGCAGTCGTCCTTTTTGAGCTCGTCAAAATACAGGTCGCCGTCCACGTTCCGCTCGGTGCCGACCGCGCGGGTGATGACGTTTTTGCCGGGGTAATTCTTGGCCTGCTCCCGCGTGAGCTCGCCGCGCTGCACCATGAGCTCGACCATCGAGTGGTCGGTCGTGATCTGCCGCACGCCCTCGGAGCAGAAGTGATAGGCCCGACTGTCGCCGACGTTGATGAGCGCGGCCCGGTTTTTGATGAAAAACGCGGCGACCAGCGTCGTGCCCATGCCTTTGAAATCGTCGCTCAGCTGCGACTGCTCGTAGACCGCCTTGTTCGCGAGATCGAGCGCGCCGCGCAGGACGACGGCCGCGCCCTCGGGCGTCATGCCGGGCTTCTGGCAGCGGCGCACCTCGTCCGCGAAGACCTCGACCGCGAGGGAGCTGGCGATGTTGCCGGATTTGGCGCCGCCCATGCCGTCGCAGACGACCATGAGCGTCCGCTCGTGCCCGAAGGGAACGATGGCGTAGGCGTCCTGATTCTGTTCCCGGACCTCGCCGGGGTCGCTCAGTCCCCAGGTCTGCATGGTCATTCCTCCTCCCGGATATTTTCGAACTTTCTGCGGAGCTGTCCGCAGGAGGCGTCGATGTCGCTGCCCAGCGTCCTGCGGACGGTGGCGGTGATGCCGCTGTCCTCGAGGATCTTCTGGAAGCGGGCGACCGCCTCCTTCCCGCTCGTTCTGAGCCCCGTCTCGCGGACGGCGTTGAGCGGGATGAGATTGACGTGCGCGCCCATGCCGCGCAGCTTTCTGGCGAGCAGAGCCGCCTTCTCGGGCGAATCGCTCACGCCGTCGATCATGGTGTACTCAAAGGATACCCGTCTGCCCGTCGTTTCAAAATAGCGGCGGCAGGCGGCGAGCAGCGTGTCGACGGGCCAGCGCCGGTCGACGGGCATGATTTTCTCTCTCGTCTCGTCGTCGGGCGCGTGCAGGGACACGGAGAGCGTCAGCTGCAGCTTCTTTTCCGCGAGCAGGTCGATCTTGTCGACGAGCCCGCAGGTGGAGAGGCTGATGTGCCGCATGCCGACGTTCAGCCCCTCGGGGCTGTTGACGATCTCGAGGAATTTCATCACGGCGTCGAAGTTGTCGAGCGGCTCGCCGATGCCCATGAGCACAATGTTGGAGATCTCCAGCCCGGAGTCGAGCTGGGAAAAGAGCACCTGGTCGGCCAGCTCCGAGGGCTCCAGCCGCCGCACGAGCCCGCCCAGCGTCGAGGCGCAGAACTTACAGCCCATGGGGCAGCCCACCTCGGAGGAGATGCAGACCGTGTTGCCGTGGTGATAGCGCATGACGACCGACTCCACGCAGTTCCCGTCGCCGAGGCGCCAGAGATATTTGACGGTGCCGTCCTTCTGCGAGACCTGCTTGCGCGCGGCGGCGGGCCGGGAGATGAAATAGAGCCCGTCCAGCCGGTCCCGCAGGGACTTGGAGAGGTTCGTCATCTCTTCAAAGCGCTCCGCGCCGCGCCAGAGCCAGGAGAAAACCTGTCCCGCGCGGAACGCGGGCTCGCCGAGGGCGCGGAACGCGTCCTTCAGCTCCGGCAGCGTCAGGGATTTGATGTCCTGTTTCATGCCTGCCTCCTCAGCCGGCAGATGAAAAAGCCGTCCGCGTCGTTCCGGTCGGGCCGGAGCGTCAGCATGCCGCGGTTTTCCATATCCAGCCCCTCCGGGGTCTCGATGGGCTCCGGGACGAAGGCCGGATGATCGCGCAAGAACGCCTCCACGACGCCCTCGTTCTCCTGCCGCAGCACCGTGCAGGTGCTGTAGACGAGCACGCCGCCCGTCTTCACGCAGCGGCTGACGTTTTCGAGGATCGCCAGCTGGATCTGCGGCAGCTGGGCCAGCTGCGAGAGATCCTTGTAGCGGATGTCCGGCTTTTTGCGGATGACGCCCAGGCCCGAGCACGGCACGTCGGCCAGCACGGCGTCCATGGCGCCGAGCCAGTCGGGGTTCTCCCGCGACGCGTCCTGCAGAACGGGCTCGATGACGGACAGGCCCAGCCGCTCGGCGCCCTTTGCGATGAGCGCCAGCTTGTGCTCGTGGATGTCGCCCGCGTAGATCTTCCCGCGGTTTTCCATCGCGACGGCGGCGGTGAAGCTCTTGCCGCCGGGGGCGGCGCAGGCGTCGAGCACCGTCATGCCGGGCTTCAGTCCCGCCGCCAGCACGGCCAGATGCGCGCCGGCGTCCTGGATGTAAAATTTCCCGTCCTTAAAATCCTGCATCGTCTCGAAGCTGCCCGAGCCGGACACGCAGTAGCAGTCCGGCAGCCAGCTGTGGCGGCGGATCGAGAGCTCCTGGTTCTGGAGCTCCAGAAAGAGGTCGGTGCCTCTGGTGCGGAGCGGATTGCGCTGCAGGACCGTCTCCGGCGCCTCGTTGTCGGCGGCCAGGAACGTCTCCAGCGAGTCCTTCCCGAGCGACTGCTCCAGCAGCTTCACGAGGGGCTCGGGGTGGCTGTATTTGGTGGCGAGGTCCCACGGCTGCGGCAGGCAGTCCTTTTCGCGCGCGATCGCGCGCAGGACCCCGTTCACAAGCCCGGCGGCGCGCGCGTTGGCGTATTTTCTCGCCTCGTTCACGGCCTCGTTCACGGCGGCGGAGTCGGGCACCCGGTCCATCTGCGTGAGCTGGTAGACGCCCAGCCGCAGGATGTCCAGCACCACGGGCTGCAGGTCGCGCAGGCGCGCGTTCAGATAGTGCGAGATATAGAAATCCAGCAGCATCCGGTTCTGCAGCACGCCGTAGCAGAGTCTGCTCGCGAGCGCCGCGTCGCGCCGGTCGAGCCGGTCGCGGACGATATATTCTTTCAGCACGCCGTCGGACCAGGCATTCTGCTTCCGACAGGCGATCAGCGCGGAGAGCGCGGTGACTCTGGCATCCATGGGGTTCCTTCTTTACAGTTTGATGGGGTGGCCGCGGAAATAGTCGGCGGCGGGCATGCGCTTGCCGCCGTCGGCCTGCAGCTCGCGGACGACGAGCACGCCGCCCCGGCCGCAGGCGATCTCCAGGCCCTGCTTTGTGAGCGCGAGAAGCGTGCCGGGGGCCTTTTCGGTCGTGCGGCCGGTGTTCTCCACGCGGAAAATCTTAAAATGCGCGCCGCCCAGCTCCGCCGTCGCGACGGGCCAGGGGATGAGCCCGCGCACGCGGTCGATGACCTCGCGCGGCCCCTCCGTCCAGTCGATGGGCGAGAGCTCCTTCGAGAGCATGGGCGCGTAGGTGGCCTTCGCATTGTCCTGCGGGGTGCGCGCCGCGGTGCCGGCTTCGATCGCGCGCACGGTGTCGCAGGCCAGCTCCGCCGCGATGACGGACAGCCGCTCCATGAGCTCGCCCGAGGTCTCCGCCGGGTCGATCGGCGTGCGGCGGATCTCCAGGATGTCGCCCTCGTCCATGCCGGCCGAGAGATACATGGCGGTCACGCCCGTCTCGTCCAGGTGGTCGAGGATGGCGCGCTGCACGGGCGCCGCGCCGCGCAGCTGCGGCAGAATGCTCGCGTGCATGTTGATGCAGCCGAGGCGCGGAATGTCCAGCACCCGCTGCGGCAGGATCTTTCCGTAGGCCACGACGACGATGAGATCGGGCGCGAGCGCCTTCAGTTCTTCATAAGCCGCGTCGTCCCGGAAAGTGTCCGGCTGATAGACCGGGATGCCCTGGGACAGCGCGTACTGCTTGACGGCCGACTGCGTGAGCTTCATGCCGCGGTTCTGCGGCGTGTCGGGCTTTGTGTAGACCGCCGCGGCCGGCAGGCCGGAGGTCTGCAGCTTCTCGAGGCACACGCGAGCGATCTCCGGCGTGCCCATGAATACCAGCTTCATTTCTTGTCCTCCGGGTCTTCCTCTTCCCCGTCCGCTTCCTCCTCGTCGTCCTCGCGGCGGAGCTGCTCGAGCTCCTCCGGGGTGAGCATGCGCTGGGCGATCTCGGTGTAGAGGTGGCCGTCGAGGTGGTCGAGCTCGTGGCAGAACGCGCGGGCGATCAGCTCGTCGCCCTCGACCTCGTACCACTCGCCGTTCCGGTCCTGCGCGCGCACGACCACATGGTTCGGGCGCGTCACGACGCCGTATTCGCCGGGCACGCTGAGGCAGCCCTCGAGTCCGGTCTGGGTCTCCTCTCCCTTCTCGATGATCTCGGGGTTCACAAGCTCCAGATCCTCGTCCCCGGTGTCGACGACGACCACGCGGCGCAGCACGCCGACCTGCGGCCCCGCGAGGCCGACGCCGTTGGCGTCGTGCAGGGTCTCGGCCATGTCGTCCAGGAGCGTGGCCAGCCGGTCGTCAAATTTCGTGACGGTGCGGCACTTCTTGTTCAAAATCGGATCGCCGACGGTGACGATGTTTCTCAAGGCCATAGCGTTTCCCTCTCATTCGTATGAATTGACGTCGGCAAAGGCGCCGACGCCCTTGCTGCGCTTGTCCCGGGCGAATTCCGCGAGCATCGCCGCGAGGAGCGTCCGGAGCTCTCTGGTATTTTTGCAGTCCAGCGTGAGCCGGTAGCGGTAGGTGTAGTTGACGCGCGCGACCGAGGCCGGCGCGGGGCCCAGCAGCTGCGCGGCGAAGCCGCCCGCCCGCAGTCTCGCGAGCAGCGCGTCGCGGAACAGGGCGGCGCAGCGGAGCACCTGCTCCTCGAACAGGCCCGTGAAGGTGATCGTGAACAGGTCGCCGAACGGCGGGCAGCCGCGCAGCTCGCGCAGGCGGATCTCCTGCTCGTAAAAGCCGTCGTAGTCCTGCCGGGCGGCCAGCTTCATGACGGGGTGCTCCGGCGTCATCGTCTGGATGAGCGCGATGCCGGCCGCGTCGCCGCGGCCCGAGCGGCCGACGACCTGCGTCAGAAGCGAGAACGTCGTCTCGGCCGCGCGGTAGTTGTCCACATAGAGGGACAGATCCGCGTCGAGCACGCCGACGAGCGTGACGTTGTCAAAATTGAGCCCCTTGGCGACCATCTGCGTGCCGAGCAGGATGGGCACCTGCTTCTCCTGAAACTCCCGCAGGATGGCCTCGTGTCCGCCGCCGGACGCGACGGTGTCGGCGTCCATGCGCAGAACCCGCGTGTCGGGGAACAGGGCGGCCAGCTCCTCCTGGATCTTCTGCGTCCCGGAGCCGACCTGCTTCATGGGTCCGCCGCACTTCGGGCAGCGCGTCACGGCGGGCTCGGAGTAGCCGCAGTAGTGGCACATGAGGCGGTTGTTGACGGAGTGATAGGTCAGGTGCACGCTGCAGCGGGGGCAGGTCGGCACCTCGCCGCAGTCGACGCAGACGAGGCAGCGGCTGTTGCCGCGGCGGTTGAGAAAGAGGATCGACTGCTTTTTGGCGAGGATGTTGTCGCGCAGCCGCTCCTCGAGCTCGCCGCTCACGGAGGTCGGGTTGCCGCGGCGGATCTCCTGCTTCATGTCCACGAGCTGCACGCGCGGCAGCGCCCTTCCGTTGTAGCGCTCCGCGAGCGTATAGAGGCGGTAGACGCCGGTCTTGGCTCTGTACATGCTCTCGACCGAGGGCGTGGCGGAGCCCAGCAGCACGAGCGCGCCCGCCCGCGCCCCGCGCAGGATGGCGACCTCGCGCGCGTGGTAGCGCGGCGCGTTTTCGGATTTATAGGTGTGCTCCTGCTCCTCGTCCACGATGAAAAGGCCGGGATTCTGAACCGGGGCGAACACGGCCGAGCGCGTGCCGACCGCGACGCGGGCCTTGCCCTCGCGCAGCCTGCGCCACTCGTCGAAGCGCTCGCCCACGCGCAGGCTCGAGTGGAGCACCGCGACCTGGTCCCCAAAATGGGCGGTCAGCCTGCCGAGCAGCTGCGGGGTGAGCGCGATCTCGGGCACGAGCAGCACGGCGGACTTCCCCGCCGCGAGCGCGGCGTAGATGAGGCGGATATAGACGGCCGTCTTGCCGCTGCCGGTGACGCCGTAGAGAAGCGCGACGCCGGGCGTCTGCTCCCGCGCCTGCGCCATCAGGCCGTCGAAGGCGGCCTGCTGCTCGCCCGTCAGCTCCGGCATCCCGGCGGGCTCCGCCGGGAGCTCGATGGGGCTCCGGTAGACCTCGCGCTCGGAAATCGCGACGAACCCGAGCTTTTCGAGCCTCCTGAGCGTCGTCATGGACGCGCCCGTCATATAGAGGATCTCGCGGCAGGAGGCGCTGCCGACGGACAAAAGCAGCTCGAGCACGGCCGTCTGGAGCGGCGCGGACTTCTGCTTGCGGCGGGCGAATTCCGCCGCGTCGTCGCAGGACGCGGCCAGGCTCGCCAGCTTCTCCGTCTTGCCGGAGACGCGGGCCGCCGCGTCGAGATCGGACCGGAGCAGCTTTTTCCCCAGCAGGTAGCGCAGCCCGCCCTCCAGGCGGGCCTCGTCGGGGAGCTGCTCCTTCAGATGATGATAATCCGCCGTCCCGCCGAAATCTTCAACAATTTGTAAAATCTGCAGCGCGGCGGGCTGCCGGATGGAGAGATTCTTCCACTCTCCGCAGAGCGTATACGTCTCGGTGGTCTCAAACCACAGCCCGGCCGGCAAAATGGCCTTGACGGTGTCGTAATAGGTGCAGAAATAGCGCTCGCGCAGAAACGCGGCCAGCCGGAGCTGGTCGTCCGTCAGCACGGGCTCGTCGTCGAGCGCGCGCTCGACCGCCTTGAGGCGGCTCTCGTCCCCCTCCTGCGTCATCAGCACGATGCCCTCGCACTTTTTGTTGCCTTTTCCGAACGGCACCGTCACGCGCATGCCGGCCCGCACCGCAAGCGAGGCCGGAATCCGGTAGGAATAGGGCTTGTCGATGGCAAAAACGGCGGCGGAGACGGCGATTTTTGCGATCACGCCCAATTCCTCCTTTTTACAGATTCAGGCGCAGGCAATACTGTCTGCGCCTTTCATTCCGTTTTATTTGAGATATTTGTCCTTGAGAGTGGCGGTCAGCTCGCCGCGGGCGACCTCGTTGATCGCGATGGTGACGGGCTTGTCCTGCAGCGGCTCATGGGTGAGCTCGGACTCGATGGACAGCTGGCGCGCGCGGCGCGCGATGACGTTTACAAGCAGGTAGCGGCTGTCGATATTCTTCAGCAGCTGGGACATAGCGGGATAAAGCATTAAAGTTCCTCCTCAATCAAATGGATTCTCTCCATGGTTTTACATTTTTCGGCGGTCATGATGGCCAGCACCTCGCCCGTGGCGTGCGCGACCTCGTCGTTGAGGACGATGTAGTCGTAGTGCCGGGCCTGTTCGTATTCCCAGCGGGCCCGCTCGAGGCGGTTTTCCATGACGTCCGGGCGGACGTCCCCGCGGCGCAGCAGCCGCTGCCGGATGACCTCCAGCGAGGTCGCCGCCATGAAAATCAAAACGGCGTCGGGGACCCGCTTTTTGATTTTCAGCGCGCCGACCACGTCCACGTCCATCACGATGTCGATCCCGGCCCCGACGGCCTTGCGGATCGGCGTGGCGGGCGTGCCGTAATAGTTGCCCACATACTCGGCGTACTCGAGCAGCTCGTCCTGTGCGATGAGCGACTCGAACTGCGCCCGGTCCATGAAATAATAGCTCTTGCCCTCGACCTCGCCCGGACGCATGGGGCGGGAGGTGGCGGAAACGGAATACTGAACGTTCGGCTGCGTGGAGACGATCTCGTTCAGAATGGTGTTTTTCCCGACGCCGGAGGGCCCGGAAATGACGAACAGCTTACCCTTCAAGTCTCTTCCTCCCCGTCCGGCTCGCCCGGCGTGTATTTCTCGTCGATCCGTCCGGCGATGGTCTCCGGGCCGATCGCGGACAGGATCACGTGGTCGGTGTCCATGAGGAGCACCGCGCGCGTGCGGCGGCCGTAGGATGCGTCGATCAGCATGCTGCGGTCGCGCGCCTCCTGGATGACGCGCTTGATGGGGGCGGACTCGGGGCTTACCACCGCGAGGATGCGGCCGGCGGCGACCGCGCTGCCGAAGCCGATGTTGACCAGTTTCATGCCGCCCTCCGATTATTCGATGTTCTGGGTCTGCTCGCGGATCTTCTCAAGCTCCGCCTTGATCTCCACCACGGTGCGGGCCTGCTCGAGATCGTTGCCCTTGGAGCCGATGGTGTTGGCCTCGCGGTTGAGCTCCTGCAGCAAAAAGTCCAGCTTGCGGCCGATGGCGCCGCCGCCGTTCAGCATGGTCTCGAGCTGGCTGAGGTGGCTGCGCAGGCGCACGGTCTCCTCGTCGACGGCGATCTTGTCGGCGTAGAGCGCGGCCTCCTGCAGGATGCGGGACTCGTCGATGTCGGTGCTGCCCAGCACCTCCTCCATCTTCTGGGTCAGGCGCGCGCGGTACTCCGCCAGCGTGACGGGGCTGCGCTGCTCGACCTTTTCCACGAGGCCGAGAATCGTCTGGGCCCGGCCGCGGAGGTCGGCCTCGAGCGCCGCGCCCTCGGTCCGGCGCATGGCGTCGAATCTGGCGATGGCCTCGTCGGCCACCGAGAGGATGTCGGCGGTGATCTTCTGCTCGTCGTCCTCCTCCTTCTCGACGGCGAACACGTCGGGCAGGCGGGCCAGGGAGGTGACGGAGATGTCGTCCCGCACGCCGTAGTCGCTCGCGATCGAGCGCAGCGCCGCGAGATAGCCCTCGAGCACGGGGCGGTTGAGGGAGATCTTCTCGTCCTCGCCGGCGACGGTATTCACGGTGACGAACACGTCGACCTTGCCGCGCGTGATGGTCTGCTTGATGCGGGACTTGACGCCGTCCTCGGCGTAGCCGTAGAGGCGCGGCAGCTTGACAGAGCAGTCGAGATAGCGGTTGTTGACGGAGCGCAGCTCCACGGTGATCTCGCGGCTGTCGATCGTCTCCACCGCCCGGCCGTAGCCGGTCATGCTTTTAATCAATCCAAATTTCCTCCGTTATTCTGCGGATTTGGCGAGCGAGGCGACGATCGTGTAGTCGCCGATGACGCCCGCGTCCGGGTAGCCGTCGATGTAGATGGTCACGGGCACGGTGTAGGTGCCGGCCTGCGTGTAGTCCGCCATGTCGGCCACGACGCGCAGGCTGCTGGACGTGATCTGCCGGATGTCCGAGGTCGAGGCGCGCACCTTGGTCTGGACGAGCTGGGTCATATTGGCCGCCTCGAACCCGTCCGGCACGTTGATGAAGGTGATGTTGGTCGCGCGGATGACGGCGGTCTCCTTGTTCTTGACCTTGATGGTCACGGTGGCCTCGGCCTCGCCGCTCACGTTCTTGGCGCCGTTGGGGATGATGATCTGGTAGGAATAGACCTGGTTGTTGTCGGCGTCGGAGAGGTCGATGTTGCCGAGGACGATCTTGTTGACGCCATCGAGCACGGTCGAGTCGCCCGAGAGCGTGACGGTCGCGGGGCTGATCTCGTAGGACACGTCCGACGAGGTGGCGCCGCCGCCGTCGATGAAGGCGACGTCCAGCGGGATCTCCTTGTATTTGACGACGTTGAGCGTCGTCTCGATCTTCTCGACGTCGAGCGTGAGGCCGGTCTTGTCGATCGTGTCGCCGTTCTCGTCGACGAGGTTGTAGTCCATCGTCTCGGTGACGGTCTTGTCGAGGTCGGTGCGGCTCATGACGATCTGCGCGTTCGTGATGCGGCTCACGATGGACTCGGGCCCCGCGACGTTCACGGTGTCGTAGTCGAAGGTGGTGCTGTCGAGCATGTAGCCGTCGGCCACCTCGACCGCCGTGACGTCGGCCTTGACCTCCACGGTCTTGGAGACGTAGTTCTCGACCGTGAAGCTGATCGTGCTGGGCGTGCGGTCGGAGATGGAGATGACGGAGTCCTGCACGGAGCTCGGCAGCTTGACCGTATAGGTCATGTTATAGTCCTTGGCGGTGCGGATCTTGCTGACGTCGACGACCGCCGTGACCTCGTCCTGGCCCTGCTCGAGCTTCTTGAGATCGGAGTTCTTTCCGGAAAAATCGACGGTGACGGTCGCGTCGGCGCCCTTCGTGATGATGAGGTTCTGATCCGCCTGCAGCGCCTCCTGCCCCGAAAAGGTCACGGGGACGTTCGTGAGCGTGGTGTTGCCGTCGGGGTTCACGACCGTGACGACGTAGATCCAGAGGGCGATGGCCGCAAGGAGGGAAATGATCATCGTGATCAGTCTACTTTTCTTCATGCGACTCAGCCTTTCCTGCGAAGCGATTTCTAAGCCAGCCGAGGAGGGTGTTGTTCCTGCGGTCCTCGTCCGAGAGCAGCTCGTTGGTCAGCAGCTTTTCCAGCGTCTGCGGCGCCAGGTGGCGCTTGAGCATGCCGCCGATGGCGACGGAGATCGTGCCCGTCTCCTCGGAGACGATCACGACGACGGCGTCGGAGACCTCGCTCGTGCCGATGCCGGCGCGGTGGCGGGTGCCGAAATCGCTGCTCAGATGCGTGTTTTCGGACAGCGGCATGACGCAGCCGGCCGCGGCCACGCGGCCGTTGCGGATGACGACGGCCCCGTCGTGCAGGGACGCCTTGGGGAAAAACAGGTTGCGCAGCAGCTGCTCGGTCACGCGGGCGTCGATGAGGGTGCCGGTCTTGAAGTATTCCTCGAGCGAGGTGTTGCGCTCGAAGATGAGCAGCACGCCGATCTTCTGCTTGGACATGATCTCGCAGGCGTTGACGGTGGCGGCGATGGCCGTCTCCTGCGCGCTGCGGTTGGAGGTCGGGTCGACGATGCTGAGGAAGGTGCGCCCGCCGACCTTCTCGAGCGCGCGCCGCAGCTCCGGCTGGAAGACGATGACGAGCGCCACGACGCCCAGCTCGAGGATCTTGTTGAGGATCCAGTGGAGCGCGTACATGTGGAAAATATCCGTGAGCCCCGTGACGACCAGCACAAGCAAAATGCCGCGCGCCACTCTCGCGGCGCTCGTCGAGCGGATGAGCATCAGGATCTTATATATAATCAGCGCGACCACCAGAATATCCACTACGTCCATGACCCCGATGGTGGGGATCTCGTAGAGCATATCCTGGAAGAACTTTTCGACTGCTGCCATAAGCAATTCTCCTGCTTATACTTATAATTGTCTTGATTATAACCCAATCGGCCGCGATTCGCAAGTAGCAGGCGGGAGCAAATGGCGCGCGGGGGATTATTTTTTCAAATATCGGATCAGCCGTTCCGTCTCCTTTTGCGTGTTAAAGCGGGAAAAACTGACGCGGACCGTCCCGGTTTCGAGCGTTCCCGCGCTCCTGTGGGCCAGGGGCGCGCAGTGCAGCCCCGCGCGCACGCAGAAGCCGCGCTCGCCCAGCCGCTGCGCGGTTTTCTCGCAGTCCTCCCCCTCCAGAAGGAAGGACAGGACGCCCGTCTGGCAGCGGTCGTCGGCAAAGACCCGCACGCCGCCGAGGCGCGCGAGCGCCCCCGCCAGTTCCCTTCTGAGCGCCTGCTCATGGCGCAGGATCTCGTCCGTGCCCCTCTCCCGCACAAAGCGCAGCCCCGCGGCCAGGCCGCAGATCCCGGCGGTGTTCTGGGTGCCGGCCTCGGCCAGATCGGGCAGGAAGTCCGGCATCTCCGGGCTTTTGGAGAGGCTGCCGCTGCCGCCCTCGAGAAGCGTCCGCGGCTTCCGGCCGCAGAGGAGCAGGCCCGTGCCCTGCGGGCCGTACAGGCCCTTGTGCCCCGGCATGGCGACGAACGCCGCCCCGAGCTCCCGCAGCGACACGGGCAGCACGCCCGCGGACTGCGAGGCGTCGAGGATGAACGGCACGCCCCGTTCGCGGCAGAGAGCCGCGATCTTCTCCGCCGGCAGAAGATAGCCGAACACGTTGGAGACGTGCGTGCACACGACGGCCTTCGTGTCCCTCGTGACGGCGCGGTCGAAGGCCGCGAGCGTGTCGTCCGGGTCAAAGAGCCGCTCCCCCGCGACCGTCACGGCCGCCCCCAGATGGTGCAGCGGCCGCGTCACCGAGTTGTGCTCGAACCCGGAGATCACGACCGCGTCGCCCGGCCTCACGAGCGTCTTGATCGCGAGGTTGAGCCCGTGCGTGGCGTTCATCGTGAACACGACCTGCTCCGGCGCCGCGTCAAAGAGCGCGGCCGCGGCCAGGCGGCAGTCGTAGACGGCCTCGGCCGCCTCCATGGCCGGGCGGTAGCCGCCGCGGCCGGGGCTGGCCAGGCGGCGCATGGCCGTCCGGACGGCGGCCTGCACGGCTTTGGGCTTCTGCAGCGTCGTCGCGCCGCTGTCAAAATAGATCACAGCGCCGCCGCCTCGATTCTGCCGTCGGGAAAGAGCGCGTAGACGCGCACGAACGGCGCGCCCCAGGCCCGCAGGACGGCGGCCGCGCGCGGCCCGTTCTGCCCGCGCACCTTGACGAGATAGCCGCAGCCGAGATCCGACAGGCTCTTGGGCGAGCGCAGGATCCAGTTTTCTATGCCGCGCCGGTCCAGAATGTTCCGGCTCCCCTGCGCGGCCGTGATCGACTGAAAGGTAAAAGCGTAATCAGGCATAAGTCATTCCCTCCCGCGCTATCGTACGCCGAAGGGGCGGAAAGGGTGCAGAAAGCCCGCCGGCTTCGCGGCGGGCTCCCCTGTTATTCCGTTTTTTCGATCAGGCACACCGCGTGCGCCGCGATGCCCTCGCCGGAGCCCGTAAAGCCCAGGCGCTCCTCGGTCGTGGCCTTGACGCTGACGTCGTCCGGCGCGATCCCGAGTTCCCGCGCGATGTTTTCGCGCATCGCGTCCGTGTAGGGGGCGAGCTTCGGCCGCTGCGCCACGATGGTGGCGTCGATGTTCCCGGGCCGCCAGCCGGCCGCGCGCAGGCGCTCGCCCACCGCGTTCAGAAGCAGCAGACTCGAGACGCCGAGATACCGGTCGTCGCTGTCGGGGAAGAGTTTGCCGATGTCCCCCATCGCCGCCGCGCCCAGCAGCGCGTCCATGACGGCGTGCGTCAGCACGTCGGCGTCGGAGTGGCCGTCGAGCCCCTTTTCAAAGGGGATCCCGACGCCGCCCAAAATGAGCTTCCGCCCTGAGACGAGCCGGTGGACGTCGTAGCCATGTCCGATTCTCAAAGCTTTCGCCTGCCCTTCAGGATGAGATCCGCCAGATGCAGGTCGAGCGGCGTCGTGATCTTGATGTTCTCCTCGGAGCCCTGCGTGAGCTGCACCTTCATGCCCAGCGCCTCGACGGCGGAGCAGTCGTCGGTCAGCTCGTCGCCGCGCTCCATGGCGCGCTGCATGGCGCCGCGCAGCAGGTCGTAGTCGAACACCTGCGGCGTCTGCACCGCGTAGAGGCGGCTGCGGTCGGGCGTGTCGTCGACCGCGCCGTTGCGCGAGACCTTGATCGTGTCCTTGACCGGGATGGCCGGGGCGGCGGCGCCGAACTTGGCCGCCTTGTGGAGCGTCCGCTCGAGCACCTCGTTCGACACGAGGGGCCGCGCGCCGTCGTGCACGGCGACGAGCCGCGTGTTCGGGGAGACCGCGTCGAGCCCCGCCAGAACGGACTTGGCCCGGGTCTCGCCGCCCACCACGACGAGGCGCACCTTGGAGTAGTCCGCGCAGAGGCGGCTGACCTGCTCCAGAAGCTCCTGCCGCGTGACGACGACGATCTCGTCGACCAGCCCGCAGCGCTCGAACGCCTCGACCGAACGGGCGATGACGGTCTGCCCGCCCAGCTCGGCGAGAATTTTTTCGGTGCCGCCCATGCGGTTGGCCGTGCCGGCCGCGACGATCACGGCCGCGCAGTAGGGGTGGGACAGCTCTCTTTTGACGCGGACCGCCCGCTCAAACAGTTTTCTCAGCTTCATCGCCAGCCTCCATTTTCACTTCTCCAGCTCCATGACCAATTTTTTGTAGGTCTCGCCGCGCACCATGAAATTCTTGAACTGGTCGAACGCCGCGCAGGCGGGCGAGAGCGTCACGACGTCGCCCGGCACAGCGGCCTTCCGGGCGAGCTCCACGGCGCCCGCGAGCGTGTCCGCCTCCGCGATCTCCGGGAAGCCGGGGCGGTACTCCGGGGCCGAGGTGACGGCGCGGCGGATCTTGTCCGCGGTCGCGCCGCAGAGGATGAGCGTCTTGCAGTGGGCGCAGATCTCCGGCCCCAGCACCTCGAAGGGGATGTGCTTGTCGTAGCCGCCCGCAATCAGGATGAGCTTCTGCGTGAACGAGTGCAGGCCCGCGATCGTGCGCGAGGGGCTCGAGGCGATCGAGTCGTTGTACCACTTGACGCCGTTCAGCGTGCGGACGAGCTCGATGCGGTGCTCGACGCCGCCGAACGTGCGCGCGACGGCGTCGATGTCCGCGTCTGACGCCAGGCCCTCGACCGCGCAGGCGGCCGCCATGTAGTTTTCCACGTTGTGCAGGCCGGGGATCAGAATATCCGCCTGCGCCATGATCGGCTTCCCGTTCCGGTAAATCGTCCCGTCCTTCAGATACACGCCGTTTTCCGGCACGCCGAGGCGGGAGAACAGCTCGACCGACCCCTTCGCCTTCCCGGCGAAGGAGGCCGTGATGGCGTTGTCCATGTTGAGAACAAGCTTGCCGCCCGCGTCCTGGTGGAGATAGATGTTCTCCTTCGCGGCCACATACTCGGCCATGTCCCTGTGCATGTCGAGATGGTTGGGCGCGAGATTCGTGACGACGGCGATCTGCGGCGAGCGCGTCATGGTCATGAGCTGGAAGGAGCTGAGCTCCACGACCGCCAGATCGTCCGGGCCCATGCTCCCGGCCAGCGGCAGAAGCGGGCTGCCGATGTTGCCGCCCACGAAGACGCGGCGGCCGGCGTGCTCAAGGATCCTGGAGATCAGGGTCGTCGTGGTCGTCTTGCCGTCGGAGCCCGTGACGCCGAGGATCGTGCACGGGCAGACCTCGAAGAACGCCTCCATCTCGGAGGTGATCTCCGCGCCCTGCTCGCGCAGGCGGACGAGCTCGGGGATGTTGGGGTGCATTCCGGGCGTGCGGAAGACGACGTCGGCCGAGAGCCCGTCCAGATAGCCCTCGCCCACGTGCAGGCAGGCGCCCTCGCGCTCGAGCTCCAGAACCTCCGGCTCCAGGCGCTCGCGCGGGGTCTTGTCGCAGGCGGTCACCGAAAGGCCGCGCCCGAGCAGCATCCGGATGAGCGGCCGGTTGCTGACGCCGATGCCGAGCACCAGAAGCTTTTTCCCGCGCAGACTCTCAAAATAACGGTCAACCAGCTGATTCATGCTTCCGCCCCATTTCTGTTATTCAGACAATCTATTATATCCTCTCGCGCGAATATTTGCAACGTGTTTGACATTTCCCGCCCCATCGGTTACAATAGCACCGCGACCGGGCCGGGCAGTCGCGTGGGCAGCGCCGAAAGGCCGTCCATGAGGAAAGTCCGGGCTCCACAGGGCAAGGATAACGGGTAACGCCCGCCGAAGGCAACTTCAGGAAAAGTGCAACAGAGAGATACCGCCGGCTCTGCCGGTAAGGGTGGAAAGGTGCGGCAAGAGCGCACCCAATGGCTCGAAAGTGCCCATTGATGTAAACTCTATCCGGAGCAACACCGCAGAGGGGACAAGGCTTGCCCGGCCGTCCCCGAGAAGGTGGCTGGAACGCGCCGGCAACGGCGCGTCTAGATAGATGACTGCCGATCACAGAACCCGGCTTATAGGCCCGATCGCTGAAAAGACACGACGCGCGGAGATTCCGCGCGTCGTGTCTTTTCCGTCCGCGGCCCGCGGGCGCGGGCTGCGCGAGGCTCTATTCGGTTCTCAGCGCGATGACGGGGTCCTTGCGCGCGGCGCTCCTGGCGGGGATGAGGCCGCCCAGCATCGTGATGCCGACGCTGATGGCCACGAGCACGCCCGCCGCGGGAAGCGGCAGCACCGCCCGCACGGTCTGGCCGTCCAGCAGCTTCGCGATGACCGCGTTGATGGGGAAGGTCAGCAGCATGGAGATGCCCACGCCCAGAAGCCCCGCGCAGAGGCCGACCAGCAGCGTCTCGGCGTTGAAGACCTGCGAGACGTTGCGCTTCGACGCGCCCAGGGCGCGCAGAATGCCGATCTCCTTCGTGCGCTCGAGCACGGAGATGTGCGTGATGATGCCGATCATGATGCAGGAGACGACGAGCGATACCGCCACGAACGCGATGAGCACGTAGGAGATGACGTTGATGATCGAGGTGATGGAGGACGTCAGCAGCGCCACATAGTCCGTGTAGGTGATGCGCTCGCTCTCGGGCGCGGCGTTATTGTAGCGCGTGATGCAGGCGGCGATGTCGTCCTTGTCCTCGAACGAGTCGGCGTAGAGGCTGATGGAGTAGGGCGCATCGCGGCTCACCTTGCCGAACGCCTGCATGTTCTCGTCGCAGCTGCCGCCGGAGACGTACTGGTCGTAGACGGAGAGCAGCACGCTCTCGTCCGGGGAGGCCTGCAGCCACGCGTCGAGCGCGGCCGCGGCCGTCTGCTCGTCCATGGCCTGGCCCTGCGCGGCGGACTGCTGCCCGCCCGCGCTGTAGGCCATCATGGTGTAGAACGACGCCTTGTCCGAAAGGCTGAGCCCGGAGAGATACGACTTGGCGTCCCGGATCTTTTCCTCGTCGCTGCCCGCCTCGAAGGCCAGGCCCGTGAGCACGTTCACGTCCGGCGTCTTCTCCTGCGCCGTCACGACGGCGCTCTCGTCCGTGTGGGCGATCAGGTAGTCCGTCAGGCTCGCGGGATAGGCGACGGCGGCGCTCAGATTCGCGTTCTTGGCGTCCTCCTTGGGCCGCACGACGCCGACGATCCTGAGCTTCAGCGCGCTCTTGAGCAGCTCCGCCTGGGAGATGGCGCTGCCGGAGACGTCCGTAAAGGTGCCGTCCTCGTTTTGAAGATATTCGTCGCACGCGGGGACGAGCAAAAACTCGTGCCCGGCCGCCTGCTCATAGTCCCAGTGCAGGCTGTCGCCGTCCTCCCCGTTCTGCAGCTGCTTTTCCACGCGGGAAAATTCCTCCCCGCTGAGAAGCCCCAGCTGGTACAGCGCCGTCGTGGAGACGGCGTTGTTCTCGTCCAGCACCAGCACGACCTCGTCGTAGCTCTGCGGCCAGGCGCCGTAGAGCACGTCGTAGCTGTCCGTCACGACGCGGCTGACCGCCTCGCCGTTCGTGCCCGCCATGAGCTGCGTGAAGTTCTCCGCGCCGGAGGACTGCGGCGTGCCGGTCAGCACCGCGTTCATGGTGCTCTGCCGCTGGGCCATCATGGCGCCGAAGCCGGTGTCGGAGGTCTTTTCCCCGGCCTCGTCGGGGTCGGCGTCCGAGGAGACGAGCGTGCCGTTTTCATCGTACGACCAGACGCCGAAGCGCACGTCGTAGGTGTAGACCACGCCGTTTTCGCCGAGATAATCGTGGATCTCGCTGTCCGGGTCGTCGAGGTATTTTTTAAAGGCCGTGAGGTCGTTCTCCGTGACGCTCGACTGCATGGCCTCGCTCGCCTTGAGCTGGGTGTGGTCGGCGTAGATGCCGGTGCGGTCCGCGCTCTCCGTCTGGCTCTCGGCCTCGGCGGCGGACTGCCGCGCGGTCATCATGCCCGTCATGTCGATGGTCTCGGCCGAGATCGTGATGGGATAGGACGCCATGGTGTCCTTCTGGATGTCGGAAATGTAGTTGTCCACGCCCGTGGAGAGGGCCAGGATGAGCGCGATGCCGATGATGCCGATGGAGCCCGCGAACGCGGTCAGAAGCGTCCGCGCCTTTTTCGTGCGGAGGTTGTTGAAGCTCAGGCGCAGGGCTGTGCGGAAGGACATCGCGGCTTTGCCGGAGCTCCGGTGCACGGCCTCGGCCCCGTCGTCGGACCCGGCCGGGCGGCTGTCGCCCGTGACGCGGCCGTCGCGCAGGGTGATCGTCCTCGTGGCGTACTGCGCCGCGAGCTCCGCGTTGTGCGTGACCATGACGACGAGCCGGTCGCTCGCGACCTCCTTGAGAAGCTCCATGACCTGCAGGCTCGTCGCGGAGTCGAGCGCGCCCGTGGGCTCGTCGGCAAGCAGTATCTCGGGGTCGTTCACGAGCGCGCGGGCGATGGCCACGCGCTGCATCTGCCCGCCGGACATCTGGTTCGGCCTCTTGTGCAGCTGGTCGCCGAGGCCGACGCGCTCCAGCGCCTCGCGGGCGCGCTTCCTGCGTTCGGCGGGGCCGACGCCGGAGATCGTGAGCGCCAGCTCGACGTTCGCCAGCACGCTCTGGTGCGGGATGAGGTTGTAGCTCTGGAACACGAAGCCGATGCGGTGGCTGCGGTAGGCGTCCCAGTCGCGGTCCCTGTACTGTTTGGTCGAGGTGCCGTTGATGATGAGATCGCCCGCGTCGTAGCGGTCGAGGCCGCCGATGACGTTGAGGAGCGTCGTTTTGCCCGAGCCCGACGGCCCGAGCACCGCGACGAACTCGCTGTCGCGGAAGCGGAGGCTCACATGGTCGAGCGCGGTCTGGACGAGCTCGCCCGTCCGGTATGATTTGCAGATATCGCGGATCTGAAGCACGAGGTGCCCTCCTGTCGTCTGTTTGAAATGCAGCGGGCAGCCGGAAACGCCCGGCTGCCCGCAGAGTGGGTTTGTCTTAATTCGCAAGCTGCGCCTGGTCGGTGGTCAGGACGACCTTGTCGTCCTCGGCCCGGACCGAGACCCTGTGCAGCGGGCTCACGAAGCTGTCGATGATGCGCTCGGCGATCGGGTCCTCCACGTCCTTCTGGATGGTGCGGCGCAGGTTGCGCGCGCCGTAGGCCACGGAATAGGACTTCCTGACGAGGTAGCCGACGAGCGAATCGTCCCAGCTGAACTCGATCGCGCGCGCTTCGAGCGAGGTCTGCAGCTCCCGGAGCATGATCCCCGCGATGCCGCGGAAATTCTCCTCCGTGAGCTTGTTGAAGCAGACGACCTCGTCCACGCGGTTGATGAACTCGGGGCGCAGGAACTCGCCCAGCGCCTTGATGGCCTTCTCGCGGCTCTGCTCGGAGAGCGAGCGGCCGAAGCCGACGGAGCCGTCCTTGCGGTCGGAGCCGGCGTTGGAGGTCATGATGATGATGGTGTTCTCAAAATTCACGACGCGGCCCTGGGCGTCCGTGATGCGGCCGTCGTCCAGGATCTGCAGCAGGATGTTGACGACGTCCGGGTGCGCCTTTTCGAGCTCGTCGAACAGCACGACCGAGTACGGGCGGCGGCGGATCTTCTCCGTCAGCTGGCCGGCCTCGTCGTAGCCCACGTAGCCGGGAGGCGAGCCGATGATCTTGGAGACGCTGTGCTTTTCCATGTACTCGGACATGTCGAGGCGGATGAGCGACTCGACCGACTCGAACAGCTCGTTCGCCAGGCACTTGACGAGCTCGGTCTTGCCGACGCCCGTGGAGCCCACGAAGATGAACGACACCGGGCGCTTCTTGGGCGAGATGCCGACGCGGCTGCGGCGGATGGCCGCGGCGACGGCGGCGACGGCCTCGTCCTGGCCGACGATGTGCTCCTTGAGGCGGGATTCGAGATTGCGCAGCTGCTCGTACTCCTGCGCCTGGATCTTGCTCGCGGGGATCTTGGTCCAGAGCTCGATGATGCGCGCGAGGTTTTCGATCGTGAGCGTCGGCGCGGGGAGCTTCAGAAGCTCGTCGATCTCCCGCTCGAGCTGCAGCTCGCGGCTCTTGAGCGTCGCCAGGCGGGCGTAGTCCTCCTGCGTCTTCTCGTCGGTCTCGGACAATACGCCCAGCTCGAGCTTCACGTCGTCGCGGTCTTTTTTGAGGGCCGCGAGGCGGCTGATGTTCTTGTCGCGCAGGTTGACGTCGGAGCAGGCCTCGTCGATGAGGTCGATGGCCTTGTCGGGCAGGAAGCGGTCCGTGATGTAGCGCTCGGAGAGCACGACGGCCTGCCGCGCGATCTCGGGCGGGATGGTCACGCCGTGGAACTGCTCGTAGTAGTGGGAGATGCCGCGCAGAATGGCGACAGACTCCTCGATGGTCGGCTCCGCGACCGTGACGGGCTGGAAGCGGCGCTCGAGCGCCGCGTCCTTCTCGATGTGCTTGCGGTATTCGTTGAAGGTTGTCGCGCCGATGACCTGGATTTCGCCGCGCGAAAGGGCGGGCTTGAGGATGTTGGCCGCGTTCATGGAGCCCTCGGCGTCGCCCGCGCCCACGAGGTTGTGCACCTCGTCGATCACGAGGATGATATTGCCGAGGCGCTTGACCTCGTCGATGAGGCCCTTCATGCGGCTCTCGAACTGGCCGCGGAACTGCGTGCCGGCGACGAGCGCCGTGAGGTCCATGAGGTAGACCTCCTTGTCCTGCAGCTTGTAGGGCACTTCCTTCTTGACGATGCGCTGCGCGAGGCCCTCGGCGATGGCCGTCTTGCCAACGCCCGGCTCGCCGATGAGGCAGGGGTTGTTCTTCTGGCGGCGGTTGAGGATCTGGATGACCCGCTCGGTCTCGACCTCGCGGCCGACGATCTCGTCGAGCTTGCCCTCGCGCGCCTTCTGCGTGAGATTCTGGCAGTAGGTGTCGAGGAACTTGCGCTTCTTGTTCTTCTGGCCGTTCGGCTTCTCCTGGCGTTCGGCGCGCTCGGTCTTCTCCTCCTCGGATTTGGCCGGCACGTCGTCGTCCTGCGGCTGGTTGTTGAAGAGCTTGTTGAGGAACGGGAAGGTCGCCGTCTGGCTGTCCTGCTCGTCGTCGTCGCCGTTCTCGTCCTGGTCCTGGTTCATCATGCTGTCGAGCGCCTCGTTCATCTCGCCGTTGAGATTCTCGAGATCGTCGTCCGTGATGCCCATGCGCTGCATGATGTCGTCGACGGGCTTGATGCCGAGCTCGCGCGCGCACTTGAGGCAGAGGCCCTCGTTGATCGTCTTGCCGTTCTCGATCTTCGTGATGAAGATGACGGCTATATTCTTTTTGCATCTGGAGCAAAGGGTGGGTTTCATAAGCGGTTTCTCCTTATCTGAGGTTTGCCGGGCCTGTCAGGGCACGTAGAGCTGGCCGGTGCCGCTGCCGAGCAGGATCGCGGTGCCGTCGTCGCGCACGACGACGTCCGTGGCGGAGCCGGTGTTGTCGGTCTCGGCGTAGACCTTCATGGTATCGTCGTAAATGGTGAGCTTTGAGGCCGTCAGCACGGCCACGTAGTGCCCGGCTGCCGAGAGGTCGAGGATCTCCTCGCCCACGTAGACGCTTCCGAGCGCCTTTCCGTCCGGGCCGACGGTGTAGACGCTGTAGCGGTTGCCCGCCTTATACATATTCAGGCTCAGGGTCAGAAATCCGTCGCCGCCCAGATCGAAGTCCTTGAGATAGGCGCCGCCGTAGCTGTAGCTGCCGAGCTCGGCGCCCGCGGCCGAATACCACGAGGCGCTGTTCTCCCCCACTGCGAGAAGCGTGGAGGAATCGACAAATTCCAGATCGTAGACGAGATCGTTCCCGAGCGGGATGGTCTTGTAGATATCGCCGGAGTCGGTCTTGAAGACGTCGATGCTGCTCTGGAAGATGCCGCCGGACTGGCCCATGGCCACGGCCGCGAGATAGCTCGCCCCGTTCGACACCGTGCACAGCGGCAGATACTGGCTCGACGAGAGCCAGCGGTAGATCATGGTCTGGCTCTTGTTGTAGACGTGGAGGACGGTCTTGTAGCCCGACTCGGGCGCAGCATAGCAGATGCAGTCGTCCTGGGAGATGTCGGCGTCCAGGATCGGCTTCTCGGCCGTCACGCTGAGCACGCCGCCCGCCGCGCGGCTGGCCGCCTCGAGCGCGTACCCGCCGACGTCGAACGCCAGCACGAGCTGCCCGCCCGTGCGGATGGCGGGCGTTGTCATCTGCGTCTGCAGCACGACGTCCTCGGCCCCGGAGTCCTTGTAGGTCGTGAGGCCCGACACGGACGCGATGGCGAGGCCGCCCTCGTAGCTCGCGTACTGGTTGCCGCTGTGGGCGTCGAAGGTGTAGCGCCCGTCCTGGCTCGTCTCGGTCACGTTGAGATACTTCACATACCGCCGGATGGCGTCGAGGTTCAGCTCGTCCCGGAAGACGATGAGGACCACGGCGGCGCAGACCAGGATGACAATGAGCAGGAGCAGGAGCACCCGTTTGAGGACTTTCTTCGGTTTTTGGGAGCGGAGCTCCGATACGTTATCCGACATGAAATACTGCCTCTCCGTCGTCATACCAAAGTTTTGTGAGATACAGCCCGCCCGGCGGCACCGTGGGCCCCGCGGCCTTGCGGTCGGCATTGCGCAGGATCTCGCCCACCTGCTCGGGCGGGAACTTGCCCTCGGCGGCGTAGACCACCGTGCCGGCCATGGCTCTGGCCATGTTGTAGAGAAAGCCGTTCGCGCAGACGCGCAGGCGGATGAGATCCCCCTCGCGCTCGACCTCGTAGTAGTAGACCGTGCGGACGGTGGATTTGACCTCCGTGCCGACCGAGCGGACCGCCGCAAAGTCGTGCTCGCCGACGAACTGCTGCGCCGCGCGCCGCATGACCGCCTCGTCGAGGCGCTTGGGATAGAACCACGCCCGGTTTACATAAAACGGATTGCGGATGGCGGAATTGTAAATAAGGTAGGTATATTCCTTGCGCACGCAGGAGCCGATGGCGTTGAAGCCGTCGTGCATGTCCATGGCGGCGCGCACGACGATGTCCTGCGGCAGATGGGTGTTGAGCGCGTAGGGCAGGCGGTCGGCCGGGATGCCGGAATCGGTGTGGAAATTGGCGACGTAGTTTTTCGCGTGCACGCCGGCGTCGGTGCGGCCGCAGCCGACGATGTGCACCGGATGGCCCACGACCATCTGGGTCGCGCGCTCGAGCGTCTGGCCGACGGTGACGTCGAATTTCTGCACCTGCCAGCCGTGGTAGGCCGTGCCGAGATATTCCAGAATGAGTGCGATGTTCCGCATGGGTCTCCTCCGTCAGAGTCCGAAATTCCGCAGCACGATCACCGCCGCCAGCAGCGCCGCGCCCGTGAGATACGCGCCGAGATCGCGCCCGGCGTACCGAAGCTGTCTGAGCCTCGTGCGGCCCTCGCCGCCGTGGTAGCAGCGGCACTCCATCGCGGTCGCGAGCTCGTCGGCCCGGCGGAACGCGCTGATGAAGAGCGGCACCAGAATGGGGATCATGGCCTTCGCCCGGGCGATGATGTTGCCGGACTCAAAGTCCGCGCCGCGGGCCTTCTGCGCGCTCATGATCTTGTCGGTCTCCTCGATGAGCGTCGGGATGAAGCGGAGCGCGATGCTCATCATCATGGCGAGCTCGTGCACGGGGGCCTTGAGCTTTTTGAGGGGACTCAGCAGATTCTCGAGCCCGTCCGTGAGCGCGATGGGCGAGGTCGTGTAGGTCAGCATGAAGGTGCCCGCGATCAGCATGGTGATGCGCAGCACCATGAAGGCGGCGTTCACGATGCCCTCCTTCGAGATCTTGAAAATCCAGAAGGAGACGATGGGCGTGCCGCCGGAGTAGAAGAGGTTCAGGATCGCCGTCAGAAGAATGACGAAGAGCAGCGGCCTGAGGCTGTTCAGAATGACGCGCAGGCGGATGCGGGAGATTTCGATGACCGCGATCAGGTACACCAGCACGACGCCGTAGGAGAGGAAGTTTTTGGCCAGGAACAGCGCCACGATGTACACGATCACGAGCACCAGTTTGGTGCGCGGATCGAGCCGGTGGACGACGGTCTTCCCGGGGAAGTACTGGCCGAGGGTGATGTCTTTAAGCACGGGGCGCGCCTCCCCTCTTGAGCCGGAGGATGGCGTCCTTCGCCTGCTCGACCGTGAACACGGAGGAGTCGACCGGCACGCCGAGCTCGCGCAGGCGCAAAAACACGCGCGTGATCTCCGGCACGTCGAGGCCGATTTCAATGAGCTCCTGCGCGCGGGAGAAGACCTCGCTGGGCTTCCCCGTCATGGCGACGGTGCCGTCCGCGAGAACGATGAGCCGGTCCACGTTGGAGGCGATCTCCTCCATGCTGTGGCTCACCATGACGACGGCCGCGTGCTGGGAGGCCTGGTAGTCGCGGATGTTCTGCAGAATGCTCTCGCGCCCCGCCGGGTCGAGGCCCGCCGTGGGCTCGTCGAGGATCAGCACCTCGGGCTCCATGGCGATGACGCCCGCGATGGCGACGCGGCGCTTCTGCCCGCCGGACAGGTCGAACGGCGATTTCTGGAGATTCTCCTCCTCGATGCCGACAAACCCGGCCGCGCGGTGCACGCGCTCGTCGATCTCGCGCTCGGTCAGGCCCATGTTTTTGGGCCCGAAGGCGATGTCGCGGTAGACCGTCTCCTCGAACAGCTGGTATTCGGGGTACTGGAACACCAGCCCCACCTTGAAGCGGATGCTGCGCGTGAATTTGACGTCCCTCCAGATGTCCTCCCCGTGGAAGAGCACGCTGCCGGACGTGGGCTTCAGAAGCCCGTTGAGATGCTGGATGAGGGTCGATTTGCCCGACCCCGTATGGCCGATCATGCCGATAAACTCGCCGCGTTCGACCGAAAAGCTCACGTCCTTCAGGGCCTCATGCTCAAAGGGCGTGCCGGTCGAGTAGACGTGGCTGAGACTGCGGATTTCCAGAATAGGAGCCAAGATAAAAATCCTCCGGATCTATTGGGTCAGACCTCCGCAAGATAACGGCGGAGTGCCTGCGCACATTCCTCTACGGAGAGAGCATCGAGCGGCAGGCCGCAGCCTTCCCGGTCGAGTTCGTAGATAAGCTGGGTCGTTTCGGGCACCGTGAGCCCGACGCTCCTCAGAAGCTCCACCTGCGTGAAGACCTCCTTGGGCGTCCCGTCGGCCACGATGCGGCCGTCGGACATGGCGATGACCCGCTGCGCGAGCGCCGCCTCGGACATGTGGTGCGTGATGAGCACCACGGTGATGCCCGCCTCGCGGTTGAGCTTCGTGACGGTCGCGAGCACCTCGCGCCGGCCCTGCGGGTCGAGCATGGCGGTCGGCTCGTCGAGCACGATGCAGCGCGGCCGCATGGCGATGACGCCCGCGATGGCGATGCGCTGCTTCTGTCCGCCGGACAGAAGATGCGGCGCGTGCTCGCGGTAGTCGTACATGCCGACAAGCCGGAGCGCCTCGTCCACGCGGCGGCGGATCTCGTCCGAGGGCACGCCGAGATTCTCGGGCGCGAAGGCGACGTCCTCCTCCACCACGTTGGAGACGATCTGGTTGTCGGGGTTCTGGAAGACCATGCCGACGCTGCGGCGGATCTCCAGCAGCAGATTTTCGTCCCGCGTGTCCATGCCGTAGACCGTCACGCTGCCGCCCTGCGGCAGCAGGATCGCGTTGAAATGCTTGGCCAGCGTGGACTTTCCGCAGCCGTTGTGGCCCAGGATCGCCACGAAGCTGCCCTGCGCGATGGCCAGGTCCAGCCCCTCGAAGACGACCTGGCTGTCCTGCTCGTCCTGGCCGGGATAGGCGTAGACGAGCTTGTCTGCGATGATTGCCTGTTTTTCCATGGCGTTATCTCTCATTGGCGGCCCAGCGGCCCGTACAGCCGCACGGCAGCACGAGGCCGGAATCGCGGACGGGCAGCCCCAGCTCCTGGCTTTCGCTGTGCCCGCCGTATTTTTTCGTGATCAGCGTGTCGAGCAGATACCCGACGACCGACGGGGCCAGCCCCGTCGTATAGGAATTGATGAGGAAGAACAGCGGCTCGTCGGAGAGCACCTGGGAGACGAGCTGCACGAAGGGATACAGGTTCTCCTCGAGCTTCCAGATTTCGCCCGACGGCCCGCGGCCGTAGGACGGCGGATCCATGATGACGGCGTCGTAGCGCCGGCCGCGCCGGATCTCGCGCTCGACGAACTTGCCGCAGTCGTCCACGATCCAGCGGACGGGCCTGTCCTCAAGTCCGGAGGACTTCGCGTTCTCCTTGGCCCAGGCGACCATGCCCTTTGCCGCGTCGACGTGGCACACGCTCGCGCCCGCGGCGGCCGCGGCGAGAGTCGCCGCGCCCGTGTAGGCGAAGAGATTCAGCACGCTCACGGGCCGGCCCGCTTCGGCGATCTTCCGGCCGATGAAATCCCAGTTGGCGGCCTGCTCGGGGAAGACGCCCGTGTGCTTGAAGTTCATGGGCTTCACATTGAACGTGAGCGCGCCGTAGCGGACCTGCCAGCGCTCGGGCAGCGTGAGATTCGTCCACCTGCCGCCGCCCTCGGACGATCGCGTGTATTTGGCGTCGTATTTTTTCCAGAGGGGATCCGTTTTGGGGGTCGCCCAGATCACCTGCGGGTCCGGCCGCACCAGGATATACTTGCCCCAGCGCTCCAGCTTTTCTCCCTCGGAGGTGTCGAGCACCTCATAATCCTTCCATTTGTCAGAAAGCCACATAGCCCCTCCTGATGTCTGTTCTATGGTGTCTGTGTGCCGCCTGTGCCGGTTTCCGTCCCGGTGTCGGTGCCGGTGTCGGCGCCCGTGCCGGTTTCCCCGCCGGTGCCGGTCTCGGTGCCGGTTTCCCCGTCCGTCTCGGTGGTCTCCGGAACCTCCGGCTTCGGCAGATCCGCCTCCGAGTGGATGTAGCAGGGCACGTTGATGGAGTCGACGTCGGGCGAGACGGCCTCGTAATACCCGTTCGGGATCACCGCGCCGGGCACGACGTAGCCCTGGTCCTGCACCACGATGCCGGGCACCGGGAAGGCGCGCGAGACGTCGAGCAGGCCGAGCTGATAGATGGAGTTGCCCTCGACCTGCGAGCAGTACTGGTTGGCGACGTGGCCGGAGGCCTTGCAGATGTCCGTTTCCTTGTGGGTCGTGCAGTACTCGGTCGGCACGTCGTAGATGCTGAGCTCCACGGTCACGACGCGGCTGCCGCGCGGATCGTTGCGGCAGGCGTCGGTCGGGAGCAGGCCGGAGTCCTTGCAGACGCTGCACTCGACCACGTTCGAGGGCTTCGTGAAGTCCTTCTCCGGCAGGTTCTCGTGCACGGCGGCCATGACGTCCTTCCACAGCACGATCGCGGGGTTCGTCTCGGAGTCGCTCAGCACGACTTCCTCGGGGTCGTCGTAGCCGCACCACACGACGCCGGTGTAGTAGGGCGTATAGCCCGCGAACCAGCGGTCGAAGTCGCTCGTGGTGGTGCCGGTCTTGCCGGCGACGGGCATGTTGTCCAGCGCCGCGGCGGTGCCGGTGCCGGTCTTGACGGCGTCCTCGAGCATGTCGGTCATATACCAGGCGGTGATGTCCTTCATGGTCACGCGGGAGTCCTGCGTGTTGTCGAGGACGGTGTTTTTCTTGGCGTCGAGCACCTTCGTGTAGGTGCGCGCCTCGCGGTAGACGCCCTCGTCGGCGAAGGCTGCGTAGGCCGCCGCCATCGCGCGCACGGTCACGCCGTTCGTGAGGCCGCCCAGGGCCATCGGCGCGAGGTTCACGTCGGATTTGACCTCGCCGTTCGTGGCCACGTAGTCGGAGACGAGCGTGGACAGGCCCATCTTGTCCTTGGCGAAGGAATAGCAGTAATCCGGCGTCATCTTGGCGACCAGCTTGACCGCCACGGTGTTGAGCGATTCGCCCACCGCCTCGTCGATCGAGACGAGGCCGCGGTAGGTCGAGTCGGAGTTCTTGGGCCAGTAGTTGGAATCGGTGAAGGAATAGGGCGTGTCGTCGTAGACGGAGGCCGGGGTGATGAGCCCGAGCTCCATGGCGGGCGCGTAGACCGAGATCGGCTTGATCGTCGAGCCGGGGGACAGCAGGCTCTGCGTGGCGCGGTCGAAGGTCAGGCTGCCCTCCTTCTTGCCCACGCCGCCGTAGAGCGCGGCGACGTCTCCGGTCTCGTTGTCGATGACCGCGATGCCGGACTGGAGCTGCTGGGAGCTGTTCGTCTTGGGGACGTTGGCGGGGTCCTCGTAGACCTTGTCCACGGCGCTCTGCACGTCGGGGTTCATGGTGCAGTAGATGGAATAGCCGCCGGTCATGACCATCTTGTAGGCGATGTCGTAGTCGTAGCCGGTCTTGGCGCAGAGGTCGTTCACGACGTCGCGGATGACCTGGTCGACAAAGTAGGAATAATATTCGTCGGTGCTGTCGGACGTGTTCGTCTCGGCGTCCGCGCCGCGGAACACGAGCTTTTCGGCCACGGCCGCGTCGTGCTCGGCCTGGCTGATCTTCCCCTGCTTGAGCATTTCGTCCAGGATGACGACCTGGCGCGCCTTGTTCTTGTCGGGGTTGATATAGGGGTCGTAGATGGAGGGGTTGTTCGTGATGCCGATGAGCGAGGCGCTCTCGGCCAGATCCAGATCCTCGACGTTCTTGCCGAAATAGACCTGCGAGGCGCTCTGCACGCCGTAGCACTTTTCGCCGAGGTAGATGATGTTGAGATACATCTCGAGGATGTTCTCCTTGGTGTATTTCTTCTCGAGCGCCAGCGCGCGGAAGATCTCCACGATCTTGCGGCGGACGGTGACCTGCTCCTCGCCCGTGAGATTCTTGACGAGCTGCTGCGTGATGGTCGAGCCGCCGGCCGTGCCGGTGCCCAGGAACATCTTGACGCAGGCCTTCATCGTCGTGTACCAGTCGACGCCCTGGTGGTCGAAGAACCGCTTGTCCTCGATGGCCACGCAGGCCTTGACCAGGTTGCCGGGGATCTTGTCGTATTTGACCCAGGTGCGGTTTTCGCCGCTGTAGAGCTTCTGCAGCACGACGTCCTCGCCCGTGGCGGGGTCGGTATAGTAGATGACCGAGGTCTGATCGAGCGCGAAGCCCTCGACCGTGAAGTCGACCTGATCCGAGAGATCATTTTTAATATAGAGAGCGAACAGGCAGGTGAAGACGAGGGCGGTCAGGAACAGGACCAGCACCATCGTGCCGATCACCTTGCCGATCGTTCCCCAAACGCGTCTGGCCCGACTCGGCCGGCCCGCCCGTGCAGCTTGATTGTTCTTCGACATAGAGCTCCTCCATCGCAAAGTGGGGCGCGCCGCTTCGGCCGCGCCGGCCTTATCTTGCACCGCTTTGGCAGTCAGGATACACCATTCTAGTTTGCTATCAGTCCATTATATCATGGTTGTCAATTCTTTTGAAAACAAATTGTGAACGCCGCGGGCAAATTCCGCCGCGGGCGCATGAGGCGCGCGTTTGCGGGCAGAATAGGCGAAAAGGAGGTCCTGGCCTTGAAGAAAACGCTTCTCTGCGCGCTTTTGCTCGCGGCGCTGACGCTCGGCGCCTCGGCCGCGGGCCCGCGCTACTGCCTGGGCGCGCGGGACGGACGGATCGTCTGGTGCGATCTGGAGACCGGCGCCTGGCACGAGACCGGCGCGGCCGTCTCCCAGCTGCCGAACGCCCCCGACCGCGAGAGCGTGCTGCGCGGAATCCCCTTCCCCACGCGCGCCGCGCTCGCCTCTGCGCTGGAAGACTTTTGCTCCTGACGCCGCTTTCCTTTTTTCCTCTTGATTTTGCGGCTGTGTGAGATTAAAATAGAGCTATCAAAAGAAGTACAGGAGGTCCCCTATGGACCAGGAATACGGAGACGATTTCATCACCATCACCGACGAAGACGGCAAGGAGTACGAGTTGGAGGTTCTGGCCGAGCTCGAGCACAACGGCAGCCGCTATCTGGCGCTTGTCCCCGCCGACTCCGAGGAAAAGGACGAGAATCTCGAGGTCAGCATCCTCCGCTCCGTCGAGGAAAACGGCGAGGAGATGCTCGAGACGATCGACGACGAGGCCGAGCTCGAGGAAGTCTACAAGGCGCTCATGGATCTCATCTACGAGGACGAGGATACGACGTCCGGCGAAGAAAATTAAGCAGTTCCCTGCGGGGTGCGTGACGGCTCCTCTTAAACCCACATTATAACTAAGGGATGCTGTACGTCTTCCGTGGATCGCAGGCCTCCTGACCGCCGCGCTTGCGCGGCGGCGGATGTTGGAAGCGATGAAGCGGCGGAGAGGCAACCCACCTGCCTTTGTTGTGCAGGTTATAATTGGCGCCGCACGGCTTTTGCGGGGAAACACAGCGGTTCCCGCCTCGAAAGAGGCGGGAATCTTTTTATGTCCGGGCCGTCCGCGGCCTTTTGGGGCGGCGGCGCTCGGTTTTGTTCGCGTCTTTCGGCGCGAACGCCGCCGGACGCCGGGATATGCCGCGATTTAATCCTGTTTGCGGCGTACTCTTTTAAAATTGTGTAAATGTTCGCATTTCTTTCGGATTTCAAAAATATGCTCTTGAAACTGACCGATTATTTCGTTATAATACGCATTGTATCGCCTGGGGCGAAAACTCGGACTATGAGAGGAATGATCCTGTATGAGCGCATCGCGCGAAAAGAGCAAGCGCAAGGAGCAGACAGCCGGCGGAGCCGGTGCCGGCAAAAAGAAGGGCATGAGCAAGGGTCTCAAGTGGACGCTTGGCATCATCTGCCTCGTGCTGGTCATCGCCATCGTCGCGTTTTTCACCATGCTGACAAACGGATTCTTTGTCACGCATACCACCGCGGCCGTTGTGGACGGACACAGCATTTCCCCGGCCACGCTGAATTATTTCTATAAAGACGCTTACAACAACTTCTATCAGACGTACCAGAGCTACATCAGCTACATTCTGGACACCACCAAGCCGCTCGACGAGCAGGTGTACGACAAGGACACCGGCGAGACCTGGGCCGACTACTTCACGGAGCAGGCTCTCCAGAACGCCACGCAGACCTACGCCATCTACGACGAGGCCGTCAAGAACGGCTACACGCTCACGGACGACGAGAAGACCAGCATCGACACCTCGCTCGAGTCTCTGTCCTCGAGCGCCACGAGCTACGGCTATTCGAGCCTGAACGGCTTCCTGGCCGCGCAGTTCGGCACCGGCTGCAACGAGAAGAACTACCGCAGCTACCTCGAGCTGACACAGACCGCGCAGGGCTACGCCACCAAGGTCGACCAGGACTTCACCTATTCCGACACCGATATCTCGGACGAATACGCCGCCAATCCCAACGACTACGACGGCGTCGACTTCCGCGTGTTCCCGGTCACCGCCTCCCTGTTTGAGACGACCGACGCCTCCGCCGACTCGTCCGCCTCCTCCAGCGCCGCCGCGAGCTCCTCCAGCGCCGCTTCGAGCGCTGCCTCCAGCTCCAGCGCGGTCGATCCCGAGACCGCCGCGAAGGAAGAGTCCATGGCCTCCGCCATGGCCGACGACACCAAGGGCGACGAGCAGGCCTTCATCGATCAGGCCTACCAGAACGCCGCCGAGGACGCCAAGACCTCCTACGAGGACGACTCCTACACGCTCAAGAGCGACGTCAGCTACAGCAGCAGCACCAGCAGCTACAACCAGGAGCTGGCCGACTGGCTCTTCGACGCCTCGCGCCAGAACGGCGACACCACCTACATTGCGAGCACCGACGGCTACTTTGTGGCCTTCTTCGTCAGCCGCGAGGATCATAACTACGACATGGCGAACGTCCGCCAGATCCTGATCTCCGTCAGCGACACCACCGACACCGACGCCATGGCGACCGCCAAGGCCAAGGCCGAGGATCTGCTGGCCCAGTACGAGGCCGGCGACAAGACCGAGGACTCCTTCGCCAAGCTCGCCACCGACAACTCCGACGACACCGCCACCACCGCCACCGGCGGCCTGTACGAGAACGTCGTGCCCGGCCAGATGGTCACGAGCTTCAACGACTGGTGCTACAAGGAAGACCACAAGGCCGGCGACACCGGCATCATCGAGAGCAGCTACGGCTATCACGTGATGTACTACGTCGGCACGGGCGACAACTACCGCGACTACCTCGTGGAGAACGCCCTGCGCAGCAAGGACTACTCCGCCTGGCTGACCGCCCTCACGAAGGACGCCAAGTACACGGAGAACGCCTTCGGCATGCGTTTCACAACGAAATAATCAAATAATCAAACAAAAGCTGCCGGAGACGGCAGCTTTTGTTCTGGGAGAAAAAGTATGGAAACACAATGGAGCCGAGAGGAAATGCTGCTGGGCGCGGACGGGCTCGTGCGCCTCAGGGGCGCGCACGTCGCCGTCTTCGGCGTCGGCGGCGTCGGCAGCTTTGCCGCCGAGGCGCTCTGCCGCGCGGGCGTGGGCGCGATCACCCTCGTCGACCACGACACCGTCTCCGTCAGCAATCTCAACCGCCAGCTGGTGGCGCTGCACTCCACGCTCGGCCAGTACAAGGCCGACGTGATGGCGGCGCGCATCCGCGATATCCAGCCGGACTGCCGCGTCACGGCGATCCGCGAGTTCTACACGGAGGAAAACAAGGAGCGGTTTTTCTCGCTCGGCTTCGACTACATCGCCGACTGCATCGACTCCGTCTCCTCGAAGCTCAGTCTCATCCAGACGGCGCTGGAGCGCGGCGTGCCGATCCTCAGCTCGATGGGCACCGGCAACCGGCTCGACCCCTCGAAGTTCGTCATCACGGACATCTCCAAGACCTCGGGCTGCCCGCTCGCGCGCGTCATGCGCAAGGAGCTGCGCGACCGCGGCATCCGGCACCATCTGGTGCTCTCGAGCACGGAGCTGCCGCTGAAGCCCGTCCCGCCCGCCGAGCTGCCCGCCGGCAAGCGCAGCGTGCCGGGCTCCGTCTCCTGGGTGCCCTCCTCCGCCGGGCTCATGATCGCGGGCTACATCGTCCGCGAGCTGCTTTCATAGACAGAGCGGGCGAACCGGAATCCGGTTCGCCCGCTCTGTTTATTCCGCCGTCCTGAAAATCCGCACCAGATACCGGTACATGGGCACCAGCAGCTCGAATCCGTCCTTCAGCGCCTGCGCCAGCTCCGGCGAATACGACAGCCCGTCGTAGCGCCGGTCGCAGCTGAGGCTCCAGTACTTTTTATTGTACCAGACTGCGAGCGCGTCGTCCGCGTGGCCCTTTGCCCGCGCGTATTCCGGTCCGTCCAGCGTGAAAATGTCCTGCTTTTCCAGCCCCTTTGCCAGCTCCAGCAGCTCGTCCGGGCGCTCGTCGATCGCCCGGCGGTAGCGCGCGGTCTGCTCGGCCCTTGGGCAGAAAAAGCCCATCCCGTAGCCGTAGCCGTCCGCGCCCAGCTCAAAATAGAAGCAGGGCGAGCTGGTCTGCTCCTGCCAGTCGTCCGACTGGAGGGAAAACCACAGATGGTCGTTGAGCGGCCCGCGGCCGTAGAGCCGCCGCGCGTCGCGGTAGATGCGGGAGATGTGCAGATTGAGATTCAGCTCCGGGTGCTTCTCCGCGAACCAGGCGTAGAGCCCGTCCGCGAGCTCGCGCACCGGCTCCTGCACCGCGCGCTGGAATTCCGGCTTGTTCTCCGCGAACCACTCGCGGCTGTTGTTGAGGCGGATCTGCCAGAAGAAATCCACCGTGCTGTCCGAAAAGCCCTTAAACATCCGTATTTCCCTTCCGATTCTTCCGATAGGCCAGATAGCCCTCGAGAATGAGCGAGGCCGCCACCGCGTCGACCGTGTTCTTGCGCTTCTTTCCGTGGTACTGGTTCTGCGTGAGGATCTGATGCGCCTCGATGGTCGTGCGCCGCTCGTCCCACAGAACGGGCTCCATGCCCGCGGCCGTCTTCAAAAGCGCCGCGAACGCGCGGTAGAGCTCCGCGCGCGCGCCGTCGGAGCCGTCCATGTTCTTGGGGAAGCCGAGCACGAGCTCGCCCACGCCGTTTTCCCGCGCGAGGCGCGCGGCCTCCTCCGCCGTTTTCTCCGGGCTCCACGAGTGGATGACCGTGGTCGTCCCCGTGAGCATCTCCAGATTGTCCGAGATCGCGATGCCGGTGCGCGCGTCTCCGTAGTCGATCGCCATGATCTTCATTTCGTCCGCTCCCTCTTTTTTGATGGCATTATACCATTTCGCTCGCCGAAAGGCAAGAAAGCGGCGAAATTCCCGGAAAAAATGTAAATTTTCTGTTGACCGGCGAAACCATCTGTGATAGAATAATTGCACCTGCGCAAAAGGGGCGTCTATGCCCATTTTCAGCTGTGGATGGATACCAAGTAGTTTCGGTGTCCGCTAAAATCTATCAATAGCCGCAGTCATGCAGGGAGGCAATGATTTAAGGAGGTGCCGATAATGCGCGTAAAGGTTACACTCAGATGCAACGAATGCAAGCAGAGAAACTACAACACCATGAAGAACAAGAAGAACGACCCTGACCGTCTCGAGATGAAAAAGTATTGCAGATTCTGCAAGAAGCACACGATGCACAGCGAGACGAAGTAAAGCAGAACGAAAGTTGCTGCGGAAAGGGTGAACAACATGGCAGAAGCGAAAAAAGAAAACTTCTTTGCCCGTGCAGGCAAGCGCATCAGCCGCTGGTTCCGCGAAATGAAGAGCGAGCTGAAAAAGGTTGTCTGGCCGACGAAGAGCCAAATGATCAACAACACCGTGATCGTGCTGGTCTGTGTCCTGATCGTTGGCATCTTCATCTGGGTATTTGATGCTGTTGGCGGCGTCGTTGTGAACGGTATCATTTCCCTCGTCAAAGGATAGGCGGTATCATGGCGGAAGCAGCAAAATGGTATGTCGTCCATACCTATTCCGGCTATGAAAACACCGTCAAGGCCACCATCGAAAAAACGATCGAGACCCGCCACCTGCAGGATCTCATCCACGTCGTCTCCATCCCGATGGAAACCGTCACCGAGATCACGGACAACGGGCCCAAGACCTATGACCGCAAGGTATTCCCCGGCTACGTGCTGGTGAAGATGATCATGTCCGACGAGGGCTGGTACATCGTCAAGAACGTCCGCGGCGTCACCGGCTTCGTCGGCGAGGGCACCAAGCCCACGCCGCTCACCGAGGACGAGGTCAACCAGCTGGGCGTTGAAAAGCACGAGGTCGTCGTGGCGTATGCCGTGGGCGACAGCGTCAAGATCAACGACGGCCCCCTGACGTCCTTTATCGGCGTCGTCGATCAGGTGGACATCGAAAAGAACAAGGTTCGCGTCATTGTTTCCATGTTCGGGCGCGAAACTCCTGTCGAGCTGGAGCTCGATCAGGTCGAACCCGTCAGCGAATAACGGCCCGTCTGGGCCCGGAACGTGGGAGGGGCTTTGCCCCGCCAAAAATGCGCTTCGGCGCATCACCACATTTTTTCAGGAGGTGCTGATTATGGCACAGAAAGTAACAGGTTACATCAAACTGCAGATTCCGGCAGCGAAAGCGACTGCTTCCCCTCCTGTTGGCCCGGCACTCGGCCAGCATGGTGTGAATATCTCCCAGTTCATCAAAGAGTTCAACGAGCGCACCAAGGATCAGGCTGGATTCAAGATCCCTGTCATCATCACGGTGTATGCCGACCGCAGCTTCACCTTCGTCACGAAGACGCCCCCCACCCCGACCCTCGTTCTGAAGGCTCTGGGCATTGAAAAGGGCTCCGGCGTCCCCAACAAGACCAAGGTCGCCACCATCACCAAGGCGCAGGTCCGGGAAATCGCCGAAAAGAAGATGCCCGATCTGACCGCCAACGATATCGACGCCGCGATGAGCCAGGTTGCCGGCACCTGCCGCAGCATGGGCATTGTCGTCACCGACTGACAGACCGCTTGACCGAGGTGAATCGGCGTCAGGCCGAGCCTCATAAATACGTGGGAGGATTTATTCCGAATCACCACCAAGGAGGATAATAACATTGTTCAGAGGTAAAAAATATACCGACAGCGCGAAGCTGATCGATCGCAGCGTCCAGTACGAAGTTGCGGACGCGATGGCCCTCGTCGTCAAGACCGCGAAGGCCAAATTTGACGAAACTGTGGAAGTCCACATCAAGCTCGGCGTCGACTCCCGTCACGCCGACCAGCAGGTCCGCGGCGCCATCGTTCTCCCGAACGGCACCGGCAAGACCCGCAAGGTCCTCGTTTTCGCGAAGGACGCCAAGCTGCAGGAAGCGCTCGACGCGGGCGCCGACTATGCCGGCGGCATGGAGCTCGTCGAGAAGATCACCAAGGAAAACTGGTTCGACTTTGACGTCGTCGTCGCCACGCCCGACATGATGGGCGTTGTCGGCCGTCTCGGCAAGGTCCTCGGCCCGAAGGGCCTCATGCCCTCCCCCAAGGCCGGCACCGTCACCCCGAACGTGACCGCCGCCGTCCACGAGATCAAAGCCGGTAAGATCGAGTACCGTCTCGACAAGACCAACATCATCCACTGCCCGATCGGCAAGGCCTCCTTCGGCGCCGACAAGCTGGCTGAGAACTTCAACACCCTGATGGGCGCCGTCATCAAGGCGAAGCCCGCTGCGTCGAAGGGCCAGTATGTCAGAAGCTGCGTCCTGGCCACCACCATGGGCCCCGGCGTCAAGGTCGCGACGTCCAAGTTCTGATTTATTCGTATTTCCCTTGCAATTTTGCTTGACATTTCCCCCTTTTTTGTTATAATAGTCAAGCTGCCAAAGACAGCAGGAGGCTTTTGCCGCAATGGGTTCGCCCATCCTGCCGAGGTTTCGCGAAATGTTGTTCATTTTGTGTCCTCACGTCTTTGGCGTGGGGACATTTTTATTCGGAGGTGACATTCATGCCCAACGCAAAGGTACTGGAAAGCAAAAAGGCTATCGTTGACGCCCTGACCGAAAAGATCCAGAACGCGACTTCCGCCGTGTTCGTGGATTACAAGGGTATCACCGTCGCACAGGATACCGCTCTGCGTCATCAGTTCCGCTCCGCGAATGTCGAATACGCCGTCGTCAAGAACACGCTCACCCGTCTGGCCGCCCAAAAGGCCGGCTATCACGATTTTGACGAGCTGCTCAACGGCACGACGTCCATGGCATACACGACCGGAGACCCGATCGCGCCCGCGCGCGTCGTGTGCGAATTCGCAAAGAAAAACAAGAACGTCGTTACCATCAAGGGCGGCATGGTCGAGGGCAAGGCTCTTACGGTTGAGCAGCTGCAGTCCTTCGGCGAGCTGCCTTCCAAGGATGCCCTGGTTGCCCAGGTCCTTGGCACATTCCTCGCGCCCATCTCGTCTCTGGCTGTTGTCCTGAACCAGATTCTCGAGGCCAAGGGCGGCGCTCCCGCAGAAGCGGAAGCCTGATTCCAACAAACAACATCTTACATTAATTGGAGGTAACTTATTATGGCATCCGAAAAAGTAACTGCTATGATCGAAGAAGTCAAGGGTCTCACCGTTCTGGAGCTGGCCGAGCTGGTTCACGCTCTGGAAGCTGAGTTCGGCGTTTCCGCCGCTGCCGCCGCTGTCGCCGCTCCCGCTGCCGGCGCTGCCGCCGCTGAGGAAGAGAAGACCGAGTTCGACGTCGTCCTGAAGGAATGCGGCGCCAACAAGATCGCCGTCATCAAGGTCGTCCGTGCTCTGACCGGCCTGGGCCTCAAGGAAGCCAAGGAAATGGTCGATGCCGCCCCGAAGACCCTGAAGGAAGCCGTCGCCAAAGAAGAAGCCGAGAAGATCGTTGCCGAGCTGAAGGAAGCCGGCGCGACTGCCGAGCTGAAGTAATTTTTACTTCTCAAAGACCCGCTGCTTTTGCAGCGGGTCTTTTTTTGTCCGCGCAAATGGCCGCGGGTTGACATTGTCTGCCATCTGTGTTACTGTATTAGTTAATTAATTCAGATGTGCGTCTGGAATATTTCTCCGTTTTCTTTCTTAAGATATTCTTTACTTTTTTCGGATTTGTAGCATAATCCGTCAAAGTATGTTACAATACGACAGCTGAAGACGATTCTGATCTGAGAGGTTTGACATGGCTCAACAAAACGGAAAGAAAGAATCGGCGGGCTCCTCGCTCCGCAAGGTCCTGCTGTTTTTTTTGATCAATATCGCGATCGTGCTCTATATCGCCTACCGGGAGTTCGGTACCGGCGGCCGCGCCGTCCAGAGCATCTCCAGCCTGCACATGCGCCCCGGCTATCTGATCCTGGCCGCGGGCTGCCTGGCCGTCGCGGTGCTCACGGAGATGCAGAAATACCGCGCCATGATGGTCTCCTCCGAGGGGCGGGACGATCTGCGCGGCGCCTTTGAGTGCGCCGTGCTCGGCAAATATTACGACAACATCACCCCGCTCGGCGCGGGCGGCCAGCCCTTCCAGATCATCTACCTCAAAAAGCGCGGTATGTCCTCGGGCTCGAGCGCGGCACTGCCGATCGCGGGCTTCCTGGCCCTGCAGTTCGCCTTTCTGTTGATCGCCGCGGTCGTTTTCGTATTCAACGGCCGCGTCATCGCCCACGCGCCCGCCATCCGCGTCAGCGCCTACGTCGGCTTCCTGTTCTACCTGTTCATCCCGCTCTGCGTGGTGCTCTTCTCCATCCGGCCGGCCTCGTTCGGCAAGGTCGTCTGCGGCTTCATGAAACTGCTCAGCCGCCTGCACCTGATCCGCAGCAGCGACACCTCCGCCGAGACGGTGTTCCGCTCCCTCAACGAGTACGCCGAGAGCCTGCACCTGATCCGCCAGCAGCCGCACCTGTTCGCCAAGCTGATGATCTATTCCCTGCTCTATCAGATGGCGATCCTCTCCGTCCCCTACTTCGTTCTGCGCGCGTTCGGCACCGTGAACCACTGGTGGGCGGTTTTCTCGCTCGTCGTCTACATCTACGCCGCCATCACGATCATCCCCACGCCCGGCAACTCCGGCGCGGCCGAGGGCTCGTTTTATCTGGTCTTCTCCAGCCTGACGGGCGGCTATCTCTTCTGGGCCATGCTGATCTGGCGCCTGTTCGTGTACTACGGCTGGCTGCTGCTGGGCCTCATCGTCCTGGCGCGCCGCGCCGTTCCGCAGAAGCTGCGCCGGAAGCGGGAGATTCCCTCCGGCCCGCTGCGCGTGGCGCTGTTTTCGGACATCTATTACCCGACCATCGACGGCGTCGTGCGCACGGTCGACGCCTACGCCAGGCGTCTGAGCCGCGACGGCGGCTACTGCTGCGTCGTCTGCCCGCGCGCCAAAGTGCCCTTTGAGGACCGCTTTCCCTACGACGTCTACCGCACGCCGGCCGTGAAGCTGCCCGGCCTGTCCTATCTCTGCCCGCTGCCGGGCGTCTCCCCGTCGCTGCGGCGCATGCTGCGCAAAAAGCAGTTCGACGTCTTCCACGTCCACTCCCCCTTCCTGGTCGGGCGCTTCGCCGTCCGCCTGGGGCATCTCATGGACGTGCCCGTGATCGCGACCTTCCACAGCAAATACTACGACGACGCGCTCAACATCACGCACAGCCGCTTTCTCGCGCGGCTCATGGCGAACTACACTGTGAGCTTCTACAGCAAGGCGGACGTTGTGTGGGCCTGCAGCCGCAGCACCGCCGAGACGCTCCGGAGCTACGGCTTCCGCGGCGAGGTGCAGGTCATGGAGAACGGCGTCGACATCGTGGACATCCCCGACCCCGGCGCGCTCCGGGAGCGCACGGTCGAGACCTTCCAGCTTCCGAAGGACCGGCGCATTCTGCTCTTCGTCGGCCAGCAGATCTGGCAGAAGAATCTGCGCCTCATCCTGGACGTCACGAAGCAGCTGCAGCCCGAGGGCCGCTATCTGACCGTGATCGCCGGCAAGGGCTACGACAGCGAGGCCATCTGCCGCTACGCCGAGAGCCTGGACCTGGGCGGCTGCGTCAAATTCACGGGCGGCATCACCGACCGCGACCTGCTGCGCGGGCTGTATCTGGCGAGCGATCTGTTCTTCTTCCCCTCGCTCTACGACAACGCGCCGCTCGTGCTGCGCGAGGCCGCGCTCATGGGCCTTCCGGCGCTGCTGGTCGAGGGCTCGAACTCCGCGGAGGTCGTCACGGACGGCGTCAACGGCTACACGGCCGAAAACGCCGTCGGCCCCATGTCGGAGCGCATCCGCCGCATCTTCTCCGACGGCAGCCTCGAGGCGGTCGGAGAGCGCGCGCACGACACGATCCCGGAGAGCTGGGACGACATCCTCACGCGCGTCAGAGCCGGCTACCGCGCCGCGGAGAAGCGGAGATACGATCTCGAGCAGCTCTCCGATCCCGCGGAGGCCGCTTCCTCCTGAAACACGAAAAACAGGGCCTGCTGCGGATGCAGCAGGCCCTGTCACTGCCAGAAAAACCCTGCGGCCTTTTCTGGCAGGAGAGTTACAGTCTGCGCGCGCATAAATTGCGCGGCGTGGGACGCGCAATTTCCACACTTGCAGCCTGTAAAGGGTTTTTTCCGACGTACAAGCCGCCGGAAAAAACGGATTTCCACTTGATTTGCGCCTGCGGGCGCAAACTCTGCGAGGCTTTTGACAAACTGAGGGCCTGCTGCGGATGCAGCAGGCCCTGTCTTGCATTTATTGGCGGTAATTACGCCTTCATGGACTGCTCGACCGCGACCGCGACGGCTACGGTGGCGCCGACCATGGGGTTGTTGCCCATGCCCAGGAAGCCCATCATTTCGACGTGCGCCGGAACGGAGGACGAGCCCGCGAACTGCGCGTCGGAATGCATGCGGCCCATGGTGTCGGTCATGCCGTAGGAGGCGGGGCCGGCGGCCATGTTGTCCGGGTGCAGCGTGCGGCCCGTGCCGCCGCCGGAGGCCACGGAGAAGTACTTCTTGCCCATCTGGACGCATTCCTTCTTGTAGGTACCGGCGACCGGATGCTGGAAGCGGGTGGGGTTGGTGGAGTTGCCGGTGATGGAGACGTCGACGCCCTCCTTGTGCATGATGGCGACGCCCTCGCGCACGTCGTCCGCGCCGTAGCAGCGGACGCTGGCGCGCTCGCCCTCGGAGTAGCGGATCTCGCGGACGATCTTCAGCTCGCTCGTGTAATAGTCGAACTGCGTCTGGACGTAGGTGAAGCCGTTGATGCGGGAGATGATCTGGGCGGCGTCCTTGCCAAGTCCGTTCAGGATGACGCGCAGCGGGGTCTTGCGCGCCTTGTTGGCGTTCTTGACGATGCCGATGGCGCCTTCGGCGGCTGCGAAGGACTCGTGGCCTGCGAGGAAGCAGAAGCACTGGGAATCCTCGCTCAGCAGCATCGCGCCGAGGTTGCCGTGGCCGAGGCCGACCTTGCGGTCTTCGGCGACGGAGCCGTCGATGCAGAAGGCCTGCAGGCCCTCGCCGATGGCGCGGGAGGCGTCGGCAGCGGTCTTGACGCCCTTCTTGATGGCGATGGCGGCGCCGACCGTGTACGCCCAGCAGGCGTTTTCAAAGCAGATCGGCTGAATGCTCTTGACGATTTCATACGGGTCAAAACCCTTGGCCTTGCAGATTTCTCTGCATTCCTCGACGGAACCGATGCCGTACTGAGCGAGGACGCCATTGATCTTGTCGATTCTTCTTTCGTAACTTTCAAACAAAGCCATAGCTGATTCCTCCTTTTCTCAGTCCTTGCGCGGGTCGATATACTTGACGGCGGCATCCCACTGTCCGTAATGACCCTGCGCCTTCTTCATCGCTTCCACGGGATCGACGCCCTTCTTGATGGCGTCCATCATCTTGCCGAAGTTGATGAATTCGTAGCCGATGATCTCGTCTTCCTTGTTGAGCGCGATCTTGGTGACATAGCCCTCGGCCATCTCCAGATAGCGCGGGCCCTTCGCCTTGGTGGCGAACATGGTGCCGACCTGGCTTCTGAGTCCCTTGCCGAGATCCTCGAGCGAGGCGCCGACGGCGAGGCCGTCCTCGGAGAAGGCGGACTGGCTGCGGCCGTAGACGATCTGCAGGAACAGCTCGCGCATGGCGGTGTTGATGGCGTCGCAGACGAGGTCGGTGTTGAGCGCCTCGAGAATGGTCTTGCCGATCAGGATCTCGGCGGCCATGGCGGCGGAATGGGTCATGCCGGAGCAGCCCAGGGTCTCCACGAGGGCCTCCTCGATGACGCCGTTTTTAATGTTGAGCGTCAGCTTGCAGGCGCCCTGCTGCGGTGCGCACCAGCCCACGCCGTGGGTAAAACCGGAGATGTCCTTGATTTCCTTGGCCTGAACCCATTTGCCCTCTTCGGGGATCGGCGCAGGACCGTGATACGCGCCCTTCGCGACCGGGCACATATGCTCTACTTCTGCAGTGTAAATCATAAGATTCTTCCTTTCTGAGAGAATACTCAATCAAATGAGGGCCTGTGCGCCCCCGGCGTCCGCCCGTCAGGCCCGACCGGCGTCCGCTATGATTCCGTTTGAATTATACTGAATGGCGCGCGCAAAGTCAAGAAATCCCGCAAAAAACGCGCCGCAGAACCGATTTCCGCGGCGCGTGCAAAGGCGAAATTACTTCGTTCCGAAGATGCGGTCGCCCGCGTCGCCGAGACCCGGGACGATATAACCGTTTTCGTTGAGATGGTCGTCCACGGCGCCGCAGTAAATGTCGACGTCGGGATGGCTCTTGATGATGCGGCGGATGCCCTCGGGCGCGGCCAGCAGGACCATGAGTTTGATGCTCTTGCAGCCGCGGCTCTTGAGCTCCGTGATGGCCTCGTCGGCGGAGCCGCCGGTGGCCAGCATCGGATCGACGATCATGACCTCGCGGTCGGCGATATCCTTGGGGAGCTTGCAGAAATAGACGTGCGGTTCCAGCGTCTTCTCGTCGCGGTACATGCCGATGTGGCCGACACGGGCGGCGGGGTCCATCCGCAGAACGCCGTCCACCAGGCCCAGACCCGCGCGCAGGATCGGCACGACGGCCAGCTTCTTGCCGGCCAGCGTCGGCACCTCGGCCGTGCAGATCGGCGTCTCGACGATCTTCGTCGTGAGCTCCAGATCGCGCGTGGCCTCGTAGGTGATGAGCATGCCGATCTCGGAGACCAGCTCGCGGAAGTCCTTGACGCTCGTGTTCTTGTCGCGGAGGATGCTCAGCTTGTGCGCCACCAGGGGATGGTCCACCACATGCAGCTGTCTGCCGAATTCGCTGTAATCTTTCTTTTCCATACCTAGCTCCTTTTCTTCTCTATCGGGATTTTTCCAGGCGGACCCGCTCCGCCTGAGACATACGAAGATAGTTGGGCTGCAGGGTCAGGGCCGAGCCCTCCTCCCCCGCGCAGATCCGCTGCCAGGCCGCGAGCGCCACGCCGGACGCGCGCTGCATGCGCAGGTGCTCCGGCAGAAGCCGCAGCCCGGGAATTTCCGCACTTAGGGTATTATAGCACAGCGCCGCGCCGTCGCCAACCAGAAAAACAGGTTTTTCGGCATCCCTCAGCGACTGCCCCAGCTCCCCGACCGAGAGCGCCGCGTCCTCGCTGCGCCGCGTCAGACGCCCGTCCTCATAAGAAAAGCGCGCCGTATAGACCTGGCTGCGCCGCGCGTCCATGCAGGCGCACCAGGTGCCGTCGGCCAGGGCCGCGCCCAGCGCCATCGCCTCGAGCGTGGAGACGCCGTAGAGCGGCAGCTCGCGGCCCCAGGCGAAGCCCTTCGCCGCAGCCACCCCGATGCGGATGCCCGTGAAGCTGCCCGGGCCGTCGGCCACGGCCACCGCGTCCACGTCCCGCGGCGTGAGATCGCAGTTGGCGATCAGATCCTCGGCCATTTTCAGAAGCGTCCGGCTGTGGGTCTGGCCGGAATCCTGCATATACTCGCCCAGCAGCAGGCCGTCGCGCAGCAGCGCCGCGCCCGCGGCCTTCGCCGAGCTCTCAAAGGCTAAGATGTTCAAGCGCAGTCCCTCCGGTTATCGTAATATGCCTCGTGTCCGGCTCCTGCTCGTCCCGGCGGATCGACACGCGGATGGGGTTTTCGAGCGCGTCCTCGACGTTCTCGCTCCACTCGACGGCGCAGACGCCGCCGCGGGCCAGATAGTCCTCCCAGCCGATGTCGAAGAGCTCGTCGGCCGAGGAGAGCCGGTACATGTCGAAATGGAACAGCGGCAGCCGCCCCGCGAGATACTCGTTCACGATCGTGTAGGTCGGGCTCGTCACGGGCCCCGGGATGCCGAGCCCCGCGGCGATGCCGCGCGTAAAGGCCGTCTTGCCCGCGCCGAGATCGCCGCAGTAGGCCACCACGTCGCCGGGGCGGAGCAGCGCCGCGAGCCGGCTGCCCAGCAGCTCTGTCTGCTCGGGCGAATATGTTGTGAATTCCATGCCTGTCCTCCCCGTTTTTCTCGCTCTATCCTATCACAGGAGGGCCGGTTTTGCAAAAAAAGTTTCTCAGGCCGCCGGCTGCGCGGGCGGATCCGGCAGCGGATCGTCCCCGCCCGGCGTCTTCCAGATGCGGAGCATGCCGCCCTCCTGCAGCTTTGCGAGCAGGATCACCAGGATGGGCAGCGCGAACAGGCCGAAGAAGCCGAAGAGCTTCAGTCCCAGATACATGGCGACGAGCGTCACGATGGGCGGCAGGCCGACCTGCCTGCCGATGACGCGCGGCTCGAGCACGTTGCGGACGACCGTGATGACGAGATAGAGCCCCACGAGCTGGAGCGCCTTCGTCCCCTGCCCCAGAAGCAGCTGGACGGCCGCCCAGGGCAGCAGCACCGTGCCGGTGCCCACGACGGGCAGAATGTCCAGCACCGCGATGAGCAGCGCCAGCACGGCTGCGTACTCTATGCGCAGGATGAGGAAGCCGGCGAAGAGCTCGGCAAAGGTCAGCAGAAACAGAATAAAATAGCCGCGCAGCATTTTGAGGATGTTCTCCGTGAACAGCCGCTTGGCGCTGCGGATGATTGCCTGCTTCTCGGGGGAGAACTGCGCGAGGAAGAAGCGGCTGATGCGCGGATAGTCGCTCGTGAGGAAGCAGGCGGCCACGACGGAGAGGATCGTCGTCAGCAGGATGTTCGGCACGCGCGTGAGAAGCCCGCTCGAGAAGCTCGTGAGGAAGCCCGACAGGCTGCCGATCGCGGCGTTCAGAAGCTTCATGGGGCTCTCGCGCACGACGGCCTCCAGCCCGTTCGGCAGGCCGTCCAGCACGCCCGCGAACCAGTGCTCCATATCGCCGAACGCCTTCTCCAGCTGCGGCGTGAGCCCCCGCAGCCACTCCGGGAAGCCGGCCGACTCGGCCGCGATCCGCTCGGCCAGGAAGCCCAGCAGTACGAGCACGGCCCCCAGCAGCACGAAGACCAGCAGCCCCGACCAGAGCCCGCGCGGCAGCTTCGTCCTGCGCGCGAGATACGCGACGGGCTTCTGCAGCACGAACGCGATCAGCATGCCGATCACAAACGGCAGCAGCCACGCGGCGAGATAGCGCAGGCAGAACCAGAGGACGGCCCCGATCAGCGCCAGATAGAGGGCGTCAATGAGTATCTTTCTTTTTCGCTCGGTTGTCATCCGCAGCTCCTTTCCGTCGTCAGGTCTTGTCCTTCCGGTCCCCCCGCGGCTTGCAGAGCCGGTTGAGCACCGCGCAGAGCAGAATCAGGGCCAGCATCACGGCGAATACGCCGAGCATGCCCTCCCACATATAGGTCAGAGTCTCCAAAAACAGTTCCACATTCAGTGTCATGGCTTTTCTCCTTTACCCGAAAAAGTTCAGAATGATGCCGCCCGCGACGACCGAGGCGATCTGCCCCGCGACGTTCGCGCCCGCGGCGTGCATGAGCAGGAAGTTCTGCCGGTCCTCCTGCTGGCCCATCTTGTGGATGACGCGCGCGGACATGGGGAAGGCCGAGATGCCGGCCGCGCCGATCATGGGATTGACCTTGTGCTTCGTAAAGAGGTTGAGCACCTTGGCGAAGAGCACGCCGCCCGCCGTGTCCGCCACAAACGCGATGAAGCCGAGCCCCAGGATGAGCAGCGTGCGCGGGGCCAGGAACGCGTCCGCCGTCATCTGCACAGAGACCGTCAGGCCCAGCAGCAGCGTGATGAGGTTGGCCAGCACCTTCTGCGCCGTCTCGGAGAGCGCATTCAGAACGCCGCACTCGCGCAGCAGGTTGCCGAACATGAGGAAGCCGATGAGCGCCGCCGAGCGCGGCGCGAGCAGCCCCGCGATGAGCGTGACGAGGATCGGGAAGAGGATCTTCGTGAGCTTCGAGACTCTGACGCCCGTGTCCTCCATGCGGATGAGCCGCTCCTTCTTCGTCGTGAGCAGCCGGATGACCGGCGGCTGGACGATCGGCACCAGCGCCATGTAGGAATAGGCCGCGACGACGATCGGCCCCAGATAGGCCGAGTGCAGGAAGTTGGCGACGAAGATGGAGGTCGGGCCGTCGGCCGCGCCGATGACCGCGACGGAGGCCGCGTCGCGGATGGGGAAGCCCAAAAGCGCCGCGAGGCTCAGCGTGAAGAAGATGCCGAACTGCGCGGCCGCGCCGAAGAGCATCAGCTTGGGGTTTGTGAGCAGCGGCGTGAAGTCGATCATGGCGCCGATGCCGATGAAGAGCAGCAGCGGGAAGAGCTCCGTCGCGATGCCCATGTCGAACAGGCGGTTCAGAGCGCCCTGCTCGAGCACCTCGCCGTACTGCTGCGTGATCGCCCCGGACATCGGCAGGTTCACGAGGATCGCGCCGAAGCCCATGGGCAGCAGCAGCGCGGGCTCCATGTCCTTCTTGATGGCGAGGAAGATGAGCAGCCCTCCCAAAAGCCACATGACGACCTGCCGCCACTCGAGCATGGCGAGCGTTTGCAGAATGGATTCCATATCTTTTCTCCCTTTCAGCATAAAATGGGTATACGTTTTTGAGACGGAAAAGCCGTGCGGATGGTTCCGGGTTTCCAGCTCTTTTTATGAGAATTGAACGGGCTTGTCCGGAATCTTAACAGAATATTGATATTTTGAGCCGAAACCCGCGAAAAATACGGGAACCCGCGCGCCGGCCGCCGCGCCGGGCGATTTTCTGGTTTACACCGGGGCGAAATTTTGCTACAATAGAGAGACCTTTGGAAAGGGGGCGATGCCATGCGGACAGTTCTGCGCGCCGTCGGGGAATTCTTCAAAAAAGCGGACATGCTGCTGCTCTCGCTCTGCGTCACGGCCACCATCTACGGCATCGTCGTCATCTCCAGCACCACGAACTACGTGGGCAATACCCGCTACATCCTCGTGCAGTCGGCGGCGCTCGTCATCGGCATCGTCATCTACGTCCTGTTTACGCTTGTGGACGTGGACATCATCGCCGAGCGGCGCGAGCTGCTGCTCATCTTCTGCGTGCTGTTCATCGCGATGCTGCGCATCTGGGGCGTCAAGGGCACCTCCGGCAACCGGAGCTGGCTGGCCTTCTCCTGGCTGCCCTTCAACATCCAGCCGGCCGAGATCTGCAAGGTCTTCTTCATCCTGATCCTGGCCAAGCTCATGTCGGTCAAGCAGAACAAGCTCTCCTCCCCGCTCACGGTCGGCCAGCTGGCCGGCATCACGCTGCTGCTCGTGGGGCTCATCCTCTACGTCTCCGACGACGCCGGCGTGGCGCTCAACTATGTGTTCGTCTTCATCGTCATGGCCTTTGTGGGCGGCGTCAACCTCGTGTGGTTCCTCGCGGGCTTCGGCGCGGTCGCGGTCGCGGCGCCCTTCGTCTGGACGCACATGCGCACCGACCAGCAGAACCGCATCCTGGTCGTGTTCAACCCCTCGATCGACCCCGACGGGCTCGGCGTGCGCTATCAGACCAAATACAGCCTGCACGCGCTGCAGAACGGCGGCGTCGCCGGGCAGGGGCTCTATCACGGCTCCATGGTGCAGTCCGGCCAGGTGCCCGCGCAGCACACCGACTTCGTCTTCGCCTCGATCGGCGAGGAGCTCGGCCTCATCGGCTGCCTCGCCGTCCTGCTGCTGCTGACCGCGATCATCCTCCGCTGCGTCCGCGTCGGCGTCAAATCCGGCAACTACATGAACCGGCTCATCTGCATCGGCATCGCCAGCATGCTGGCGTTCCAGATCCTCGTCAACGTGGGCATGTGCCTCGGCATCTTCCCCGTCATCGGCCTGACGCTCCCCTTCATCAGCTACGGCGGCAGCTCGATCGTGACGATGTTCCTCGCCATGGGCATCGTCTCGGGCATCCACATGCGGCCTGCCCCGGACAGCAACGCCCGGTATATCCGGCCGAAATTCAAATCCTAAATTGCCGGCCCGTCGGGGGCCGGCAATTTTTTGGTTTCCGGAGAATATTTCCCTGCAAATAGCAAACACTACCACCGACATTTCTGTTAGGAGGTAATCTCTTGAAACACGCACAACACACCATCCGCTCTCTGGCCGCCCTGGCGCTGGCCCTGCTTCTTCTGAGCTCCGCGGCTCTGGCCGCGGAGGTCCAGGTGGACCGCGCCGCCGTCTACTGCTTCTCCGGCGCCGATTTCCAGTCCGGCGGCAGCGGCGAGCTGACCGGCATCTACGTCAGCTCCGTCCCCTCCGCGCTCAGCTGCCAAATCCGCTACGGCGCGCGCGCCCTGCGCGCGGGCGACGTGCTCCCGGCCGAGGCGCTGAGCCGGCTCGTGCTCTCCCCCACCAGCCGGAGCGCCGTCCAGAGCGAATTCGTCTACTGCCCCATCACGGCGGAGGGCCTCGGCACGCAGCAGACGCTGAAGCTCAAGATCCTCTCCGGGAAGAACGAGCCGCCCGAGGTGGAAAACAGCGCGCTCGAGACCTACAAGAACATCGCCAACACCGGCACGCTCAAGGCGTCCGACCCCGAGGGCGGGCCGCTCACCTACAAGCTCGTGAAGGAGCCGAAGCGCGGCACCGTCACCCTGAACGCCGACGGCAGCTTTACCTACACGCCGAAGCAGAACAAGGTCGGCCGGGACAAGTTCGTCTACACCGCGGCCGACGCCGACGGGAACGTCTCGCAGGAGGCGACCGTCACCGTGAAGATCGTGAAGCCCACGGACAGGGCGCGCTACGCCGACATGGCGGGCGACGAGGCCGAATACACGGCCATGTGGCTCAAGGACGAGGGCGTCTACGCAGGCCGCACCGTCGCGGGCAGCCTGTGCTTCGAGCCGGACAGCGCCGTCACGCGCGGGGAATTTCTCGTCATGGCCATGAAGCTTTTGGGCGCGGAGCCCGAGAGCGCCGCGCTGACCTCCGGCTTTGCCGACGAAGAGAGCACGCCCGCCTGGATGCGGCCCTATATCGCGGCCGCGCTTAAAAACGGCGCGATCTCCGGCGTCAGCTCGGAGGCTGGCCTGGTCTTCCGGCCGGACGCGGCGCTCACGAAGGCCGAGGCCGCCGTGATGCTCCGGAACATGCTGCGTCTGCCGGAGGCGGAGACGACCAGCGTCTTCTCCTTCGGGGCCGACGCGGCGGACGTGCCCGCCTGGGCGGCGAGCGCCGTCAGCACGCTCGAGGAGGCCGGCATCTCCATGCCGGCCGACACCCCGGCCGAGACGATCTCCCGCCGCGAGGCCGCCGGGCTTCTCTATTCCGTCTGGCAGCTCACGCAGGCAAAATCCGACGCCGCCTTTCGCGCCGCAGCGTAATACAATCTGAAAAACCCCGCGCCGTCCGGCGCGGGGTTTTTCAGCCTGTCAAAAAAGGCCTGCGGCCTCTTTTGACAGAAGGGTTTGCAGTCTGCTGCGCGCATAAATTGCGCGGCGTTGGACGCGCAATTTCCACATTTGCAGCCTGGAAAGAGTTTTTCCCGACGTACACGCCGCCGGGAAAAACGGATTTCCACTTGATTTACGCCTGCGGGCGCAAACTCTGCGAGGCTTTTAACAAGCAAAATGCCGCGGGCACATGCGTGCCCGCGGCATTTTGCTGCGTTCTTTTCTTCCGGGGCCGGGGCCCCTGTTTTTCTCAGTTGAAGCTTCCCAGCTGTTTGCCGGACAATACGTGGAAATGGATGTGATGCACGGTCTGCCCGGCGAGCGAGCCGACGTTCGTCACGACGCGGTAGCCGTCCGCGAAGCCCTGCTCTCTGGCCAGCTTCGCGATCACGGTGTAGATGTGGCCGATCACGGCCTCGTTCTGCTCCGTGACCTCGGCGGCCGAGCCGAAATGCTCCTTCGGCACGACGAGAAAATGCTTCGGCGCGAGCGGCGCGATGTCGAGGAAGGCCAGGCAGAGGTCGTCCTCATAGACCTTGGTCGTGGGGATCTCCCCCGCGATGATTTTACAGAACAGACAGTCAGACATACTGCTTCCTCCTTTAAGATTTTGCGTGCGAGGCGACGAAATCGTCCACCGCGGCCAGCGCGTCGTCGATCTTCAGCACGTCGGTGCCGCCGCCCATCGCGGAGTCCGGCTTGCCGCCGCCCTTGCCGCCGACGATCGGCGCGATTTCCCGGATAATGTCGCCGGCCCGAACGCCGCGCGCGACGGCGTTTTTGCCGCAGACCGCGAGCAGCGAGATCTTCTCGCCGTTCACGGCGCTCATGACGGCCACGATGCTGTCCTCGCGGTCGCGCAGGAAGTCGCCCATCTTGCGCAGGTCGGCGGCGTCCATGTTGCCGCGGCTGGCCGTGACAACCTTGAGCCCGGACACGTTCTTGGCCGAGAACAGGAACCGGTCGACCTCGCCCGCGAAGAGCTTGTCCTTCATCTTCTCCATGGTCTGGCGGAGGTCCTTCATTTCCTTCATGTTGGACTCCAGCTTGTGCAGCAGCTCGGACGGGGTTGTCTTGAGCGTATCGGCCGCGGCCAGGAGGCGGTGGTTCGTCTCGTCGGCCTGGTCGAGATAGACCTTGCCGGTCACGGCCTCGATGCGGCGCACGCCGGAGGCGACGGACGACTCGCTCACGATGCGGAACGGGCCGACCTTGGCGGTGTTGTCCAGATGCGTGCCGCCGCAGAACTCGATGGAGCGGCCGCCCATGTCGACGACGCGGACAACGTCGCCGTACTTCTCGCCGAACAGCGCCACCGCGCCGAGCTTCTTGGCGTCCTCGATCGGCATCTCGCGGATGTCGACGTCCATGCCGTCCAGGATCATGTCGTCGACGCGGCGCGTGATCTCGCGCAGCTCCTCCGGCGTCACGGCGGCGAAGTGCGTAAAGTCGTAGCGCAGGCGGTCGGGCTCGACAAGAGAGCCCGCCTGGTGGGCGTGGTCGCCCAGCACCTCGCGCAGCGCCTCGTCGAGCAGGTGCGTCGCGCTGTGCGCGCGCATGATCGCCTTGCGGCGCTCGCGGTCGATTTCAGCCGTGACGAGATCGCCGGTGCTCATCTCGCCCGAGACGAGGCGGCCGTAGTGCATGAACTTGCCGCCCTTGTTCTTCTGCACGTCGATGACCTCGAAGATAGCGCCGTTTTTCTGGATTTTGCCGTGGTCGGCCACCTGGCCGCCCATCTCCGCGTAGAACGGGGTCTGGTCGAGCACCAGGATGGCCTCGGCGCCCGCCGTGATCGCGCCCTGGATCTCGTCCTCGGCCACGATGGCGACGATCTTGCACTCGGCGGTGTCGTGGGTGTAGCCGATGAACTCGGTGGACGGGATGTCCTTGCCGAACTCCACGCCGGCCCAGCCGAGATCGCCCAGCGCCTTGCGCGCCTCGCGCGCGCGGACGCGCTGCTCCTGCATGAGCTTCTGGAAGTCGGCCTCGTCGACCGTCATGCCCTCCTCCGCGACCATCTCGTTCGTGAGGTCGATCGGGAAACCGTAGGTGTCGTAGAGCTTGAAGGCGTCGGCGCCGGAGAAGACGGTTTTGCCCTCCTGCTTGTGGCTCTCCAGCATCTCGGAGAAGATGCGCATGCCGCCGTCGATCGTCTTGGCGAAGTTCTCCTCCTCGGTGCGGACGACGCGGGTGATGTAGTTCTGCTTCTCGCGCAGCTCGGGATACTGGCACTCGTTCTCATGGATGACGGTGTCGATGACCTTGTAAAGGAACGGCTCGTTCACGCCCAGCAGCTTGCCGTGGCGCGCGGCGCGGCGCAGCAGACGGCGCAGCACGTAGCCGCGGCCCTCGTTGGAGGGCAGGATGCCGTCGCAGATCATGAAGGTCGCGGAGCGGATGTGGTCCGTGATGACGCGCAGGGAGACGTCCTTCTTCGGGGACTGCTCGTAGTGCACGCCGGTCAGCTCGGAGACCTTGTTCGTGATGTTCATGACGGTGTCGACGTCGAAGAGGGAGAGCACGTTCTGGCACACGCAGGCCAGGCGCTCGAGGCCCATGCCGGTGTCGATGTTCTTCTGCTTGAGCTCCGTGTAGTTGCCGTGGCCGTCGTTGTTAAACTGGGAGAAGACGACGTTCCAGACCTCGATGTAGCGGTCGCAGTCGCAGCCGACCGTGCAGGTGGGCTTGCCGCAGCCGTACTGCTCGCCGCGGTCGTAGTAGATCTCCGAGCAGGGGCCGCAGGGGCCGGCGCCGTGCTCCCAGAAATTGTCCTCCTTGCCGAAGCGGAAGATGCGCTCCTTGGGGATGCCGATGACCTCGTTCCAGATGCGGAACGCCTCGTCGTCGTCGACGTAGACCGAGGGATAGAGCCGGTCGGGCTCGAGGCCGACCCACTCGGGGCTCGTCAGAAACTCCCAGGCCCAGGGCAGCGCCTCCGTCTTGAAGTAGTCGCCGAACGAGAAGTTGCCCAGCATCTCAAAATAGGTGCCGTGGCGCGCGGTCTTGCCGACGTTCTCGATGTCGCCCGTGCGGATGCACTTCTGGCAGGTGCAGATGCGGTGGCGGGGCGGCTCCTCCTCGCCCGTGAAGTAGGGCTTCATGGGCGTCATGCCCGCGTTGATGAGCAGGATGGATTTGTCGTTTCTGGGGACGAGCGGGAAGCTCGGCAGGCGCAGATGGCCCTTCGTTTCAAAAAAGCGGAGGTACATTTCGCGCAGCTCGTTGAGTCCGTATGCCTTGTGTGCCATATTTCAGTCTCCTTTGATCGAATCTGTAAAAATAAAAAAACTTCGCCGCCTGAAATAGGGGCGAAGTTGTCTTCACGGTACCACCCTAATTGCGCCGAGGGCGCATCTTAGCCGCTCTGTAACGGGAACGCCCCGCTCCGCTTTCGCGGAGCTGCTCGGAAGCGGCCGCTGCCAGCCACGGCGGAAGGGCTCTCACCGTCCCCTTCTCTCTGGGCGCCTCGCCCGGCAGCTCTCTTCTTCAACGCAGATCACCATATTTCGAACACTTTGGATATTTTATCATATCCGTTCGGCTTGTCAACCGAAATCTTCGCTACTTCGCGGACAGATTCGCCGCGCGCCGCACGAGCGAGTACGCGGGCACCGGCTGCGGCAGCTTCGCGCGAAAGCGCATCTGCGGCGTGCGCGGCTCGCGCAGGGGCAGGCCGTCCAGGTCCTCCATGACGGGCGCGGTCCACTCGAACGGGCGGCAGTCGGGGCCGACGATCTCCAGCGTGTCCCCTGCCGAGAACTTGTTGCGCAGGCTCAGAACCGCGTTTCCCGCCGCGTCGCAGGACTCGATCACCGCGAGGATCTGCCAGTCGCGCAGATAGCGCGAGCTCTCGGTGTACTGCCCCGGCTCGCCGTAGTAGAAGCCAGTCGAGTAGCGGCGGTGCGAGATGTGCTCCACCTCGTCCCGCCAGACGGGGTCGAGCGGCCGGCCCAGGCAGGCGGCGTCGATCGCGTGGCGGTAGGCCCCCGTCACGATCGCGGCGTAATAGGCCGATTTGGCCCGGCCCTCGATCTTGACGCAGTCGACGCCCGCGTCCCGCAGCTCGGCCACATGGTCGATCATGCACATGTCGCGGGAATTGAGGATATAGGTCCCCTTTTCGTCCTCGAAAACGGGGAAATACTCGCCGGGCCGCTTCTCCTCCATGAGCGCGTACTGGTAGCGGCAGGGCTGCGCGCACTCGCCGCGGTTGGAGTCGCGCCCCGTCATGTAGTTGCTGAGCAGGCAGCGGCCCGAATAGGAGACGCACATGGCCCCGTGGCAGAAGGTCTCGAGCTCGAGCTCCGGCGGGGTGTTCGCGCGGATCTCGCGAATCTCGTCCAGGGACAGCTCGCGCGCGAGCACGACGCGCTGCGCGCCCAGCTCGTACCAGGCGTTCGCGCAGGCGTAGTTCGCGATGCTCTGCTGGGTGGAGACGTGGCGCTCGCAGTGCGGCGCGTACTTTTTGGCGAGGGAAAACGCGCCGAGGTCGGCCAGGATGAGCGCGTCCGCACCCGCCTCGTCGAGCTGCTCGAGATACGCGGGCACCGCCCGCGCCTCGCTGTTGCGCATCATGGTGTTGACCGTCACATGGACGCGCACGCCGTGCGCGTGCGCGAAGCGCACGGCCTCGGGCAGCTGTCCGGGGGTGAAGTTGCCCGCGAACGAGCGCATGCCGAAGCAGGAGTCCCCGAGGTAGACCGCGTCCGCGCCGTACAGGACGGCCATCTTCAGTTTTTCGGGGTCGCCCGCCGGGGCGAGCAGCTCCGGTCTTTTAGCCGCCGGTGTTGGTCTGTCCATCGTTCGTGTCCTGTCCGTTCTGGGTGTCGGCCGTCGTGCCGGTATCCGTTGTGGTTCCGTCGTCCGCCGTGTTGTCCGTGCCGCTCTGGAGCGTGTCCAGGAAGGCCTGGTGCTCGTAGTACGTCTCGGAGAAGTGGTGCACGCCGTCCGCGCCGAGCGCGTAGAAGTAATAGCTGGTCTCGGCCGGATAAAGCGCCGCGCGGATCGAGTTGATGCCGGGGTTGGCGATCGGCCCGGCCGGCAGGCCGGCGTTCGTATAGGTGTTGTAGGGGCTGAGGATCGACTTGTCCGCGTTCGTGAGCACTTCCTTGCGCTCGTCGAGCACGTACTGGATGGTCGCGTCGATCTGCAGGCAGGGGTAGAGCTTGCTGCAAAGCCGGTTGTAGATGACGGAGGCGATGGTCGCGCTCTCGGAGGTCTTGGCCGTCTCCTTCTCCACGAGCGAGGCGACGATGATGATGTCGTGCATCGAGAGCTTGGAGTTGGCGATCTCCTCGTCCGTGAAGCCGCCGGTCTTCATCTTCTCGGCCAGCTGCGCGTTGAGCGTGTCGAGCGCCGTGTACATGTCGTCCGTGATCTTGCTGTCGAAGTTCTTGAGGAACTTGTCGATCACGTTCACGGGGTCGTCGCCCACATAGAAGTCGTAGGTGTCCGGGAACAGGTAGCCCTCGAGCCGTTTCTGGTCGCCGTAGGGCAGCTCCTGCAGGAATTTGTAGTCGTACTCGTGGTTGGCGGCGGTGTCCTGCAGCTGCTCGAGCGTGCAGACGCCCTTGTCCGCCAGCATCTGGAACACCTCGGCGCTCTCGGTGCCCTCGGGCACTGTGATCGTGACGACCGCGCGGTCGCCCGAGGTCTCGATCATGCCGCTCACGAGCGCGTGATAGTCATAGAGATTGTTGAGCTCGTACGTGCCCGGGTCGATCTTCTTCTCGGCGTGCGAGAACCAGCAGTAGAACTTGAACAGCCAGGGATATTTGATGAGGCCCTGCTCCTGGAGCTCGCGGCTCACGTCGGAGATGGAGGCGCCGTCCTGAATCGTGACCGTGACCGTGCGGTCGGGCTTGGTGAGCGCCAGCACGTCGTCGGCGCACTTCCAGGCGCCGAGCGCCAGCAGCACCGAGGCCGCCAGCACGCAGCAGACGTAGATGAGCACGCGCGCGCCCGCGGGCAGTCCGCCCTTCCGGGGCTCCGGCTCCTCTTCCTCCTGCTCCTCGTCCACCGTGAGATCGGCGTACTCCTCGGGCAGGCGCGGCTCGAACGGGGGCAGCTTGTTCTCCGCCTTCCCGTCCGCCCCGGGCTCCTGTCCGCTGTCGGGGCCCATCATGTCGTCCACGTGCGCGAGCTCCTCGCGCGCGCTGCGCAGGAGCTCGTCGATCGACAGCTCCTCATCCGGCACAGGCTCGTTATTCTGTTTTTTGTCTTCTCGGTCGGACATAAAAACCTCCATCTGCCGCGTTCAGCGGTGATACACGATCCCCCGGGCCACCTTGTCGGCCGCCGCCTCGCCGCGAAGCGCGCTCAGCAGCGCCAGGCCGAAGTCGTTCGCGGCGCCTGCCGCGCGGCCGGTGATGAGCTTCCCGTCCCGCACCGCGGGCGCGTCCACCATGACGGCCCCGCCCATCTGGTCCTCCATGCCGGGATAGCAGGTCGCGCGCCTGCCGTCGGTGATCCCGAGGGACGCCAGCACCGTCGGCCCGGCGCAGATGGCCGCGACGAAGCGCCCGGCCTCCCACGCGCGGCGAACCAGCGAGAGCGTCTTTTCGCTTCCGAGAATGCTGCGCACGCCGCCCATGCCGCCGGGCAGGACGATCATGTCGAGCTCGTCAAAATCGATCTGCTCCACGGTGCAGTCCGCCTCCACCGCGATGCCCTGGCCGCCCTCGACGCGCGTGCCGCCGATGCCGGCATAGCCGACCTTCACGCCGCCGCGGCTGAGAATGTCGCGCGGGGCGACCGCCTCGATGGGCTCAAAGCCGTTTCCCAAAATGATCCAGACCATGATTATCCCTCCAGACAAGCCTTGACGTATCCGTAAATTTCCTCGCCGATGTCCTCGATCGAGCGGAGCCGCCCCTCCCGCGCGCAGGAGACGACCGTCCAGCCGTAGTAGGACGCGGCCTCGCGCGCGGTCTTGCGGCACTCCATCAGATAGGCCTCGTCGCGCTCGTGGATGTCGGCCTCGGTGCCCGTGTCCTTTTCGCGCCGGCGCATGAGCTGCTCGGCCATCTCGACCGGCATGTCGAGGCACAAAACGAGATCGGGCTTCGGCAGCCCCATCTTGTCGTATTCAAAATCGTAGAGCCAGGTGAAAAAGTCCTTCCGCGCCTCCGGCGGCACCTTGCCGCCCTGGTGGACGGCGTTGGAGGTCGTATAGCGGTCGGAGAGCACGAGCCCGCCCGCCGCGTAGTAGTCGCGCCAGACGCGCACGTAGGACGCGTAGCGGTCGACCGCATAGAATGTGGAGGCGGCGTAGGCGTTCACATCGTCCGGGTTCTCGCCGAATTCGCCGTTGAGGTACATGCGGATGAGCGCCGAGGACGGCTCCAGGTATTGGGGAAACTGCAGCTTCCGGAAATCGGTGCCCTCGTCCTGCAGCCGCTTGGTCAGAAGCGCGAACTGCGTGGACTTGCCGGTGCCGTCTGTGCCTTCAAACACGATCAGTTTTCCCATGATTTGTTCCTTCTTATTCTACATTTTCTTTTTTCTGCGGCTGCGCACGACGGCCCAGAGATATTTGGGCAGGCGCAGCATTCTGCCGAAGCGCTTCGGTTCCTTCAGAAGCCGGTAGAGCCACTCGAGGTTGAGCCGGATCATCCATTTGGGCGCGCGCTTCACGGTTCCGGCGAAGGCGTCGAGACTGCCGCCGAGGCCGATCATGAGGCGCACGGGCAGCTCCTGCCGGTGGCGGACCATGAACCGCTCCTGCTTGGGCGCGCCCAGGCACACGAAGAGCACGTCGGCCCCGGAGGCGCGGATCTTCTCCACGGCCTCGTCCTCGTCTTTAAAATAGCCGTCCGCAATGCCGCAGATCGTCAGCCCCGGATGCTTTTCGCGCATCTTCTGCCCCGCGAGCTCGCCCACGCCGGGCTTGCTGCCGAGAAGATAGAGCGTTTTCCCGCTCTCGGCCAGCACGCCCAGCAGCCGGTCGGCAAAATCGACGCCCGCGACCTTCTGCTTGAGCGGCGTTTTGAGCAGCTTCGCCGCGAGCACCACGCCCGCGCCGTCGGGCAGCATCAGATCCGCCCCGTTCAGAAGACCGCGCAGCTCCGGGTCGCGCAGCGCCTCGTAGGCCATCTCCGCGTTCGGCGTGACCGCGTAGGCGGCGTGATCGCCGGCCAGCAGCTCCTTCGCGCGGGCGATCGCCTCGTCCATCGTCACATTATCAAAATTCAGCCCCATGATGTCGAGCTTCATAGGCACGCATACCTCGCCACTATAGAAATCTAATTTATCTTATCACACGAAGCCGGGTTTGTCCATCCGCCCCGCGAAAACTCTCCCGCGGGGCGGAAAGGAGTTTCACATTTCGCCCGGCCGGCATAAACTGTTATGAAAGCCTGTGCTTTATAAAATGTTAGGAGGTAATCCGATGTCTGAAACCAATCAGGCCCGTCCGGCCTGCGATCTGCGCGGAATCCGCGAGGCCGTCTGCGTCGACACCAGCAAGATCACGGACAGCTGCCTGGCCAAGGACTGCATAGAAGATCTGCGCGTCTACTTAACCGTCGATTCCCAGTGTACGCTCGACCACGCCGTGAGCGTCAAGGCCCGCTTCGTGGAGCTGCTCCACGTCGGCATCCGTGTGGAGCCCGTGCCCTACAACACCGGCTATTACACGCTCGACGCCACGTTCTACTACCGCGTCGTGGCGGACGCGTCCGTCGCGGCGGGCCGCCCGGCCCCCATCACGGGGCTCGCGGTGTTCTCCAAGCGCCTCGTGCTCTTCGGCGGCGACTCCGGCGCGCGCGTCTTCTCAAGCCGGGACGCCTTCTCCTGCGGCCCCGGCAAGGAAGCCATCCGGGCCGGCAGCGCGCCGCGCGGCGTCGTCGAGGTCGTCGACCCCATGATCCTCGCCTCCGGCGTCGGCGAGCCCTGCGGCTGCTGCATGGACGCGCCCGAGCTGCCGCAGGCCATCCTCGACTGCTTCGACGGCGAGCTCGTCGTGAACGGCGAGTGCAAGCGGCTCTGCGTCACGATCGGCCAGTTCTCCATCACGCGGCTCGAGCGCGACGCGCAGCTGCTCGTCCCGGTCTTCGACGACTGCGTGCCCACCAAGGAGTGCCCGGCCGGCGGCGGCGCCTCCGCCGAGAACCCCTGCGAGCTCTTCCGCCAGATCGAGTTCCCGATGGACGCGTTCTTCCCCAAAAAGCCCGACGCCTGCATCCCGCCCGCCGAGAGCTGCACGAGCTGCCGGAAAACCGAGAAATAAGTCAGCAGGCCGTCTCCGCAGGCGCGGAGACGGCTTTTTTCCAGTTTTCATCCTTTTTTCGTCCCGCCGCGGTTGACCTTTTCCCGCTTTTGGATATAATAGGAACAGCCGTTTTTCGGTATACTGAAGAATTCTGGAGGATACCCCCTTGTCTCGTTATATTCTGAGCTGCTGCTCCACCGCCGATCTCTCAAAGGAACATTTCCAGGCGCGCCAGATCGCCTATCTCTGCGCGCACTACACGCTGGACGGCGTCGACTACCGCGACGATCTCGGCCAGTCCCTGCCGTTCGACCGGTTCTACGACGCCATGAAGGCCGGCAAGGACACCACGACCTATCAGCTGAACATCTCGGAGTATTCCGAGCATTTCGAGCAGTTTCTGAAGCAGGGGCTCGACGTCGTGCACGTCTGCCTCTCCTCCGGCATCACCGGCACCATCACCGCCGCCCGCACCGCGGCTGAAATGCTTGCGGCCGAATACCCCGGCAACAAGGTCTGGGTGGTCGACTCCCTGGGCGCGTCCTCGGGCTACGGCCTGCTCATGGACAAGCTGGCCGACAAGCGCGACGAGGGCCTGTCCGCGGAGGAGCTGTGCCTCTGGGCCGAGGCGCACCGCCTGCACGTCCACCACTGGTTCTTCTCGACCGACCTCACGTTCTACGTCAAGGGCGGCCGCATCTCCCGGGCCGCCGGCATCTTCGGCGGCGCGCTCAACATCTGCCCGCTCATGAACATGGACAACCTCGGCCGCCTCATCCCCCGCGTCAAGGCGCGCGGCAAGAAGAAGGCCATGCAGGAGTCCCTCTCCCGCATGATCCAGCTGGCCGAGAACGGGACCGACTATGCGGGCAAGTGCTACATCTCGAATTCCAACTGCCCGGACGACGCGCGGGCGCTGGCCGATCTCGTCGAGGCGACCTTCCCCAGGCTGGCCGGCCCCGTGGAGATCTACAGCATCGGCACCACCATCGGCAGCCACACGGGCCCGGGCACCGTGGCGCTCTTCTTCTGGGGCGCGGAGCGCGTCGACTGACCGGCAGAGACAGACAAAACGGGCGATCGCCGATCGCCCGTTTTTTTTATTCAAATACGCCCTCGCGCGCCAGCACCGCGCACATCTCGGCCACGCGCGAATCCCAGGAGCTCCTGCGCCCCGCCTCGATGCGCGCCGCCGTGCGCGCGGGGTCCGTGTCGAGAAGCGCCGCCGCGCAGCACGCCTCGAACTGCTCCGGCGTGTCCGCGATGTGGATGAGCGGCTCATACTGCAGAATCTGGTCGGGCTGCCGCGTGGAGACGATCGGCTTTCCCGTCGCGAGATACTCGTAGAACTTGAGCGGGCTCACGTCCTTGCTGAGATCGCTCGCCGCGAAGAGATTGAGGCAGGCGTCGAAGTGCGCAAGATACTCCGGCAGCCGCTCGTTCGGCTTCATGCCGAGAAAATACACGTTTTTCATCGCGCGCATCGCGGAGAGGTCGACGCCCGGCTTCTCCCGGCCGATCCAGACGAAGCTCCACTCCGGGTGCCGACGCGCGGCTGCCTCCACAAAGTCGTACTGGATGCAGGTCTGCAGCGCGCCCACGAAGCCGAAGACGGGGCCGGGGATGTCCTTCATGTCCTCCGGCAGCGGCTGCGGCTGCGAGGCCTGCAGGAAACGCTCGAAGTTGGCGCCGTTCGGGATGAAATAGGATCTGGGGTTGGCGGCTCTCAGCCGGTCGGCCAGGGGCTCCGCCGTGGCGAAGACCACGTCGGCCTTCCGGGCCAGCTCCAGCTCCATCTCGTCGACCAGCGCGGGATTCATGAGTCCGCCGTAGGCCGAGTGCCGGTCCACGCAGTCGTAGACGAGCGCGGCGTGCGGGATGCGGTCGACCGCGTCGACCGTCACGGGCGAGTAGACCCAGAGCACGGGCTTTTCCATCCCGTGCTCCGCCATCTTTTTTTGCACGAACGAGGCGATCTTCTTCTGATTGATCCGGTTGATGCCGCGCTTTTTATAGAAAAACGGCAGCACGGGCGGCAGCGCGTAGACCGTGATGTTCTTCTGCACCTGCTCGCCGGGCAGGCGGTAGGCCCTCATAAGCGGCCGCGCGTGCCTGTCGCGCAGCGGGGCGATGACGGTCGCGGACGGGTCGAAATAGAGGATCTCTGCGTCCGGAATGCGGCTCATCACCTGCTGCTTGCGGGTGGGGATGGGGTGCCACGGCGAGGTGGCGAGACAGACGATTTTTTTCATGTTGTTTCCTCCAAAAGGCCGCGCGCGACGTCCTCGTTTTCCTTTGCGAGCTCGCGCAGGTGGTCGACCTGATACGCGTCCTTCTCCGAGAGCGCGGCGCCCATGAGCGCGCGGAGATTTTCGCTCGTCACGTCCTCAAAGCGGACGGTGTGCTTCTGGCCGAGATAATTCATAAAGCCCGTGACCTTCGGGTCGTAGGACACGGCCACGAGCGGCGCGCCGACGGACGAGGCGAAGATCAGCGTGTGCAGGCGCATCGAGACGACGACCTTCATCTTCTTCATCATGCCGATGATGAGCTTTTCGTCCTGCGGGGCGGAGACGATCACGCTCTCGCAGTCGAGCGCCTGCGCGACCTGGCGGCTCGGGGCGAGATCGCGCCCCGGCTCGAGCGCAAAGAAGACGGGCGTGAGCCCGAACTCGCGGTGCGCGGCGTCGGCGGTGTCCACAAAGGCCTGCATCCGCTCGTCGAAGCCCTTCCACGGGCGCAGCACAAACAGCGCGTACCGGCCGTCGGGTTCCAGGTTGTTGCTCAGAAGGAAGCTGTCCACCGCGCCCTCGGTGCCGGGCTCGAGCAGCAGCGCGGGGTCGGCCGTCACGTAGATCTTCGGCTTCGTGACGCCCATGGCCTTCAGCTCCTCCGCCGACAGATCCTCGCGCAGCGTGATGGCGTCGACGCAGCGGTCGATGACGCGCGCGGCGCGGCGGCGGTTGGCGGGCACGTTCACGGGCCCGATGCCGCAGCCGTACATGAGCACGCGGTTGCCCGCGTCGTGCGCCATGCGGATGCTCATGAGATAGTAGTTGAGCGAGCGCGTGCTGGTCTGGTCCTGGATGAGACTGCCGCCGCCGTTCAGGTACAGCTTCGTCTTGCGCATGAGCGGCCAGAACGCGAAGGGATTGAACGCGTGCACCGCGCCGACGTGGTAGAGAAGCCGCGTCTGCTTCGGGTTGTGCGAGAGCACGTAGAGCGGCATGTCGGGGTCGATCTCGCGCATCTGGCGCAGGATGGCCTTCAGAATGGCCTCGTCGCCCGCGTTGCCCTTGCCGTAGGCCCCGCAGATGAGCGCGCCGCGGCGCGCCCTGGGATCGCGGGCGCTGCGGCGGAGGATCGTCCGGTAGATTTCGCGCTGCGCCGAGACGGTCGCCTCGATGGAGAACTTCGTCGAGGCCCGCTCATAGAGATTTTCGCCCAGACGCAGGCGGAACGCGCGGTTGCGCGCCAGCCGGAGCATGTGCGCGGCGAGCGTCTCGTCGTCCTTCGGCTCGAAGAGCAGGCCCGTGATGCCGCTCTCAATGATGTACGGCACGCCGCCCACGTTCGAGGCGATGGTCGCGCAGCGCATCCTGGCGCCCTCGGTGAGCGCGTACGGGAACGTCTCGGAGAGGGACGTCAGCGTGTTGACGTCGACGGCGCTGTAGAAGCTGTCCATGTCCGAGACCCAGCCCGCGAACACGACGCTGCCCGCGGGGCAGGTCGAGGCCGCGAGGCTCTCGAGCATGTCCCGCTCCTCGCCGTCGCCCGCGATCACAAGGCGGATGGAGGGCTCCTCCTTCACCGCGCGGGAAAAGCCGCGGATGAGCGTGGCGACGTCCTTGACGGCGGAAAAGCGCGCCGCGATGCCGAACACGACGCTCTCCGGCTCGGTCTGCAGCCCGACGCTTTCAAAATACGCCTCGCGGCCGAGCTTCGGCTCGACGGGCGTAAAATCAATGCCGTTGTAGATGGAGAACATCGTCTGCGGGTCGAAGCCGCGCGAGATGAGCAGCTGCGCCATGGAGTCGGACACGCCGATGTGATAGTCGAACAGGCGCAGCGCCACGGTGTTGATCGTCCCGAAGACCAGCCGGTGCAGCGGACGGCCGAGGTAGTCGAGCCGGTAGTCGCTGTGCACGGTCGTGACGGTCGGGACGTTGATCTTCTTGCGCAGGATGGCCCCCATCATGTTCGCGCGCGCGCCGTGGCAGTGGACGATCTCGAAGCCCTCGCCCGCGATCATCGCGGAGAGCGCGCGCACGGTCTCGTTCACGCCCGCGTGCAGAATGCGCGTGTCGATGCCCATCTTCCGCGCGTCGGCGGCAAATTCGCCGTCCGTAAAGCAGACGAGCCGCGGCTCGTCGGTCTTTCCCAGTCCCTGCAGCAGCGAAAGCACGTGGGTCTTGGCGCCGCCCACGTCGCCGCCGGAGATCAGATGCAGAATCTTCATAGTCTCTCCCGCTCCCGAAGCCGCCTCCCGGCGGGCCGGGAGGGGCTTGAAAATATAAAATATCGCGCGCATACTTGAAAATGCACGGGCATTTGCATTATAGTATACTTTCCGGGCAATATCAAACCCCAATCCCAAAAACACACAGGAGGCTCCCGATTATGAAGTTTATCGACGAAAAAGGAAGGCTTTTCGGAAAGCTGAATCTCATCGACCTGCTGGTCATTCTGATGCTGATCGCCGCTGTCTGCGCCGTCGTCTGGAAGGTCGGCGGGAAAAAGGCCGCCGAGGCGGCCACCGCGGAAAAGCTCACCGTCAAATATACCGTCGTCTGCGAGGACGTGCCGAAGTCGGTCTGCGACTTCGCCTCCAGCCAGATCGGCAAGACAATCACCAACAGCGGCAAGTCTTACGACGCCACCGTCACCGACGTCCAGGTCGAGCCCAGCACCGTGACCGAGGGCCACGAGAACGTGTTCATCTCGGTCGAGGGCCCCGCGACCTACGCCAACTACGTCTACACCGTCGGCAACCAGGAGGTCCGCGTCGGCCTGCAGTACATCTTCAAAACGAGCGAATTTGAGCTGACCGGCATCGTGTCCGACATGGAGGTCACGCATGGCTGAGTGTTGGCAGACGAGCCTTCTTTGGCGCGTTCTGCAGGCAATCGGCGGCTTCTTCGCGGCCATGGGCCGCGATTGCCGGATCGCGCACTATTGGAACTGCTCCGGCACCAAGGCCTGGTTCGTCCGGCGGCTCTCGGCTCCCGACTCTGTCACGCAGAACGCGCGCTGCACGGCGCGCCTGCGCAAAACGAACGAGCGCCTGGCCCGCCGGCACGGATTCATGGACTGCTTCCGCGGCAGCGTGCTCGGCAGGATCTACCGCGCCATCTTCACCTGCGGGCGCGGCAGCAGGATCTTCGGCTGGCTCTTTAAGCGCGGGATGACGGCGTTTATTCTCTTCGCGGTCGGCATCTACGTGTTCATCCACTACGTGATGCGCAACTACGTGACCGTCTCCGCGATCTCCTCGACCTGGGACGAGGCGCTCATGCTCTTCGCGCTCCTCTGGGTGCTGCGCTGCCGGCTCGACCGCAAAACGCCGCTCGCCGTCTGCGCCAACCCGCTCGACGTGCCGGTGCTGCTGTTCCTCTGCACGGGCTTTTTCCTCATGAACGTCGTCGCGCCCTACTTTTCCATCCAGATCGCGGGCTATCGCGCGACGGCCGAGTATATCCTCTGGTTCTTCCTCATCACGCGCCTGCTGCGCGACGAGCACGACTTTTTGCAGCTCTACATCGTCCTCGCCGTCTCGGCGACGCTCATCGCGCTGCACGGCATCTATCAGTACATCGTCCGCGCGCCGATGCCGGCGGCCTGGGTCGCGCAGGCGGAAATCGCCGTGCGCACCCGCGTCTACTCCATCTTCGGCAGCCCCAACATCATGGGCGACTTCATGGTCATGTTCGCCCCGATGGCGGCCGCGCTGGCCTATTACGCGAAGGACTGGCGGCTCAAGGCGCTCGCGTGGCTCTGCACGATCCTCATGTGCGTCGCGTGCCTGTTCACCATGTCCCGCGGCGCGTGGGTCGCGATGGCCGTGGCGGTGATCCTTTTCATCCTGCTGGTCGACCGGCGGCTTCTGTGGCTGGTGCTCGCGGGCGGCGCGGTTTTGAGCTTCGTCCCGTTTGTGCGCACGCGCATCGGCTTCCTGTTCACAAACGACTTCGCCGCGGCCAACGCCAACGGCGGCCGCGCGGGCCGCTGGGCCAAGGGGCTCTATCACCTCAACAAGTCCAATCCCCTGCTCGGCTTCGGCCTCGGCATGTTCGGCGGCGCCGTCGCCATGCAGAACAAGGTGCTCGACGGCGTCATCTATTTCTACATGGACAACTATTATCTGAAGATCCTCGTGGAGATGGGCTACCTCGGCCTGGCGTCCTTCCTCGTCATGCTGCTGGGCTTCGTCACGACCGGCTTCCGCGCGCTCTACCGCACGGCGCAGCGCGGCAGGGCCGGGCTCGACCGCAGCTATCCCCTCTGCGCCGGCATCTTCTGCGGCCTCGCCGGCGTGCTGGTCCACTGCTTCTTTGAAAACATCTTTGAGGAGCCGTACATGATGGCCTATTTCTGGGCCCTCGCCGGCATGCTCGTCTGGATGGGCTTCCTCTACCGCCCGTCCGCCGTCAAAAAGGAGGAGATCTGAATGGCAAAGCCCCTGCTGCTGGTCTATCATCTGCCCGCGCAGAAGCTGACGCGGCTGCGCGTCATCGCGATCCGGCTGAACGTCCGCATCCTGCCCGTGGAGAAGGGCTCGTACCTGCAGCCCATCGGCGCGCTGTGCGGCGTGTCGGAGCCGTTCGACGCGCTCTACGACGGCGAGGATTTCCCCGAGGAAATGCTCGTCATGGCGCACTTCCCGAAGTCTCTCGTGACCGCCTTTCTGCAGGCGTACCGCGCGGCCAAGCTGCCGCCGGTGCCGCTCAAGGCCGTGCTCACCGAGACGAACGCCGGGTGGAACTCCCTGGAGCTGCACGAGCAGCTTCAGGCCGAGCACGAGGCCATGAAAAACGGCACCTCCGCCCACGAACAAGCCTGAAAAAAAGACCGTTCTTCCGTTTGGGAAGAACGGGCTTTTCATAACCGGCCTTACCGGAACACCGTTCCGTCGTCCTCGTAGACCTCCAGGCGGCGGAGGCGGGCAAAGTCGGGCTTGTACGCGGGCAGATACGTCTCGACCGCGCCGACGAGCAGCTGCGGGTTGAGGCTAGGGTTCTGCGCCGAGACGACCGCCTCCAGCACGAGCTCATGCGGGTTCAAGTCCCGCACTTCGAGGGAAAAGAGCATCGGGCGGATGTCCGTCTGCGTGACGCCGCGCTTGCCGGCCTTCTCGACCACGACGGATTCGCGGGAAAAGAGCGCCGCGATCGCCTCGCGCGCGCCCTCCGGCACGCCGGCGTCGTACTCGAGCGTCGCCTCCGCGCGCAGGCGGGTCAGATATTTGACCTTCCTGGCGCTCTCGTAGGCCGAGAGCACGCGCACGCCCTTCGGCATGGTCCTGTTCAGCAGCTCCGGCAGCCGCGCCAGATCCGCCGCCCCGTCCTCGACCGAAAAATCGAGGATCTCGCACCCGCTCTCGGTGCCCACCGAGAGCGGCAGCGCGATGGAGACGTAGGCGCGCGGGCTGTAGCCCTGCGAGTGCCAGATCAGGATGTCCGCGCGGCGGAACGCGCGCTGGAAGATCCGCATGAGGTCGAGATGCGAGAGGTACACGGCGTCGCCGGTCTTTTCAAAAAGAAGTCTAGGCATCGCAGCGCCCTCCTTCCGCAAGCTTCATGGCTCCGCAGCCGGCGCAGGCCGTGCGGCAGTCGGGCGTCGTCGCGGACTGGTAGGCCCGGTCGCGCTCGCGGCGCAAAAAGTCCTCGCTCACGCCGACCGAGATCGTCCGCCACGGCAGCAGCTCGTCGTCCCCAAAGCCGCGCACGGTGTAGAAGTCCGGGTCGACGCCGCAGTTTTCAAACGCCTGCAGCCAGAGATCGTAGCGGAAATACTCGTCCCAGCCGTCGAGCCGCGCGCCGAGGCGCACGGCCTCGGCCAAAACCCTGCCGAGCCGCCGGTCGCCGCGCGCCAGCACGGCCTCGAGCCGGCTGAGATCGGCCTCGTGGTAGCGGTAGTCGACGCAGCGCGCCTTGAGGCTGGCCTGCAGCAGATGCACGCGGCGCAGGTACTCCTCCGGCGCGATCTGTTTCTCCCACTGGAAGGGCGTGAACGGCTTCGGCACAAAATAGGCCGTCGCCAGATTGATCGCCAGATGCTGTTTCTTGTTGGACGCGGTTTTGCGCCAGGTGTCCATGATCTTCCACACGAGCTCCGCGATGCCGACCACGTCCTCGTCCGTCTCGGTGGGCAGACCCAGCATGAAATAGAGCTTCACGCTGTTCCAGCCGCCGGAGAAGGCGGTGGCGCAGGTCTCGAGGATCTCCGCCTCGGTCACGTTCTTGTTGATCGCGTCGCGCAGGCGCTGCGTGCCGGCCTCCGGCGCGAAGGTGAGCCCGCTCTTGCGGACCTTCTGCACCTTCATCATGAGCTCGCGCGAGAAATTGTCCGCGCGCAGGGACGGCAGCGAGAGGTTGATCTTGCGCGGGGCGCAGTAGTCCAGCAGGCGGTCGGCCAGCTCGCCCAGCGAGCGGTAGTCGGAGGTCGAGAGGCTGGCCAGCGTCATTTCGCTGTTGCCGGAGTCCTCCAGCTCCTCCACGGCCTGGCGGTAGAGCGTGTCGGCGCTCTTCTCGCGCACCGGGCGGTAGCAGAAGCCCGCCTGGCAGAAGCGGCAGCCGCGGATGCAGCCGCGGAAGACCTCGAGATTCGAGCGGTCGTGCACGATCTCGGTCGAGGGCACGATCAGCTTCGTGGGATAATAGACCCCGTCGAGATTGCGGATGACGCGCTTCGTGACCCGCTCGGGCGCGCCGCCGAGCGGCGTGATCGCCGCGAGCGTCCCGTCGGGGTTGTAGGTGTGCTCGTAGAAGGACGGCACGTAGACGCCCTCGATCTTCGCGGCCTCGCGCAGAAAGCGCGCCTTGTCCCAGCCCTCGCGCTTGGCCGTCCGGTAGAGGCTGACGATCTCGACTGTGCTCTCCTCCCCCTCGCCGAGCGAGAAAAAGTCGATGAAGTCGGCCAGCGGCTCGGGGTTCACGGTGCAGATGCCGCCCGCGAACACGAGCCCATCCAGCCCCGGACGGTCCTTCGCCAGAAGCGGGATGCCCGCCAGCGAAAGCATGTTCAGCACGTTCGAGTAGCTCATCTCGTAGCCGATCGTGAAGGCCACGAGGTCAAACGCCTTGACCGGGTCGTGGCTCTCGAGCGTGAAGAGCGGGATGTCGTGCCGCTTCATCGCGGCCTCCATGTCGCCCCAGGGCGCGAACACCCGCTCGCACCAGACGCCGGGCATCTCGTTCATGATGCCGTAGAGGATGCGCATGCCGATGTTGGACATGCCGATCTCGTAGGTGTCCGGGAAGCAGAAGGCCACGCGGACGTCCACGTCTTTTTTGTCCTTGAGAATCTCGTTGTATTCCCCGCCCACATAGCGGGCCGGTTTCTGCACGCCGGGCAGGATTCGGTGCAGCGTATCAGTCATTTTGTACCTCTTGCATTGGAGTTTTTCTCTATTCTATCCTTGAACGGCGGGAAAAGCAACCGAATTTTCCCCGGCGCCCTCCGCCAGCACCCGCGCGAGCAGCAGCGCCGCCGCCGCGGCCGGCCAGAGCCCCGCCCGCCAGCGCGCGGCCGCGTACCCCGCGGCCCCGAGCAGCGCCGCCCCGGTCAGGGCCCCGGTCAGAAAGCAGATCGCCTCCGCCCGTCCCGCCAGCGGACCCGCGAGCAGCGCCGCGCGCAGCATCCGCCCGCCGTCGAGCGGCGGGATCGGCAGCAGGTTATACAGCCCCAGCAGCAGCGACACCGCGGCAAAGACCGGAAATCGCTCCCCGGCCGCCGCGAAGGCCGCGAGGTTCACGGCCGGGCCCGCCAGCGCGCAGAGCAGCTCCGCGCGCCAGCCGAGAAAGCCGGTCTCGATCCGCGCGTCGCCAAAGCCCAGCCGGATGCGCTCCGCCCGCGCGCCGCAGAGCCGCAGCGCCGCGAGATGGCCCAGCTCGTGTCCCGCCGCCGCGAGCAGAAACGGCCCGAACGCGCCGAACGGGTCGAGCCAGGCGCCCAGCAGGAAAAAGAGCGCGCCCGAGGGGGCGAGCTCAACCCGCCGCACCCTTCAGCACTCCGTAGCTCTCGGAAAACGCCTGGACCGCACCCTCTCCCTCGCCCAGCGCCCTTGTCAGCGAGGAAAAGGCCTGCGCCGCCGGACTGTCCTTCGCCCCGGCCGCGAACGCGCGCAGCCACCGCTCCGCGCCGGGAAGGCAGATATGGCAGGTGCAGAGCAGCAGCGCCAGCGCCAGCAGCACCGCGAGCCGCGACAGAAACCGCGCCCCCGCGCGCTCCTTTGACGGCTGCGGCCGCCCGGCTTCCTTCTGATCGTCCTCCATGACGCTCACCTCCACCCCCAACTTTATGCCGGAAACGGAAATCTCATGCTTTCGCCTCTTGACAAATTGCCGCCCGTTCAATATAATAGTCAAGCCGACGGGGTGTGGCGAAGTTTGGTATCGCGCTTGGTTCGGGACCAAGAGGCCTCGGGTTCGAATCCCGACACTCCGACCATGAAAAGCTCTGAAATCCATGTGATTTCAGAGCTTTTCCCTGTTTCTCCAATGATTTTATGTTGTATCTCGGAATTTTCCCCTCCGGGATCTCTTTTTTTCGCCGCCTCCCGCCGGGAGGATTGCTTTCTCCCCGGCCGGTATGATAAAATCCTATTGTGGGATCAGCCGCGGACGGGCGGTCTTCCGCCCCGACCCTTCCCCGCGTCTCCGCGAGCGCATCCCGGCATCCTGCGCGGCACCCGCCGCCATCAAACAATGGGAGGAATCCCCGGAATGAACGCACAGACAATCTGCAGGGACATGGAGATCCTGAGGGAAGCCTTTGACATCGTCCGTCTTGTCGACGTCAAAAAGACGGTCGTGCTCAGCTTCTCCGAAAACGGCGAATTTACGCAGTCTCCGTACGAATGCTTCGCGGTGTGGAACAAGCACAGCCGGTGCGAGAACTGCATTTCGGCCAAGGCCTACGCCGCGCGCGCGGAAATGACGAAATTCGAATTTCTCGACGAGCAGGTGTGCTTTGTCATGGCCAGATACGTCGTGGTGGAGAATATCGCCTGCATTCTGGAAATGGTAAAGTTCATGGATGACAACATGCTCTTCGGCGCCTACGGCAAGAGTGATTTTATCGACAAAATCACCTCCTACAACGCCAAGATCTACACGGATTCCCTGACCGGCGCCTATAACCGCCGGTATTTCGACGAGCAGCTGTCCGGGCTTCAGCCCATCAGCGCCGTGGCGAGCCTGGACATTGATTGCTTCAAGACGGTCAACGATACCTTCGGCCACGCCGGCGGCGACGCCGCGCTCAAGGCCCTCGCCGCGGTCCTGAAGGGAAACGTGCGGTCGGCGGACGCCGTCATCCGGCTGGGCGGCGACGAATTTCTGATTGTGTTCCAGGGCATGCACGAGGAAAACCTGTTCGGCAAGCTGGACGCGCTGCGCGCCGCCGTCGAAGATGCCCGGATCCCGGAGTACCCGGCCCTTCGCATCACCGTCTCCATCGGCGGCTTCTATTGCGAGGGCGCCGAGGGCGACTTTGTGAAAATTTCCGACGGCAGGCTCTACGAGGCCAAGAAAACGAAAAATACGGTCGTCGTATAACGCCCCTTACTTTTCTCCGCAGTCCGCGCCCGCGCAGGGCGGAATATTCAGCCGCAGAAGGCCGCCCTCCACCGAGAGGACGCCTTCTTTTTTGAGCCGGTTCCACTCCGTCGACAGGCCGCTGCGGTCGGTAAACAGGTCGTCCGCGATCTCCTGCTGCGTATAGGGCATGGGAAAGGGATTCCGCCCCGCCAGGCGCATCTGCTCGGAGAGATAGGACAGGAGCTTTCTTCTGGTCGTCCGGCCCGAGAGATGGATGAGCTTGCGGCTCATGGCCGCGTATTTTTCGGCCAGAAGGTGCACAAGATTCTCCAGCAGCTGCCGCTGCTGCTCGCCGAGCGCCCCGCAGGGGCGCAGGATCCGCGAGACCTCGATCATGAGCACCGTGCAGTCGGTTTTGGCCGAGACGCTGACGGGCGTGTGCTGACCGGCCGTGCAGGCGTAGGCGTCGCAGAAGTTCTGTCCCGGCTCGATCGTGCTGATGATGCTGCGGCCGCCGAACGTGTCCTCGTAGACCGTGTAGACGCGGCCGGAGAGCACGATCCCCAGCTGCGTGACCGTCTCCCCCTCGGAGACGATCAGGCTGCCGCGCGGATAGGCGCGCTTCTGCGCCTGCAGGCATTTGAGCAGCGGCTCCAGCTCTCTGTCCGCGATACCCGCGAACAGCGGCGAGCGGCGGGCGGCTTCCATCTGTTCCAAAATTCGTCCCCCCATGTTGTAAGTTCAACAGAATCTTCTTCTCTATGGTATTATAATCGCATCAAGACGTCAAGAGTGCCGCGGCTGCGCGGCACGGAAAAGGAGAATTTTTATGACTCAGGTTATTACCAAGGAAAATTTCGCAAAAGAAGTCGAGCAGGCCGAAAAGCCCGTGCTCGTGGAGCTCTGGGCGCCCTGGTGCGTCTACTGCCGCCGTCTGGCCCCCGCGCTCGACCGGCTGGCCGAGAAGCTCGACGGCGAGATCGCCGTCGGCAAGATCAACATCGACGAGCAGCCCGAGCTGGCGGACAAGCTCGACGCCTCGACCATTCCGACGCTCTACCTCTACGAGAACGGGCAGCACGGCGACAAGCTGGTCGCCCCCGGCTCGCAGGCGCAGGTTGAATCCTGGATCGCGGAGCAGCGCGGCTGACAGGGCCGCGGGAGGGACGATATGAGTCAGCAATATGACGTTGCCGTCGTGGGCGGCGGCCCGGCCGGGTATACGGCCGCGCTCTACTGCGTGCGCGCGGGCTTCTCGACCGTCGTGATCGAGATGCTGGGCGCGGGCGGCCAGATGGCCACGACCACGCAGGTCGACAACTACCCCGGCTTCGACGAGGGCATCGACGGCTTCACGCTCGGAGAGAAGATGCAGGCCGGCGCGGAGAAATTCGGCGCCGTGACGCAGTTCTCCGAGGTGACGGCGCTGCATCTGACCGAAAACCCCAAGCGCATCGTCACGACGGACGGCGAGATTCTGGCGCGCGCGGTCGTCCTGGCCACGGGCGCCTCGCCCAAAAAGCTCGGCCTGCCCGACGAGCAGGCGCTCGTCGGGCGCGGCGTGGCCTACTGCGCCACCTGCGACGGCATGCTCTACAAGGGCAGGGTCGCGGCGGTCGCGGGCGGCGGCAACTCGGCCGCCGGCGAGGCGCTGACGCTCTCGAAGCTCTGCTCGAAGGTCTATATTGTCCACCGCCGCGACAGCCTGCGCGCGGACAAGATCTACCTCGACCCGCTCAAAACCGCGGGCAACATCGAGTTCGTCTGGAACAAGCAGATCGACCGGCTCCTGCAGAACGGAAAGCTGACCGGCCTCGCGCTGACCGACCGGGTCACGGGCGAGCGGTCGGAGCTCCCCTGCGACGCGCTCTTCGTGGCCATCGGCCGCCAGCCCAACACCGCCCTTGTCGAGGGCCAGGTTGAGCTGGACGCGCAGGGCTACATCCGCGCGGACGAGACGACCCGCACGAGCCTGCCCGGCGTGTTCGCCGTCGGCGACGTGCGCACCAAGGCGCTGCGCCAGATCATCACGGCCGCGGCCGACGGAGCCGTCGCCTCCAAGTTTGCGGAGGAGTATCTTCTCGCAAAATAAATCCCCCTGCCGGGGGCCGGATCTCGATCCGGCCCCCGGTTTTTGTAATTAGCAAATTTAATATTCAATATTGGAAACAGATGTTTTACTTATGCCGCCCGAGCCGCTATAATACGTTAGGCCGTTCGGGGGAGAAGCGTTCCCGCGGCCTGTCGTTTTGTAATTTACAGAATAAGGAGTTTTGAATATGAGCAACTGTGCAATCGTGGGCATCAACTGGGGCGACGAGGGCAAGGGCCGCATGGTCGACCTGATCGCCCAGAAATACGACATCGTCTGCCGCTATCAGGGCGGCAACAACGCGGGCCACACCGTGGTGAACGAATACGGCAAATTTGCCCTGCATCTCATCCCCTCCGGCATCTTCCTGCCGAACGTGGTGAACGTGCTCGGCAACGGCGTCGTCATCGACCTCGAGAGTCTCTGGGGCGAGATCACCAATCTGCGCGAGGCGGGCGTGCCCGTCACGCCGGAAAACTTCAAGATCTCCGACCGCGCCACAATCGTCTTCCCCTACCACCGCGCGCAGGACGGTCTGGAGGAGGCCCGGCTCAAGGACAAGAAATACGGCTCCACGCTGCGCGGCATCGCGCCCGTCTACTCCGACAAGTACCAGAAGAAGACCGTCATGATGGGCGAGCTCGCCTATCCCGAATATCTCAAAAAGCACCTCGGCACCATCCTCGAGTGGAAGAATCTGACCATTCAGAACGTCTACAAGGCCGAGCCGTACAAGCTGGACGACCTGCTCGCCTGGGCGAAGGAATACGGCGACAAGCTGAAGCCCTTCCTCTGCGACACGACGAAGTTCCTCTATGACGCCGAAAAGGCCGGCAAAAACATTCTGTTCGAGGCCCAGCTGGGCGCGCTGCGCGACATCGACTTCGGCATCTACCCCTACACCTCGTCCTCGTCCTCGATCGCGGGCTACGCCTGCATCGGCGCGGGCATCCCGGGCAGTCACATCGACCGCACGGTCGGCATCGTCAAGGCCTATTCCACCTGCGTGGGCGAGGGCCCCTTCACGGCCGAGTGGTTCGGCGAAGAGGCCGAGCAGCTCCGCATGGCCGGCGGCGAATATGGCGCCTCCACCGGCCGTCCCCGCCGCGTCGGCCCGGTCGATCTCGTCGCCACGCGCTACGGCTGCCGCATCCAGGGCGCGACCGAGCTGGCTCTTACGAAGCTGGACGTGCTCTCCTATCTCAAGCAGATCCCGGTCTGCACGCACTACGAGCTGAACGGCGTCCGGACGGACGACTTCCTGTTCCCCGCCGTCATCGCGGACGCCAAGCCCGTTTTCACGGCCGTCCCCGGCTGGAACTGCGATATTTCCAAAATCCGCCGCTACGAGGACCTGCCCCAGGCCGCGCGCGACTATGTGGAGCTGATCGAGAAGGCCGTCGGCTGCCGTATCTCCTACGTCTCCGTCGGCGCGAGCCGCGACGAGATCATCTACCGCTGAGGGCCGCGCGATGAAGCCCGTCTTTGAGAGCCCTCTGGGCTCGCGCTACGCCTCCCGGTATATGCTGCACCTGTTTTCCCCCGACATGCGCTTTGAGACCTGGCGGCGGCTCTGGGTGTCTCTGGCGAAGGCCCAGCACGAGCTCGGCCTGCCCGTCACGCAGGCGCAGGTGGACGAGCTCGCGGCCAACGTGAGCCCCATCAACTACGACGTGGTCGCGGCCAAGGAAAAGGAGATCCGCCACGACGTCATGGCGCACATCTACGGCTTCGGCGAGATGGCGCCGGGCGCGAAGGGCGTCATCCATCTGGGCGCGACGAGCTGCTATGTGACCGACAACGCCGATCTCATCCTCTACCGCGACGCGCTGCGCTATCTGCGCGGACAGCTGCTGGCCGTCATGCGCAATCTCTGCGATTTTGCCGACCGCTATGCCGGCATGCCCTGCCTCGGCTACACGCATTTTCAGCCCGCGCAGCTCACGACCGTGGGCAAGCGTGCCACGCTGTGGCTGCAGGATCTGCTTCTGGATCTCGAGGAGCTGGACGACGTGACCGGAGCCATCCGCTTCCTCGGCTGCCGCGGCACGACCGGCACGGAGGCCAGCTTCGTCTCGCTCTTCGAGGGCGACACCCAAAAGATCGACGAGATGAACCGCCGCATCGCGGCCGACTTCGGCTTCGACCGGCTCTACGACGTCTGCGGCCAGACCTACCCCCGCAAGCTCGACAGCCGCATCCTGAACGCGCTGTCCTCCCTCGCGCAGAGCTGCTGCAAGTTTGCCACCGACATGCGCCTGCTGCAGCACGACCGCCAGGTCGAGGAGCCCTTCGAGGACGCGCAGGTCGGCTCGTCCGCGATGGCCTACAAGCGCAATCCCATGCGCTGCGAGCGCATCTGCTCGCTCAGCCGCTATGTGATGGCGGACGCGGCCAACGCGCCCATGACCGCCTCGACCCAGTGGCTCGAGCGCACGCTCGACGACTCGGCCAACCGCCGCATCTCCCTGCCCGAGGCGTTTCTGGCCGCGGACGGCATCCTGCGGCTCATGCAGAACGTCACGGCCGGGCTGCACGTGAACGACAAGATCGTCGCGCGCCTTGTAAACGACTATCTCCCCTTCATCGCCACGGAAAACCTGCTGATGGCGGCGGTGAAGCGCGGCGGCGACCGGCAGCAGATCCACGAGATCATCCGCCGCGCCTCGATGGAGGCGACTGAGAAGATGAAAAACGGCGAGAGCTGGGATCTCATCGCCGTGCTCGCGGCCGAGCCCGCGTTCGGCCTCACCGAGGCGGAGATCCGCGCGGTCATGAAGCCGGAGCACTACATCGGCCGCTGCCCCGAGCAGGTCGCGGCCTTCACCAAAAAGTGCCGCGCGCTCGCCCAGGGCGCGGAAAACCGCGAGGAAGATATCACGCTGTAAGAGAATTCATTTTCCCCGGAACCGGACAGAGTTCGGTTCCGGGGCTTTTTGTCGTTTTAACACGGCTTTAATGTTCCCGCAAAAAGGTTAACGCCGCTCTAATGCGCCGTGCGCTATGATGCAGCCACCAGAAAGAAGGAGTATGGAAATGGAAAACACCACGCTGCAAAACGTCATCTCCTCCGCCCGGACGCTGCTCGGTGCGCGCGACTACCGCGCCTGCGAGCGCCTCGTGCGGGAGGCCATGGGGACCTGGCCCGACGACGCCGTCCCCCACAATCTCATGGGTCTGCTCTGCGAATCGAAGGGCGACCACCTGCGCGCCATGAAGCACTTCCGCGCCGCCTGGGCGCTGGATCCGACCTACGTGCCCGCGCTCAAAAATCTCGACAGCTTCAGTTCCGTCTTTTCCTGCCGGAAGGACTTTGTGTTTGACGAATCGGACTGCGCGCCGGACGCTTCCGGCCAGGGGAGGTAATGAAGATGTACATCATTGTGGCAGGCTGCGGCCGTCTCGGCCGCGAGCTGGCGCTGAGCCTGGCAAACGGCGGGCACGACGTGGTCGTGGTCGACGCCGACGCCGGCCGGTTCGACACGCTGGGCCCGGGCTTCAACGGCATGACCGTCTCGGGCGTCCCCTTCGACGAGGACGTGCTCCGCTCCGCCGGCATCGGCCGCGCGGACGCGGTCGCCGCCGTCACGAGCGACGACAACGTGAACATCATGATCTCGCAGATCGCCAAGAAGCTCTACCGCGTGGAGCAGGTGCTCACCCGGATCTCCGATCCCGACAAGGTGCCCACCTTCGCCCAGATGGGCTTCCGGCTGATCTGCCCGACGGCGGCGGCCGCCGCATCGGCCCGCGAAATGCTGACAGGAGGCGCCGCGCTATGAAAATTGTGATCGCCGGCTGCGGCAACGTCGGCTACTATCTCGCCAAGACGCTCTGCGAGCGCCGCCACCGCGTGAGCGTCATCGACGACAGCCTCGACCGCTGCCGCCTCATCGGCGCGAGCGCCTTCGGGCGCAAAATCGAGATCACCTGCGGCGACGCGACCGCCGAGCGCGTGCTCCGCGACGCGGGCGCCGCCGGGTGCGACGCCTTCATCGCCGTCACGGGCCAGGATCAGAACAACCTGACCGCCTGCATGCTCGCCAAGGAGCTGCTGTGCGCCGGACGCACCATCACGCGCGTCAACAACCCCGGCAACATCCGCGTGTTCCAGCAGCTGGGCGTGGATTGCGTCATCAGCAGCGCCGCGCGCATCGCGGACGTCATCGAGCAGGAGCTCGACTGGACGGACATCGACGCCATTCTGACAGGCAAGACCGAGCACACGCGCGTGCGCCAGTTTCTGCTGGCCCCGGGCGCGAAGGCCGCGGGGAAGGCCGTGTCGGCCCTCCGCCTGCCCGCGGGCACCATCATCATCATCGTCCTGCGCGCCGACCGTGCCATCATCCCGAACGGCTCCACGGTGCTCGCCCCCGGCGACGAGCTCATGGTGATGGGCGACGCCGGAGAACTCAAAAATCTGGAACCGCTTTTCTACGGAGAGGTAAGAAAATGACGAGGAAAATTCTCAACACCGCCGCCGGCCTCACGGCCGAGCTGGTCTTTGCCGGGGCGCTGATCGCCGCCGGATATCTCATCTCGTTTCTGACTGTGGGGTAATGGCTGTGAAAAACAAGTCGTACGGCCGCGTTCTCGCCGTGCTCTACTACATCGGCATCGTGCTGGCCGTGCTGGCCGCGGCGGAGTGCATCCCGCTCGCGACCTCCGTTCTGGCCGGCGAGACGAAATTCATCTGGGTCTTCACCGCTTCTTTATCCCTGCAGCTGCTGGCGGCCGCCGTGCTGGTGCTCCTCGGCGCGCGCTTCCGCGCGCTGCGCCTCGACTCGGGCGAGGGCATGGCCGTCGCCTCGGGCGCGTGGCTGCTCGGGATGCTGCTCTGCGCGCTGCCCTACGCGTTCTCGGGCAACTATCTGTCCTATCTCGACGCCTGCTTCGACGTCATGAGCGGCCTCACCACGACGGGCATCGGCATGGTGCAGGATCTCGACCACCTGTCCGTCGGGCTCAACATGTGGCGCTTCCTGCTCACCTACATCGGCGGCCAGGGCATGGTCGTGCTCGCGCTCGTCTTTCTCACGAAGAACACCGACAGCGCCTACAAAATGTACGTGGGCGAGGCCAAGGACGAGCGGCTGATGCCGGGCGCGGTCAACACCGCGCGCGCCATCTGGCGCATCAGTCTTCTCTATCTCGCGGTGGGCTGGGCCGTCATGGCGGCCGCCGGCGTGTACGCGGGCCTGCCCCTCGGCACGGCCGTGCTGCACGGCGTGTGGATCTTCATGTCCGGCTGGAGCACGGGCGGCTTCGCCCCCATGTCGCAGAACATTCTCTATTACCACAGCTTTGTCTATGAGCTCGCGACGCTCGTGTTCTTCACGATCGGCTCCTTCAACTTTGCCCTGCACTACGCCGTGCTGCGCGGCGACCGCCGCGAGCTGCGCCGCAACATCGAGACCGTGTCCTTCACGATCACGCTCTCCTGCCTGTCCCTGCTCGCGGCCTTCGGGCTCATGAAAAACGGCGTCTATCCGAATCTGGCGGCGCTGTTCCGCAAGGGCTTCTACCAGATGATCTCCGGCCACACCACGACGGGCTTCATGTCCGTCTACGCGCGGCAGTTCTACCATGAGTGGGGCGACGTGGCCCTCTTCGCCATCACGATCGCGATGCTCTTCGGCGGCAGCGCCTGCTCGACGGCGGGCGGCTTCAAGGGCCTGCGCATCGGCATCATTTTCAAGGCCATCGGGGCGGAGATCCGCAAATACACGCTGCCGGAGAACCGCGTCGTCCAGACACGCATCCACCACGTCCGCGATCTGCCCCTCACGCAGGAGATGGTGCATAGCGCGTTCGTCATCGTGACGCTCTATCTCATCACCTTCGCCGTCGGCACCGCCGCGGGCCTGGGCGCGGGGTACTCGCTCGCGGAGTCCGCGTTCGAGTCGGCCTCCGCGACCGGCAACGTCGGCCTCACGATCGGCGTCACCTCCCCCGCCAACCCCGCGTTTCTCAAGATCACCTACATCCTCATCATGTGGCTGGCGCGGCTGGAGTTCCTCTCCGTTTTGACGCTGGGCGCAAAGCTTGTCAGAAAGGTCGTAAAAAGATGAAGCTTCGGCTGTCGTTTCTGCTTGTTTTTCTGCTGCCGGTTCTGCTGGCGGCATCCGTGCTGGCCGCGCCCGTCCCGGTCACCTCGGCGGAGCTCATTGAAAAGGCCGCGGACTTCGACGGAAAAGAAGTCACCCTCGAGGGCGAGGCCGTCGGCAGCATTCTGCCCCGCGGCGAGTACGCCTGGGTCAACATCACCGACCAGAACAACAGCGCCATCGGCATTTTCATGAAGGCCTCCGACGCGGCGCGGATCAAAACGCTCGGCCGCTACGGCCTCACGGGCGACCGCGTCCGCGTGACGGGCACGTTTTACAGAGCCTGCGCCGCGCACGGCGGCGATCTCGACGTGCACGCGGCGAGCGTGACGCTCGTCGAGGCCGGGCACGCCAGCGTGCCCGCCGTGCCCGCGTGGCTGCCGCCGCTCGCCGTCGTCTCGGCGGTGCTCGCCGCCGGATTTTGCACCATTGCAGTCCTGCGCGTCAGAAGGTATAATGCTTTTTAGGAGGTGATGGCCTTGGACGAACCGGTCCGGCAGCACGAGCACATTCTCGTCTGCGTCTCCCCCTCCCCGTTCTGCCAGAAGGTCATCAAGACCGCCTCGCAGCTCGTGGAGATGTACAGCGCCGATTTTTCCGCCATCTGCGTCGACGCCGCCCGTCCCGGCCGCGAGACGGAGCAGGATCGCCGCCAGGGCGAGGAAAACGCGCAGTACGCCCAGCAGCTGGGCGCGCAGTTCCACGTCGCCTGCGGCGGCGACGTCGCCGCGCGCATCGCCGAGTTCGCCCGCGTGAGCGGCGTCACCAAGATCGTCATCGGCCGCAGCGCCGAGCAGGGCCGCCATTTCCGCCGCGACATCGCGCAGCGGCTCTCGCGCCTGCTGCCCGGCACCGAGATCGTCATCGTCCCGAACGCCGCCAGGCCGAACTTTCCGGCCCCGGCCGAGCCGCGGCCCGCGCTCGCCCTCTCCTCGGCCGCGCAGGCCGCGGGCATTCTGCTCGCGGCGACGCTCGTCTGCTGGATTTTCTACGCTCTGCGCTTCACGGACGCCTCGCTCATCACGGTCTACATCCTCGCGGTGCTGCTCGTCTCGTTCGTGACGAACGGGTTTCTCTACGGCGCGGCCGCCTCGATCCTCAGCGTGCTTCTCTATAACTTTTTCTTCACCGAGCCGCGCTTTACGCTCTACGTGCATGTCAGCGGCTATCCCCTGACGCTCGTCGTCATGTTTCTCTCGGCGTTTCTCACGAGCTCGCTCACCTCGCAGGTCAAGCGGCAGGCCGGGCAGCACGCGCGCAACGCCTACCGCACGGAGGTGCTGCTGAACTCCAACCGCCGGCTGCAGCTGGCCGAGAGCGAGGACGGCATTCTGCTCGAGGCCGCGCGGCAGCTGCAGAAGCTGCTGCTGCGCTCGGTGCTGCTCTATCCCGTGCTGGACAGCGGCGAGCCGGCGGAGCCCATCCTCGTGCCCGCGGGCGAGTCGGAGAGCGCGCTTCGCGCCGCGGCGGCCGAGCCCACGGAGCAGGAGGCCGCGCGCTGGGTGCTCGGCAAAAACGAGCAGGGCGGCGCCACAACCGGCATCTACGGCGGTGCCTCGTTCTGGTATCTGGCCGTGCGCATGAACGGCCGTCCCTTCGCCGTCGTGGGCATCCGCGTGCAGAAGGGCGAGTCGTTCGACTCATTCGACAAAAACCTGGTGCTCGCCATGCTGGGCGAGTGCGGCGTCGCGCTCGAGAAGGCGCGGCTCGACCGCGCGCGGACGGAATACGCCGTCCGCGTCCGGCAGGAGCAGATGCGCGCCGACCTGCTGCGCTCGATCTCGCACGATCTGCGCACCCCGCTCACCAGCATCTCCGGCAGCGCCAACATGCTGCTCGCGGGCGTGGACGACCCCGACGAGCGCCGGAAGCTCTACTCCGATATCTACGACGACTCCATCTGGCTCATCCGGCTCGTTGAAAACCTGCTCTCCATCACCAAGATGGACGACGGGCGGCTGAAGCTCCGCCTGCTGCCCGAGGACGTGTCCGACCTGCTGGACGCGGCCGTGAACCACATGCTGCCCTACCGGAAAGCGCACGCCCTCCGCCGGGAGCCGTGCCGGGGGCTTCTCATCGTGCGCGCCGACAGCGCGCTCATCGTGCAGCTGCTCGTCAATCTCATCGAAAACGCGTTCAAATACGCGGGCGACGGCGGCGCCGTCGTCGTCTCGGCTGAAAAAGCCGGGACGCAGGTCTGCATCCGCGTGGCGGACGACGGGCCCGGCATCCCGGACGAGGAAAAAGAGAAGGTATTCGACATGTTCTACACGAGGAAGGATCACCCCGCCGACGGCCGCCGCGGGCTGGGGCTCGGGCTGGCGCTCTGCCGCACGATCGCGCAGGCGCACGCCGGGACGCTCCGGGTCCGCGACAACGAGCCGCACGGCGCGGTGTTTGAGCTGCTGCTGCCGGCCGTGGAGGCGGAACGCCATGAATAAACCGCTCATTCTGATCGTCGAGGACGACCGCCCCGTGCGGAATCTCATCACCCTCGCGCTGCAGCAGCGGGAATACCGCACCCAGACCGCCGCGAACGGCGCGGCGGCGCTGCTCGCCGCCACGAGCGGCAGCCCGGACATTCTGATCCTCGACCTCGGCCTGCCCGACATGGACGGCGTCGAGATCATCCGCAAGGTGCGCAGCTGGTCGACGCTGCCCATCATCGTCGTGAGCTCGCGCAGCGACGAGGCGGACAAGATCGACGCGCTCGACGCGGGCGCGGACGACTATCTCACGAAGCCCTTCAGCGTCGACGAGCTGCTGGCCCGCATCCGCGTGGCCGAGCGGCGTTTAAGCTATATCTCCGAGACCGGCGCGCACGATTCGCCCGTGTTTGAAAACGGCGGGCTCCGCGTGGACTACGGCGCGGGCTGCGCCTTTGTGAACGGCGAGGAGGTGCACCTGACCCCGATCGAGTTCCGCCTGCTCGCGCTCATGGCGCGCAACGTCGGCCGCGTGCTGACGCACAACGTCATTTTGAAGGAGGTCTGGAACAACACCCTCCCGAACGACACGCAGTCGCTGCGCGTCTACATGGCGTCGCTGCGCAGCAAGATCGAGGAGCCGCTGGGCGCCAAGATCATCCAGACCCACGTCGGCATCGGCTACCGGATGCTGAGACTGTAACGCAGACAGACGAGGGGCGCTGCCGGATGGCAGCGCCCCTCGTCTGTTTCTATTGCAGCCCGGCGTACACGCTCTGCAGCTCCTGCATCTTGGCAAGACTGCAGCCCGCGTTCCAGGCCATGAACCCGCCCGTGATCCCCGCGTCCTGCAGCGCCTGGATCTCTCCTCCGACCTCGGCCGGGCCGTAGGCGTTGTAGGGATAGCGGATGGCGTCGTAGGCCTGGATCCAGGTCCGCACCACCGCGGGGCTCGGCGTCTCGGTCTGCCGGACGGCGACGTCCTTCGCCCAGGTGAGCAGCGTGTCGTAGGGATGCTCCCACGGGCGGTAGGCGCCGTTCTGGCTGAAGTGATCGGGGTACGGCATCCCGCAGATCACGTCGGCGACGTTGCTGATGGCGGCCCAGTACTGGCCGTAGGAGGTCACATAGGTGCCGCTCGTCTCGCCGAACACGTCGGCGCCCACGTAGACGTCCAGGTTGTGCAGCTCGTCGCAGGCGTACATGAGAAACCGCTGGATGGCCTGCGCCTTCGTCTCGCCGTATTCGTTGCGGTAGTCGATCCCGCCGCTCTTCTCGTATTGGTAGGTCCCGTCCGGGAAGCGCACGTAGTCGAACTGGATCTCATTGAAGCCCATGGTCTGCACGGCGTCCTCGGCCAGCGCGAGCTTGTATTCCCAGACCTCGCGGCAGAACGGGCTCGGCCAGTAGCTGTTCGCGATGTAGAGCGGCTTGCCGTCGCTGCCGCTGATCGCGTACTCGGGGTGATCCTCGGCAAAATAGGAGTCGTTGAAGGTGGTGAGCCGGCCGATCACATAGAACCCGGCGGCCTTCAGCTTGTCGATGGCGGCCTTGTACTCCGCGGCCGTGTTGTTGGCGTGGGCGTAGGCGGTCGGGGAATAGGTCTTGTAGACCTCGGAGGGATAGCCGACCGAGGTGCCGTCCATGATGTTGACGACGAAGGCGTTGATTTTGGTCGTCTTGGCATAGGCGATGTAGGCGTCGATGTTCGCGAGCACGTCGCGGTCGCACGTCAGATAGAGGCTGTAGCAGGGATTGGGCATGACGTTGTCGGCAAAGGAGACCTTTTCGCGCGGATAGTAGTCGAGACTGCCCGCGTCGCCGCCGCCGTAGAGATCGCCGCGCGCGGCGTGGATGGCGTAGATGCCGAACTCGTCGTAGACCTCGGCCGCGGCCTCCGCGGTCGTCGCAGTGTATTCCCCGCTCAGATAGCCGGTCTCGCCCTGGTAGGTGACCTTATAGAGGTGCACGACGCCGTTGTCCAGGCGGTCGTAGCCCACGACGGGCAGCTCCGTGCCCGCCGCGACCAGCGAGCCCAGCTTTTTTCCGTCCTCCGACAGGCGCAGATTCTGCGCCGTGCGGACATAGACGCTTTTCTCGGACACGATCTGCGATTCGTCCGACGTGATGCTGCCGGCGGGCACGTAGCCGAAGGAGACCTTGTTGAGATAGGTCAGGTAATAGGTCACGCCGTCCTTCTCGAGCGTGTCGTTCGGAGAATACGTCACCTTTTCCCCGCGGGGCGCCGTGCCCTTCTCGGCGAAGGTCTCGTCAAAATAGGCGATCTGCGGCTCCTCGGAGCAGAGATAGCCCGTCGCGTAGCGCGAGCCCGACTCGGCCTTCGCGGCCGTCTCGGAGGCGCCGCTCCCGCTCCCGCCGGAGAGCACGAGAATCAGCAGAACGACGGCCACCAGGCAGAGCGCGGCCAGCAGCACGAGCCAGCTGTTTTGGCGCAGGAATTCCCGCAGCCGGCTGCGCTTCTGCGGCCGTCTGCGTCTTCCGGAGGATTCAGTTGTAGGTTTCGCATTTTTTCTGCGTCCGGTATTCATAACGATGCTCCCTACAATTCAGGTCAGCGTCATTATACACCAACTTTTTCAAGATTTCCACCTTTTCACCCATATTTCTCAAAGAATGGGTAATTGACCCCATATTTTTCCCCTTCACGCTCCATTTGATGGTTTAATAATTTTGAATATTGCGCTGCGCACACCATTTTCATCCCAAAACGCGCCGTTTTTCTTCCGTTATGTAAACCCATTTTTTGAACTTTTTCTGAACTTTCTGTGAAAAACCGCCTCCGCCCGCCAAAAAATTGCTTTGCATTTTTTTCGTCTTGTAGTATGATGAACCCATCACAAATGGGAAAAGAGACGTTCTATGCTGGGAGTAATTGTGAATTCTCTGGCCGTTCTTCTGGGCAGCTCGGTCGGTCTTCTGTGCAAGAAAGGCATCCCCGAAAAGATCAGCAAGGCGATCATGCTGGGCATCGGCCTGTGCACCATCTACATCGGCATTTCGGGCACGCTCAAGGGGCAAAATACGCTCGTGCTGATCCTCTCGATGGTCTTCGGCGCGGCGGCCGGCACGCTGCTCGATCTGGACGGGCTCATCACGAAGCTCGGCCGCGCGCTCGAGCGGAAATTCCAGCGCGAGGACGGCCGCGTCTCGATCACGGAGGGCTTCGTCACCGCCTCGCTGCTGTTCTGCGTCGGCGCCATGACGATCGTCGGCTCCCTGAACGCGGGGCTGAGCGGCGACAACGAGATGCTCTACACCAAATCGCTGCTCGATCTCATCTCGTCCTGCATGCTCTCCGTGACGCTCGGCGTCGGCGTGCTGTTCTCGGCCGCGTTCGTGTTCGTGTTCCAGGGCGCGCTCGTGCTGCTGGCGCAGGTGCTCGCCCCGGTCCTGACCGACGCCGCCATCGCGGAGCTCACCTGTGCGGGCTCGCTGCTCATTCTGGCGCTGGGGCTCAACCTGATCGGCCTCACGAAGATCAAGGCGGCCAACTACCTGCCCGCGCTGCTCTTCGCGCCGCTCTTCACCTGGCTGTTCACGCTGCTGCCGGTCTCCCTGTAAGATGCAGAATGGCCGTCATCCCTTCGGATGACGGCCATTTTTTATATGTTTTCCACTGCGGCTCGTTCTACCGCGAGCGCGCGGGTGTAGCGCTCCATAAAGGCCTCAAATCCGGCGATATCCGCCGCATCTGGCTCCACCGTCGTACATTTGGCCCCCGCGAAGACGCGCTTGTCCAGATACGTCTCGAGCTTCTCGCCCTCCGCGCGCCAGAGCCGGTAGGCCGCCAGCAGCGCCATGCCGTAGGGCCCGCCCTCGCCCGCCGTCTCCATGACGGAGACCGGCGCGCCGATGGCCGCGGCCAGATACCGCTGGCCGACGCCGGGCGTCTTGAAAAAGCCGCCGTGGCCCAGCATGTGGTCGACGCGGACGCCCTCCTGCCGGATGAGCAGGTCGAGCCCCGTCTTGAGCGTCGCGAGCGCGGCGTAGAGCTGCGCGCGCATGAAGTTGGCGAGCGTCATCTCGGCGTTCGGCGTGCGGGCGAAGAGCGGGCGGCCCTCCGTGAAGTGCGTCACATGCTCGCCGGAGAGGTAGTTGCAGGCCATGAGCCCGCCTGCGTCCTTCTCGCCGTCCAGCGACGCGCGGAAGAGCGTCTCGTAGAGCTTCCCCTTGTCCGGCGCGCAGCCGAACGCGCCCAGGCACTCGGAAAACAGCCCGACCCAGCCGTCGAGGTCGGAGGTGCAGTTGTTGCAGTGGGCCATCGCGACCGCGTGTCCGGACGGCGTCGTCACGAGGTCGATCTCGGGATAGACGCGGCTGAGCGGCCGCTCGAGCACGATCATGCCGAAGATCGAGGTGCCGGCCGACACGTTGCCCGTGCGCTCGGCGACCGCGTTCGTCGCGGTCATGCCGGTGCCGGCGTCGCCCTCGGGCGGACACATCGGGATGCCGGGGCGGAGCGTGCCGGTCGGGTCGAGCAGCAGCGCGCCCTCCCGCGTGAGCGTGCCGGCGTCCTCGCCCGCGGTCAGAACCGTCGGCAGGATGCCGCGCAGCGTCCAGTCGAAATGGTATTCATCCAGCACGCTCTGCATTTTGGCGAGCTTTTCCCTGTCAAAATCATGCGTCCTGCTGTCGATCGGGAACATGCCCGCCGCCTCGCCGACGCCCATGACCTTTTTCCCCGTGAGCCGCCAGTGGAGGAAGCCCGCCAGCGTCGTGAGATAGGCGATGCGGCCCACGTGCTCCTCGCCGTTTAAGACGGCCTGGAACAGGTGCGCGGTGCTCCATCTCTGCGGGATGTTGAAATCGAGCAGCGCGGTCATCTTTCCCGCCGCCTCGCCCGTGATCGTGTTGCGCCAGGTGCGGAACGGCGCGAGCTGACGGCCGTCCCGGTCGAAGGGCAGATAGCCGTGCATCATGCCGGAGACGCCCAGCGCGCCGGCCGTCTCGAGGGGGACGCCGTAGCGCGCCTTCACGTCGCGCGCGAGATCGGCGTAGCACGCCTGCACGCCGGGCAGGATCTCCGACTCGTGGTAGGTCCAGATCCCGTCCTCCAGCCGGTTTTCCCAGCCGAAGCTGCCGGAGGCCAGCACGCGGTGCGCGCGGTCGATCAAAACCGCCTTGATCCTCGTGGAGCCGAGCTCGATTCCCAGCGCGGTCTCCCCGCTCATAATGGCCTGTCTGCCGTTTTCCTGGTCCATGGTCTATTCCTCCTTGCTTGAAAAGCGATAGATCGTCGTCTGCCGGGCCGTGTCGCCCGCCTTCAGGATGGAGCTCGGAAACTGTTCGTGGTGCGGCGCGTCGGGATAGACCTGCGCCTCGAGGCAGACTGCGCCGTGCGGGCCGTAGTGTCGGCCGTCCTTGCCGGGGAGTCCCTCCGCGACCCAGTTGGCCGTGTAGAGCTGCAGGCCGGGCTGCGTCGTCTCCATCGAGAGCGAGATGCCGGACTCCGGCGCGAAAAGCTCGCCGACGCGGCGCAGCCCCGCCCCGTTCAGGCAGAGGTTGTGGTCGTAGCCGTGCGTGCCGGAGAGCAGCGGGTCGTGCAGCTCGCGGCCCAGGGGCTTGCCCGCCCGGAAATCGAAGCAGGTCCCGGCGACGCTTCGCAGTTCGCCCGTGGGGATGTTTTCCGGGTCGGACGGCGTGTAGCGGTCGGCGTCCAGGCGCAGCGCATGCGTCTCGATCGTGCCGCTGCCCGCGCCGTTCAGGTTAAAATAGGTGTGGTTCGTGAAGTTCGCGATCGTGTCGCGGTCGGATCTGGCCTCGTAGTCCAGGCGCAGGTCGCTGCCGTTTTCGATGGAGCAGGTGATCTGCACGGCGAGGTTTCCGGGGAAGCCGTCGAGCCCGTCCGGGAAGCGGGCCGTGAACACCGCGCGCTCGCCCGCGGCCTCGCAGGCCCAAATCGTGCTGTTGAAGCCGTGCAGGCCGCCGTGGAGCTGGTTTTTCCCCTCGTTGGCCGTCAGGCGGTATTCGTTCCCGTCGATCACCGCCGAGGCGCCCCCGATGCGGTTGCAGTTCCGGCCGACGCAGGCGCCGAAGTAACCGGGATTCTTCCGGTATTCCTCCAGCGTGTCGTAGCCCAGGCACACGTCGCGCCAGACGCCGGACTTGTCCGGCGTCAGAATCCGCTGAACCGTCACGCCGTAGGTCAAAACCGTGACGCGCAGGCGCTCGGCCGAGAGCGTCACCGCGTCCACGCGGCCCAGCTCGCATTTTCCAAAGGATCTGATCTCCACCATATCCGTTCCTCCCGTTTTTCCGTTTTTGCTTTCCCTCATCTTAGCATAAATGCCGCCCCGCGGCAAGCGGGGCGGCACAGGATTCAAAGCCTGGGGTAAATTTACTTCCTGCCGTTCTTCGCGGGAGCGGCGGCCTTTTTGCCCGGGAAGCAGAGGCCGATGGCCATGACGACCGCGAACACGATGAGATACCAGACGTTCTCCATCCCGTGGCCCACGATGCAGGCGTAGACCATGAACAGCGAGCCCAGAATGGCGAGGATCGGCAGCACGAAGCGGCGCAGGGCCGACTGGTTCTTTTCCTTGGCCATCCACATGACGAAGATGGGGATGTACATGGCGTAGATCGTGATGATCGGCAGCTCGGAGGAGTCGAACACGAACGGGCCCTTCCACGTGCCGGCGAGGTTCGCCAGATAGAAGTACAGGCCCCACGCGCCGCAGACGAGCAGCGCGAAGATCGCGGAGTTGTTCGGCATGTTGGTCTTGCGGTCGACCTGGACGAACACGTCGGGGGCGGGGCCCTCGCCGCGCGCGGCCAGAGAATACATGCCGCGGACGCAGCCGAGCATCAGGCCGTTCATGGTGCCCATGCAGGAGATCGCGATGAAGAGGTTCAGGATGTTGCCCAGCACGCCGCCGAAGATGTTGGTGAAGGCGGTGGTCGCGCCGTCGTCCATCAGGGTCTGGACGGTCGCGCCGCCCGCGACGCCCACGTAATAGGCGATGTAGACGATGATGATGATGATGCCGCCGATCACGAGCGCCTTCGGCAGGTTCCGCTTGGCGTCCTTGAGCTCGGCGTTGATGGAGGTGGCGATGATCCAGCCCTCATACGCGAACGAGGTCGCGCAGACGGCCGCCAGCAGCACGTTCATCGAGGAGCCCTCGGTCGGCGCGGCGGCAGCGGCGAAGTTGTTGACCAGCATGTGCGTCGGGCTCACGAGACCCACGATGATGCCGACGATCGCCATGAGCGTCAGCGGGATGAGCTTGATGATGGTGGTCGAGGTCTGGAACTTGCCGGCGAGCTTCGGAGACAGCGCGTTCACGAAGTAGGCGCAGCAGAGATAGAACATCATGAGCGCCATGCACTCCGGGCCCACGATGCAGCCGCCCTCGGACGCGGGAATGAGCAGCGGGAAGTTCGGCCAGCAGGAGGTGATGAACACGAGCGTGTAGCGCGCGGAGAGCCAGGCCAGCACGGAGACGAGCGTGGGGTAGTAGATGGTGGTCATGAACCAGCCGATCATGTAGCCGTACTTTTTGCCGACAGTCGCCTCGGCATAGTCCACGACGCCGTTGACCTTTTCGTACTTCTGCGCCATGACGGCGAACGCCAGAATGCAGACCAGCATGATGATGCCGCCGATGATCCAGGCAAGGATGCCGAGCGGCAGGTTGCCCTGCGTCTTCTGCAGGACGGTCTGTGCCTTGAAGAATACGCCGGAGCCGATGACGATGCCCACCACCATGCAGATGGCGGTGAACAGGCCGTATTTCCGTTCGAGCCGATTGTCCATATGATTTCCCCTTTTTCTCACAATATCATACAAATTCACATCGCTGCGCGGGCAGCAAATTAACTATACTGACAGGGCCGTGCTTTGTCAAGCCGGGCCTTTATTTTTCCCGTCCGCCGCGGTCATTCCTTCATGAGCTTTTTGCGGGCCAGGTTGATCGTGCCCTCCTGCATGGAGTTGATCCACTGCAGACTCTTGCCGCAGCCGTAGGCCACGCAGGATTCGGCGTCGTCGGCGATCGAGCAGGCGATCTCGGTGCGCTCGGCGATCAGCTTGTCGAAGCCGTAGAGCAGGCTGCCGCCGCCGGAGAGGACGATGCCGCTCTGGGCGATGTCGGCCACCAGCTCGGGCGAGGAATGCTCCATGACGGAGAGGACCTCGTCCACGATCTGCCGCGCGGGGCGCTTGAACGCCTCGATGAGCTCGACGGACGAGACGATCTGCTCCTTCGGCAGGCCGGTCTTAAGATCGCGGCCCTTGACGGTCATGACGGTCTCCTCCGGCCGGTCGTAGACGCAGCCGATCGTGATCTTGACCTCCTCGGCCGTGTTGAGGCCGATCAGCATGCCGTAGTGCCGGCGCATGAAGCTCACGACCGCGTCGTCGAACGTGTCGCCCGCCACCTTAATGGAGGACGAGTAGGCGATGCCGCCGAGGCTGAGGACGGCGATGTCGGTCGTGCCGCCGCCGATGTCCACGATCATGCGGCCCTCGGGGCCGGAGAAGTCGAGCTTGGCGCCCAGCGCCGCGGCGAGCGGCTCCTCGATGAGGTAGACGCGGCGCGCGCCGGCCTCCATGGTCGCCTGGATGACGGCCCGCTCCTCGACCTCCGTGACGCCGCTCGGCACGGAGACGATCACGCGCGGCTTGATGAGCGCGAAGCGCTCGATCTTTTTGAGAAACTGCTCGAGCATTTTTTCGGTCATCTCGTAGTCGGAGATGACGCCGTCGCGCAGCGGACGCACCGCCACGATGTTGCCCGGCGTCCGGCCCAGCATGTTGCGGGCGGCCGAGCCGACCTGCAGCACCTTGCCGGAGTTCTTGTCCACGGCCACGACGGACGGCTCGCGCAGCACGACGCCCTTGCCCTCCTCATAGACGAGGACGTTGGCCGTCCCGAGGTCGATGCCGATGTCTCTGGATAAATTCATAAAGGCTTCACCTTTCCCTGTGTTCTCTGGGCGCGGCCAGCGCCGCGCAGACCACCTCCGCCGCGCCCGCTGTGCGCAGCACGCGGCTGCACTCGGAGAGCGTCGCGCCGGTGGTCACGATATCGTCGATCAGCAGGATTCGTTTTCCCGCGTAATTCTGAGGCTCCGCCGGCACATAGACGCCGGCCGCGTTCGCCGCGCGCTCGGGCGCGCCGCCGAGGCCGGATTGCTCGCGGTTGTCCACGGTCTTTCGGAGCGTGCGGACGGGCTCCAGGCCCAGCTCCCGTCCGACGGCCCGGGCGAGCAGCTCCGCCTGGTCGTAGCCGCGGCGGCGCTTTCTCGGCGCGCTCACGGGCACCCAGGTGAGAAGCTCATAGGATCCCGCCAGCTTGTCCCGGATCGTCCCGGCCATCCAGCTCCCGTAGCGCTCCGCGTACTGGCGCAGGCCCGAGAACTTGTAGCGCAGAAACGACTCGCGCAGCCTGCCCTCGTAATAGAAGGTCACGGCGCAGTGCTCCGCGAAGCGCACCTGCGGCTCCGGCCCGTCGTAGTCCGGCAGGCTCTGCAGGCAGCCGGGGCAGATCTCGCGCTCGCCGCTTCTGAGCAGCCGGTGGCAGATCATGCAGCGCGGCGGATAGAACAGGTCGAGCAGCCAACTGCCGAGAGACGCCATCAGGCTTCCCCTTTCTCCAGCCGCAGCTTGAGCCCCGAATAACGGCGCTGCTGCTTGTCGTTGCGCGTCATGGCCGCCACGATCTCCTCGTTTCCGACGATGATGAGCAGCTCGCGCGCGCGCGTGATCGCGGTGTAGAGCACGCTTCTCGTGAGCAGAAAAGGCGAGCCGCTCCATGCCGCGAGAATGACGGCGCGGTATTCGCTGCCCTGGCTCTTGTGGACGGTCATCGCGTAGGCAAGCTCGAGCTCGCCCAGCATGTCGAAGCTGTATTCGGCCTCGCGGTCGTCGAAAACGACCGTCATAAGCTCCTGCTGGGGGTCGATTTTGAGGATTTTCCCAACGTCTCCGTTGAAGATTCCCGTCCCCGCGCCGAGTCCGTCCGACCTTTTCCACATTATATCATAGTTGTTGCGGATTTGCATTACCCGATCGCCCTCGCGGAAGGAAAAATCGCCGAAGGCCTTCTCCCGCCTGCCGGGCGCGGGCGGATTGAGCGCCGCCTGCAGCGCGCGGTTGAGCGTCTGCGTGCCGGTGTCGTGCCTGCGCGTGGGCGAGAGCACCTGGATGTCCTCCGAAGGGATGTTCATGTTTTTGGGCAGGCGCAGCGCGGTCAGCTCCTGGATGGTCTGCACGACCGCCTCCCCGCTCGCGCGCTTCATAAAGAAAAAGTCCCGGTTTTTAACGTTCAGCACAGGCAGCTCGCCGTGGTTGACCGCGTGCGCGTTCATGACGATCAGGCTCTCCTGCGCCTGGCGGAAGATCTCGGTCAGGCGGACGGTCTTCACGACGCCGCTGCGGATGAGATCGGAGAACAGATTGCCCGCGCCGACCGAGGGCAGCTGGTCGGGGTCGCCCACGAGCAGCAGGCGGCAGCCGCGCGGCAGCGCGCGCAGCAGCGAGGCCATGAGCTGCAAATCGACCATGGAGGTCTCGTCGATGATCATGGCGTCCGTCTTGACGGGCTCGTCCTCGTCGTGGAAAAACGAGATGGCGCCGGTCTCCTCGTCGAACTGCGCCTCGAGCAGGCGGTGGATCGTCGAGGCCTCGCGGCCCGTGCACTCGGCCAGCCGCTTGGCCGCGCGGCCCGTCGGCGCGGCCAGCTGGGTCTTGAGCTTCATCGCCTCGAAGAGCGCCAGGATGCCCGCCATGGTGGTCGTCTTGCCGGTGCCCGGCCCGCCCGTCACGATGAGCAGCTGCGTCCGGGCCGCGGCGCGCAGCGCCTCGCGCTGCTGCGCGGCGTATTCGATGCCCTGTTCGCGTTCGACGCGGTCCACCAGGCTCTCGAGATCAGCGGGCGGCTTCATCGTGCCCTGCGCCATTTCAAGGATGCGCGCCGTGACGTAGGTCTCGGCCTCGTAGAATTCCGGCAGGTAGCAGGCGGACAGGCCCGCGATCTCGTCGACCGTCATCCGCCCCTGCTCCTGCAGGCGCTGCACGCCCTGCTCCACGAGCTCCTGCTCGAGGCTCAGAAGCGCCGCCGTCGCAGGGACGAGCTTCGCCTTCGGCAGGAACGTGTGGCCGTTCGTGAGATTGTAGGAGAGCTCAAAGAGAATGCCCGCCTCGACGCGGCGCTCGTCGTCGGCTGCGACGTCGAGCTCCATGGCAAACGCGTCGACCGCGGCGAAGTCCGCGCCGTAGCACGGCTCGGTCAGCAGATAGGGGTCCTCCTGGACGGCGTCGACGGCCAGCTCGCCGTAGCTGCGGTAGAGCCGGATGCCCAGCTCCGCCGGCAGCCGGTGCAGCGTGAGAAATTCGATGAGCCGCCGCACGCCCGTCTGGCGGCGGAAGCCCTCGCTGATCTCCAGCGCCTTGCTGTGCGAGATGCCCGGGACCGTCTCCAGCTTCTCGGGCTCGTTCTCCAGCACCTCGAGCGTGGAGGCGCCGAACTGGTTGACGATCTTCGCGGCGGTCTTCTCCCCGATCCCGCGCACCGCGCGGGAGGAGAGATACTGCAGGATGCCCTGCGAGCTGTCGGGCATGAGCCGCTCGAGGAATTCCGCCTCGAACTGGCGGCCGTGGCTGGGGTGGCAGCCCCACTTGCCCGTCACGACCATCCGCTCGCCCAGCGCCGCCATGGGGATCGTGCCCACGACGGTGACGAGCTCGCCGGTCTCGGCCGTGAGGCGCAGCACCGCGTAGCCGTTCTCCTGATTCTGATAGACGATGCTCTGCACCGTCCCGCGAAGGATCTCCTGTTCCACTTCTATTGCTCCCGTTTCCATAGGCGCGGAAGCTCGGCCTCCGCGCAGAATTGTATCTCCGGTCGGCCGCGCAGCAGCAGCTCCACGGTCTTTTTCCCGGTCTGGCTCAGTCCGCAGTCCACAAGCAGCAGGCGGCCGCGGACCAGCCCCGAATCCTCCAGCCATTTCCGGCAGCGCAGCGCCTGCTCCGCGCCCCCGGCCTCGCCTGAGAGCGGCAGCAGCGTCACCGTTCCCGTCTGCGGCAGCAGCAGCCGGCCGAACAGGCACCACAAGACGAGCAGCGCGCCGTCCGCCGCCAAAATCCAGATCACGATCTGTTTCAGCATTGCTCCACCTCCCGCGTCATCCTATGCGGCGCGGGCGGCGGACGTCCTCTCCATACTACTATAAAACCGGCTTTTTTTCCAGCCCGGAACGGAGGTTTTCTCGGAAAACGACAAAAAAGGAGACTCCCGAGGGAGTCTCCTTTTGAAAGGTTCTATTAGTTATCGTTGATCTCGATAACGACGCCGGAACCGACGGTGTGGCCGCCTTCGCGGATAGCGAAGCGGAGGTTCTTCTCGATGGCGATCGGGGTGATGAGCTCGACCTTCATGTCGATGTTATCACCGGGCATGCACATCTCGACGCCCTCGGGCAGCATGATGATGCCGGTCACGTCCGTGGTGCGGAAGTAGAACTGCGGACGATAGTTGTTGAAGAACGGAGTATGACGGCCGCCCTCTTCCTTAGTCAGGACGTACACACGGCCGGTGAACTTCGTGTGCGGATGGATGGAGCCCGGCTTGGAGATGACCTGTCCTCTTTCGACGGACTTCTTGTCAACGCCGCGGAGCAGAGCGCCGATGTTGTCGCCGGCTTCTGCGAAGTCGAGCAGCTTGTGGAACATTTCGATATCGGTGACGACGGAAGCCTTCTTCTCGTCGGACAGGCCGACGATTTCGACCGGCTCGTTCTTCTTGATGACGCCGCGCTCGACACGACCGGTGGCGACAGTGCCGCGGCCGGAGATCGTGAAGACGT
>Ga0183095_10229_pt4 | contig 155423 bp, 129 predicted proteins | sample BioMet4_FD_130346 | JGI IMG/M metagenome (GOLD analysis project Ga0183095, IMG submission 130346) | Microbial communities from bioreactor (seeded with sewage sludge) at LBNL, California, USA - Biofuel metagenome 4 (v2) (version 3) | ecosystem: Engineered > Bioreactor > Anaerobic > Unclassified ...
TCTCCATAGTTCGTCACATATACCTTTGTCCCAGCCGGGTTTACTGCAACTCCCCATGGGTATTTTCCTACAGTCACCGTGGCAGCAACCTTATTTTTTGCTGTGTCAATTACAGAAACATCGTACTCGTTCGTCACATATACTCTTGTTCCCGCTGGATTAACTGCAACTCCGGTAGGGAGATTTCCTACCTTTATTGTGGCTGTAACCTTGTTTGTTGCTGTGTCAATAACAGAGACAGTGTTATCGAGAGTGTTCGTCACATATACTTTTGTTCCCTCCGGGTTAACTGCAACCCCGCAAGGATAATTTCCTACTTTTAATGTAGCTGTAACCTTATTTGTTGCAGTGTCAATTACCGAGACGGTCTTACTGCCTTCATTTGCCACATATACAATTGTTCCAGCCGGATTAATTGCAACTCCCCAGGGCTTTTTTCCTACACCCACTTTGGCTGTAACCTTGTTTGTTGCGGTGTCAATTACGGAGACAGCACTGCTTGCTTCTTTCGACACATATACCTTAGTTCCAGCGGGGTTGACTGCAATTCCGTAAGGATATTTTCCTACGTTTATCGTGGCTGTAACCTTGTTTGTTGTAATGTCAATTACAGAGACAGTGGTGCTGCCGCTATTCGTAATGTAGGCGTATCCAGACGCGGTCGAAGTACTTTGTGCAGTAGCTGCCGATGCAGTAGATAATATCAAAATTAAAAATAAAACAATGGTTGTTGAAGCTAAAGCTACTGAACATAGTTTTTTGTTCATTTTCATTGTCTCACTCCTTATATTTCGTCCTACATCCAGCAGGTAAATTGTTTTTCCAAAGACATTTATTGATAGCGTTTTTGTGGAAACTTACATTAGTTCTATACTAAATGACTGCAAAAATGACCTGTTGTTTTATGGTGATGCTCGGGCCATATGTTAACACGTGTTAAATACAGGGCAAATTAATAGGGTGTTTGAAAAGCGCTATCCTGACATCCTCTTCATTTCAAAGGAAAATATTCTAATGAAAAAACTTAGAATAATTTTCTCACATATTTTGAAAGTTAAACTGGTTTCTTAATGTATTTTTTAGTCTTAACATATTTTTTAGTCTTAACATATTTTTTAGTCTTAATTTATTATTTAGACTTGAGTATATTTATAAACTTTCAGCAAATATATGAAACCTATATTTTCCCGTACAGTTTGAAGAGGATACCTATCCTGAAAAATATCCAAATCTTAATGTTGACCTGCCGAATACAGGTTTTGTTGCTCTAAAACCCAGCTCCAAAATCTAGTAGTTTTTTCGTTTTTGGTTTTGTGGAAGACCTATTTAAATCAGTTTCAATAGGCTCTGAAATAAATATGTAATAGTGTATCAGGTAGTTCAGTTTAAACAATTGGAAGTTCTTGATTTCATAGGATTTCTACATAACCACGTTTTTTAATTAACAGATTGAACCAGAGTTTCTAAAATCATGAAAATCGGGATGTAGCTATAGATAATCTGCAGGCCTAATAAAAATATATTAAGTGCCTGATCCATGTAGTTCAATTTTTACGTCATTCCATCTTGAACTGGTCCATCGTCAGTAATTATATCCAGGACTTACACACTTGAGGAACAAACTCAATTACGGCAAATACTGTGGATTAAAGTCACATTTTAGACAGTTAATGATCTGATACTGTTGATTTTTCATTTCAACTGCGTAAGTCTAATATCGTTGCCACATTCTCTATAAAAACCATTATAGGGACCTTGTTATATCGATTATATGTTAGATCCTTCATGATAATAGATTAGCTATTTTTGTTCCACGATTACTGATTCGTTCTATATTTAGATTTTTTATATTAAAACGTTTTTAATTCTTGTTCAAAAACTTCTTTTTTGGTTACAATCTCTGTTTTATGTGTTATTTGATGCGGCTTTATAATATGAAATCCAAATTCAAGCTGAATTTACAAGAAAAACTCGGTCTTCAGCCCACCCCAATTGTAAATCAAATGTAAATTTAAGGTAGGCTCTTGGATATTGATACTTAGACATTGAGCCTATACCAAAAGCCATTTTATTATCAATCGTTGGAAATATTCAGAATTGTTTTCATGATCTTGAGCTTGGTTGATTATTCGAAATACAAGGCCCAAGAAGCAAATTTCAAGTTTTGGGATGAGCTCATTAGATAAAAATTAGACTCGATAAAAATTAGACTCAGTCAGTTTTTGAATTTCAACCTATGCAGAAGGTTGAAGTTTCATCACTCTAAAAGAGATTAAGGTACAGGGAACTAAGAAAATCTGGTGGTAATTCTAAAAACAGAATAAGAGAAAACAGAAGTAAGGTCTGTTTCAGCCACCCACTATGATTCTTCCGTTGTGACCGAAAAAGACCTTTAAGTTCATCACGTTTAGCCTTGATTTTTTCGTGTTTCAGTTTAAGAGTTTATTTGCTTTCAGAGTATATTCCCGGTCTTGTATTTGTTGTCATTTTTATAAAATTTATATTCGTTACAGTACTGCCGCCTGCAGCATTGCTTACTGTAAGTGTAACCTTATAGTTTTCCTTCCTGTAAATACTGATGTTCTGGATTCTTTTCTCTTGAAATTGACCCGTCTCCAAAACTCCATATCCATGAAGTAGGAACTCCTGCACTTTCGTTATTAAAGGCTACAGTTAATGGAGATTTTCCTGAGGTAGGATATGTAGAAAATGCAGCAACGGGTTTTACGATTTCATTTTTTAGATACTGTGACATTCACAAATGACTTTTGTATTGCTGCATTTTGTATCTTTATCTGGGACTGAAGAACCCCAGGATAATTACAACCGTTTTCAAAGTTGCAGTCACTTTGTCACGGTTATATAATTTGATTTTGTTGCTGTGTTGATGCCTGCTGCATTGGTTACTTTGAGGGTTACTGTGTATTTTCCTGCTTTGTAATATTTATGGGTTGGATTCTGTTTGGTTGAAGTTTTTCCATCTCCAAAGTTCCATATCCACTTTATCGGTGTTCCTGTACTTTTGTCAGTAAATTTAACTTTTAATGGATATTTTCCTGAGGTTGGAGATGCAGAGAAAGCAGCAACTGGTTTTGCTACCACTTTTATGTATCCGGTTTTTGTTACTGTACTACTGCCTATAGCATTCTTCACTGTTAAGCTAACAGTATATACTCCTGCTTTTGAATACTTGTGAGTCGGATTCTGGTGGAATGACTTTGATCCATCTCCAAAGTTCCATATCCACTTTGTCGGTGTTCCTGTGCTTGTGTCAGTAAATTTAACATTTAACTTTGCTTTCCCATAAGTTGGAGAAGCAGAAAAGTTTGCCTTAGGGTCTGGAAAGACCTTTTCCATTCCAGGCTTCATATTGCCATTTTTGTCCCATATTCCCCAGTGAGCGCCCTGGGTGCCCTCATGAACACTTTTCCACGTTTCGTCAAATGCTTCAAAGTAAAAATACTGAATGTTATTCTTACGTGCCCATGAGACAAAATCGTAAAAATACCTGGCAGAATTATTAGCTGATGGCACAGCATTTCCAATCGTGTTTCCTGCGCTGGGCCATCCGGTTTCTGAGACTATGACTGGTTTATTCTTTGCATTTTTAACTAAATTTTTATAGTATTTATCCTGAACTTCTATTGCGTTATCAATACTGATACCTTCCCAGTAGGGGTAGCTATTATACATGATAACATCGCACTCATCCATTACCTTAGGGTGATCCAGAAGCTCGCTATATGTATCAGCTGTTGTAACTTTGGTGCCGGAGGGCACTGACTGTTTAACGCGCTTAATATATTTAATAAGCTGATCTTCTGAAAGATCATTTCTTAATAGCGTTTCACTACCTACTATGGCTAGATCAACGTTACCGTCCTTAGCTTCATCAATCAGTTTACTTATCTGCCTCTCATTGGCTTCAGTATCTCCACTAAGCCATGCGCCAATTGCAGTCTTGAGCCCCATCTCACGAGCCACTGGGCCAGCATACTCCAGACCGTTTTCCGTCCCATAAGTTCGTATCCACTTAGTATACGGTGCTATTATTTTCATACGATTCGTGATTTGTTTTTTATCTATCTTAGACCCATAATCTGGATTCTGCCCATCCATATAGGGGCTAAAATTTATGCCATATACCTTATTGATATTCTGTGATGATTCCATAAATTGAGTTGAAGATTCAGACTGAGTGTCGTTGATTTTTTCCTCTGTGAGAGTAAATTGTTCTTCTTCTGGCTGCTCGGCAGCTGCCGATACTGTAGAAGAAAAAAGAATTAATAATAAAATCAGAGCTGCTGAGGCTAAGGCTACTGAGTTCAATTTTTTGTTAGCTTTCATTTATCCTGCTTCTCCATCTTTCGTTTATTTTTCATATGAATTATGTTAATAATCTAAACTCTTTGTTAATTTTTAAAATTTTCTTTTTTGAGTTAGACTCCGCAATAATTTTGTAATTAAAAAAGGCTTTATCCAAGAAAGAGTCTGAATGAAGCAAACCAATGTAGAAACACCAGGTATTTCAGCACAAAAACGTGAAATGAAGAAATTGAAACTTTAAATTAGCTAAAAAGAACATGAAACTCTTCAAAAATCACAAACCTGAGACTTGCTTTCAACTCTGATCATAAAAAACTAAAGGGTAGTTTTGGTAGATTTGATCAATGATTATACACACCCTTTAGTGGATCTTTTTTATTGTTTTTCAATTTAGGGTTTATTTGCTTCCAGCATACATCCACGGTTTTATATTTGTTGTCACTTTTATAAAATTTGTTTTTGTTAACGTATTACTGCCTGCAGCGTTGCTTACTGTAAGTGTAATCTGATATTTTCCTTCCTGTAAATACTGATGTTCTGGATGCTTGTCTCTTGAAATTATTCCGTCTCCGAAACTCCATTTCTATTTTTCTGGTAAGCCTGTACTTTTGTCAGTAAATTTAACGTTTAATGGAGATTTTCCGGAGGTAGGAGATCCAGAAAATGCAGCAACGGGTTTTGCTATTTCCTTTTTTAGATACTGTGACATCCACAAATGACTTTTGTATTGCTGCATTTTGCATCTTTACCTGGGACTGAAGAACCCAGGATAATTACAACCGTTTTCAAAGTTGCAGTCACTTTGTCACGGTTATATAATTTGATTTTGTTGCTGTGTTGATGCCTGTGGCATTGGTTACTTTGAGGGTTACTGTGTATTTTCCGGCTTTGGAATACTTATGCGTTGGATTCTGCTTGGTTGAAATTATTCCGTCTCCAAAATCCCATTTTCACTTCGTTGGTGATCCGGTACTTTTATCAGTAAATTTAACGTTTAATGGAGATTTTCCGGAGGTGGGAGATGCAGAAAATGCAGCAATAGGCTTTGCTGTCACAGTTATATAATTTGACCTTGTCACCGTGTTGATGCCTGCCGCATTGGTTACTTTGAGGGTTACTGTATATTTTCCGGCTTTTGAATACTTATGCGTTGGATTCTGAAGGAATGACTTTGATCCATCTCCAAAATCCCATTTCCATTTCGTGGGTGTTCCTGTGCTTGTGTCAGTGAATTTAACATTTAATGGTGCTCTTCCTGAAGTAGTAGATGCAGAAAATGAAGCAATAGGTTTTGCTACCACTTTTATATATCCGGTTTTTGTGACTGTACTACTGCCCGCAGCATTCTTCACTGTTAAGCTAACAGTATATACTCCTGCTTTTGAATACTTGTGAGTCGGATTCTGAAGGAATGACTTTGATCCATCTCCAAAGTTCCATATCCACTTTGTCGGTGTTCCTGTGCTTGTATCAGTAAATTTAACATTTAACTTTGCTTTCCCATAAGTTGGAGAAGCAGAAAATGCAGCAACGGGTGGTACTGATCCTGGTTCTTTGCTTGAAATAGTGCTCATGTAAATATCGGACTTTCCATTATGATCATCGGTATATACTACTCTGTTACCATAGATAGCAGGATCACTTTCACTTCCACGGCTGGTAATTTTAAATTTCTGATTAGTGGAAAGATCGCACATGTAGATACCATGATACTCTCTTCCATCATCTTCCCCACCAACATCCTTCCACAATATCCTGTTACCATAGATAGCAGGAGACACCTGGTTATCTGGACTGCTAGTTATCTGGGTTTCCTTTTTAGTAGAAAGGTCATACATATAGATATCAGAGTTTCCTTTGCGGTCGTCGGCGTATACTATCCTGTTACCATAAATAGCAGGATAGTCTGCGGACCCGCTGGTAGTTATCTGAGTTTCCTTCTTAGTGGAGAGCTCGTACATGTAAATATTCGAATCAGTCCCTTTGCGAGGGTGGGAAACGTAATATACTATTCTGTTACCGTAGATAGCAGGATACAATGCATCGTGGGTGATGAAAGTTTCCTCTTTAGTAGAAAGATCATACATAGAAACACCCCAATCCTCATCGTAAAGATCGTGCCACACAATCTTGTCGCCATAAATATCAGGTTGCCCCTCTGCCACTAATTCCTCAAGATGGGCGGAAATCTGAGTTTCCTTTTTAGTAGAGAGATCATACATATGTATATCGGATAAGTCCCAAGAGGGACGCATGTGGCTATCGTCTTCCCAAACTATTTTATCACCGTAGATACATGGACAATTTGCAGATCCATTGGTGGGAATCTTAATTTCCTCTTTGGTAGAGATATTGTACATGTAGACATCGCTGTTTCCATTGCGATAGTCGACCCATGCTATTATATCATTATATATATCTGGATCACTAGCTGATCCACTGGTGGTTATTCGGGTTTCAGTGATTGTAGGCAAAACACTTTCCGCTGTATCTGCTGATGCCGTAGACAAAAACAAACACAAAATAAAGGCTATTGAAATTAAGCTTATAGTACAAAAGGTCATTTGTTTATCCATATTATCATCTCTAACGTTATATTTGAAAATTTTAATTCAATTAGTAAAAATTTACAGACTATACTTAAATTTTTTCTTTTAAATCTTATATTTATAAAAGTTAATATTTTTAGATTATTTACAAGAAAAAACAAATTTGTAAAATAATATATGTTTAGAAATAATGAAAGTATATTATTGATATGTAAAATAAGAATTTAGATATTCACAAAAGTTTAAAAAAGAATATTATTTAATTAGATTTTTGTGAAGTTGAATATCCATTAGCAAGACATTCTAGTGTATTGATTCCGAAATAGGTTCGTAAAACTTGACTTTTGAATAGAACCTGAGATCATGGATTTTTCCAGGAAATAAAGAATCTATTTTGGAATCGAAGCACTAGGATATTCCAGACTAACCTGAGTATATCCTTTTCGCGAGATTCGATTAATAAACCCCCACTCCCCTCTACCTTAGAACATTTTTATCTACTTTTGAATCTCAATCTCATTTTTAGATACTATAACATCCACAAATGACTTTTGTATTACTGCATTTTTCATCTTTACCTGGGACTGAAGAACCCAGGAGAATTACAACCGTTTTCAAAGTTGCAGTCACTTTGCCACTTTTATATATTTCCATTTTGTTTTTGTACTACTTCCTGCTGTATTTGTTGCTGTAAGTTTAACCGTGTAAGTTCCTGCAGCTGAATATGTGTGTGTTGGACTCTTTTCTGTTGAAGATTTCCCATCTCCGAAATCCCATTTCCATGAAGTTGGTGATCCTTTGCTCGTCTCCGTAAATGTTACCTTTAGTGGTGCTTTTCCTGAGAGTGGCCAGCCCCAGAAATCTGCAAAGGGAGCTTGCGAAGTTCCTGTCACGGTTATATAATTTGACCTTGTTATCGTGTTGATGCCTACCGCATTGGTTACTTTAAGGGTTACTGTGTATTTTCCGGCTTTGGAATACTTATGCGTTGGATTCTGTTTGGTTGAAGTTGTTCCGTCTCCAAAGCTCCATTTCCATCCAGTAGGTATTCCTGTGCTTGTGTCAGTAAACTGCACTTTCATTGGGGTTTTTCCAGAGGTGGGAGATGCAGAAAATGCAGCAACGGGTTTTGCTAGTACTTTTATATAATCTGCTTTTGTTACTGAGTTACTGCCTGCAGTGTTTGTTACTGTAAGTTTAACAGTATAAACTCCTGCTTTGGAATACTTATGCGTTGGATTCTGTTTGGTTGAAGTTGCTCCGTCTCCAAAATCCCATTTCCATTTCTTTGGTGTTCCTGTGCTTGTGTCAGTAAACTGCACTTTCATTGGGATTTTTCCGGAAGTTGGAGATGCAGAAAAGTCAGCAACAGGAAGGTTTGGTTCTGGTTCTTCGCTTGAAATAGTAATCATGTAGATATCGTAGTTTCCATTACGATCATCGGTATATACTACTCTGTTACCATAGATAGCAGGATCATCCCAATCTCCATGGCTGGTAATTTTAAATTTCTGATTAGTGGAAAGATCGCACATGTAGATACCATGATATTCCCCTCCATCATCCTCTCCACCAACATCTTTCCATAATATCCTGTTACCATAGATATCAGGAGACACCTGGTTATCTGGACTGCTGGTTATCTGCGTTTCCTTTTTAGTAGAAAGGTCATAAGTATAGATATCATAGTTTCCTTTGCGGTCGTCGGCATATACTATTCTGTTACCGTAAATAGAAGGGTTGTCTGCTGATCCACTGGTGGTTATCTGAGTTTCCTTCTTAGTGGAGAGATCGTACATGTAAATATCATATTTATAATCTCCATCTCGGTCATCCAGCCAAACTATTTTATTACCATAAATAGCAGGATTGTATGCTCGTCCATTGGTGGTGATTTGAGTTTCCTTGGAAGTGGAAAGGTCATACATGTAGATCTGCCAGAATTCATCGTAACCATGTGTCCACACAATCTTGTCGCCGTAGACTGCAGGATTCCCCGTGTTTTCATATCCAAATTCATAATTAGAGATTTGAGTTTCCTTTTTAGTGGAGAGATCATACATGTAGATATCGTAGTTTCCATCGCGATCATCTGTCCATACAATCCTATCGCTATAGATTGCAGGATCCCATTTACCTGATGTATTGGTGGTAATCTGAGTTTCCTTCTTAGTGGAAAGATCATACATGTAGATATCACGATTTCCATTGCGGTCATCCTGCCACACTATCCTATCATCATAGACATCAGGGTTGTCTGCTAATCCACTGGTGGTGATTTGAGTTTCAGTGATCTTTGGCGAAATGCTTTCCGCTGTAGCTGCTGATGCTGCGGAAGAAAATAAAAGCAAAATTAAGGATATTAAAAATAAGATTTTTTTATAGATAGTCCCTCTTTTCTTCATTAAACTCACCTATAAGATTCAGTTAGAAAAATTTAATTCAATTGCTTAAATTCTAAAAACTATAATTAAATTTTTTCATTTTTTACTATATATTTATAAAAGTGAGTTTTATTTGTATATTTATAAAAAAATTTAATTTTATATGCCCATGCGTATTAAATATATAGGAAGATGTGATGTTAAAAAACAGAAAAAGAGAAAACATAATAAAAAGAACAGAAATAAAAAACATTAAAAATCAATAAAGAGGGAACAGTTTCCCGTCCACATTCTTCCAGGCAATTATTTGTGGGCAAAGTACGCTACAATTTCGTCTTTTTCTACCGCTTCGATCCTGCAAAATCCAAAGCTTTCAAACCGTACGATCATGTTCTGTACGTATGTGCAGAACATGTTATGTTGAATACGTGCCATCTGTTGAATAATGTGTTCCATCGTGTTTGTTGAATCAATTGTCAATAGAGCCGTATCCATACCCTTTTGCTACCCAATTCTCAACACTGTGATCAGATGGTTCTAATATGTTTGAGCCTGACCCTATCATAACGTAAGGCGACACAGCCCACATAACATTATCATTAACGTTAATTGACCCGTTTGCATTAAAATTTCCAATGCCTGCACTACTGCTTGATCCTTTGAAATCGTGCATGATATTATGATGGACATTCACGTTCGTCAGTAAATTTACCATCTCAACACAACACCAGCCAGACTCGGCACTACCTGAAAAGGTATTGTGATCCACTTCAATGTTTGTGCAATCGTTTATCCTGACACCTGTATTGGTTTGAACCTCAACATCACAGTTATACATTCTGGAATCCTTAGTACCTGATAAGAATCCTACACCGTCGTGCCCTGCCGAATACATTCTGCAGTTATATACTTCTATTCCAGAGCTTTTAGTGATTCTGACACCATCGCTATACAAATAGCGGGTGAATAAAATATCATGTACTTTACTATCCTTCGAAGACCTGAACTGTATGCAGTTTCGATAGCCTCCGTGACCTCCATCACCAGATCCAGTTGCTGTACTTTTGAACTGAAGGTCACATACTTCAACGTTAGAAACACCTGATCCGAATACATATGCAGGTGATTCCACTGAGTGACAAACTGAGTCGTTAGCAAAGATTATTGTATCGTTGCCTGCACCTTTCAGCACTACATTAGATTTCAAAACTATAGGTGCACTTATCTTGTAAGTACCAGCACCAAGGAGAACGTACCCAGAGTTATTTGATGTCGCTCCTAATGCTACGGAATTTATTGCATTATTAATTTCATTCTGGGCATCTGATCCAGATGTCGGATTTACGGTTATTGTGTTCTGTGCGCCTAAAGCAGCGGGCACGGTTGTTAAAATAAGACATGTTACCAGGAATAGGGTTCCTATCTGTCTTTTTAGCATCGTATCACCTTTGGGTTGAGTTTGGAATTTGAGTGGACTCAAAAACCATAGGTTAGAGTCTATTATTTCCCAAAGAACATACGGCCGTTAAACTAAGACATATTACCAGGAATAGGGTATCCTGCTTTATTTTTAGCATCGTATCACCTTTGGGTTGGATTTGGAATTTGGGCAAACTCAAAAACTATAGAATAGTTGATATTTCTCCAACAGTTGACACGATTGTTAAAATAAGACATGATGTCAGGAATAGGGTTCCTACCTGTCTTTTTAGCATCGTATCGCCTCTGGATTGGATTTATAATTTGAGTAAACTCAAGAACTCCAGGATAATCGTAGACTCTTTCCCAGATATTTCTCAAAATTCCACATTACGTACTCGTAATGATTTTCCGAACTATCTAATTAAACCGAGTCTGTGCCAAATATATAATAATGTCAAATCAATATGGGTTTTAAGATTCCTATTATGTCTGGGAAATATTTATGAATCTGTCCAGTTTGGTTCTCTGCGATTTATGTGGGGCGAACATGTTGCACACAGAGTCTCACACTCCAATCACATTATAGGGATCAGTCATTGGAAGTAAGATTGGACATTAGAAGTTTTGGCTTCTGTTACTCAAAATCTATCTGATACTGACCATAGGATGTTATTCTTCTGGTCAATACTTCCTGTTTTACTAACTATGGCCTCTAGCAAAGTCAACTTCTCTGAAAAGTTTTCCCCTTTCTATTGTTTAATTATTAAGTTGACATTTCAGATTTAGAGAGATTATATTATAAAATAGTTTGTATTTTTTTAAAAAAAATTGAAAATAAATACTGCAAAATCTCAAAAAATTATAGAAGTTATAAAAGAATAACTGAACTTAATTGAATACTTCTGTTATTAACTTCAAAAATTAAAAATACAACAATAAAACTTTTTAGAAATTGAATAAGAAAATATTGGCCCTTCGTTGTTTTGTGTGGATATCCTCATGATGTCCTCATAAAAACCAATGCGGTCTTGAATTGAAAATCATCTTATCCATGGGGAATGACGAAGAGCCAAAATATTTATGATTTCCTCATCGTAACTGAAAATTCATGAAAATAAATATGTTAATTTATAATCTATAATTGTTTTTAGAGTTTGCCTTAAAATTTAAACTATTTCCACAATTTGATAACGGGTAGTATTAACATACTTCAAACAAGTAGATTTTAAGGAGACTGATTAATCTACACTCCCTCATTATTGGAAAAACAAAAAAGTTAACGGAAAGTAGATGAAAGAAAAAGGACAGTTATCTGCCCCTTTTATTTCCGACTTTTTATTTCCGAAAGTCACTTATGGACAACGTAGGCCACAACTTTGTCTTCCTCTTCTTCATCAATCCTGCAAAAACCGAAGCTTTCGAACTATACGAGTTCGAATTGTACGGTCATGTACTGTACGTATGTGCAGGACTCTTAACGCTAAATACGTTCCATCTGTCGAATAATGTTCCATCGTGTTTGTTGAATTAGTTGTCAGAAGAACCGTAGCCATATCCTTTTGCTACCCAATTCTCAACACTGTGATCAGATGGCCCCAGTATGTTTGAGCCTGACCCTACCGCAACGTAAGGTGACACATTCCACATAACATTATCATGAACGCTAATAGACCCGCTTGCATGAATATTTCCAATGCCTGCACTGCTGCTTGACCCTTTGAAGTCATGCATGATATTATGATGGACATTCGCATTTGTCAGTGAGTTTTCCATCTCAACGCAGCACCAGCCAGACCCGGAACTACCTGAAAAGGTATTGTGATCCACTTCAACATTTGCGCAATTGTCTATCCTGACACCCGTATTGGTTTGAACCTCAACATCACAGTTATACATTCTGGAATTCTTAGTACCTGATAAGAATGATACACCGTCGTGTCCTACGGAATGCATTCTGCAATTGTATATATCTATTCCAGAACTTTTACTGATTCTGACACCATCACTATACAGATATCGAGTGAATAAAATATCATGTACTTTACTATCACTCGAAGACCTGAACTGTATGCAGTTTCTATAATCTCCGTGACCTCCATCACCAGGGCCGGTCGCTGTACTTTTGAACTGAAGGTCACATACCTCAACGTTAGAAACACCTGATCCTAATACATATGCAGGTGATCCATCAGAGTTACAAACTGAACCGGTAGCAAAGATTATTGTATCGTCGCCTGCACCTTTCAGTACCACATTAGATTTCAAAATTATAGGTGCACTTATCTTGTAAGTGCCAGCACCAAGGAGAACATATCCAGGGTTACTTGATGTCGCTCCTGATGCGACGGAATTTATTGCATTATTAATTGCTGTCTGGGCACCTGATCCAGACGTCGGATTTACAGTTACTGTATTCTGTGCGCCTAAAACAGCGGGTACGGTTGTTAAAATAAGGCATGTTACCAGGAATAGGGTTCCTATCTGTCTTTTTAGCATCGTATCACCTTTGGGTTGGATTTGGAATTTGAGTGGACTCAAAAAATCATAGGGTTAGAGTCTATTCTTTCCCAAAGCACATACGGTCGTTAAACTAAGACATGCTGTCAGGAATAGGGGTTCCGGATTTATTTTTAGCATCGTATCACCTTTGGGTTGGATTTGGAATCTGCGTAAACTCAAAAAACTATAAGATAGTTATATTTTTCCAACAGTTGATACGATTGTTAAAATAAGACCTGCTGTCAGAAATAGGGTTCCTGTCTGTCTTTTTAGCATTGTATCGCCTATAAGGTTGGACTTAAAATTTGAGTAAACTCAAAAATCCAGGATAATCGCATACTCTTTCCCAGATATTTCTCAAAATTCCATATTACGTACTCGTAATGTTTTTCCGAACTATCTAATTAGACCGAGTCTATATCAAATATCTAATTATGCCGGGTCTATACGGTAATTCAAAGATTCTAATTACGTCTGCGTAATATTTTTGAATCTATCCATTCGGTTCTCTGCGATTTATGTGGGGCAGACACGTTGCACACAGAGTCTCACTCTCCAATCACATTATAGGGATTAGTCATTGGAGGTGGGGCCGGATATTAGAAGTTTTGGCTTCTATCACTCAAAACCTGTTACTGACCACAGGATGTTATTCTTCTGGTCAATACTTCCTGTTTTACTAATACGGCCTCTAGCCAGGTCAACTTTTCTGAAAGGTTTTTTTCCTTTCTGTTGTTTAATTGCTAAGTTGACATCCAAGGTTTATACAGGTTATATTATAAAATATTTTTGTATTTTTTCAAAAAAATTTAAAAAATATATAATATAAAACACTATAAGGTTATTAGAGAATGACTGACTCTAAGTAAGTACTTTTTTTATTAATTTCAAATTATTCAAATACAAAAACAAAACTTAAAAAGCTCTAAGAAATTTTGGAAACAGGATTAAGGTCCATTCCCGCCACAATGGAGAAAACATAGTATGTGACAGAAACAAACCTTATGCGCTCATTACCTTTTAGCTTTGATCTTTTTTCGTGTTTCAATTTAAGAGTTTATTTGTTTTCAGAGTATATCCCCGGTCTTGTATTTGTTGTCACTTTTATGTAATTTATTTTAGTTGCAGTATTGCTACCTGCTGCATTGCTTACTGTAAGCGTAATTTTATAGTTTCCTTCCTGTAAATACTGATGTTCTGGATTCTTATCTCTTGAAGTTGTCCCGTCTCCAAAACTCCATTTCCATTTCACTGGTAAGCCTGTGCTTTTATCAGTAAATTTTACTGTTAATGGAACTTTTCCGGAGGTCGGAGACGCAGAAAAAACAGCAACCGGTGTTGTCACAGTTACAACTTTTATATAATTAGTTTTTGTTGCTGTGTTACTACCTGCAGCATTTGTTGCTGTCAGTTTCACCGTATATTTTCCTGCATCGGAATACTTATGCATTGGATTCTGCCTGGTTGAAGTTGTTCCGTCTCCAAAACTCCATTTCCATTTGGTTGGTGTTCCTGTGCTTTTGTCAGTAAACTGAACTTTTAGTGGAACGTTTCCTGAAGTTGGAGTTCCAGAAAATGCAGCAACAGGCTTTCTCACAGCTTTAACCTGTATATAATTTGTTTTTGTTATGGTATTACTACCTGCAGCATTTTTTACTGTCAAGCTAACAGTATATTTTCCTGCTTTAGAGTAGGTATGCGTTGGGTTCTTAGTTGTCGAAGTTGTTCCGTCTCCGAAACTCCACGTCCAAGAAGCTGGTGAGCCTGTACTCTTATCAGTAAACTGTACCTTCAATGGGGCATTTCCGGAAGTTGGACTTGCAGAAAAAGCAGCAGCTGGCAGGTTTGAACTGACGAGAGTACCCAGGTAGATATCAGTTTTTCCATTGTCCCAATCCGTCCACACTATCTTGTTACCATAAATGGCATCAATAGATGCTGAAATATTGATAGTGGGGGTTTCAGTATTAGTGGAGATGTTGTACAAGTAGACCTCCCAGTCTCCACTGCGCCCATCTACCCACAGGATTTTATCACCATAGATAACTGGATCACCTGCTGATCCACTGGTAGTAATTTGAGTTTCCTTTTGGGTAGAAATGTTATACATGTAAATATTCCAGTTATTATAAGGCCAGTTATTACTACTACGTGCATCTGTCCACGCTATTCTATCACCATAGATAGCAGGCCTCCCCGCTGAATTGCTAGTAACGATCTCAGTTTCTTTTTTAGTGGAGGTATTGTACATGCACATGTTCCCTCCTTCGTCTGAATTCATTTCAGTTTTCCAAACTACTGTATTACAATAGAGAACGGGGTAATATACTGAGGATGTCTCGGTATAAGTTTCTTTTTTAGTAGAAACTTTATAGATTGTGAAACCGCTGCCTTTACTCCACATTATCTTATTATCATAAATGTCCAGCGCTGTAGGGAAATCTGGATTGATTTCAAATGTATGGGCGGTAATCCGAGTTTCTTTTTTACTGGAAAGGTTGTACATATATACATCCTGTCCTCCATAATTAAAATCATTAGTATTCTCCCCATTTCGCATATCTAGCCATACTACTTTATCACCATAAATGACAGGATTAGTCTGAGCTGATTTATTAGTAGTAATCTGGGCTTCTTTTTTAGTGGACAGATTGTACATGTAGACATCCCAGTTTCCACTGCGGTTATCTTGCCACACTATCCTATCACCATAGATCTCAGGGTATTCTGCTGACCCGCTGGTAGTTATTCTAGTTTTATTCATCGTAAACGAAGGATTTTCTAAAGTAGATGCCAATGCTGTAGATGAAACGAGAATCAAAAATAAAACTATGGTTACTGCTGCTAAAAATACAGAATGCAATTTTTTGTTAAATTTCATTATCCTACTCCTTTATCTTTAGTTTATTTATCATATGAAATATGTTAATAATTTGAACTCCCCCCCAATTTTTTAAACTTTTTCTTTTGAATTTTAGCTTTATAAAAATCCTCTAATTTCAGATTGAGCTCATCCCAAAACCAGTTTTATTCCCGCATCAGGAAGAGTTTCAGAATTATTTTTCAGGATCAGAAGTCCTATTGAGAATCCAGAATATGATATTCAGAGAATAAATATTGAGTTTTGGGATCAGCTCATTATGTAAGGAAGAGACTGGTTGAAGCCGATCAGCATAGAAACACTTGGTATTTCAGCACAAAAACGTGAAACGAAGAGATTGAAGATTTCAAATTAGCTAAAAAAGTTAAGAAATTAGATTTTGGGAGCCAGTTATTGAAAAACTGCGAGTATGAGGATGGCTCTCAAATATTGTAAAACAAGGTCAAAGGGCGTGTTTATCATATATTATCAATGATACCATCACTGCCCTTTCTCCTTGATCTTTTTCTTTTTCCAATTCAGTTTTCATTTACTTTCGGAGTATATTTCCGGTCTTGTGTTTGTTGTCACCTTTATGAAGTTTGTCTTCGTTACAGTACTGCTGCCTGCCACATTACTTCCTGTAAATGTAATCTTATAGAACCCCAGGAGAATTACAACAGTTTTCGAAATTGCAGTCACTTTGCCACTTTTATATATTCCCATTTTGATTTTGTACTACTTCCTGCTTCATTTGTTGCTATGAGTTTAACTGTGTAAGTTCCTGCAGATGAATATGTGTGTGTTGGACTCTTTTCTGTTGAATATTTCCCATCTCCGAAATCCCATTTCCATGAAGTTGGTGATCCTTTGCTTGTCTCTGTGAATGTTACCTTTAACGGAGCTTTTCCTGATAATGGCCAGCCCCAGAAATCTGCAGTCGGAGCTTGCGAAGTTCCTGTCACGGTTATATACTTTGATTTTGTTGCTGTGTTGATGCCTACCGCATTGGTTACTTTGAGGGTTACCGTGTATTTTCCGGCTTTTGAATACTTATGAGTTGGATTCTGGTGGAATGACTTTGTTCCATCTCCAAAATCCCATTTCCATTTCGTGGGTGTTCCGGTACTTTTGTCAGTAAATTTAACTTTTAATGGATATTTTCCTGAGGTTGGAGATGCAGAGAAGGCAGCAACGGGTTTTGCTGTCACGGTTATATATTTTGTTTTTGTTACCGAGTTACGTCCTGCCGCATTCTTTACTGTTAAGCTAACAGTATATGTTCCTGCTTTTGAATACTTGTGAGTCGGATTCTGGAGGAATGACTTTGAATCATCTCCAAAGTTCCAGAACCAGGAAGTTGGGGAGCCAGTGCTGGTGTCAGTAAATTTAACGTTTAATGGTGTTTTCCCAGAAGTTGGAGATGCAGAAAAAGCAGCCACAGGGAGGTCTGAACCGAGAGTACCCATGTAAATATCCGAACCTCCATTTCTCCAGTCCACCCATACTATTTTGTTACCATAAATATCAGGCGCTTCTGCTGTTTCACTAGTGGATATCTTTTTCCCCTCGGAAGTGGAGAGATTGTACACGCAGACATCAGGGGACATGCCGCCAGCTTGAGAAAGAGAATATACAATATTATCACCGTAGATTTTAGGGTTGCTTATTGGATCAGTGAATTTGAAGAGCACATTTTGCGTTTTAGTAGAGAGATCCATCACATAAACACCGTAAACATAATCATCATCAGTAGTTGCACCTACCCACACTACCCTGTTCCCGTAAATTGTAGGTGAGTAATGGCCACCAGTGGTGAATTTTGTTGTTGATATTTTAGTCTCCTTCTTATTGGAAAGATCGTACATGTAGATATCAGGGTGACGATAATCTCCATCGCGTTCGTCCTGCCACACTATTCTATTATCGTATATAGCAGGATAAAATGCTTTACCGCTGGTAGTAATCTGAGTTTCTTTTTTAGTAGATAGATCATACATGTAGATATTCGAACTTCCATTACGTTCGTCCTGCCATACTATTCTATTACCGTAGATTGCAGGATTATGTGCTTCTCCACTTTTAGAGATACGAGTTTGTATTTTTGCAGAGAGATCTTCCACGTAAATGTCATGACCTCCGTTGCGCTCATCTTCCCAAACTACCAGATTTTTATAAATAGCGGGAACTGTCTGATTTGTTAAATTGGTAGTGTGGATTTCTGTTTTAGCGGCGAGATCAAATATATATATATCCCAGTTTCCATTACGGTTGTCCTGCCACACTATCTTGTCACCATAGATATCTGGACTGGATGCCGTTCCATGGTTGGTTATCCGAGTTTCAGTGATTGCAGATAAAGAAGCTGCTGATGCCGTAGATGAAACCAGAATTAAAAATAAAATCAGAACTGTTAATACTGAAGCTACTGAATATAATTTTTTGTTAATTTTCATTATCCTACTCCTTAATCTTTAATTTATTTTTCATATAAAAAATGTTAATAATTTAGAGATATATACATTTTTAAACTTTGTCATTTAAATCAAAAGTTTAAGAAAATGTGTAATTTTAGAAAATTTGTTTTGAGAAGAAGAATAAGTTTACAGTAAATCCATACATAAATAGCAAAATTTTTTGGTATAAAAAAGATAAAAGAAAAACTTTTGAAAATTTCAAATGAGCTTTAAAAGAGTCAAGAAATTAGATAGGAAGCACTACTGAAAATCACAAAATTAAAATCTCTCTAAAAAATGACAAAAAAGACGGGTGAGCTCATTTTTAAATATCAAATCAACAACTTACAGACACTTTCAGATAAGAAATAAGGAACAATGAAAAAAATGAATAAAAAGAGTGAGCAAAAGAAAAGAGAACAGTTTTTATTTACTTTCGGAGTATGCCCCCGTTCTTGTGTTTGTTGTCACTTTTCATTTGTTGCTATGAGTTTAACTGTGTAAGTTCCTGCTGCTGAATATGTGTGTGTTGGACTCTTTTCTGTTGAATATTTCCCATCTCCGAAATTCCATTTCCATGAGGTTGGCGATCCTTTGTTTGTCTCCGTGAATGTTACTTTTAGTGGAGCTTTTCCTGATAATGGCCAGCCCCAGAAATCTGCAGTCGGAGCTTGCGAAGTTCATGTCACGGTTATATACTTTGATTTTGTTGCTGTGTTGATGCCTACCGCATTGGTTACTTTGAGGGTTACTGTGTATTTTCCTGCTTTTGAATACTTATGAGTTGGATTCTGGTGGAATGACTTTGTTCCATCTCCAAAATCCCATTTCCATTTCGTGGGTGTTCCGGTACTTTTGTCAGTAAATTTAACGTTTAATGGATATTTTCCTGAGGTTGGAGATGCAGAGAAGGCAGCAACGGGTTTTTCTGTCACGGTTATATACTTTGATTTTGTTGCTGTGTTGATGCCTGCCGCATTGGTTACTTTGAGAGTTACTGTGTATTTTCCTGCTTTTGAATACTTATGAGTCGGATTCTGAAGGAATGACTTTGATCCATCTCCAAAGTTCCATATCCACTTTGTCGGTGTTCCTGTACTTTTGTCAGTAAATTTAACTTTTAATGGATATTTTCCTGAGGTTGGAGATGCAGAGAAAGCAGCAACTGGTTTTGCTGCCACGGTTATATAATCTGTTTTTGTTACCGTGTTACGTCCTGCGGCATCCTTTACTGTTAAGCTAACAGTATATACTCCTGCTTTTGAATACTTGTGAGTCGGATTCTGAAGGAATGACTTTGATCCGTCTCCAAAATTCCAGAACCAGGAAGTAGGTGTTCCTGTACTTTTGTCAGTAAACTGCACTTTCATTGGGGCTTTTCCTGAGGTTGGAGATGCAGAGAAGGCAGCAGTCGGCAGGTTTGAACTGGTGAGAGTACCCATGTAGACATTGGGTTTTTCATTTTCCCAATCCGACCACACTATCTTATCACCATAGAAATCAAATCCTAGACTAATTGATGTGCGATTATTATGAGTTTCCTCCTGAGTTGAGAGGTTATACATGTAAATACTATCATAATCCAACCACACTATCCTGTCCTTGGAGATTGCAGGACTATAATAAAATGCTGAATCGCTGGTGGCAATTTGAGTTTCCTTCTTAGTGGAAAGATCATACATGTAGATGGAGGAGTAATATTCATCTTCATGGTGCTCATCTGCCCACACTATAATGTTATTGTCAATATCAGGACTGAATGCTGAATCGCTGCTGGAAATCCGAGTTACCTTCTGAGTGGAGATATCGTACATTATGATATTACTCGGGCGTCCCTCCAGATCAGATGTACACACTATTATGTTACCGAAAAAAGCAGGATTGTTTATTGGCATATCGTCGATATGAGTTTCCTTCTGAGTGGAGATATCATAAATGCAATAATCATATGTGCGACCATACAGTATCCTGTTGCCGGAGATACACGGCCCGAAGCCAAAAAAGTAATCAAAAAATATTGTTCTATTGGTTATCCGAATCTCCTTGTGAGTTGAGAGATCGTACATGTATACATCAGATTCTTCCTCTAAAGAGTCCCGGTACCCATTACGCCAGTCCCTCCATACTATCTTGTCACCATATATAGAAGGAACCCCTGCTGATCCACTGGTAGTAATTTGAGTTTCCTTGTGAGTGGAGATATTGTACATGTAAATATTGAAGGGTCCATCATTTTTGTTCCCATTACGCCAGTCCTGCCATACTATCCTGTCACCATATATAGAAGGAAACGCTGCTGATCCACTGGTGGTTATCTGAGTTTTATTGATCGTGAGCGAAGCAGTTTGCTCAGTAACCGCCGATGCAGTAGATGAAACGAGAATCAAAAATAAAATCAGGACTGATGATTCTAAGACCACTGAATACAATTTTGTGTTAAGTTTCAATTATCCTACTCCTTAATCTTTAATTTATTTTTCATATAAAAAATGTTAATAATTTAGAGATATATACATTTTTAAACTTTGTCATTTAAATCAAAGATTTAAGAAAATGTGTAATTTAAGAAAATTTGTTTTGAGAAGAAGAATAAGTTTGCAGTAAATCCGTACGTAAATAGCAAAATTTTTCGGTATAAAAAAAAGATAAAAGAAAAACTTTTGAGAATTTCAAATGAGCTTTAAAAGAGTCAAGAAATTAGATAGGGAGCGCTACTGAAAATCACAAAATTAAAATCCCTCTAAAAAATGACCAAAAAGCCGGGTGAGCTCATTTTTAAATATCAAATCAACAACTTACAGACACTTTCAGATAAGAAATAAGGAACAATGAAAAAATGAATAAAAAGAGTGAGCAAAAGAAAAGAAAGCAGTTTGTATTTACTTTCGGAGTATATTCCCGGTCTTGTGTTTGTTGTCACTTTTATGAAGTTTGTCTTCGTTACAGTACTGCTGTCTACCACATTACTTCCTGTAAATGTAATCTTATAGAACCAGGAGATTTACAACCGTTTTCGAAATTGCAGTCACTTTGTCACTTTTATATATTTCCATTTTAATTTTGTACTACTTCCTGCTTCATTTGTTGCTATGAGTTTAACCGTGTAAGTTCCTGCAGATGAATATGTGTGTGTTGGACTCTTTTCTGTTGAAGATTTACCATCTCCGAAATCCCATTTCCATGAGGTTGGCGATCCTTTGCTCGTCTCTGTGAATGTTACCTTTAACGGAGCTTTTCCTGATAATGGCCAGCCCCAGAAATCTGCAGTCGGAGCTTGCGAAGTTCCTGTCACGGTTATATACTTTGATTTTGTTGCTGTGTTGATGCCTGCCGCATTGGTTACTTTGAGAGTTACCGTGTATTTTCCGGCTTTGGAATACTTATGCGTTGGATTCTGAAGGAATGACTTTGATCCATCTCCAAAATCCCATTTCCATTTCGTGGGTGTTCCGGTACTTTTGTCAGTAAATTTAACGTTTAATGGTACTCTTCCTGAGGTTGAAGATGCAGAGAAGGCAGCAACTGGTTTTGCTGTCACGGTTATATAATTTGATTTTGTTGCTGTGTTGATGCCTACTGCATTGGTTACTTTGAGGGTTACTGTGTATTTTCCTGCTTTTGAATACTTATGCGTTGGATTCTGTTTGGTTGAAGTTGTTCCGTCTCCAAAATCCCATTTCCATTTCTTTGGTGTTCCTGTACTTGTGTCAGTAAACTGCACTTTCATTGGGGCTTTTCCTGAGGTTGGAGATGCAGAGAAGGCAGCAGTTGGCAGGTTTGAACTGGTGAGAGTACCCATGTAGACATTGGGTTTTTCATTGTCCCAATCCGACCACACTATCTTATCACCATACAAATCAAATCCTCTAATTGATGTATTATTAGTGTGAGTTTCCTCTTGAGTTGAGAGATTATACATGTAAATATTATATTTATTGTCTCGGTCATCCAGCCAGACTATCCTGTCCTTGGAGATTTCAGGACTATAATATAATGTTGATCCGCTGTTGGTAATTTGAGTTTCCTTCTTAGTGGAAAGATCATACATGTAGATCTCGGAGTAGTATTCTCCATTATCTCCCTGGCGCCAATCTGCCCACACTATAATGTTATTGTCGATATCAGGACTGAATGCTGAATGGCTGGTGGTAATCTGAGTTTTCTTGTTAGTGGAGAGATCGTACATTGTGAGATTACTCGGACGTGCATCAATATCAGATACCCCCACTATTATGTTACCAGAAAAAGCAGGATTGATTATTGGCACATGGTCGAGATGAGTTTCCTTCTTAGTGGAGATATCATAAATGCAATAACGATATGCGCCACCCCACAGTATCCTGTTACCGGAGATAGCGATCCCGAGGTCATACCCGAATCCATCCTCAGGGATTGTGCTATTGGTTATCCGGGTCTCCTTGTGAGTGGAGAGATCGTACATGTATACATCATTTCCTCCCTCGGTATCATTCTGACTATTTCCATTGCGCCCATCCAGCCATATTATCCTATTACCATATATAGAAGGACCCCCTGCTGATCCACTGGTAGTTATTTGGGTTTCCTTGTGAGTGGAGATATTGTACATGTAAATATTGAAGGGCCCGTCATCCCGGTTTCCATTACGCCAGTCCAGCCATACTATCCTGTCACCATATATGGAAGGACCCCCTGCTGATCCACTGGCGGTTATCTGAGTTTTATTGATCGTGAGCGAAGCGGTTTGCTCAGTAACCGCCGATGCAGTAGATGAAACGATAATCAAAAATAAAATCAGAACTGCTGATGCTAAGGCTACTGATTGCCATTTTTTGTTAGTTCCCATTTATCCTACTCCTTAATCTTTAATTTATTTTTCATATAAAAAATGTTAATAATCTAAAGATAAATAATTTAGAGATATATACATTTTTAAACGTTGTCATCTATATAAAAAATTTAAAAAGTGCGTAATTTTAGAAAATTTGTTTTGAGAAAAAGAATAAGTTTACAGTAAATCCATACATAAATAGCAAAATTTTTCGGTATAAAAAAGATAAAAGAAAAACTTTTGAGAATTTCAAATGAGCTTTAAAAGAGTTAAGAAATTAGATAGGGAGCGCTACTGAAAATCACAAAATTAAAATCTTTCTAAAAAATGACCAAAAAGACGGGTGAGCTTATTATTAAATATCAAATCAACAACTTACAGACACTTTCAGATAAGAAATAAGGAACAATGAATAAATGAATAAAAAGAGTGAGCAAAAGAAAAGAGAACAGTTTCCTGTTCACCTTCTCCCAGACATATAGAACAGTTTTCTGTTCATCTTCTTCTAGACATATAGAACAGTTTCCTGTTCACCTTCTTCCAGACATATAGAAAACAGTTTCCTGTTCACCTTCTTCTAGACATATTATTTGTGGGCAAAGTAAGCCACAATTTCTTCTTCACTTACGTTATCTATCCTGCAGAAACCAAAGCGTTCGAACTGCACGATTTTGTCAAGCTCGGCTGCAATCCCCTGCTCACCGATACCGTTAAGATCGCCTTCAGGACCGCGTACTTTCACGTTTATTCCGTCAAGCGGGGCCCAGTGGATGATTTTTGCCTTTGCTTTTTTAAGGGCTTCAAGAGAAACATCAGAGAGCTTTGCCTGAAGTGGGGAAAGAGAAGTAATCTCTATATTGCAGAAATCTTTTAAGCGGATAATAGAGCCGACTTCCAGCTTTTCGACATCCTCCGTGCAGACAAGTACTTTATTTCCTACAGCAATTTCCCTGAATCCTCTTTTATGGTCAGTAGGGTGAAGAGGAAGCTTAGCAACTGTCGGCTCCGCATCTGTAATTTCCAGTTCTACCGGATTCCAGACAAAGAAATAGCGATTTGCAATAGGGTCCACGATTTTGCGGTTTTCGGCGTAGAGAGACTCCATGCTTATGCTTACGTCAGTCATTCCGACTCCCATCTCTATCATGAACTTCTTGAGAGCTTCAGCCTGGATTCCACGGCGCCGGATTGCCCTAATTGTTGGAAGCCGCGGGTCGTCCCAGCCGCTGTATTCCCCTGCTTCAATAGCTTTTCTCAGGGTACTCGTGCTGAACTTTCCAAATTCGTGGATCTTGACCCTGCCCCAGTTGGTTGTTCTCGGGTATTTCCAGCCGAAGTATTTGTAGATATATCCCTGTCGCTTTTCGCTGTCTATAAGGTCTTTGCCCCGGATGATATGGGTCATTCCCAGTTCGTGGTCTTCGATAGCCCCTGCAAAATCAAGAAGCGGCCAGACAACGTACTTGTTCCCAATTTCAGGGCGGGGATGCGACATCTTTCTTATCCTGAATGCTCCCCAGTCCCTCAATGCAGGGTCCTTGTGCTTTATATCGGTCTTGATCCTCAGCACTGCCTGCTGGTCTTCATATTCCCCGGCAAGCATCTTCTCCCAGTGCATAAGGTTTTCTTCAGGGCTGGTATCCCTGTGCGGGCAGGCCTGCTTTGCATCCTTAAACCGCTTGAAATCTCCTCCTTTACAGAAGCAGACATAAGCCTTTCCCATCTCGATAAGTTTTCTTGCGTAATCGTAATAGAGAGGAAAATGGTCAGAAGCATAGACGACCTTGTCAGGCACAACCCCAAGCCATTTGAAGTCATCAAGATACCAGTCATAAGCTTGAAGCAGAGGTCGTTTTATATCAGGATCGGTATCATCAAAACGCAGGACAAATTTTCCTCCGTACATTTTCACATATTCGGAATTAACTACCATGCCTCTGGCGCTGCCAAGGGTTGCAGGCCCATTTGGATTCGGGGCAAAACGCATTACAACTTTCCCAGTTTCTGCCCCCTCTAGAGGTTTTAAGCCTTTATCAGGTTCCTTTTTTACACTAAGGGCTTCGATAAGCTCAGGGGCAATTTCCGAAAGCTTTGCCTCCCAGGTTTCCGGATTTCCTTTTGCAATTTCGGGAATAATAACTTTAAGAGCCTCAGATACTGCATTTGGATCGGATCTGAGTTGAGGACACTCCCCCATTACCTTGCCCATTACAGCTTTAGGTTGAGGGGCTTTCCCGTATTTTACAGCGTTTTGATAGGCGTATTTTTCAATTGTCTTAAGGTCTTCAGGACTTAAGGTCATAGAATTTCTCCAAAAATAAACTGGATCCAATGATTTAGAGTGATTGTGATTGAGGAAAAAACATGTAAATAGGGTTATAAAAAGTCACCGAAGGGAAGAAATTCCCGGCAAAAACTGAAAAAGACCTTTCCAAAAAGCTTCTCTTGCATGCAGGAGCCTCTATTTGGGAATGGAAGCTTCGATTTCCTGGATGCGGGATATTTTCTCGTTGATTTTCTTAAACTCGGACTCAAATTCCTCCAGGAATTTTGGAACCGCATCTCCGGGTACGGCACCCTGAGCCGAGGGCTTGATAAGGTTAGCCTGTTCAAGGACTCTAAGCGAGTAGCGCACTTTATGGTTCTGCATTCCGGTGACTTCTGAAAGCTTCAGAATCCCAATAGGAGCTTCTTCAATCACTTTCTTAAGCACCAGAAGATGGCGCTCTGTAAGTTCAAGTTCATTTCCGATAGGCTCAAGCAGCATCAGACAACCTCGTTTCTAAGTGTTCCGATTCCCTGGATCTCAACTTCCACAATGTCTCCTCGCTGAAGTTCTCCAACGCCAGGAGGAGTTCCTGTGGCAATGACATCTCCTACTTCCAGGGTCATGATCTCGGTGATAAATTCAATAAGATAAGGAATGTCAAAAAGAAGGTTTGAAGTGCTGGAAGCCTGCCTGGTTTCCCCATTTACCCTGCAGGCAATTTTTGTATCCGTAATATCGAGTTCGTTGGGAAAAGCAAGATAAGGCCCGAAAGCTGCAAAGGTATCAAAACTCTTTGCTCTTGTCCATTGCCCATCCTTTTGCTGGAGGTCCCGGGCGGTCACATCATTAAAGCAGGTATAACCTGCAATTACATCTATGGCCTTTGAGGCTGAGATGTTCTTACAGCGTTTGCCTATAACGACTGCGAGTTCTGCTTCATGTTCTACTCTGGAGCTCGATGCCGGATAAATTATCTTGTCTTCATGCCCTATAATGGCTGACGGAGGCTTTAAAAAAAGCACAGGGTTTTCCGGGACTTTCATGTTCAGCTCTTCAGCATGATCCCGGTAGTTCAGGCCGACACATACAATTTTCGAGGGAGACGCAGGCGGAAGGACACGAAGTTCTGAAAGGTCAAAAATCCCGGGGGGAGTCCCTCCTTTTGGATACACGCGTCCATTTTCGATTTCTCCGTAAAAAATTTCATCTCCTGATCTGAACCTTCCTATCATGTCTCGGTCTTCTCCTGCTTTTTGGGATGTTTCGCCTGCTTTCCTTCATTTTTTTAAAGGATATATTCAAACTTAAATTTTAACTCTTCGCCCACTGGCGTCCCGTGCATATTTTCCCAGTTCGGAATCCAGGAGCTGCACACCTGAAAACACAGGCCCGTCCCTGCAAACCCTAAGCCCGGACTTGTCTATACAACATGCCCCGCAGACTCCTATACCGCATTTGAAATAACGGTGAAGGCTGAATTCGGATTTTTCAAGAACCTCTCTGTCCTCAAGGAGCCTGAAAACCGAAGCCATCATTATTTCCCGCCCGCAAACCGCTATTCTGTCATAAACCGAAAGGTTTAGGCCCTTGAGCACATCGGTCACAAAGCCCTTTGTCCCTTTTGAGCCATCATCTGTAGAAATGTAGACCTCCCCTGCTTCTGCAAAGCGTTCCTCAAAAAGTAAGTCGTCTGCGCTTCGCGCTCCAAGCACCGTATGAACTTCCGAGCCTTCACTCCGCGCTGCTTCGGCATAAGGAGCAAGGGGAGCAGCTCCAACCCCGCCTGCAATAACCAGAGTTTTTTCTCCCTCTGACGGCAAGGAAAAGCCCTTTCCAAAAGGCCCTCTGAGCCCGAAAGAATCCCCTTCTTTCAACTCAAAAAGCTTTGAAGTTGCCTCTCCCACTTTCTGGACAGTTATGGAATTCTTACTCGATAGGCCCATGGGAATCTCGTCCACGCCCCTGACCCAGACCATTACAAATTGCCCGGGCTTCATAGTCTCAAACTGGAAATCAAAGAAGAAAGTCCTGACCGCAGGAGACTCTTCATTTATCCGTACTATTGTAGCATTAAGAGGAAGCATCAGACCATCTCATGGGCAAGCCCTATTAATTCTTTTACATTCGAATAGCCTTTCCTTTGCAGGAAAGCTTCAATACCTTTACTGATTTCTGAGAAGATGTCAAGCCTGTCATATACAGCCGATCCGACCTGGACAGCCGCAGCACCTGCCATCATCATTTCTACCGCATCCTGCCAGGAGGATACTCCCCCTACCCCTATTACAGGAATCTCCAGGGCCGTATAGAGGTCATAAACACATTTGACAGCTACGGGTTTGACAGCTTTTCCTGAAAGCCCACCTGAACGGTTTCCCAGTACAGGATATCCGGACTCTATATCTATAGCCATCCCTTTTAATGTATTAATTGCAACAACCGCGTCTGCTCCCCCTGATTCCGCTGCATTTCCTATGCACGTAATATCAGAAACATTAGGGGTAAGCTTAACCCACACAGGCACACTCACTATATCTTTTACTGCGGCTGTAATTGCTTCCACAAGGCAAGGATTAGAGCCAACTGCTGCTCCGTACCCTTCTGCATGAGGGCAGCTCACATTTAGCTCAAAAGCATCGGGCTTCGCAGGGAGCAGGCCCTCGGCAACTTCCTTAAATTCGGCAGGACTTCCGCCGAAGATGCTTGCGATTACTGGGACTCCGGAGTCCTTTTTTGCAATTTCGAGTTCCTGAAAAAAGCCGGGATAGGAAGGATTCGGAAGTCCCATAGCATTCAAAAATCCACAGTCAAGTTTGACCATGCTCGGGTTGGAATGCCCGGTTTTAGGTATAGGGCCTATGGATTTGGTCACAACTGCCCCAGCTCCTCCTTCATGTGCAACCCTGCACAGCGATGCTCCGGTTGTGCCAAGTATCCCGGCTGCAAGAATGGTTGGGTTCTTCAGTTTAAGTCCGGTAAGAGTATACATAGCTGGCTCCTTTCTGCCCCGTTAGAATATCATTTGCATTGTCATTTGCATTGTCATTTGCATTATCATTCGTGTTACCATTTATGTTATTACTCGTGTAAATCATCTGAGTCGCACGAATCTCTGGAAAGCTGCAGGAGCGCCTCTTCAGCAAGTTTCTTTCCGCCCATATGTACAAGATTGCTCCCAAGTTCCCTGGATTTTTCAATGCCTCCTGCCATAGGGATAAATTCATTTATACCGACAGTTTCCTCACCGTCAAGGGAAAGGACCTCGGCCCGCACATGGAGTTCTTTCCGGTCAGGCATAATTTCGGCATAAGAACCTATAGGCGTGGTACAGCCTCCCCCAAGTTCGGAAATCAGGATGCGCTCAATTTCGGTGGCAATCCTGCTGTCAGTATGGTCGAGTCTGGAAACCGCAGCCTCCGCTTCAGTGTCTGCTCTTGTGACAACTGCAATCGTACCCTGATTGGGAGAGGGACAGAAGAAATCAGGAGAAAGAATTTCCCCTTCAAGCTCCCAGCCCATGCGTTCAAGCCCCGCTTTAGCGAGCAGGATCCCGTCATATTTTCCTTCTTTCAGCTTCCTGAGCCTTGTATCGATATTGCCCCTTAAATCCTGTGTAACAAGGTCAGGCCTGTAGCGTTTGATCTGAGCTGCTCTCCGAAGTGAACTGGTGCCTATAATGGACTGTTCGGGCAGTTCGTCCAGGGGGGTCCCGTCATAAGTCAGCAGTAGATCAAATGGGGTGTCCCGCTTCAGAACGGCTACGGTTGGAAGTGTTGGTGGGCGAATCGTTGGCATATCCTTCATGGAATGGACAGCAATATCTATTTTTCCTTCAAGCATAACTTCGTCCAGTTCCCTGACAAAAGCCCCAACTCCACTTGATACTGCGTGTAGAGGCCGGTCAGTAAACCGGTCTCCGCTGGTTTTTATAATTTTCAAGCTGGTTTCAACGCCCTGTGCTTTCAAAAGGCGTGCAACAGTCTCGGCCTGGGCAAGTGCAAGCTGGCTGCCCCGCGTACCTATAATCATATAGAATCCTCGTTTTCAAAGATGTAAATCCGTTCAAAATAAATCCGCTTAAAGGTTTTCAGTGTATGCTTTAAGGGTTTTTTCGATGTCCTCTTCACTATGGGCTGCGGAGACGAAGTTGGTTTCAAACTGCGAGGGAGGGAGGAAAATTCCGCTTGCGAGCATCCTGTGGAAGAAAGCAAGGTAACCCTCCTTATCGCACTCCAGAGCTTCCTGATAGTTGTGAGGTTCGGCTCCAAAGAAAATCTTGAACATTGAAGCAATTCCGCATACGCTGTAATCAAGCCCTTCGTCCTCAACAATTTCTGTAAGTACAGCCCGTATGTAATCGCCTTTCGAATTAATTTTTTCGTGGATCTTTTCCTGTTCCAGATAGTCAAGCACTGCAATGCCCGCAGCCATGGAACATGGGCTTCCGCTAAAAGTTCCTGCCTGGTAGACCGGGCCGGATGGTGAGATCATTTCCATGATTTCCCGCTTTCCTCCAAAAACCCCTATAGGCATCCCTCCACCCACGATCTTTCCAAGGGTGGTCATATCAGGCACGACCCCGAAGTATTCCTGTGCTCCTCCCATTGCGAGCCTGAATCCGGTGATAACCTCATCGAAGATAAGAAGCACGTCGTTTTCCAGGGTAAGCTTCCTGAGCTCTTCCAGGTATCCTGGGAGAGGAGTTATCGGACCTATGTTTCCGAGCACGGGCTCTATGATGACTGCGGCCAGCTCATCTCTGTTTTTCTCCACAAGCTCTGTCATTGCTTCGATATTATTATACGGAGCTTGCAGGGTGTATTTTGTGAAATCTACAGGTATTCCCAGGGAATCGGGCTCTCCGAGAGTTGTAGCTCCTGAACCTGCTTTTACCAGTACCGCATCATGAGCCCCATGAAATCCGCCTTCAATTTTGATGAATTTGTTTCTGCCCGTAAAGCCGCGGGCAAGGCGAAGGGCGCTCATCGTGGATTCGGTGCCTGTAGATACGAAGCGGAGCATATCGATACTTGGATAATATCCTGCAATTTTCTCGGCAAGGGTTACTTCAAGCTCGGTAGGGGTTCCGTAGAGCCAGCCTTTGTCGAGCTGGGCTTTAATAGCTTCTTTTATCACAGGGTGATTGTGCCCAAGGAGAGCAGGGCCGTAAGCCAGACAGTAATCAATGTATTCGTTCCCGTCAAGATCCCTTATCTTTGAGCCATTGGCTGACGCCGTATAGAATGGATAGGGTTTTATTGCGCGTACAGGGCTGCTTACCCCACCCGGAATAAGGGTCTTTGCTTTCTCATACATCTGTCTGGACTTCTCAAGTGTTACCTCAGATATCATGGAAATCTCACCGGATTGGACTGAAAATCTGTAACAGTTATTCTTAAATTTAAGTTAAGTTCTGGATGTTAAGTTAAGTTCTGGATGTTAAGTTAAGTTCTGGATGTTAAGTTAAGTTCTGGATTGAAATTAAATTGCACATAGAACTGAATTTAGACTGAACCGAATTATGTTGAACTAAATTAATATTAAACTGATTTTATATATCAATCTGCACTTTAAAGTTAAGGCGTTTTACACCTTACTGTATTGCTTTTCTATCTTATAACAGAGACTCCCTCTATTAAGCAGTTATTAATGAACTTGGTGGGTGTGTAAACGGAATCAGCAATAGTTTTGAAGGCAGGAAAGGCGGAAAGAGGGAAAAACGGAATAAATCTGAAAAGAAGGAGCACCTGAAAAAGAGGTGCTTACTTCAACATGCGGGCAGCATCCTTTGCAAAGTAAGTAATGATGATATCGGCTCCTGCCCTTTTGATGGAGATGAGGGATTCGTAAATTGCTTTCTTTTCGTCAAGCCAGCCATTAGCTGCGGCGGCTTTGATCATGGAATATTCTCCGCTTACGTTGTATGCAGCCGTTGGCATCCCATAGTCCGCCTTGACCCTATAAACAATATCAAGGTAGGGAAGAGCTGGCTTTACAATTATTATATCTGCGCCTTCAGCCACATCAAGAGTTACCTCCCTGATAGCCTCATCGCTGTTTGCAGGGTCCATTTGATAGGTAGAACGGTCTCCGAAGGAATATCCGGACTCAGCGGCTTCCCTGAAAGGCCCATAGAAACACGAATGATATTTTGCGGCATAGGACATGATAGGAATATTCTCAAATCCGTTCATGTCAAGCGCTTGTCTGATGGCTTCTACCATCCCATCCATCATACACGACGGAGCCACCATGTCAGCACCTGCCTTTGCATGGCTCACTGCAATCTTTCCGATGATCTCAAGGGTGGGGTCATTCAGGATTTCTTTCGTTTCGAAATCAACGATTCCGCAGTGCCCATGGCTTGTATATTCACACATGCAGACATCTGTAATCACCACAAGTTCGTCTCCAAGCTCGGCCTTGATTCTCCGGACAGCTTCCTGGACGACATCGGTTTCCCCATACGAAGAACTGCCTTCCGCGTCCTTAAATGCAGGCACTCCGAAAATGATCACCGCCGGAATCCCAAGTTCTGCAATCTCTTTTGCCTCATTTACAACCTCAGAGAGAGGAATATTATATATTCCGGGCATGGAAGGAATTTCAACAGCAGAATCGATAGTCTCATTCACAAAAATGGGCTGGACCAGGTCGTCTACGGATAAGGTAGTTTCACGCACAAGGTTCCTGATCTTTCCTTTTCTCAATCTTCTTAACCTGACATCTGGAAACATTTGATCACTTCTCTGCGAATTATCTGCGAATTATCTGCGAATTATCTACGAATTATCTGCGAATTATCTGCGAATTATCTGCGAATTATCTACGAATTTTGTGTAGCTTCTAATTCTTTTTTATTAGTTACCTTTTTCAGAGACCCGATCTGCCGCACTCCCGCAATCGGGTTTCATTTTTTCCACCTTTATCTCGCAATCGGGTTTCATTTTTTTCACTTTTACTGTGTCTTTTTCGAGGCAGAAGACCCTTGAAACTACATCAAGGAACTCGTCGTTTCCAAGCTCTGCGGCCTGGCGGAGAACTTTGGTGGGCTCGGCAAGAATTTTGTTTGCGATGGAATGGGTAAGGTCATCAAGGACCTCGGTTTCGATTTTCCCTATAGTATGGTAAGCACAGAGCCTGTTAACTGCTTTTTCCCTTTCCCGCATCCTCACGTCATAAATTTGCTTATAAAGTTCAGATATAATCTTATCGGCTCTCTGGCGTTTGTACTGGAGGTTTAAAAGCTTGATCTCTTCCTGAATTATAGCTTCGGCTTTTTTAGCTTCCTCTTTCCTCATTTTAAGCGTCCTCTCACTGATCACCCTGAGATTGTCAATATTGCACAGTTCCACGTTATCGAGTTCAACGACCGATTCCTCGATATCCCTGGGATTTGCTATATCAATTAAGAGGAGTTTACGGGTTTTATCCCGGTCTTTTATGGCTTTTTCAACCATTTCCCGGGTTAAAATGTAATGAGGAGCACCTGTACCACTAATTACAACATCAGCGCTTTTAAGTTGAGTCTGGACATCATTGAGCTTGACCGCGTGTCCTCCCAGTTCATAGGCAATTTCTTCGGCTTTCTTGAAGGTACGGTTAGCAATGTAAATTGCCTCGATATCCTTTTCAGCCAGGGCCTTTGCTACAAGGACTCCTATTTCCCCTGCTCCTATCACGAGCACGGATTTTCCTGTGAGCCCATCCAGAATTTCCTCTGCAAGGTCCACAGCCGCAGAACCTATGGACACCGAACCTTTATTGATCCGGGTTTCGTTACGGATACGTTTTCCTACCTGAATAGCTTTATCAAAGGCAGTGTCAAGGATTTTGCCGGTTGTTCCCGCTTTTTTGGAATAAGCGTAGAGTTCCTTTATCTGCCCGAGAATCTGGTCTTCCCCAACAATCATGGATTCAAGCCCGCCGGCAAGCCTGAGCAGGTGTTCAAGAGATTCGTCATGCCCATAGAAGTCGATAATATGGGTGGAAGCTCCCATTTCCTTTGCAAAAGAGAAAAGTATACTGCTGCTGGGGGAAACAACGTAAATTTCAACACGATTGCAGGTCTTTAAGACAACGCACTCATAAACATATTCATGATTATACAAATTATGGAGCAGACCGTCCAGATCTCCGTGCCAGGCGGACTCCATTTCCTCAACTTTTGCTTTCTTATGGGATATAACCATACTTGAGATTTCTGTCACAGAGAGCCTCCGGATAGAATGAATACAGGAATAGAGTAATAATATAAGGAGCTGTAAATTAAACTTTGTCCGCAACTCCTGAGCCTTTTTTCACAAACGAATTTTATTTACAGATTATTTTTATTTAAAGCTTCCATTTGCAGAATATTTTGATTCAGGTCGTCTTGAGATTCATATAGCATTGAGATTTTGAGAGTACTGAGATTTTGAGAGTACTTAATTAAAGATGTACTTTGAAAGTTCTTAACGTTTATAGTTTCCGTCCAGCCTCTTCGATTCCTTTCAGGCTTTTATCTGTCGGAATTTTCCAGATAACTTGAAATTATCGCGTACGCCCTTTCAGCTGCTTTTTCGTAAGACTCGGAAAAACCATTCCATACAGCCTCGCTTTCCAGGACTTTCCAGAGAATTGCCTTTCTCTGCCTCTGTTCTGCCACATGCTGCTTGAGGTAACTCCTGAGCTCATCCTGAAGCCGGATCATATCCGAATAAGCAGGAGTTATCACACCTTCTATCTGTTTACGTGTATATTTAGAGACCGCAGGACTGTGCCCGAGGGTGGAAATCCCTATAACAAGGTCTCCTCTTTTGATGACTGACGGGATTACAACACTACCTAAAGCATCCACCTGATTAATCAAAATATCGCTTCCCCTGGCAATATCAGTGATCTTCCGGTTAAGTTCGGAACTGCTTGTTGCAGGGATAACAAGGAAAGCCCCTGAGATAATTTCCCTGAGTTTGGAGTCTTCTGCTTCCGTAAGGTCAAGCCTTGAAAGCCTGACCTGTCCTGATGCCCCAAGTTCCTGAAGCCTTTCGGAGAAGTCGAGGCTGACAACAACCGTATCCGCGCAGCCGCAGAAAAGTTCGGCTTTGCGCTCCCCGACAGACCCGCCTCCGAAAATCACTATTTTCCTGCCTGAAAGGTCAAGCATGAGGGGGAGAAAATTGTTTATTTCAGCCATTTTCAGGGACCTCGCAAATGAAGCTTGAGTTAATGATAGATTGGTGTTTAATAAACTCTAAGTAAATGCATAATAAATGGGTGATATTGGGTAATAAGTGCTTAATAAATGAATAATAAAAGGATAATAAATACCTTAAAGCCAGCTTTTATAGCCAGCCCTTAAAGCCTGACTCCGGTTTTCTTAAACTCTTTTTCACTGAAGAAAAGGTTGTAGTCCTTAATCCCGGTAGCTTCCGAAATCTTCTCAGCTACTTTTTCGCAGTCTTCAGGAGTATAGGAGTGGACCATTGTAAACAGGTTATACGGCCAGTCAGGATAGCGGGGGCGTTCATAGCAGTGTGTTACTTTGGGAAATTCAGCCATGATATTCCCTACCGTTTCGATCTGCTCATCAGGAACATTCCAGACACACATTGCATTGGCTGTTATGCCTATGGCTCTGTGCCCTATTGAAGCCGCAAAGCGACGGATTTTCCCGGCTTTCTGGAGGTTTTTAAGCCTGTCAACAACCTCCTGTTCACTGATTCCAAGTTCAGAAGCAAATCCTTTGAAAGGAGAATGTGTGATTGGAATTCCGTCCTGCACGAGTTTTAGCAGTTTTACATCCGTTTTATCCATTTTTTTCACCTGATATCGAACTTTACATTTATTTTAAAGAGGTGCTTTGTGGGGAGATTTAACAGAGGACAGCCTGTTTTCTCTCGAATTTCGCTGAGAATCCTCTCAAGCCTGTTTTTACTTGGAGCAGAAAGTGTAAACCAGAGATTATATTGTGCAGCACTTCTGAGATAATTATGGGAAACCTCGGGATACTCGTTAATAAAAATAGCAACTTCTTCTATGCGGGACTCAGGCACTTTCAGAGCTACAAGAGTACTTACGCCCCCCATATTTCTCATGCTGAGGACAGGACCTACCCTTCTTACTGCCCCTTTCCTGTTAAGATCTCGCAGCCTTTCAATTACTTCGGTTTCGGAAAGTCCGAGAATCTCACCTAACTTTGCAAAAGGTTCAACTTCAAGGGGGACTTCCTGCTGGATAAGGTTGAGAATTTTCTTGTCGGTCTCATCTAGTTCTATTACCGGAACTTCCCTGTCATTAAGATCCATATCACAGGAAAAATCGGCAGCCTCTTTCTTGAGCTGATCTTTTAAATTATCAATGTCAATCATCCTGATCACTACTATTTTTTCGGGGCCTGTAAATACAGTAAGGCTCTTCTTCGAGATAGTCGCCTGTAGCAGCATAGGCTCTTGCCCTGCAGCCAGCACAGACTTTTTTGTATTCACAGATCCCGCATTTTCCCTTTAGTTCGTCGGGATTTCTAAGTTTTTTAAAGACCTCGGCGTTTTCCCAGATTTCACTGAAGGGCTGTTCCCTTATATTGCCGGCAAGCACAGGCAGGTAGCCACAAGGGAAGACGTTGCCCACACTTGATACAAAGCAGAAGCCTGTACCTCCAAGACAGCCTTTTGTCATTGCTTCATAGCCGTGGGTTTTAACCGAGATTTCAATGCCTTCTTTTTTTGCCTGCTGGCGCATTATCCTGAAATAGTGAGGAGCGCAGGTTGCTTTCAACTGGATTTTCGATTCTTTTTGCATCTCATAAAACCAGTGTAGAATGCGCTCGTAATCTTCAGGGGATACCTCATCGGATTCTTCTCCCCTGCCTGTGGGTACAAGGAAAAAGACATGATATGCAACTGCACCAAGCTCTTTTGCAAGCTCAAAAGTCTTATGGATTTCTTCAAGGTTGTGTTTTGAAACCGTAGTATTGATCTGGAAAGGAAAATCGGCTTTCCTGAGGACTTCAATGCCTGCAAGCGTTCTTTCAAAAGCCCCGGGCATGCCCCTGAAATTGTCATGTGTCTTTGCAGTTGCCCCGTCAATACTAATGCTGAGCCTCTGCACTCCGGCAGCTCTTAATTTCTCAACAATTTCAGGCGTAAGAAGAGTCCCGTTTGTTGCGAGTACGACTCGAAGCCCGGCATCAGTGCCATAACGTGCGATTTCAAAAACGTCGGGCCTGGTCAGAGGCTCGCCTCCGCTCAGAATGAGAATGGGTTTTCCAAGCCCTACAACTTCATCAATGAAGTGTTTAGCCTCGTCAGTTGTAAGTTCACCTGCCGGAACCGAGGAAGTGGAAGCTCCCCTGCAGTGTACGCAGTTCAGGTTGCACCCTGCAGTCAGTTCCCATGCGATAAGCCTTGGTGCATTTGTCATGGTGATCATAAATTAGCTGTTTTTATTATAGCATTCAAAGTTTAATGAGATTTACAAATTAAAGATAATTCGAAAGTTAAAATCCTGGTTTGAAGACCGAATAAGGTCCAGATTATTTTACCGAGAATTCTCCGATTACCTGGATTTTCTCCAATTACCTGGATTTTCTTCGATTAAGATTTGAAATATCTGGATTTAAAACCTGAAAAGTCATATTAATAAAGTAATATTAATATTCTGCCATCTCAAATGAAAAATTACAAAAAGAAAAATATTAAATGTCAGGAATTTTTGTTACATTTCACATTTCGACCCCCTCTCAAAAATAAGGTGATTTTTTCAACAACTGTATAAACTTATTGGATTATATTTAGGCACATGCTCAATAAAATCAATGATGTTGACTTGAATCCCAAAATGTTCAAAAAAATCCAGTTTAAATTTAGAAAAGTAAATAAAAATTTAGGCACCTATAAAGATGCATAGAGAAGCTTAAGTTATCAATACAGAATAGAGAGCAAAATTAGCAACAAACTATATGAATAAAAAAATTAAGTTATGTTTTTTGGGTGGGGGTCGAAATGTAAATTACATCCATATTTCTTGACAATTTATTATCAAATAAAATATTTAAAAGTCAAAATGGTAATATAAATTCATTAATTAGTAACTGTAAATCCAAAGTCTGACGAGCTTATTGAAAGGTAGGAAATTGCCCTTTTAAACCGTAACTACCCCTATCATTATTGGAGTCCCATTGTCCCAGTATAAATTTATAGTAGCTGTGCTCCAGCGATGCAAAGATATCGAGGTTTTTTCTTCTGCAATTCCGTTATCTAATACAACTTTGAATGTATACTTTTTCTGTTCAAAAGAGTTTTTGAGATTAAACGGTTTTGTTCTTGAGACTGATTCTTCTGGATGGAGCCTATATGATTCCTTAAATATGGATTCATTATGAGAATTAAGTATTTCAACCGATACTTCGTGGGTTCCTACATCGTGGTTTTTTAACTCAAAAAAATTAGGTAAAGCCGGACCGCCCAGAAGAAATATCAATGCATAATAACCCACAATTGCAACTATGGGTATGATCAGCAAGATGAGAAGTATTTTTCTGATATTTTGCATGTGAAATCCCTCTATGACCGCGGGTTCAAAAGCTTATACGGTTTTTCTGTTATGCAGATTTGAGAGTTAGAATCATTCTCTTCATCTCTATCTATAGTTATACTTTAAAAATCAATTGATTCCACTTAAGAAAACCGGAATCCACAGAATTCCAAAAAAATGGAAATAATAAGGTACTTAAATTCTCTCTTTGATGAAAAATACCCGGCTAAACCACCAAGAGTTGCCAAACTCACAGCATAGACAAGAACAGTCAAAAACCGGCTGATATTGAGACCGTCCTTATAGATAAGATTTCCAAAAAATAAATTTCCAAAAAACAAAAGAATGAAAATAGGAACTGTTCCAACTATAATTGCCCCTACCTTATCTTTTACAATCCACCCATAAATAATCGGAGTTACAGGGAAGATAAGTAGAGTAATAACTGTCTCAAATATATCACCATAAGTTCCAAATATCCTGTAAGTGCGACAAGAAGTTATGTCATAAATTGCCTTGTGCTACCCTTTCCATTTGGGGTAACCCTATTATGAGGTGCATCAGCAGTAATGCAGTTGTGCTAAGCTCGTAAGACAATGTGGAGAAGCCTGAAAGTCTAATTTGGGTCATCTGCTAGGGTAAAAAATGCCATGAAGAAACATATGTTGAACCATTGTACGGGTCGTGAAATTTGACAAGCGAAAGTAGGCTGATACGCTTGAACCAAACGGTATGAAAGCAGGCTATGATGGTGTTACAGACGTCGTAGAAAATGGACAAACGCTTTCCGGTCTATAGATGGCTTCTAAAGCATTTGCATTATTTGTGACATGGAACTTGGTAAACCCTATATGCTCCTGTGAAAAAAAAAAAAAAGAAAAAAAAGGTAGAGACCCTGTGAAGGGAATTAATGGCATAGAGGGTATAGGATTCAGTAAAAAGCGAACGCCAATTCTTAATGGATTGGATAGGGGTTCAAACTTTGCCTCAATCTGAAAAGATGCTGACTTACTGATGGTGTTCTATTGTATGAAAGGAGGCAAACTTCTGAATGTAAGTATTTCAACGATATCTCATCAGGATAAGAAGCTTGCAGACACTCACCTCTTCCCGAAATGGAAAAGCATCAACTGGCACCAAGTAGAGAAGAGTGTTAATAAGTTGCAAACCCGGATTACAAAAGCAGTTATACAAAACAAATGGAATCTTGTCAAGAGATTACAATATTTACTGACTCACTCCTACTTCGCCAAACTTCTGGCAGTAAGAAAAGTCACCCAAAATAAAGGAAAAAGGACACCTGGAATTGATGGTGAGAAATGGTTAAGTTCTGCCTCCAAAATGAAGGCTGTCCTTAGTCTCACTGGTAAAGGATACAAAGCTAAACCGCTTAAAAGAGTCTTCATCAATAAACCTGGTAAGAAGAAGAAACGTCCCTTAGGTATCCCCACAATGTATGACAGAGCTATGCAGTCTCTATACGCATTAGCTCTTGAACCCATAGCTGAAACTAAGTCTGACATGAGATCCTTTGGATTTCGAAAACATCGAAGCACTAAAGATGCACGTGAGCAAATCTTTCTATGTCTTAGTAAGAAAAACTCAGCCCAATGGATCTTAGAAGGCGATATTAAGGGATGCTTCGATAACATTAATCATCAGTGGTTGCTGACCAATATTCCAATGGAAAAATCGATACTAATCCAATTTCTTAAGGCAGGATTTATTTATAAACGCCATCTGAATCCAACAAAAGCAGGCACACCACAGGGTGGGATTATCTCTCCTATTTTGGCTAATATGACACTGGACGGTCTTGAGAAGCTACTTCTGGCTGAATACCCCAAAAAAAAAAAATCAACCAAGGTCAACTTCATCAGGTACTGCGATGATTTCATAGTAACTGCTAATTCAGAAGAAACTGCCAGAGAAATCAAAGACAAGACCTCTGTTTTTTTCAAGGAAAGAGGTCTTGAACTTTCTGATGATAAAACCCTTATCACAAACATTAATGAAGGCTTCGACTTTCTCGGCTGGAATTTCCGCAAGTATAAAGACAAGCTTCTGACCAAGCCTTCCAAGAAGTCAATTAAAAGATTCACTGAAACAATCAGTCAAACCTTAAGGAAAGGAATGGCATGGTCTCAAGAAAATTTAATTTCCAAACTAAATCCCATAATTAGAGGTTGGACTAACTACCACAGTTCAGTGGTCTCTTCTGAAACATTCCAGACACTTGACCATCGAATATGGGAAATGTTATGGAGATGGGCTAAAAGAAGACATCCAAATAAATCCAAAAATTGGATTATCAACAAATATTGGAAACGAAATGCTACACGCAGATGGAACTTCAGAACAGAAAGAAACAGTCTGTTGCTTTTATCCAAAACCAGAATCCATAGGCATATTCCTTTAAAATTACAAATGAATCCGTTTCTTGACCCTGACTACTTCCGTGAACGTCAAAATAAATTAAGTTTCCGGAAAGGTCACTCCATTTGAAAAAAAAACTGCTGCCTGATACAGAAAAGGTTATAGAACGCTTGAGCCGGATGCATTGAAAGGTGCACGTCCGGTTCTTAGAAGAGGGAGAGCGAGTAATCGCTCTTTCTTATTCGACAGATCTATAGTTTCAAGACCAGCTACGATGCAAACAACTGCAAAAGAAATTATCAAAGGATTAACTAATTTCTTTTGGAAATTAATGTTTAAGCCCCCTAAAAATAGAAAAGATGATGTTTTCCTATTGGTTATTGGTTAAGTGAGGAATATAGATTCTTTCTCATTATAAAATAAATGGAAATTATCATAATGTATCCACCAGCTATATTAAGAGAATAAGGAATGGTAATTTTAAATAAGAAAGTAATTATTGTTATAAAGAGCCACAGAATATAGCCTATTAATGAGCTTTTCATACCGACGATGTCACTATTTTTTTCAATTCTGTTCATATTCTTACTATAAAATAAATAGTGTCCAAAAATCAAAAAAAATAAAATAAGACCTATCCCAAGCCATTGATCTACTTGACCCCAATATTGAGCCTTGGTTATTTCGTTGCCATTTACAACTGTCATTTCTGAAAAAAATGACAGTTTTATATTATATATAAATATGAGCCAAGAATAAAATAATACAACTCCAAATAAAACTCCGGCTACTTCCTGAGTTTTATTTGAAATCGAGGTCGTATCTTTCATACAATAAAACCTCTCAATAATTCAATTTGAGTCTATATAATTAAATTACATTAAATGTTTCCAAAGATATGTTATATAAATTGTAAAGTTTTTAACTAGAGTTTTTAACTAGATCATTAACAATTTATGTTTAATTGCTGTCAGTATTTTCGAGGAGAATAAAGCACCTTGAGACTTTATAATGGTTTTTTCCTGAAAACCACGATTCAGAATACACTTTAAGGTTCCTCTTCCGAAACTTCTGTAATTGTAGTTTCTGTAGTCCATTCAGGCAATTCATCCACCTTTTCAATCGATTTCACGGTCTCATTTGGCGTGTCAATAGTTATCATGTAGAATTCTCCACCTGTCATTTGCGAATGAATGGATATTACGGACCCATTCAGGGAATCAGCTTCTCTACAGAGCTTTTCCTCGGAAACATCCGGTCCAAGGTTTTTTAATGTACCGTTTTGCAGCTCAACAGTTACTTCGTGAATATACCAGCCGTTAATCTGGATATATGCTACAGATTCCCCTGTTTCATTGAAGATGAAACCTATGCCTGAATAATTTCCTTTTGTCAGGTTTTGGAAATCGCTATCATTCTCATAGATTTCATGTAATACTTGTGAAGCAGGTTTCCTGTCGATTCCTCCAAAGTCATCAGCGTCATTCATACCCAGGGGAAAATCACCGGATTCATAGAGGGATAAAAGAAAAATTGCCGAGAAAAAACCGATAACTATCAGCGAAAATAATTTACTTCCATCCAGGATTATCCCTCTTTGACCTTTGCCTTTAACATTCTGTACCTTACTTTTCGAGTTCTAGAAATCTGGCACATTACCTATTTTTTCTGAACTAAGCAGGTGTGCCCTTAAAACGAAAAATGGGTGAAAAAGATAAGCTATCCAGAATGGCATCTTTTACATTTTACACGCAGCATATTTTACACCTTAAAAGACTCAACCCATTCCGGCCTTTCAGGAGGGTTATTTTTCAGCATATCTCTCCATTCTTCATCTGTCAACCTCTGTCCTGAGGGCTGCCAAAACTCATAATAGCTTATTACAGGGCCTGCTCCCAGCACAATCCTGCCATCGGGCTGTTTATAGGCTACTACTATCAGATTCAGTTTTCCGGTCCCTTCTTCCAAAACTCCATCAGGGGAAGTATAGACATCCGCAACCAGAATGGATCTCTGAGACATTATATCCACATTCTCAAGCATTGGAGAGATGTTTTGATCAAAATTCCTGATGAACTCATACTCTTCTTCTGTCAACTCTTTATTTTCGAGCTCTTTAATCGAGATTTCCAGTAGTTTTTCAAGGGTGTTTTCAAGAGTTGTAAAGTCTTTATCCGACTGCTTATCAAGAACTTTCATTTCAGCCAGCCCGTTATGTGCCATTTTTGTAAGGGCAAGCATTCTGGCATAAAATTCTGGAACTGGCTCCACATAGCCCTGAACAGGTTTTTCTTCTGGGTTATAGGATGCACCTGTAAAGTACATCTGCTTTGCATAGAGAATAGTATCGTGCCTGAGCTCGGCCCAGGAAGCAAGGGCTGTGTTAAGCTGTTTATCTTCCCAGGCTTCAGTCTGCATGAAGGTAGGATAGCCCTCAGGATAGTTTACAAGAAGAGGCTTTAAAGCGTACAGTTGAGCCCAGTAAAGATTTTTATTCCAGTCCTCTTCATCAAAAGCTCCAAATTCATTTTCCAGAGATGTGTGGGCTTTTTTGTATTCTTCATTTTCGGAAATACCCTGGTTTTTCAGGTGTTCTCTGGCCCTTTCGGAACCGAGGAGATCCATAATGTTCAGGGCAGGAGGATGGAGTTTCCGGAGGATATAGGAATCCGGAGTGTAGCGCTGACCCATGAACCTGAATCCTTTTGTAGCCTCAAGAGTTTCGTTTTCAGTTTCAGAGCCTGCCTGAATTATTTTCCCTGTTCCGCCGTAGATTTTTGGGCTTTCATATTTTTCAAGTTCGGTTTTCAGTGCTGTAAGACTTTCGTTGTCGAAGCTTACTCCGGTTCTATCATTCCCAAAAACAGTGTTTATAGCTTTTGCATATTCATAGGGTCCAAGGTCGTCGGAAAAACCGACATAAAAAGCAGTCACATTATAAATTCTATTCCATATAGTCTGGAGGTTTTTATCTTTGTCAAAATGATCAGAAATTAAAAGAGCCTGTATGGTCTGAATTTTCGCTTCATTTTCCGAGCTTTCTGCAGCAATCGCGTCTGACTGAAGGAGCATACTTATTCTACCGTGCCACATCATGGCTTTAAAGTAGTTCTTCAGTTTCTCTGAGTTTGTGTAGTGCCCCCGTGGTAGGTACTGAGAGTAATCTTCACTATACTTGAAGAACGGAGAAGACGCAAAACCTTCGTGAGCTTCTATCAGGTTCAGTTCGGCTTCAACATCATCTTTTACAAATGAAGGGATTTCTACACTGTAATCTTTCGCGTCCCCAGAATTGAAGGGTGTAGCTTCCACTGCAACTCTGGAATCTTCTGTTATCTGTTCAGGTTTTGGTTCAAGAAGGCTCAAAGCCACGGCAAAGTATGCAACATTTCTTCTTGCAGCTTCTTTTTCTACCCCTGACGTGCTGTTATAATCCTCTACAGAGGCTTCAAGGAAAGCTCTGTCAAGTTTCCACAGGTCGTCGTAAAACTCCTCTTCTTCTACTCTTTTTAGTGTCTCATCAAACTGGATGTGATAAAGGTGAAGAAGAGAATCCGATGTGATAAAAATAGGAATATCAGCCACTTTCAGATCTTTGTAAGTTTCATTTACCAAAGTCTGCCCTAATGTAAGCGGATTTTCAGCAGTTCCATTTTCAATTACAACAAACCCATTTGTGTACAGTAAGTTCCTGCTTTCGTTTGTTAGGGGAATCTTTTGGATGAAACTATTATAATTTGTAATTTCCGAAGCCTGTAGCGGCAGAGAATAGGTGGGAACTACAGCCTCGAACTGCAAATTTTCTTTACTGTAATATTTGGAAAATGAGCTTTGCTTTTCAAGAGTATTCTTGGTCTTTTCTGAGAGGTTTTCCCTATGAACAGTTTCTACTGTAACATTGTATGAACTGTTCTGGTTGCCTGTTACTTCATCCAGTTTTGATTCTTTTACTGGTTCTCGACTGCTGTCAATACAGCCGGATCCAGATATAAATGTCGTCCCCAGCAAAAAAATAACTATCAATACCCTTATTTTCAAGCAAAATCCCCTACATTTTGATTTTAGTTTTAGGAAGTAGGCTTAAAAAATAAAAGATTTAAATAATCATTAAACCTGTAGTTTACTCTATTCTTTAAAAACTACAGGAACTCCAATAAACTTCTGAGCCAAATTTAACTCCTGTTTATTTTCCAGGAGCAGGATCATGCAAGCCTTAAATAATTGCAAAGCTAACATAACCGTGCCTCTAGTGTCATGGCAATTTAATTATTGAGTATAATCTTTGGTGGCTTCTTAACAGCATATAATGATTCTGAACTTATTAGATGACCAATAACTAAATTTTCTTGACACTAGGCACAATGGGGTTCAAATCTACTCTGGAAGGTTTGCTTGAACTCCATTAAGTATATTCAAAAGCATGTTATATAAATCGTAAAGTTTTTAACCAGATCATTAAACAATCCGTGCTTAAGTTATTATTGCGTTTTTCAATAGTAATACCTAACATGCAAATTGTTTGATAACTTGCACAGAAAGTACGTATGTTCATAGATACTGAAACTAAAAACGAAAAAAATAGGTGAAAAAGATTAACAACTATCCAGAATATCACCTTTTACACCTTAAAAGACTCAACCCATTCCGGCCTTTCAGGACAGTTGTTTTCGAGTATTTTTACTCTCCATTCTTCATCTGTCAATCTCTCTCCTGGGGGCTGCCAGAACTCATAATAGCTCATTACAGGTCCTGCTCCGAGCACAATCCTGCCATCGGGCTGTTTATAGGCTACTACTATCAGATTCAGTTTACCGGTTCCTTCTTCCAGAACTCCATCAGGAGAAGTATAGACATCCGCAACCAGAATGGAGTCCTGAGATTTTATATCCACATTCTCAAGCATTGGAGATATGTTTTGATCGAAATTTCTGATGAACTCATACTCTTCTTCTGTCAACTCTTTATTTTCGAGCTCTTTAATCGAGATTTCCAGTAGTTTTTCAAGGGTGTTTTCAAGAGTTGTAAAATCTTTATCCGACTGCTCATCAAGAACTTTCATTTCAGCCAGCCCATTATGTGCCATTTTTGTAAGGGCAAGCATCCTTGCATAGAATTCAGGCACTGGCTCCACATAGCCCTGAACAGGTTTTTCTTCTGGTGGTACCTGGGGAGGACCTAAAAAGTACTCCTGCTTTGCATAGAGAATAGTATCATGCCTGAGCTCAGTCCAGGAAGCAAGGGCTGTGTTAAGCTGTTTATCTTCCCAGTCTTCAGTCTGCATAAATGTAGGATAGCCCTCGGGATAGCTTACAAGAAGAGGCTTTAAAGCATACAGTTGAGCCCAGTAGAGATTTTTGTTCCAGTCCTCTTCATCAAAAGCTCCAAATTCATTTTCCAGAGATGTGTGAGCTTTTTTGTATTCTTCATTTTCGGAAATATTCAGGCTTTTCAGGTGTTCTCTGGCCCTTTCGGAACCGAGGAGATCCATAATGTTCAGGGCAGGAGGATGGAGTTTCCGGAGGATATAGGAATCTGGAGTGTAGCGCTGACCCATGAACCTGAATCCTTTTGTAGCCTCAAGAGTTTCGTTTTCAGTTTTTGAGCCTGTCTGAATTATTCCTCCTGTTCCGCCATAGATTTTTGGGCTTTCATATTTTTCAAGTTCGGTTTTCAGTGCTGTAAGACTTTCGTTGTCGAAGCTTACTCCGGTTCTATCATTTCCAAAAACAGTATCCAGAACTTTTGCATATTCATAGGGCCCAAGGTCATCGGAAAAACCGACATAGAAAGCCGTCACGCTGTAGATTCTATCCCATTTAATCTTAAGGTCTTTGTCCCTGTCAAAATGGTCAGAAATTAAAAGAGCCTGTATGGTCTGAATTTTCGCTGCATTTTCCGAGCTTTCTGCAGCAATCGCGTCTGACTGAAGGAGCATACTTATTCTACCGTGCCACATCATGGCTTTAAAGTAGTTCTTCAGTTTCTCTGAGTTTGTGTAGTGCCCCCGTGGTAGGTACTGAGAGTAATCTTCACTATACTTGAAGATCGGAGAAGACGCAAAACCTTCGTGAGCTTCTATCAGGTTCAGTTCGGCTTCAACATCATCTTTTACAAATGAAGGGACTTCTACACTGTAATCTTTCGCATCCCCAGAATCGAAGGGTGTAGTTTCCCCGGCAACTCGGGAATCTTCTGTTATCTGTTCAGGTTTTGGTTCAAGAAGGCTCAAAGCCACGGCAAAGTATGCAACATTTCTTCTTGCAGCTTCTTTTTTTGCCCCTAACGCGCTGTCATAATCCTCTATGGAGTCTTCAAGGAGAGCCTTGTCAAGTTTCCACAGGTCGTCGTAAAACTCCTCAGCTTCTACCCTTTTTAGCGTCTCATCAAACTGGATGTGGTAAAGGTGAAGAAGAGAATCAGATGTGATGAAAATAGGAATATCAGCCACTTTCAGATCTTTGTAAGTTTCATTTACCAGAGTCTGCCCTACTGTAAGTGGGTTTTCAGAAGTTCCATTTTCGATTACAATAAAACCGTTTTTGTATAGTAAATCCCTGTCTTCGTTCGTCAGTGGAATCTTTTGAGCAAACTGATAATAATTTGAAATTTCGGAATCCTGTAGAGGTAAAGAATAAGTGGGAACTGCAGCCTCGAACTGCAGATTTTCTTTATTGTAATATTTGGAAAAGGAGCTTTGCCCTTCAAGTTTAAGGGCATTTTTGCTCTTTTCAGAGGAGTTCTCTATAAAAACGTCTTCTTCGGTGGAATTAAATGAACTAGCCTGATTGTCTGTTTCGTCCTCAAGGTTTGTCTCATTAACTGGCTTTGTTTCATTAACTGGCTCACTGCTACTGTCAATACAACCTGATCCTAGTATCAATAGTATCGCCAGCAGGCAGACAAATATCAGTAACCTTATTCTCAAGTACAATTCCTCACACTCTGATTTATTGTTTAGCAGAAAAATTATGAGAAAAATTAACAGTTCAGTAACTCTTGTAAGTTGACTCGCTGCTGCAAAGAATTACAATTAACCAGTTGAAAACCAAAATTTATGGGATGAAGAGAAACATTGTAATTTGAAACTTTTTTAATTATACACTTAAAGAATATTTGAAATTTCTTATATATATTTATTCCTTTTATGAATTTTTATCAGTTGATTAATATTCATTATATCGATCAGCTTTTTACCTAAAATAATGAGGTATCAGAGTTTTAGTAAACGTTAATAATTCTATTTACTTACAGTAAATAATCTTAATAGTTCTCTCTTGACTGAGCAATAAAATTGGCAAAATGATACCAACGTACACGCCCGAAAGAGGATAAAACAACATACTGTATGTAGAAGAATTAAACAGTAAAGTAAGAAAAAGTATGTAGAGATAGCGATAGGAAATGGACGAAGCCAAGAATACTGAAAAATCGAAAAAGTTATTTTTAGTGAACCCTTGTTTTGTTTAATGTCAAAAGAATATCTAAGTTGGGATAAATTTATTGTGACAAAAATTCCCTCAAGTGTCAAATTGGACCCTATAATTTATGAATATATAAAAAAAGATCATTTGATTCTTGATATTGGCTGTGGTTATGGGAAAATTTCCCTTCAACTTGCTTTTCAAGGTTTTTATGTGGAAGGAATAGACATTAATGAAACTGGAATACTTGCTGCACAGGAAAGTGCAAGAAAACTAAACCTGGATAATAAAGCACATTTCAGAGCTGGAGATGCTACAGATCTACCATATATGGAAGATAAATTTGATGTTGTTATCATGCATGGACTTTTGACCATTATTGTGGATAAAATTGATAGAAACAAAATTATACAGGAAGTTTATAGGGTTCTAAAACCAGAAGGGCATTTATATATTGTAGACTTTGGTCAAACCTGGCATTCTGATATATACAGAGAAAGATATCTGAAAGATTTCCCTATAACAAAGGAAGAAGGATCTTTTTTAGTTTATAATAAAGATACAGGGGAAACAGAATACATTGCACATCATTATACAGAAAAAGAATTGATTTTTCTTTTAGTAAATAATGGATTCAAAGTAGATTATTTTGAGACTAAAGAATTTGTTTCAAGATCGGGAAATAAAGTAAATGGGTTTGTTATAATATCAAAAATTTGAGTATAAATAAAAAATTTAAGTAGAGGTGAATAAATAAAAATAATCAGATCTAAACTCAAAAACTACGTCTTAAAATCTTGATTTTGAAATAATCAATCGAGATTCCAACCAGGAAAGTAATTATGAAACTCTTATGATATGTGAATAAATATGGGTTTTTGGAGATAAGCTCTTGATTTATATTCATTTGAGATACTTTCATTACCAAACTCAGAATCTTTACTGTCTGAGTTATTGAGCTCTCCAGTGTTTTTCTCCAAATACAGATAGGTTTGATGGTTCTTCAGCAAGTCCATCAGTACTATACTCTAAAATCTCATATTCTAAAATCTCCATTTTCTTGAACGCATCGGATGAATACACAACATGAACGACTTTTTCATTGTGTGTTATGTTGGTTTGCTGTATCATCTTCATTCTAGCAGAGTTCTCGGATTAATAAACCCGCTCCTGAGCATATGGTCAGCAATCACAAGAGCAACCATAGCTTCGGCAACCGGAACCATGCGTGGAGGTATTGTGGGATCATGCCGGCCTTTTATTGCAATTTCAGTATTTTCCAGGGTTTTGAGGTCAACTGTCTGCTGAACTTTTCCTATGGACGGGGTTGGCTTTACTGCTGCCCTGCAGACAATGTCCAGGCCGGTTGAAATTCCTCCTAGAATCCCGCCTGCGTTATTGCTCGAAGTGGTTATTTTTCCTTCCTCGATCCGGAAAGGATCGTTCATTTCACTTCCGCGCAGGCGAGCAGCTTCAAATCCGGCTCCAATTTCAAAGCCTTTGACGGCAGGAATACTCATAAGAGCTTTTGCAAGGTCTGCGTCCAGCCGGTCAAAGACTGGTTCTCCAAGGCCGGAAGGCACACCTCTTATAATAAGCTCGACAATGCCCCCAATACTATCTCCTTCCTGTCGAAGGGCCGCAACTTTCTCAAGCATTTTTCCGGCAGCCTCAAGATCGGCACAGCGCACAGGGGTTTTTTCTACATTTTCACGAATTTCTTCAAAAGACAGAGGCTTTGCGCGGATAGCTCCGAGTTCAAGCACATGTCCAGCAATTTGTATTCCGAATATGGAAAGCAGGAGTTTTGCAAGAGCTCCGCCTGCGACTCTGCCTATTGTTTCCCGGGCTGAAGACCTGCCTCCACCACGGTGGTCTCTCATTCCATAACGAGCCATATACGTAAAATCGGCATGTCCAGGCCTGGGAGTGTCTTTAATGGCATCATAAGCCGAAGATCTAGCATCCGAGTTCCAGACAAGCATAGAAACAGGAGTGCCCGTACTCATCCCTTCAAAAATTCCCGAAAGAATTTCCACTCTATCAGCCTCATGCCGTGGAGTTGAAACCTCACTCTGCCCCGGGCGCCTCCTGTCCAGTTCTTTCTGAATATCAGCCTCGGAGAAAGGAAGCCCTGCAGGCAGTCCGTCTACTACGACACCTACAGCCCTGCCGTGGGATTCACCCCAGGTAGTAATTCGAAACATCTGCCCGAAAACGTTTCCAGCCATGCATCTTAACTGGTTTTTTTGCTATTTGATCCTTGGGGTCGCTGGGAAGAGGGTTCAAGATGTACAACCACATCAGAGACATCTTTGTATTCGCTCTTCAGCTTTTTGCTGACTTTATGAGCAATAAGGTGTGCGTCCTCAAGTGGCATATCCGACTGGACAAGCAGGTGCATATCAATCTTGATATCCCCCATACTCCCTCGAGTCCGGATTTTATGGCAGCCCTTTACTCCTTCAACTCCCATAACCAGGTCACAAATTTCTTTCTCTTCAATTCTGGACATATCCAGAAGGACCCTTGAACCTTCTTTAATAATCCTGTACCCGGCCCTGAAAATGATAAAAGCAATTACTATAGCTATTAAAGGGTCCATGAGGGAGAAACCGAGCTCTACGGCAGCAAGACTTACTATTACAGAGAGGGAGACATAAATGTCACTTTTTGTGTGCATGGAGTCTGCGATAAGAACCTGGCTTCTAAGAAATTCACCCTGGTTATATTCGTATCGTGTTACCAGATAGTTAATACACATCGTCCCGAGAATTATGAGAAAACTTATAGCTGTGACCTCTGGCACGCTCGGTGAAAGGAAACGGTTGAGAGCGCTTCGTAAAATTTCAACACCTACAAAAATCAAAAGTAAAGCGATAAAAATAGAGGCTACAGTTTCATACTTTCGATGTCCGTAAGGATGCTCGACATCAGGTGGGCGGTCTCCAATAAAACTTCCAGCCAGTCCTACAATATTGGATAAACCATCAAAAAGGGAGTGATAGCCGTCTGCAGTCATACTCAATGTGCTGGTCAAGGTTCCGTAAATGATTTTAGCAAACGCAACTGCAAGGTTCAGAAATAGTACATAGATAAGAACTTGTTGTACTTTTTTGAATCTCTGTAACGTTGATCTGACCCCCCTACATCGAATGCTCAAAACCGGAAAACAGACGGCGAATAAAACAATTAAGAAAATTAATCCTGAGAGAATTAATTCGGTTGAAGACTATCAAGAAGCTATCAATGATATACTGACTTATTTTCATATAAAATTCTCCGTTTTAAAAAACGCACATGAAATTCTTCGAATAACATGCACAAAGAAATGAAAGTACTCTCTACCCTACCTTTTTTACCTCTCAACTCCATCATTATCTTGGGCAGGAAAGGGTTGTACCTATTTCGGTTCTTGAAACCGTCAAAAAACTAACCAGTGAATTGCCATCGAAGGTTCAAATGTGACCTTGATCACGGATGCCAAATTGCCTTTGAGACAATCACACTGCCCATACAAAATATGGGATAATGTAAATTGGCAGGAATAATAAACAAAGCTTGCGGTTTAGACATCCATAAACAATTTTTAATTGCTACAATTCTTAGTATATTTGGTGAGAAAAAACAACTGCGTTTTGAGAGGACTGAAAAAGACATTTTATCGCTTAAAAAGTTGGTTATTACAGAGAAATGTGATGTTGTTGCATGTGAATCAACAAGCGATTTTTGGGTTCCGATTTATGATTCACTGATCAGTCACCTAACTGTTATAGTTGGAAATGCTCGTGACATGAAGGCATTTACCCACAAAAAAACGGACACGATCGACTCTGAGTTTATTGCACAACTTGCCTTGAATAATATGATCAAGCCTTTAGAGTTTTTTTGAAAAATCAAAGAGAATTCAGATCATACATTCGCCTTCGTCACAAGCTTGTACAAAAAAGGACAGATATAAAAAATGTGGCTCATGCGATTCTCGCCTCTGAAATGTTTCGTCTCAATGATGTGCTTACCGATATTTTTGGTAAAAATGGAATAATAATTTTATCTGGAATTTCTTCCGGTAAAAATGTAGATCAGATCATCGAGAGCCTCTCTCCAAATGTTCGCAAAAAAAGTGATAAGATAAGAGAGTTATTGATCGTGAAATGTCTTTAAGCGCTGCAATCAGGATTCAAACCTGTTTAAGCTTTATAAAAAATATTGATGAGCAGATCAACATCTTAGAAGCAGAAATTTTCCGGTACGCCTATACAAACCATAACCGTGAAATGAAACTTTTAATATCGTCTCCAGATGTTGGTGAAAATTGTTGAGAGTGAGGAGTTCTCGGTTGATGAAAGGATCTCAATAATTAGCGAAATTTTCGCTATTGTATAGAAAGAGGAACCTGACATTACATAAAGACATAGAATCCTCAAGTTCACATTTCGGACCCTGGCTCAAATTAAACAGGACTAAAATGTGATGTTGGAGTCCAATATAATCAGAAATTTTAAACGAGGGCCCAGAGTGCGAAATCAGAGGTACTTTCATGCCAAATAGGCTCTAATAATCCTTCTTTTCTGTTTAAAGTCTAAAAAATCGGAAACTATAATCCATTTTATTTTTTTAATTTTATAAAACTTCACCCATTTTGAGCGTATGCTTAATGGGCACACTAACCTCAGCTCTATTCTTCAAAAGATCCTTAGTGTCCTTGTGGTCACCAATAACAGGAGCCTCTAAAATACTATACCTGCCTTCTTCTAAGAATATTACATAAAAAGGAAAAATTAATGATTACTTCCTTTCAAGAAATTCTATGAAAGAATCTAAATTCTGCTCTTTCATTTGAATACAAAAATCATTATTTTTGTCTATGTTTTGATACTGTTCGTACATGGAATTTAATTGATTATACATTGTTGAGTTTACTGATTTATACCATTGTGCATAATCGTGAATTATGTTAACAGACATCGGACACAATAACAACGTTAAACCAAATCCTGCTTCATCATCCTGAAATATTACAAAAGGGAACGTTCTACATGCTTCCGACCTGTTATCGTATATTCTACATTTTGAATTTATCAGTAATGGGCACTGTTCGACGGCATTTATTGCTTTATAACATCCTTCCAACTCTGATTTTACCGCATTCGATTTTAAAATATTCGCACTTTCTCTATCTACATATTTTAAGATGTTCTCATATTCTTTTCTATGAAAATCAATAATATGATGTTTGCAGCAACTCGCATTACATAATTCAGGACAGCTATAATGTTTAAGTATGCTTTGAGTTTTTGAGAGTAACCAGTCGTGTTTTTCAAAACGTTGTCTTCGATCCATGACTAAGCCTCTTAAACTTCCTTTTTCCACTTCTCATAAAGTCTTTTTCTACGTCTCATAAAGTCTTTTTCTTTCCTGTGCTTCCTTTACTACTCTCAATAATGTCTCTATTCTCCCTGCTTCAAGAATAGAAATCATAAGAGACGGGTCCTTCTTATCTGCTCATGTAATTAATTACTCCGGGGATTTGCCAGTATATTCAATGTAAATCGCCAGTGCTCTTACGTAAGTGTTCTGTTGTTTTTTTGGGATTTGTTGTATCAATCCACTCTATGAATATATGATCATGTTTTAGTGCCGCAAACTTGAATTTAATATCTTCTTTACGGAACATTAGTTACCCTGGATATAATGTCTTAAGCGAGATATAGACAAAGGACTCCCTAAGGTTTATGTACTATAACCTCTGGAACCCGGCAAAAAAGAGAATAGATCACAGGCAAATAAAGACGGGTGGCTTCCAGATAAAGAATCCAGCCATAAAGTTTATCTGTGAGTATTGTATTTAGGTAAGTCGCAGTATTTTCCAATTGCCTCGTTGGCTCAGCCCGGTAGAGCGAGTGACTTGTAATCACTAGGTCGCGTGTTCAAATCACGCACGGGGCTTCTTACTATTTTTTGTTCAAAGCACCTTTCAATTCTGTTTTTCTTTAATGCTTAATGTATTTATATCCAGATATAGTCCTATTTATATCAGATATAGTCCTAGATTTTTATTTCGTGCTCTCATGCCCCTTCTTTAAGCTCGTATTAAGGAATTTCAAGAATTTTTTCGCTTTTCTATCAACATTCAAAAAGTTATCAGGGTAGTAAAAGGTGGTGGACTTAAGATCAAATATATAGGACTAAATTTAGTCTAGATAAAATCTGAAGCAGCTTGTCAGTGTAGACCAACAAACACTATTACGTAGTTTTTTTCTCAACCCGCCAACCAGACTTAAGATATAGTTTCTTCTTCTTTGTTTTCACTTGTTGAATCTGGAACTATATGTAGGGATGCTGAGTCCGCCATATACTGGTTTTCTTTGCGATACAGGTTTGAAGATCTTTGTCAAACGCACATGAAATTCTTCAAATAACAGGCACAAAGAAATGAAAGTACTTTTCACCTATCCTTTTTTGACTATAGATACCATCATTATCTTGGGCAGTAAGGTTGTCCTTGTTTCGGTTTGTGTTTTCGCACTTCGTTTCCACACGCTCAGCTGCGTTTTCCGTTTTACAGAATTCCATGTGGTTTTAAAATAATATTTGCGTCATAAGTTGTAGTTATTTTTATTATGTAATTATTTGAGAATCGATGCACTAGTCGATTGGCATCGTTCCAAAATAATTAATTCAGCTGCTAGAATCAACCTTTATGCAAGCGTATAAACATAAGTAAAAGAAAAGATGAGGAGTTTAACTCCTCACATATTGGTGATATTTTCAGGCTACATCTTTAATTGTGCTCAGTAACTCATCTTGACTAACAGTTTCATCAGGTCTTACAGCTTTTCCATCATCAGTTAATTTGAACTTACCCTGTACATATCCTGTAACTACAAAATGTTCAGAACCAACATCCTTAGTGTATGGGTAAGTATCATTGGATAAATAGAGTAAAACCTTTTCATCAGGTTTGAAACTAGGTTCAATATCTGATGTCATAGTAATATTTCCAATTGTTCCACCAACCACTCTCACAGTAACTTCATTGGAAGATAGCGGATTTTTAAGGTATTTATCTACACTTATAATGATATCAGTGTAGATGAGTTCGCCTCGTTTGATCTTCTCAGTAAATGACTTATTCGTCTGTTCAGTGTTCCATTTAGGTGTAAGAATTTCCTTAACTTTACCTATTATAACGGTATCAGCGTGGTTATTTAGGTCATCATAAGTGTATTCCTCAAGTGATCCACTTATGCCAATAGTTCTTAGTTTATCAGTATCAACGTTGTTTGAGGGTTTATCTATATTGGTTGCTTCTGAATAATCAGGTTGTTCTACTGTTTTGAGAATAGCTTGTGATGAATCAGATAGCGTTAAAAAACCTACCATCAGCAAAAAAAGTACTCCAACCAAAATAACACCATATTTTGCATTATTTCTTATAGTCACAGCAAACCACCACCCTTTAGTAAATAGATTTGATACATTTATGTCGTCTGAATGAAGAGAAAGTTTCCAGATATCACCTGCTGCTATCCCTTGAATCATTGTTGCCCAAGCAACAATAGAATGTCCTAAGCCTAAACCATGTCCAAATTCATGAGTAGCTACACTCTGAACATCAAACTTTCCAGATTTCCCATTTGAAGCGGTAGACCAAGCCTTATTACTGTTAAATTCTATGTAAAAACTGTTAAATACATCGCTAGGTTCGGGCGGATATGGAAAGCGCACCTGAACTCCATAAACTATATTAATTTAATTTGTTATAAATTTATAGAGTGGAATGTGAAATTATGTTATTTTTATGTTATTTTGAATCTGAAATTGGCTATTCACCTTTGATTGTTCAAGAATTTATACAGAAATTATATTATAGGATGTAACGCCCTGACTCACATTCAAGGATATACTGAAGCCAGAGAGCAAAATCGGAGTGATAGTTCGGGAGCTTGAAGTCGAATACCAAGAACTACATCTTCTGAGCAATGCGAAAAAATTGAATAATTAGCAAAATGGATATATGCAGATCAGATGCATTTAGTGTGTAATAGCAAATCAACAAAAAAGAGGGCTTTAAACACTCGATTCTATGGGTTTTCGAGTATAAAATCAAGTCTCATTGGCTCAGCCCGGTAGAGCGAGTGACTTGTAATCACTAGGTCGCGTGTTCAAATCACGCACGGGGCTTCTGAATTTTTGTTCAAATCATCTTTCAATTCTGTTTTTCTTCAATGCTTAATGTATTCATATATACAGATATAGTCCTGTTTATATACAGATATAGTCTTAGATTTTTATTTCGCACTCTCAGGTCTCTTTTTTAATCCCGTTTTAAGGAATTTCTAGTATTCTTTTCGCTTTCCTCATCATGCTCCTTAAATTAAATTGTTTATATATGATTTGTTGAAGCAAGAGATTTATCGAAATACTCTTCAAAGGAAAACTTAAAAATCTGTTATATTGTCCTAATTTTCGTTAATGAATAATATTAAGGAAAAAATATTCTTATTGATTTATCTATCCCCCTATTATCTAATTAAATATAACAGCGTGAAAACATTTAAATTAATTTACATAAAAAGCGATTTACCTAAAATAAATTAGAAAGTTAACTGCTTGGATAGGCCTTAAGCATGCTTTCTATCAGCTAGTCAGTCCAACGACTCGTTCCCGTTCAATTATGAGATCATTCAAAAGGGCCGTTCCTGTTTGGAAAAGAAAGGAAGATACGCTGAAAGGCATGAATTGTCACGAATTAAGGGGAGAATAAATGTATGCATTCATCAGAGAAATATCTAGAAGTACCACTTGATTTCAGTCCCGAAAAAATGAATAGCTCTTTTGCGGAGTTCAAGAAGAATTATCCGGAGTTTGAAACAACGCACATTCTCGATGAGCTAAGGGACCTTGAATACGCACGCCTGGACTGGCATGATCAAATATATCTGGATTATACAGGTGGAGGACTATACGCTAACAGTCAGCTTCTAAAACATATGGAATTACTTCAGTGCAATATTTTTGGAAATCCTCATTCCGACAATCCGACTTCAATAGCTATGACAAAGCTTGTGGAACGGGCCAGAATTAAAATATTAAGCTTTTTTAATGCGTCTTCTGATGAATATGTAGCTATTTTTACTCCCAATGCTACAGGTGCCCTCAGGTTAGTAGGAGAAGCCTATCCGTTCGAAAAAGGAGATAGGTATTTGTTAACCGTAGATAATCATAACTCCGTCAATGGCATTAGAGTTTTTGCAGAAAGTAAAGGAGCTTCCGTAAGTTACATTCCTATGATTTCCCCTGAGCTGAGAGTGGATGAAGAAAAGCTGGAGTTTTATCTTGACCAGGCCAGACCTGAGAGAAACAACCTGTTTGCTTATCCTGCCCAATCCAACTTTTCGGGAGTGCAGCATCCCCTGGATTGGATTGAGAAAGCCCGGAAAAAAAGCTGGGATGTCTTGCTGGATTCTGCTGCCTTCGTACCTACTAACCGCCTTGACTTGAGTCAGTGGCACCCTGATTTTGTCTCAATTTCATTTTACAAAATTTTTGGCTACCCAACTGGTCTCGGCTGTCTTATTGTCCGAAAAGATGCTTTGAATAAACTAAAGAGGCCCTGGTTTTCCGGGGGTACTATCAGCATAGTTTCTGTCCAGAAGGAAAACTGGTATTGCCTTCATCAGGGCACTGAAGCCTTTGAGGCCTTTGAAGACGGCACTGTCAATTATCTCAGCATACCTGCCCTGGAAATAGGATTGAAGCACATAGAAGGGATTGGTGTGGATGTTATTCACAAAAGAGTGATGTGCCTTACCGGCTGGCTGCTGGATAAGATGCAGGCTCTGGAGTATCCCAATGGCCAGGCTCTGGTAAAGATTCACGGCCCATCCGGACTTGGGAGACGGGGAGGGACAATTGCTTTTAACCTCTACCATGCAGACGGAACGCCTTTTGATTGTCAGACAGTTCAGGAGGCTGCAAATAAGGCAGGCATCTCTTTAAGAACCGGCTGTTTCTGTAATCCTGGAGACGGTGAAGTAAGTCATAATATCACCAGAAAAGAAATGGCTTCATGCTTTGAGAATTTGAAACCTTCCAGCAGGTACCCCTATGGCTCAGATTGCAAGAACCAGGAATCCTGCCTTGCTGTAAAAACTAAAATGTCAAGCATACGTGTATCGCTTGGTCTTGTGACAAACTTCTCAGACGTCTATCGATTTATGAACTTCCTTCAAGGACTGATGCATGAACCGGAGATTAGAGTTCTGAAAGCAGAAAAGGTAAAGCGAAGAGTATTCCTGAACAGAGGACCATAAATAAGAAGTATGCAAGAATATTTTTTCTGAACTATATCCATTCTGATTCAATTACTCAAAATGTGTCGCTTGAAATTGCCTGATTAGAAATAATTTTTGAAAGACTAAACACTTGTTAGAGAGTTGATAAGCTTCTCTAAAAAATTAAGCACTTGATACTTCAGTACTTGATATTTCAGTACCTGCTTATGCTTTCCTATATTTCAGCAGAAATTCACAACAAGTGGCAGATATTTGAGAGATAAGAATGACTGCATCGAATAGTTGGGGAAAAACTGTAGTTTATACTGTATTAATACTCTGCCTGATCAGTTTTCTGTTGACAGTACATGCTGGATATGAGTATTATAGCAACAATACAGACGACAAAATTCTGGAAAAGGCAAAGGGAGATGCATATAACAAAGCCAACGTTGTTTTGGAAAATATATCGGGCGAACTTAATTCGACGAGTCTCCTTACTGAAGGAATTGCAAAAGAATTGCGTTCTGGAGAACTAAAAAATGATTCCATTATCAGGCAGCATATCCTGGATAAAATGAAGGGAAATCCAAATATTTACAGCATTGTCATTGCGTATTCCCCTGACTATTATGGGAAGCTTCATTCACTTCATTTAAAAAAGAATGGTTCAAATATCCTGGATTCTCCAATCCTGTATGACTATACGAACAATAGCGAAGAAACAACGACCTGGTATAATAGTGCCATAAAAAAGAAGTGTGGAGTCTGGAACCGGCCTTATTTCGGGATCGCAGATGGTACTTATCTGATAGATTATTCGACTCCATTTTATCTTGAAGAATTCAAAAATGGGAGCGAGGTTGCAGGAGTTGTGTGTGCGAGCCGTTCTATTGAAGGAATAAGGACGCAGATAGGAGGCCTTGATCTTGGAAATACGGGTTATGGTTTTATCTTCTCTGAGGATGGCTTGATCGTTTCCTATCCTATTCAGGATTATCTACTCAGAAATATTCACAAACTGGCAAAAGAAGACACTGAACTTAACCTTATAAGCGATAACATAAGCAAAAACATGACAGACCGAGTTGTAGAAAATGATCGTACAGAGCAATCTTCCTGGGTATTTTACAAAAATATCCTTTCTACAGACTGGATAATGGGGACTGTCCTTCCTCAAGAAGAAATTTTGCTGAACAAAGATATAGAGCAGGATCGCTCTATTATTCAGGTCATGCTTTTAACTTTTGCTTTTTTATTCTTCCTGTCCCTATTTTTTGTTTCCATTTACAGGTATGACGACAGAAGTCTCTGGCTGTTAGCTCTTGTTTTTTCATCTCTCTGCATCATGGGAATGGGCATCATTTGGCACTTTACTTTAAATGAATCGTCGATTGAAGTAGAGGATGGTAATATTGTTGTTTTCGACATAGCAGATGTTGAAACGGTACTGCTAAATTCTGATGCGAACCCGAAAGCTTTCAGGATTCCCACGGGGGTTTTTATCCAGTCCCTGAAGTTTTCGACTTCTAATGACATCACCATGACTGGGTATGTCTGGCAAAATATTTCAGGGCTGAGTGTTGAGAAGGCTTCGCCGAGATTTAGTTTCCCGGAATCAAAAGAAAACACAGTTGAAAAGACCTATGTGGATGAGGACAAAAATATCGTAGGTTGGCGTTTCACAACTATTCTGCGCCAGCAATTCGATTATTCCAGATATCCATTTGACGAGGAAAATATATGGATAAAATTTTGGAACAACGCTTCTGAAGAAAGTGTTCTGGTCCCGGATTTCGATTCCTATGACAGCCTGGCTCCGGAAAAACTTCTCGGCCTAGAAAACTCTCTCGTGCTTGAAGGCTGGAAGCCCAAAAAAACTTTTTTCAGTTACAGGGTGAATTCCTATAACACCAATTTCGGGGTAAAAGATTTTAAACATAGGAACGTATCCGAGCTTTACTTCAACATTGATATCAAAAGAGACCTAAAGTCCCCATTTGTTTCCGACCTGCTGCCCATAATAGTAGTAGCCATCCTTCTGTTTGTGGTGCTTTTAATAACGACCAGGGAAGAAGAGAAAAATCAGTTCGGGTTTAAATCTTCGGGAGTCTTGACCTATTGTGCCTCTCTCTTTTTTGTTCTGATTGTTTCCCATGCCTCCCTCAGGGCTAAAATCCCTACGGATTGTATGATTTATCTTGAATATTTCTACCTTATAATGTATCTGGCAATTCTAGCTGTATCTCTGAATTCAATAGCGTTTGCGTCCCATATGAATATTCCTTTTATTGATACAAAGGACAACCTGTATGTGAAAGTGCTTTACTGGCCTATAATTACAGGATTTCTGTTGATTATTACGCTCCTGAATTTCTATTGATGGATTAATTTTATTTGGAAACTGATATCGTTATTCAATTTCCTCAGTAATAATTGCCCCATATTTTTTACATAAGTAGAAAACAAGAAAGTCTGGATCAGGATCTTTATCATCTGAAAACAAAATCATGCCAGGAGTAAGATCCATGTAATAGGCTGCTTTTGCTGAAAGACTTATCTCTCTTCTCTCTTCGGGGGATTAAGTGCAAATGTGTTTTGCATTCTTCTTTTGTAGCTATTGTTACAAAAGATGAAAGCAATACCACAGCCATAGAACCTGCTCAACAGCAATAAGCAGTACTAAATCGATAATGAGAGCAAGATTGCAAGTAAAGCAACTGTAGAAATACCGAAATCGCCGAGGTTTGGGATAATTATTGAAGTTATCTGCCTACTGCGTGTATTAAAATATATTTTCTACTTGTTTTCCCGATACCTGTTTAACTATGAGATCATTTGAAAAGTAAACTCTCTTTTCTTTTTTCTATTTATTCTAATCTTTTAATACAAATAGAGGACAATGATAATATTACGGCTTATTTGTTAAAGGTTAGATAAATTTGGGGGGAATAATGAGGACTAAAGAAGAGCTATGTTCAATAAGTTTAACTTCAACGTTTTTGATTTTCATTTTCTTAGTTTCCATATCAACTACTGCATCAGCAAGGGAAATTACAGTAGATGATAATTCAGGAGCTGATTTCATATCAATTCAGGAAGCTGTGAATAATTCTATAGCAGGGGACATAATAATCGTGAAACCTGGAACTTATACTGAAAACGTTCTTGTTAATGTAAAAGGTCTAACTATTAGGTCAGAATCAAACAATGGCGATGCGCAGGTAATACCGCTGAATGAAAGTGTAAGTACTTTTCTGATAACAGCTAATAGCACAACGATCAGGGGTTTAAATATAACAGGAGCCAGTAAAAATCATGGTAAAAATGCGATCTTTGTTTATAGCGATATGAATAATGTGACAGGTAATACCATTGAAAACGGTTCTATTATTTTGGGATCCCACGTACCAGACAATTTAACAATCATCTTTCATGGTGATATGAATAATGTGACAGGTAATACCATTGAAAACGGTTCTATTATTTTGGGATCCGAGCTATCAGGCAATTTAATAGCCGAAAATAAAATTTCTAACGGCGAAGGTGTACATATTTCCTGCTGTGGAAGAAATAATACAGTATTAGGTAATACGATCTCAAATTGTTCCACTGGCATCTATGCATATGATCAGGAAGTAGATATTCGTAATAACAGGATTAATAACTGCGATTATGGGATTAGGCTTGCGATGTCAAGTTCAGGAATTGACAATAATACAATATTAAACTGTGATGTAGGGATTCATTTAGATGATGCCTGTATTGGTGTTGAAATTATCAATAACACGATAATTTCCAGTGCAGAATGCGGGATTGTTGATCAGTACAACGAAGGCGGTAAACGGATCTACAATAATTATTTTAATAATACTGTAAACGTAAGGTTTGGAGCTGGCAGAGAGAATACCTGGAACAGTTCACTTACTCGAGGTACTAATATTGCCGGTGGCCCTTACATTGGAGGCAACTTCTGGGCAAAGCCAGATGGGACCGGATTTTCCCAGATCTGCGTGGATTTGGATAAGAATGGGATTGGGGACCTGCCTTATAAAATCTATGAGGATCCTTATAACGTCTATGAAGTCGAATTTGACTATTTACCTCTTGTATCTATGTCCAGTCTGCAAAATTCGGTTACTCCAACTGCTAACTTTACAGCCAGTGTCACTAATGGGCCTGCACCCCTTGTTGTCAAGTTTACAGACCTCTCGAAAAACGCAGTTGTGTGGAACTGGGACTTTGATGGTGATGGGATATCAGATTCCAAAAAACAAAATCCTGTATATGCGTACAAGACTCCAGGAAACTATACAGTTAATTTGACAGCTAGCAATGGAATCAATACTAGTTCCAAATTTGTTAACATAACTGTTGGAAAAAGGGTTTCATCCACGTGGCCATTTGTATATATTACAAATAACGGTGCATTCTCTGTAATTGACACAACCACAGGAACAGTTATAACATCTGTGAAAGTGGGACGTGGGCCTAAAGGAGTTGCAGTCGTACCTAATGGAAAAACGGCATATGTAGCGAACTCTGGAAGCAATAATGTCTCTGTAATTGATACTTCAACAAACACCGTTACAGACACTGTGAAAGTAGGAGATAATCCTTCTGAAGTTGCAGTCAGTCCTGATGGAAAAAAGGTATATGTGGTGAACGAAGACAGCAACACTACCTCTGTAATTGACACCGCAACAAATACTGTTACAGCCACAGTACCTGTAGGAAACACTCCTATGGGAATTGCAGTAAGTCCAGATGGAACAAAGGTATATGTAACGAACTATGGTAATACTAACACCCCCGAATATACCGTTTCTGTAATTGATACAGCGACTAACATGGTTACATCTACGGTGCATGCAGGCGAACATCCTTGGGGAGTTGCAGTCACACCTGATGGAACAAAGGTGTATGTGACAACCTACTACTATGTCTCTGTAATTGATACAGCTACAAATACAGTTATAGCTACGGTGGATGTAAGAAAAAGACCTAATAAAGTTATAGTCAATCCAACAGGAACAAAAGTATATGTGGCTGGTGGAGACGACTTTGTCTATGTAATTGATACAGTTACAAGAAAAGTTATAACCAGATTGCATGTAGGAAAGTATCCTGAAGAAATTGCAGTCACACCTAATGGAAAAAAGGTATATGTGGTAACCAGGGGCAGTTATGAAAACAATTATAGCAACAATATCTCTGTAATTGACACCTCTAGCGATACCGTCTCAGCAACAGTAAATATCGATGTTTCTCCTGGGGGACTTGCAATCATCCCGGATCCGGAATCAGTATTCCAGTAGCTAATTTCAGCAGCAATGTCTGAAGGTTTTGCATTTCTCTCAGTTCAGTTTATTGACAGTTCCGAAAACGCAACCTGATAAAACTGGGACTTTAGAGACAACACGTGTTCAACAGCTAAAAACACTTTACATACTTATGATAAAGCAGGGAAATATAACATCAGCTTAACAGTAAAGAATGCTACGGGAAGTAACACTAAAATAATGTCTGGTATATTGTAGCCAAAAAAATGAACTTCTAATCATAAGTAAAATCTAAAAATAAAGGCAAAAACGGCTTGCCGTCTTGGACGGCAAATATATCAAAATAATATAAACCAAATACCCATATGTAGCAACATCCAGAAAGCTTTAATTTTATTTCTAGTTTTCAAAAAGACTTTCCCTGTTGTTGTGGTTGAAATGTAATTAGTTTTTACTTTGCTGTTGACATCGATTGTCTTTAAGTCTTTGAGCTTAGTAAGGTTCCTGGAGATTGTACTTTATGAAATTTGCAAATGATCAGCTCAATTGCCTTATCATTTGAAGTGCTCCACTGCACCACACAGAATATACACCATTGAAAGACACAAACCAACCAACAAAGCGCAAGCCAGTTGATTTTTTGGGTCTCCGCTCAGTAAAACGATGGCAGAAAGACATATACCGATTATACATAAAATTAATATGTCTAATATAGTTCTAAGTATAGTTCTAAATACAGTTTTTATCTTCATGGTTTATGCCTTCTTGTGACGATCTTGAAATGCCGGTAAACTGCAATTAACTTGAAAACTCAATAGAGAGTGAAACTATTTCTTTAGTATTATAATAATTGCTGCTTATTTATTGCAATTAACTTAAAAACTGATTGGAGATTGAAACCATTTTCATGTTGGAACGTTGTTATAAGTGCTCCAACATTGCAATTAACTTGAATCCAGAAGGAAGATAGTTTTAAGAGTATACTTTATTCGGTCGAGTAATCCGCAACTTGATGCCAGAACGTGAATTTGTCCAATAACTGCAGAAAACTACACGACAATTGCTCCTAATCTCCTTTCTTGTGGCTGTATCAATTACAGATATCGTGGCATTGTCGTAGTATGTTATTGGGGAAGGAGCTTTGTGCGTAGGCTCCCAAAAACACTTGTATATAAGCCAATTAAATTTACTATTAATTATAGAAGATCCCGACACTCTTGGCTTTCAGTTAATTGCTATCCTTGTAGACCAGCTAGAAGGCAAACTTGAATTAAAAAGAGATTCTGGAACTGAATTTGTTATAAAATTTGCAATACCGGAAAAGGAATAAGAATTTTCTCAGGGACTTTCGTTACTCTTATATTTAAGTTGTATAGTAAATATGGGTATATGATTTCAATCTTCAGAAAAGGTTAGAGTCACTAACATTTCACCGGTTATTGCACCAACTCTGGATATAAATAAGAACAACAATGTCTGTCAGTTATTGAAAAATCACACGTATAAAAATATATCTATGTTTACTCAAAAATAACAAATCTACTCATTTTTTATAATTGATCGACAATTCACGGGCATAACCTAAGAAAGATTGATTTTATTACATTTAAACGGTGTTTAACAATGTCCAAAAAAACTTCTAAACCGACATCTCGTAGAGAACACGATCAAATGAAACGCAATAGAATGAATAATAGCAAACCGACATCGGATAATAAAGGTATAATTGAAAAATGCAAGAGCCTTCTCAGGAAAAAAAACTCAGAGAATTAAGTAAATAAGATTAAAAATTAATTTTACCATAATTTCAAGTTCACTATGCGTTTTAGGTAGAGAAGAGAAACAAAGTTTTTATAATTATTTAAAGGCTGTTGATTATTTAGTCCTTTTTATTTATACTACTTTTACTTTTGTTTCCCTCCTCTTTTTTAATATGAACCACTCTTCACGTTATTTTTACGTCTTATGCCAGCTTTGAACCTTTTTTACATTCAAATTTTACTTCTCGTTGTCAACGATGTCAAACTGTCAGCAGTGTTAAACAGGTCAGCAGACAGACAATTTATTAAACATAGGCGATTTTATTAAATTGGGGAGATTATTATGAGCAAAATTAATATCGGGGATAAAATTCAGGATTTCAGGCTAAGAGACCATAAACAGAAAGAAATGCACCTCTATGATTTCGCTGGCAAGAAGGTTCTTTTATCATTCCATCCACTCGCCTGGACAAGCGTGTGTGCAGAACAGATGAAATCACTGGAGGAAAACTACGAAATGTTCACAAGGTTGAACACGGTAGCTTTTGGCATAAGTGTGGACCCTATACCTTCAAAAAGAGCCTGGGCTAAGGAACTTGGAATTACGCACATCAAGCTTCTTTCAGACTTCTGGCCGCATGGGGAAGTTGCCAGAGCATATGGAATATTCAGGGAAAAAGAAGGTGTCTCTCAGAGGGCGAACATAATTATCGATGAGGAACAGAAGGTTATATTCTTCGAAGAGTATCCTATGCATGAACTTCCGGATATAACAAAAATTACAAAAATTCTGGAACAGTAAGACATAAGTTTTGTCTCTAAAAAATTAAACAAAATATTTAATCATGAGCCTATCCCATAACTCAAAATTGCTTCTCCAAATCTCGAATCACGAATGATCAATGAGTTTCGGATCACGGAAAATAATTCTGGAACTTTTATATATTTTGAGGACAAAAACGGTTTTAGGATATGCTCCATAAATACATGCCGATTTTATGTAAAATCATAAGTCTAAAAAGTTATTGGAGCAGTGTACATAATTTTCTGTAATAATACTCAATTTTAGGGGACTGCAAAGTAGAAAATTCCATATAAAAAACTAAATTTTTACAAAAATATACGAAAACTTGACTTCAAATTTACAGAAAATTCGAGACACTGCATCGACACTGAAAAAAGTGTTTCCTGACCCCAATCAAGAATGCTCTGTTAGTTATGGTCTATCCTTAATTATTTGTGCTCATGTTCATGTCCATGCTCATGTTCATGTTCATGTTCGATTTTATGTGTGTGTTCGTGTGCGTGAACCTCTCCTTCATGTTCATGCTCATGTTCATGTGCATATTCGTGCACATGTAAGTGTATGTGTACAGTCGATTCTTCGAGCGCTTTGGCGGGTTTATGTACGTGTATGTGTGTTTCTTTTTCTTCCATATTTTTCACCGTCTCTAATATTTCAGCCGAACGATCAGAACCTTAAGTTTATCAGGCTTTATCTTCATATAGTTGTTATTCTTTAAATATATTCTGGAAGAATCTATTACTAAATAATACAAATGAATACATAAGTATTATTTTGATAGAATTGCGTAGTTATCTATTAGAATTAACTGTAGTTTTGAGATGGCCGGCAGAACTATTTTTTTCCACTAAGATCCTATCAGAAAAGTGGTTATCTGCTGTAACTTTAACAATAGGCAATTATCTAAAACCGGAACGGATACTTGGAGATTATAGATCTATCGTGATTTTTCAACATGCATTACTGACTTTTCGGATAGGCTCTTAGTTCCGTATCAATCCCCTCAAAGAGTTCCCTCAGTGCTATCCTGAGCCTGCGGGCCTCTACCTGCCAGATTCTTTTACTAACCTGCTTGTCTCCCCCGGCTTTAACAGCTGCTATCCAGGAGTATTTTCTGGCGATTTTTTTGTTGTTTGCTGGAAAACGGAAAGCTTTTCCAGTTTTCTGGTTAGTGTATTTTTCGTTGATCAGAAATTCGTATATTTCCTGAACTCTTTCAAGTAGTTTTTTTTCACTTTCTGACCCTGAATATCCAAACAGCACAAGATTCCAGAGGCGGAACTGCACATTATGAAGCTCGTGAGAAAGCTTCTCGGAAACCGAGACTTCCAGCATCTTCCTGAATTCAAGGTAAATGTCCGTGTTTCCGAAACCTGAAGGCAGGACGTTTCCAAGCGAGATCATAACGTGAATACATTCGTGAAAAAGAATTCTGGCTATCAGGAACTCAACTCTTTCCTGTAAATTCCAGAATTTGTTTACAAGAGCCTCGTCCCAGAGCTGGTAAGGGTTAACGAGGATCATAGACCTGTAAACAATCCTTTTTTCTTTCTGTGAGACCAGGCGCTTGGGATAAAGAGTCATTCCCAGCATTTTTCCGAAAAATTGAATCCTGACAGCCAAATCCCAGCAATATTCCCATTCCCCTGAATTTACACACTTTATCCTGTAGTAGTTTCCATCAAAGTGAACTCCCTCAAGCAGCCTGTACATATCTTTACTGTGTACCTTGATCAACGACTTTATCATAGGTTCCCTATAGATCCGAAGGTCAAAATAAGGTGCATTCGGGATAGGAACAGGAAATGAAGCAGGAAGTGGAGCAGGAAGTGGAGCAGGAAGTGAAGTAGGTGAAGAAATATTCAGATCCTGAAATCCATAATTCAAATCCTGAAATCCATAAGACCATAAATTTGAGTTCCCGTTCAAACCATTGACTTCCTTCTCAACTGGCATGGTCTTCTTTTTCATTAAATTCCCTCGCACAAGATCCCCTGTAATAAGATACCCTATAAGTATTATTACTGAAGATATATATAAATTGGTCAATATGCGGCAGGAAATTGAAATAAAGGTGTATCCTGGTTTAGAAAGGTAAAACTCTCATTTATTTTCACAAGCGTCCTTGAAATTTCCACAAATCGGGCAATTGTTTAGCTTTGAGAGTGAAATCTCACTGAAATTTCCTGAAAGCCCGTTCCAGAACAGAAGGCGGCCTTCCAGAAGCTTCCCCTGTCCTGTCAGAAATTTAATTACTTCGTTTGCCTGGATAGACCCAATAATCCCTGCAGTTGCCCCTAAAATCGGAAAAACTTCCTTTTTGGAAATGCGTGGGAAAATACAGTAAAAACAGGGAGTTTTTCCAGGTACTATTGTTGTTACCTGACCGTCATAGCCGGTAACTGCTCCATGTATTAAAGGAATCCTTCTTTTTATGACAAGCCTGTTAAGCATATGTCTAGTTTCGAGATTATCAAGCGCATCAACTATAACATCACATTCAGGAACCAGGGTTTCGAGATTTGATTCGGTAAGCATCTCTGCTATGGTTTCGACCTCAATATCCGGGTTCATGGAAAGCAGTTTTTCCTTTGCTGACTCTACCTTAAGTCTTCCGATATCCTTTTGATGGTGAAGGAACTGTCTGTTTAGATTGCTGGGATCCACGGAATCGAAATCTGCAAGAATTATTTTTCCGACTCCTGCTATTGCGAGATAGGTGGAAACTGGACTTCCCAGACCGCCTGCCCCAGCAACCAGCACTTTTGCATTCTTCAACTTTTCCTGGCCTTCTTCCCCAAAAAGAAGGATCTGTCGGCTGTATTTTTCACGCTCGAAATCATTCATGCAAGGACTCCGGAATTTGGTCTATTTTCAGGAGGCGATTTCTATTTTTTCGTCACCAGGAATATTCTTACTCAGGTAAATTTGAATTATTCTCATTAATCATCACCTTTCTTATGCATAATCTCTTCGGCTCTCATAAAAGGCAGGATAAGCAGGATCTGCAGGAACTCTAATCAAGGTGGGTACCAGCCCAACTTTAATCAAGTTGAATACCAGCCCAGCACATAAAATCTGATAACAACCTAGTGTCGCGTCAACAACAAAATGTTGTATAAAATCGATTGCAATTATTTGGAATTATTGAATCCTTGATGATTGACTCGATACTAGGCTTCAGTAGTATCAAAGCAGAAAGATATATCTCAAAGCAGAAAGGTATATCTCAGAGAAGAAACATAACCCGCAGGCATATCGGTGGTAGGGACAAGAATTTTTAGAAAAATTAATTAAGGCAAGGCCCATAAAAATAGGACGTTCATTTTTTACATTATTCTAACCGGCTATTGCAGTTCATTATTGTAGCATCTTTCTCACATACTAAAGGCAGGATGCTGAAAAAAAGAAATTTATAAAGGTCTTGGAATTTATGAGAGTCCTGGATTTAAAGAATACGGTTATCAATATCAAACAGGAGTTTTCAGGCTACTTTAAAGAACGGGATGCTGAAATTAACGGGTCTCTTCTTGCGCTCCTTTCTGGCGAACATGTCCTTTTACTTGGCCCACCTGGGACTGCAAAAACTCTGCTTGCAAGCAAAATCTGCGAAACCATCGAGGGGGGAAACTTTTTCCATTATCTCCTGACTCGCTTTTCCACGCCTGAAGAGGTATTTGGACCGCTTTCCCTTAAGGCGCTTGAGAGGGACGAGTTCAGCAGGCGGATAGAAGGTTACCTTCCAACTGCGCATATTGCTTTGCTGGATGAGATTTTCAAGGCAAACAGTTCCATCTTAAACAGCATGTTGACTGTACTGAATGAGAGGAAATACCATAACGGCAAGGAGCTTATTGAGGTGCCTCTATTTACCGTTTTTGGGGCTTCCAACGAGCTGCCGGAAGAAGACGAAAGCCTCGAAGCCCTTTACGACCGTTTTTTGTTCCGGTACAGAGTGGATTATATCCAGCACGAAGAGAATCTTGAAGACCTGATCTTCAAAAACACCGAAGATTTCATACCCTCAACGAAACTCAACATAGAAGATATAAAGGAAACCCAGAAGAGAGCAAGAGACCTCCCTGTTGATCCGGAGGTTCGGTCAATCATAAAGGCACTCCGGAGAGAACTCAGGAACTCAAATATTTTTGTCTCGGACAGGCGCTGGAAGAAAATTGTAAATGTACTCAGGGTAGCTTCATTCGTAAACGGGCATACCAGTGTAGACCGGATGACTGCTGTCCTGCTACAGCACGTACTCTGGGAAGTGCCGGAACAGAAGGAAGCAATCAGGAAACTTATTCTGGACAGGGTTGTTTCAGGGGGCACGGATACTGGCAAATTGAAACTGGATGTCCTTGATCTGAAAAATTCCATTTACGGTTGTTTGCAGCAGGAACTTCCGGATCTTGTAGCCTGTAATAAGTGCTACGAAGAAGAGAGAAGGACAACAGGCGGCCTGAAAAGCTCAAGGTTTTCAGGGGTCAAAGCACAGAGGAGCCTCACATTCGACAATGCCCTTGACCTGCTGAAACACCATACCGAGTTTCCAACCCATACCTACAATTTCGGACTCGATTATAGCAATGTCAACAGCTCCCTGAACTTCGAATCCCTGGCAGAACAATTCCACAGGAAATACGGTTTTGAATTCAAGATCAGCCTTGATTATGGAGATAAGAAGCTCTATGAAAAAGAGTACGAAAATCTGGAAGAAAGACTGAACTATTTCAAAAGGCAAATCCAGGAAGAAGAAAAAGCGCTTGAGGAAACCCTTAGGGAAAATATCTGGGTTTCAGGGCAGGACAGCCAAGAAATCCTGATGAAATATCGCTCCAAAAATACCGATGTTTACGAGATTGCAAACAGTCTAAACGAGGTAAGGCTCCTGCTTGAAAAACCCAGGGTATTTGATGTAACCATTGAAAAAGCAGGAGAGGTAGTTGAAACTTAAAAACTTCTAGAATATAGCTGAAAAACCTTTGAAATATAAAAGATAAAAAGACAACTTAAATAAAAATCTCTTAAAACTTATCAAAATTTTTTAAAGATATAGAGAATTTCCGGAAAAGGAAAAATATGCATGAATTAAAAAAGCGGAAGGAAGATTTCGAGAGTATTCACGGATCAGGCTCATCTTTATTGTTTAGCCATGCCTTCAATCCTTCCACAATATTGAATATTGAGCTAAGGGATGTCCTGGCAACTCCGCGAAAAATGCCAAAGCAAGTCAGGGAAGAAATTGCAGAAATTCTTGTTTATGAGCTCTTTTCAGAAGATGGGTACGAAATAAAAGATGAAAAACTATTTATGAGTAAATTTGGAGCTTTTTATCCGATATTTCTAGGTTTAAGGGATTTTGGAGTCTGGGCTGAAATAAAAACTCTTGCCGGAGCCAACAGCCTGGCAGGTGTTTTTATACTCAGGGCCCTGCTTGAAGAACTTTTTACACTTCTGGATGACTATGGAAAGATGGAATCTGAATTTTCAAAAAAGTTCGCAAGAAACCTGGAAAAAAGCCTTAAAGCTCTGAGGAAGCTAATCGATGAAACTCAATCGGCATGGGAACGAAACAGAATAAGAGATCTTGAGGAAAATTTCTGGTTGCAGGAAAATCCTAACATATCCAATCAACAAGCAACTCAAGAAAACAAACAGGAAAGTCCCCTCGAACAAGAAAGTTCCTTTACACAGGAAAGTTCTCTTCAACAGGAAAATTCCTTCCAGCAGGAAAATTCTCTTGAGCAGGAGAGTTTTCTTCAACAGGAAAATTCCTTCGAACAGGAAAGTTCCCTTCAAGACCCAAAGCATGAAAACTGGGAAAATCCAGATATGAAGGCTGGAAATACTGCTGGATCCGAAAAGCTTGCTTCAATGACTCTGAACTTCATGTCTTCAGAGAAGGCAGGAGAAGCCCTTGATTCTGTTATAGAAGAAAGCATAGCTGCAAAAATTGAAGAGCTTATCCCTGTGCTTGAAGACCACCTTGAAATGCTAGAAATTCTCTCAATGCTCTTTCCGGGCAGAGCCTGGGATTACTCCTTGAAGGCTCTTCACAGAGAATATTTCGGAAACCTTGAAAAATACGCCGCACTTCTTAGAAAGAGCTCGGCCATCCACGAAATTCTTGAGCAGGTAGGAAGAATCGAACTTGAGTACGGCTCAAAAAAGCTGAGTTTATCTCCTTACAGCAAAAGCGAAGTCCATTCGGTTACCTTTTCAGGCGACCTCCATACATTACTTCCAGCAGAAACCGTAAAGCTAAAAAATCCTCTACTGAAGCGTAAATTCTATGCTGATATGCTTGAAGGAAAACTCCTGACCTACCAGCTAAAAGGAGAAAATTGGAACTCGGATAGTGCCGGAAAAAAGAGAAAAGGGCCTGTAGTCGCCCTTGTAGACACCTCGGCGTCGATGCGGGGAAGCCCTGAGCTTCTTGCAAAAGCCGTAGTTCTGGCAGTTACGAGAAGAATGTTAACAGAAAACAGGGATGTTAAGGTGATTCTCTTCTCCTCTAAGTGGCAGACAGTCGAAATTGAACTTACAAATAAAAAGCGCATGGGTGAGGAGTTTCTGGAGTTCCTTAAGTTTACTTTTGGTGGCGGCACCGATTTTAATACCGCACTTCGAGCAGGCCTTAAGGCTATGAAAAACGAAAAAGCCTTCGAAGGAGCCGATCTTCTCTTCCTTACCGATGGTTATTCTGAACTTTCAGAAAGGCCCCTTATTCGGGAATGGAATGAGATAAAAGCCGAAAGAAGAGCCCGGATCTTTTCCCTGATTATCGGAAATTATGATGCCGGCGGACTGCAACAGATTTCGGATCACACGTATCTTATAGGGAATGCCGAAAACTGGGATGTTGCAGAAAGCCCTGCAAGTTTTGTGAAAGTTATAAGCAAACCTTACAGGTTTTAAGTTCCCGTATATAAGTTCCCGAATATAAGCTCCCAACTATTTTTGATTCTCAACTATTTTTTGATTGAGTGGTATTTTTTAAGATGTTTTTGGTCCTTCGCACTATAGATATTTTTGGTTCTTCGTACTTTAATGCCTGTGCTTGAAAAGTTTTTGCAGACCTTCCCCAAAATCTTCTAGGTCTTTCCGTGCTGGGGTCTGGCGCCTGGATATGCTTGACAGGACAGAAAATGCAGCCTGTTTACTCCGGCTAGCTCCTTTAAGCAGCCCGATTTCGATCATTGCAACAATTAATTCGGAAATGATTTTTTGATCTCTGGGACTCAGGTTATTCCATTTTTCGTTGATCTTTTTTGAGGAATCCGCTATCGATTCTTTTCCTTCGAATGCTATTGTTGAGGCTTTTGAGGAAGCTACTTTTGAAGCGCTTATTATCTGCTTCTTTCCATAGGAAGCCGTTTCCAGAAAGACTTTGAAAGCATTCTTTGAGATCTTTTTTAGTCTTGCTTTTTGATTAATAGGGATTTCCTCTCCCGACGCCTTCCGAAAATCACTTTCAGAGCCTCTGCTTTCCAGAATTTTACGGACCTCTCTAAAGATCTCCAAAATCTCCTCCTCAGACCGCGTTTTAAGGTATTCTCTGAGTTTTTCCAGAAGGTCCGAGTCGATTGGTTCTGAATCCGCTTCATAAGAGGAGTTCGAATCGCGGAAAAAGTCCTCATCTACCTCAATGTCATCTACTTCAACGTCATCTACCTCAACGAAATCAGCATCAATTATAGGACTGGACCCAAAGATAGCTTCACGTGATGAAGCCTTTCTGGATTTGGATTTATTCCGGATCCTGAACCCTGCATCTGAAAGTCTGTCGAATACTCTGTCTTTAAGCAAGAAAATGCACCCCTTCCTGAAAATAAATGCCTTCCTTCTTAAAACAAAAAACATTACTTACACGGAAATAATTAGTAGTCGGCAACTTTAGTCTCAACCCGCTGTTAAATATAAGGTTAATTTAGTTACCTGCGTATTAATTTTACCTGCATATCAACTTAGTTACCTGTCAAGAGTTTAATTTTGAGACTTGATATTTTTTTCTGTTTATCCCTTTTCAGCAATGTCTGAGTTTCCAGATCTGGCTGGGAAATATCGGAGCCAAGTGAACAATCACCTGCCTTTTTTTGAAGCTAAAAACATAAAGAAATACGGATCATGAAAATTGAGCTATTTAATCCCTTATTTTGTAAAAATAACTGCAAATTGATTCGCAGTTTGAGAAATTATTTTATAAGTTTCAAGCCTTAGTAAATAATGAGCGAGGTTAAAAATATGCACATAATGGATACTAAGGCGTTAAAAGGAATCGTATGCGTACTCCTTGTTGTAGCAATACTTTCGATTGCCTGTACAGGAGCAGAGAATGGAAATAGTTCCGTGCCTGCAACAGAAGAAGTGCAGTCAAAAGTCAGGGTCAGTGCTTCCAGCAGTTCATCATCTTCGAGTTGGGACAGTGCTTCCAGCAGTTCATCATCTTCGAGTTGGAGTAGTGGTGGCAGCAGTTCATCATCTTCGAGTTATGCCGGAGATTACTTTCCCGAATTTCAGAAAGTCAGGGTTGATCCGGCTTATAAGCAACTTGAACTTGAACCTGGAGACCGTGAAAACTTTATTGTAACCGTTGAGAACAAAGACAACAAGACAATCGAGTTGAAGCCGAAGCCTGTAATCACTCCTTACACGGAAAATTTCATAAACGAAAGCTGGATCAGAATAAGTCCTTCCGAGGGGACTCTGAAGCCTGGCGAAAAACAGGAATTTCAGGTAGAAGTGAACATACCAAAGGATGCTGATCTTGGAAACTATGCCGTGCTCCTTGCTTTCACGAAAAAGGTGCCTGAAGGAGATGTAGCCGGGAGTTATCCGAATTTACCAGGCACAATGCAGCTGAACTTAAATTTATGGGTTAAGCCTTCAGTCCAGATTCTTGCACCTTATGTAAATGACCTTGTTGAAGCCGGAAAGGATTATACTTATGAAATAAAGCTCAAGAACACAGGCAATAAAGATATTGCAATTTCCCCTGAGCTTACTGAAGGAGGCATCATCTACGCTGACGCAGTTTCCTCTGCAGGAATGTCGCGGCAGGTCTTTGGAGACGATGCGTTACGTGTCGAAGCTCCTGAGAAAATAAAAGCCGGACAAACAGCTATCGTAAAACTTGAACTTGCGGTTCCTGCTGATGCAAAAGGCAGCTATAGAGGCAGCCTTGACTTGAATATTGACGACCCTGGAATTCGTGAATACGAGGAAAGAGTTTCCCTGAATTTCCGTATTCTTCCAGTGCCTGGGAAGCCTTATGAAAATACTTTTGAAGCCGGGACAGACGGCCCTATCACCCTGGAAATCAAAGCCAATCAGTATGGTTACGGCCTGTATACTACAGGAGGAAACCAGAATCTTAAGCCTTCTTTTAATGTGAGCCTAACAGATCCTTCAGGAAATGAGGTTACCCCTACTCTTGTAAACACAAAATATAGTGGCTCGATAAACATAGTGGATGATACGTATCCACAGATGTCGTATTCTCTTCCATATATGTCCTCAAGAGTTACAGGCAATATGGAAACTAGATACCAGGGAAATTATCAGGGAGGCACCACAACCTTTGTTGAAACCTATACCGCGCCTGGAGCTGCAGGAAAATGGACGCTTTCCATCTTTCCCAAAAATACCGAGAGCTTTGAGTATACCGTAACAATCGGAGCTGCTGAAAAATAAGTAGCTTCCACTTTTTTTCTTTTAATTTCAGGCGTTTCAGATAAAACCAAAGTCTGAATTTTGATTACCTTGTAATAATGAGGAAGTTTCAGAACGTTTCAGGCTTTTAAAATTTTTTAGCCCTCTTTTGGCAGCTGAAAGTAGAATCTATTTCATCGTTTTTACTAATATTGTTTTTCTCAACTCTTTACATTATATCTAAATCAATCCCTCTAACTATGTTATCCCTGTCATTATCAATCTATAATTATTGTGTAAGGGAAAATGACAAAACATTGTTAAATAACTAATTCTTATGACAATGATTTCTAATTAAATTCACAAAATCTATTGCTAAAAATTATTTATGTATAGAAGCATATTTACTATCAACATAAGCTATACTTTTACTATCAACATAAGCTATACTTTTACTATCAACATAAATTATACTTATACACTCCTGGTTTTCCGGATCTATTGTGTTAATGCTTTTCGATTTAAGGTCTAAATTCTAAATCCGGAGTGTATAATGTTTCCTGGAATGTGATTTTATGGTATACTGGAATTGGAAATTAACAAGGAATGGAGCAGTAAGATTTGGTTTACTGCTTTTATTATTTTCTTTTGTATTCCAGAATCTAGCATTGATCAATGCTAAGTTTTTGTCACAATTCCCTTTAGGCGATCTTTTACTGCTGGCTATAGGTGTTTTCTTATTACGTCATGTCTATAGAGTACTAAAATGGTATAAAGTTTGGTTTAAATATGGAAGAAAGACGATTTGGAATGTAATAGTTCATTTATGTATATACCTGATAGTGTTTTCAGTCGTTTTATCATTTCCTCTGGATTTAAAGCAGGTCTCGCCACACAGTGATAAAGCAATAATTGATAGAGGGACAACTCAAGATACAACGCCGAAGGCTGTAACACCCGAAGCAAATAATACGGTTACATCATTGGTTGTGTCAACAGCTACAACAGCATCTGATGAAAGTAAAAAACCGCAAGACTATGTAGTAAAATCAACAACAGATGTATCTAGGTATAAAACTGCTCCGAAAACAGTAAACTATGAATATATTTTGCGTGGTAATCGTGGTCACATCTCGTATACCGTATACGGTGGCCTGAACGATCATCTTAAAATATTACCTAGAACCATCGCTTATTACAATGATATACCTACAGACATCGATTTTATTAATAAAGACTTAAATAATGAAGACCAGAAAAAGTTACTGGACCCGTTAGTAACAGAAATTCAGAACATTACTTCAAATAAAGATGACCAAGCCAGAATTGCAATAAGTCTAGTACAGCACCTGGATTATGATTGGGATGCCCTCAAATCTGGGAATATAGAAGGAAAATACCCTTATGAGGTCTTGTATACAGGTTCTGGTGTATGCTCTGAAAAGACTAAGTTACTTGCTTATTTATTACGAGGCTTAGGGTATGGGGTCTCGATATTCCGCTTTGATGAAAATGGTGATTTTCCAGGGCATGATGCTATTGGTCTTGCTTGTCCTCAACAATATAGCTATGAACATACAGGTTATTGCTTTGTTGAGACTACGGCACCGGCTATTATTACATACAGCTCAGGGGATTATTATACATCTGATAACAGTACATTGGTTATCAAATTACCTACAAACCCCCGCTTATTGAAAATAAGCGACGGTAATTCCTTTAATAGTGTTGCGGAAGAATATTATGATGCCATAGAATATAATCGTTTAACACATGAAGTAGAAATATTGAGCAGTAAAGATTACGACAAATGGAAACAGTTAGTAAATAAATACGGAATGAAAACTAATAATTGAAACACCGTTCCCCAAATTTTATAATTGTATGTTTTTAAACTCATTTTTTAATCTTTTTTAGTTATCCGTATCTTTCTTTTTTACCTGCACTGTTGTCATATCTAAAAAGTACAAGTTAAAGAGTATATCTAAAGCTAAAGTAAAAAATCAGCAATTATTTACTGCTTAATGTATAATTTAGTTAGAGCACAATTTTCGGAAACTCCGGAAAAAGTATAGGGCAAAATTTCAATGGGAGCAAACTTTTGTATGTAAAAAGGGAGTAGTAAACCCGAAGGAATAAAATAGTCTAAAGATAAGATGGGGCTTCATACTATCAAGAGATTCACACAATAAAGAAATTGACGTGATAAAGAAATTGACGCAATAAAGAAATTGACACGATAAAGAGAAAATCTATAATATCATAATTTTAGTTTCATATTTCTGCTGGAGGTAAGAAATATATGAGAGAAGGTCCAGACCCATTTGGGGTAAGAGACACTATTGAAACAGCTGCCGGAAAAGCTACGATTTACAGATTGGGTAAACTGGAAGAAAAGAGCTATGAGGGAATTTCCCTGCTTCCTTACTCCATAAGGATCCTGCTGGAATCTCTGCTCAGGCATGCGGATACTGAAAAGCATATAATAACTGCCGAAGATGTGGAGGCTCTTGCTCGCTGGAGCCCTGAAAATGTAGGTAACAGGGATATTCCGTTCATTCCGTCAAGGGTAATCATGCAGGACTTTACAGGCGTTCCAGCCGTAGTAGACCTGGCAGCCCTCCGTTCGGCAATGCAGCGCCTTGGAGGCGATCCTGCAAAAATAAACCCTGTTATCCCTGCCGATCTTGTCATTGACCACTCGGTCCAGGTGGATTCCTACGGCACGGCATATGCCCTGGAGGAAAACGAGAAAAAGGAATTTGAACGCAACACGGAACGTTATTACGTCCTGCGCTGGGCTCAGAAAGCCTTTGACAATTTTAGAGTCGTGCCTCCCGGAAGGGGCATTATCCATCAGGTGAACCTTGAGTATCTGGCCCCGCTTGTGCATCTTAAAGAGAAAAATGGGGAGTTATCTGCATTTCCTGATACTCTTGTAGGTACAGACTCCCATACTACAATGATTAACGGAATTGGAGTACTCGGCTGGGGAGTAGGAGGCATAGAAGCCGAAGCCGTAATGCTCGGGCAGCCTTATTATATGCCTGTGCCTCAGGTAGTGGGCTTCAAGCTTTACGGAAAACCTGCGCCTGGAGTTACTGCCACCGATCTTGTCCTGACAATTACGAAGATGCTTCGAAAAGAGGGAGTTGTCGGCAAATTCGTGGAATTTTATGGTCCCGGGTTAAATTCACTGAGTCTCCCAGACAGGGCAACGATTTCCAACATGGCCCCTGAGTATGGTGCAACCCTTGGAATTTTCCCGCCTGATGCCGAGACACTTGACTACCTGCGAAGAACTGGCAGGAGTGAAGAGCAGGTTGACCTTGTGAAAAAGTATCTGGAAGCTCAGGGCCTTCTCTATTCAATTCACGAGCCTGATCCCGTTTTCAGCACTACCCTGGAACTTGATATGAGCACGGTAAAGCCCTGTCTTGCGGGCCCGAAGCGTCCTCAGGACCAGCTTTTCTTGAGTGAGGTGCCTGAAAATTACCATGAAATTATGAGGCAGACCTTTATCCGAAAGAAAGAGTCAGGGCTTGAACTTCCCCAGGATCCTGCTTACCAGCGCTGGACAGAAGAGGGAGGGGCACCTGTAGAGGAACCTGAAGTTCTGGGTGCCGAAGAGGAAAAAACGGTATCTTCGGAAAAGGCTTTTAGAGTAACACATGGCTCCGTAGTGATTGCAGCAATTACTTCCTGTACCAATACCTCAAATCCTTCAGTTTTAATAGGAGCCGGGCTGCTCGCCAAAAGGGCTGTAGAAAAGGGCCTGCATGTCAAACCTTTTGTAAAAACAAGCCTTTCCCCAGGCTCAAGAGTAGCTACGGAATATCTGAAAGCTGCAGGCCTTTTGCCCTATCTCGAAGCCCTTGGTTTCCACCAGGTTGGTTACGGTTGTACAACCTGTATAGGAAACAGTGGACCTTTACCTGAGAAGGTTTCAAAAGAAATTAAGGAAAATGACCTTACTGTCGCAGCCGTACTCAGCGGAAACCGGAACTTCGAAGGACGGATTAATCCTCTTGTCAGGGCAAACTACCTTGCTTCTCCACCTCTTGTTGTGGCTTATGCAATCGCAGGTACCGTGAACATCAACCTCGAAACCGATCCTCTTGCTTATGATCCCAACGGACGCCCTGTTTACCTCAAGGATATCTGGCCTGCAGAGGAGGAGATAAGGGACGCTGAAAAGAACAGCATCAAGCCTTCAATGTTCGAAAAAGAATATTCGGGTGCTTTAGAGGGCTCCAAACGCTGGAAAGAGCTGGAAGCTCCAACAGGTACCCTCTATGATTGGAACCCTATGTCCACATATATTCAGGAACCTCCATACTTCATGGATTTCCCACCTGCTCCCCCTTCGCCTGCGGATATAAAGAATGCAAGAGCCCTGGCCCTTTTCGGAGACAGCATTACCACGGACCATATTTCCCCTGCAGGTGCCATTCCTTCAGATAGCCCTGCGGGCAGGTACCTGATTTCCTGGGGTGTGGGCCCTGAAGATTTCAATTCTTATGGGTCCAGGAGGGGTAATCATGAGGTAATGATGCGTGGAACCTTTGGGAATATTCGGCTCAGGAACAGGCTCGTGGACAGGGAAGGAGGATGGACCGTATACCATTCCCGGAAAGAAGACTTCCCCGAGGAACCCTGTGGAGGAATCCCAATTTATGACGCAGCTATGCTTTATGCAGAAAATAATATTCCTCTAATCGTTATCGCAGGAAAGGAATACGGAACAGGCAGTTCCAGGGACTGGGCGGCCAAAGGTACGTTCCTGCTCGGAGTTAAAGCAGTTATTGCCGAGTCTTTCGAGCGTATTCACAGAAGTAACCTTGTCGGCATGGGAGTTCTTCCATTACAGTTTAAAGAAGGCGAGAATGCCGATACCCTGGGCCTTACAGGAAAGGAAAGCTATGATATTCTGGGCATTGAACACATGGAACCCCACGGAGATCTTACTGTAAGGGCAAAGGACGAAAACGGGAACGAATTACAATTCCAGGTAACTTTGAGGTTGGATTCGGCTGTTGAAGTCGAGTATTACATCAACAGTGGGATTTTGCATAAGTTCCTGCGGGATTCGGTGAAGAAAAAATAACAGGTTATCAACACCGGAATTAGGTAAAAAATCTTTTTGAAAAGGTTTCTCAAGCTTTCATAAAGTTTCCTGCTTTTTTGAAACCTTTTCTTTTCCCGGATCGGAAAGAGAGTGATAAAGAGTTATTTTAATTCTTACAGGCATTTTAAGGAAAACTTTATTCTGAAAACAGCATATTTTATTTTAATATAACCGCGGGGCTTAAGGCCATTGCTCCCTTAATATCAAAAAATAATTATAAAGATTCTGAAATATAATTTCAACAAATTTAATATACTTATTCGATGATAATAGGAATGCATTGTCACCCTATTTTTGGGCCTTATAAGGCCCTTCGCGTTAAATTTTCCACATATAAGCAGAGGATTCCCCAAACTTCAAAGTTTTTTGAAAATCCTCTTGGTATAACTGTGAGGTATAAAATGAGTAAAAATATCTGTTTCATAGATGGGTTGGAGGGCATTCTGAAATACAGGGATATAGACATCAACCAGCTGGTTGAGCTTCCCTATGATGCCGTTTCCTATCTGCTTATCCTCGGAGATCTCCCCGGAGATCAGGAACTTGCCGAGTATTCAGCCTGCCTGCATGGGGAGCGTGAAGTCAACAGGGAGGCTATAGACGTTATCCATATGTGCAATTTCAATATTGACTCTATAGAAGCGCTGCGTACAATTGTTTCTTTTATATCACAGTTCGATCCGGACATTAACGACAGCTCTCCTGAAGGAAATATGAGAAAAGCTATACGGTTAATTGCCAAGATACCAACCATAGTTGCTGCGTATTATAGAATCGCAAACGGAAAAGAACCTGTGCCTCCTGATCCATCTCTCTCTCACGGAGCTAACTTCCTTTATATGCTAAGAGGAAAAAAGCCAAGTCAGCTGGAAGCTGAGGTCATGGAAAAAGACTTTATCCTCAGCGCCGAACATGAACTAAATGCCTCTACTTTTTCTTCAAGAGTTACTGCCTCTACTCTTTCAGACCTTTATTCTGCTGTTGTTTCCGGACTCTGCACCCTTAAAGGCCCTCTGCATGGAGGAGCAAGGGCAGAAGTCACAGCCATGATCGAAGAGATTGCTTGTCCAGAAAATGCAGAGAGTTATGTCCTTGATAAGCTGAGTAAAAAAGAAAAAATTATGGGCTTTGGACATAGAGTTTACAAAACCTACGATCCTAGAGGCACGATATTCAAGCAGCTTGCTAAACAACTCGCAGAAGCAAAAGGGGATATGCACTGGTACAACACTGCCGAAGTAGTAGAAAACACTGTTATCCGTGAACTCGTAGAAAAGAAAGGAAAGCCAATTTATCCAAACGTTGATTTCTACTCGGGAGTTATTTACAAGTATATGGATATTCCCCCCCAACTTGCAACATCAATCTTTGCAATCGGTAGGGTCTCAGGCTGGATAGCTCACAGCTTTGACCAGTACGAGAAGAAAAAGATCATAAGGCCCAGGGCTTTCATGCTTGACGAATGCTAAGATGACCTTTGGTCAAGCTTTTTTAAAAAGGTTTACATTGCTGTTAAGGATTTTCGATCAAACCTTTTTTGAAAAGGTTTGTGGTCAAGCTTTTTTAAAAAGGTTTACATTGCTGTTAAGGATTTTCGATCAAACCTTTTTTGAAAAGGTTTGTGGTCAAGCTTTTTTAAAAAGGTTTACATTGCTGTTAAGGATTTTCGATCAAACCTTTTTTGAAAAGGTTTGTGGTCAAGCTTTTTTAAAAAGGTTTACATTGCTGTTAAGGATTTTCGATCAAACCTTTTTTGAAAAGGTTTGTGTAAACAGTTGCGCCAGTTTATCACGCCGTCGCTAGGGTTTTAGATCAAGCTGGGGTTTTTCGCTCAAGCCTTTTTTGAAAAGGCTTGCAGATAATCTTTTTATCATCTGACAGCTTTTTGATATCCAGATACCCATGAGTTTTAGAACTTTTATCAACCAGTTAAAAGAAAATGGAAAACTGATAGAAATTCTCCAACCTGCGTCCCCGAGGTTTGAAGCTTCAAGAATTGCAAAAAACACAAAAGCTCCCATTCTCTTCCATGATATCTCAGGTTCGAAGGTGATTATGAACCTGCTTGGGTCAAGGGATGAACTGTCCTCCATGCTCGGAGTTCCTAAAGAAGAGATTATAAAAAAGCTTTCGGAAGTTTCCCCTGAAGGGGAAGTGCGGCTTGTATCAGAATCTCCAACCCTTGAGGTCATAGAAGACAAAGTTGACCTGACAAAACTTCCTATCCTTACACATTTTGAAAAAGACGGAGCTCCTTATATAACAGCAGGAATTGTAGTTTCAGAGTACGGAAGCACGATTAATGCTTCCATCCACCGGCTTATGCTAGTAGGAAAAGATAAACTTGCAGTCCGGCTGGTCCCTCCAAGGCATACTTATCTCCTGCATAAAAAAGCCGCCGAAAAAGGCGAACCTCTGCCTGTTGCAATTGTACTTGGCTGCGACCCAACAATTATTTACGCGACTTCGACAAGGGTTCCTGTGGGAAAAGAATTCGAATACGCAGCCGCTTTGCGTGGAGCTCCTGTTGAACTTTTTGAGTGTGCAAATGGGGTAAAAGTTCCTCATGCCGAGATTGTGCTTGAAGGTTATATCGATCCCGTAGAAAGAGTTGATGAAGGGCCTTTTGTAGACATAACCGGAACCTACGATGTGGTAAGAAAAGAACCTGTTATCCATATTACCCGAATTATCCATAGAAAAGACCCGATTTATCACGGGATTCTGCCAGCTGGCCCTGAGCATCTTCTGATGATGGGTGTGCCTTACGAGCCAAGGATTTACAGATCTGTAGGGGAGGTTACGACGGTCAAGAACGTGGTGTTGACCGAAGGAGGATGCTGTTATCTCCATGCAGTCGTTCAGATTGAGAAGCAGACTGAAGGAGATGGGAAAAACGCTATCATGGCGGCCTTTGCAGCCCATACGAGCCTTAAACATGTGGTGGTTGTGGACGAAGATATAAATATTTTTGACCCTAACGATGTCGAGTTTGCAATTGCTACCAGGGTAAAAGGAGATATGGATATTCTTATTATCCCCAATGTTCGGGGAAGTTCCCTTGACCCGCGAGGAGCTCCTGACGGAACGACCACAAAAGTGGGAATTGATGCTACAAAGGTGCTCGTAGAAAAGGAAAATTTTGAAAGGGCAGTAATTCCGGAATAATTCCTGAATAATATGTAAAAATTATTTTAAGCATCTGGCAATTACCGAGTGAATTTCAATGTACCTTACAAAAGAAGAAGAGCAAATCCTGAATGGAGAAGCCGGGGAGACTCTAAGGCAAGCTATTGAAATCCTGGTGGCACTTGGAGATATTTACGGTGCAGACAGGCTTATCCCCATCAAAAGTGCTCAGATAGCAGGGGTTTCTTACAAGACTATGGGCGATGCAGGTCTTGAATGGATTTCAGACCTGCAGGGAAAGGTTAAGGTTCCTGCGGTTCTAAACCCTGCCGGGATGGATCTGCAAGACTGGGAAAGGCTCCGGATCTCGCCCGAGTTTGCGGAAAAACAAAAATTGATTGTCCAGGCATACGAAAAGCTGGGAATTCGGTGTGAATGCACATGCACGCCTTATACTCTCGAGGGTTTTGATGTCGGCTATGGCGACCACCTGGCATGGAGCGAATCATCAGCTGTCTCCTATGCAAATTCCGTACTTGGGGCCAGGACGAACCGGGAAGGTGGGCCGTCAGCTCTTTCTGCAGCACTTCTTGGGAAAACCGCAAACTATGGATTCCATCTGGATGAAAACCGTGTGCCTGAGATTTCATTTGATGTGGGGTATCCACTGAAGGGATCGGATTACGGTGCGCTCGGTTATGTAGCTGGGAAACTTGCAGGGAGCAAGGTGCCTGTTTTTCATCTACGGAGTTACCCGGATGCGGATGAGTTAAAAGCACTCGGAGCTGCAATGGCAGCTTCGGGAGCAGTTGCTCTTTACCACGTTGAAGGAGTTACTCCTGATATTTGCAGGGTGGATTTTGAAGAGCCATCCGAAAAAATAACCATTGAGAAAAATCAGCTTGACGATGTTTATGAGAGCCTGAAAAAAGCCTGTAAAGAGCCTGAATTGATAACCATAGGGTGCCCTCACTGCTCGGCAGCAGAGCTTGAAAAAATAGCTGAACTCCTGAGAGGTAAAACGGTTTCAAAAGAGTTCTGGATCTTTACTTCAAGGGAACTTGCAAAGCGCTATCCGGAGTATGTCAGAACCATTGAGAAAAGTGGAGCTAAAGTTGTCTGTGACACCTGCATGGTAGTTTCTCCTGCTACTAACAACTATTCCTGCGTCATGGTAAACTCAGGAAAAGCACTTGCTTATGTCCCAGGAATGTGCGGGGCTGAAGCTGTATATGGAAGTATGGAGGCCTGTGTCGAAGAAGCAGTAGGCGAAGCAGTAAAGAAGGTAGCAAAGAAGGCAGGTGATTCCAATTAAACTTAACGGCAGGAAGATTTCAAGAGGATGTGCAAAGGGAGAAGTACTGCTCTCCAGAGACCCCATCTCCTTCCTTGGCAGTGTAGACCCGAAAACCGGGGTCGTAATTGAAGAGAACCACGCCCTCGAAGGAAAATCAATCCAGAATAAAGTTCTTGTTTTTCCCCACGGCAAAGGCTCTACAGTTGGCTCGTATGTTATGTATCAACTTAAGAAAAACGGAGTCGCCCCTGCAGCGATAATAAACCTGGAAACCGAACCCATAGTTGCAGTTGGAGCCATTATCTCCGAAATCCCACTTGTTGATATGCTTGAGAGAAACCCTTACGAAGTATTAAATAATGGAGACTTTGTTCTGGTTAACGGAAGTAAAGGATATATTGAACTTCTCAAAAAGGAAACCATTAAAACTGAAAACGAGTAAAACTGAAAAATAATCAGCAAACGAAAAATGGTTATTTAAGTCCTGAAAGCTGTACGGGTAAAGCTGAACTGATAAAATTGAACTGATAAAATTGAACTGATAAAATTGAACTGATAAAATTGAACTGATAAAATTGAACTGATAAAATTGAACTGATAAAATTGAACTGATAAAATTGAACTGATAAAATTGAACTGATAAAATTGAATGGATAAGCCCGAAAATTAAGTTTTAAGATAGGAGATAGGAACTCCAAAATGAACCAGGAAAACCATAAGAAAGGCAAAGGAAAATTCAATGCCGAGGAAACGGTCTCGCGTTTATATCCTTATATATTCAGAGTATTCGACGTTTATGAGGTCCAGAATTCCGGGGAAGCTCTTTACTTCTATGGAACTCCTAGAACCAATACCGAAAATGTTACAGGAGAACTCTGGGAACCTTTACAGCAGTTTGGGTTCGGATGTACGTTGAAGTATGAGCTTGGAGAATATGTACTGCTGGTTTTTCCTGAAAAGAGGGCAAAGGAAAAGACCTGGATAAACCTTGTCCTTTTTATAGCAACCTTTTTTACAACCATGGTTTGTGGAGCCTGGATGTCAGGAGCAGACCTCGAAATTGATCCCTCCCAGCTTATCCGAGGCTTACCATTTACCCTTGCGATAATGACAGTTCTTGGTTCCCATGAGATGGCTCACTATGTAATGGCCAGATATCATGGGATGAAAGCATCTCTTCCGTATTTCATTCCTTTTCCGACTTTTATTGGCACTATGGGAGCACTAATTCGCTATAGAGGACCTGTACCCAGTCGAAAAGCGCTTTTTGATGTGGGAGTTGCAGGGCCACTGGTAGGCCTGTTCATGTCAGTTGCAGTGACGGTAATCGGACTTAACCTTAAGGCACCTGCAGTAAACCCCCTATCGGATTCCATGATGCTTGGTCTTGGCCTGCCTCCCCTTTTCGTTTTTATCCAGAACCTTGTTGGAGTTACAGGAGAAAACCTTCATCCTGTAGCCTTTGCAGGTTGGGTAGGAATGTTCGTGACCCTGCTCAACCTCCTTCCTGCGGGGCAGCTTGACGGTGGGCACATCCTCAGGGCTATGCTGGGTAAGAAAGCGGAAAAGATTTCATTTATGATGCCGCGTGTCCTGTTCCTGATAGGGCTTTATGTAATTTACTGGATGAAGGAAGACGGATTTATATGGATTTCCTGGGCCCTTTTCCTCTGGATTTTTGCTGCGGTAGGGCATCCGTCTCCCCTGCACGATAAAGTTGAACTGGATAAAAAACGTATTCTGTTAGGGATCATTACCTTCATCCTGGGCTTACTCTGCTTTACTCTGATACCTTTTAAGCCAATTCCCTGAAAGAGCCTGGATTTCTAAAAAACGGAGGAAAAAATAATGAATGTGCACTTCCGGTACAGCAAGAAAAACTCTTACAGCTTTGCAGTACTTTCGCCTTTACTGCCTGAAGCTGGTTTTGTAGACAGGCCTGTAGACGGGATCATGATCTACAGTCTTACAACGCGTCAGGCAGCAAAGGTATTTATGGAAGTGAAAAATGCAGGCACGGATTCGATTTTTATTGCTGGAGGACCTCATCCATCCGGCGCTCCGGAAGAGACACTAGAATACTTCGATTATGTTGTGATCGGGGAAGGAGAGGAAACCCTTCCGGAACTTGTGAGAACGATTCAGGAAAGGGGAGACCCTCGAAAAGTACCTGGCATTGCATACAGGGATGCAGAAACAGGCAAGTTTGCCATAACTCCAAAAAGGCCATATGCAAATCTTGATTCCTATCCCTGCTTTGACCCTCATAAACTCCGGGCTCCCATTGAAATTAGCAGGGGATGCCCATGGGGCTGTAAATACTGCCAGACTCCCAGGCTTTTCGGAAGAGAAGTCAGGCACAGAAGCATAGATTCCATTGTGAAAAATGCAGGGTACTATAATGACCTTCGCTTTATAGCCTCCAATGCCTTTGGTTACGGCAGTGATGGAATTCATCCCAGGTTTGATAAAGTGGAAAAATTGCTTTCCGCACTTCATAAACTACCTGATAAGAAAATCTTTTTCGGGACTTTTCCTTCAGAAGTGCGTCCTGAGTTTGTAACAGACGAATCGGTTGAGCTCGTGAGAAAATACTGTGCAAACGATAGTCTTAGCCTTGGAGCTCAGTCCGGCAGTGATCGAATTCTAAAAGAGATCCACAGAGGGCATACTGTTGGAGATAGTATTTCAGCAGTTGAGTGCTGTCTGGAACATGGAATTGTTCCCGCTGTTGATTTCATTTTTGGCATTCCAACCGAAACTGAAGAGGACCAGGAAAAAAGCCTTGACCTTGTACGCTGGATCTGCAAGAAAGGAGGCACTGTAAGGGCCCATTACCTGACTCCCCTGCCAGGAACTCCATATGCATCAGCGATCCCGGCAGAAGTAAGTGACCGGGTAAGGAGAGAGCTTGGAAAACTTGCCCTTGGGGGCAAACTTACAGGATACTGGGAAAAACACCGAAAATTTGATAAAAAGTAAAATTAGAGGGATAAGGTTGAAGGCCGATATATGGATTCTGGTATCGGCTTTGAAACCAAATCTCATTGTTCTGGATTCAATAAATTCCCTGAGACGTTGAACACAATTTATTTATTTATTTATTTATTTATTTATTTGTTTAGTTATTTAGTTATTTTTGAAATTTACGCACATGTTATCTACTCTGATTCTGCTACTATCTTTCTCATATCAACCCCATAACCTGAATTCGAGTTTTAGTCCAGAGTTTCAGTTCATATTTAATTTTTAGTTTAAGTTTATTTATTTTCATTTTGACTGAGTCTACACTGTTAAAATTTTTAAAAATTACTTGTTGGTCTTGCACTTTCGATTGATCTTGTACTACCGGCTGTTCCTTTAATCAAACAATACTTAGAGCTTTTACTAAATTCTCAGTTTAGAATGTATACGCTTTGAGCTTAGGAGGCTCTTATACTGACATACTTATATAAGGGAGAACCTTTTATTTTTAGTCCCCTACGTAATAAAGTAATTAATGTATTTATAATTTGTTGCTACTAATCTAAAATTAAAGTATACCAATCAAATAAAATATTCACCTGAGTTCTGCAACCTTCCCGGGGAAAGCTTAACCAGAGGCTCAAAGTGGTGCAAGTCTTTTAAAAAAGTTTGAGCAAAAACTGCTCAAAGTTTGAGTTCTAGGATTTTATCCCCAAACCCTATCGATGTGATCAACCGGTACAACGATTGCGAGTCAACGGTTGCAACTCAAGTTTGTTTCAAAATGGGGTTTGAAGGTCAAGTTGGAAGATTCAGGATTCATTTGGGGGTTGAAGCTTTTTCTGCTCTTACGACCATTTGAAGACCTTCCTGCATGAGTTCTTCGGCTCGTTCTTGCTTCTCTGCTTCGGCAAAGATTCGGAAAATCGGTTCCGTGCCCGAGGGGCGGATAAGGACCCAGCCGTCTTTGTACCAGATTTTGACCCCATCAATAGTGTCCAGCTTAAGCCCGAGGCCTGAAGCTTCATATTTTACATTTTCCATTGTAGCTTGCGTGTTTACAGAGGGAACTTTGGTTTTTGCGTTGAAGTACTGAGGTACACTCTTTGCAAGCTCGGAAAGCTTTTTCCCGCCAGCCAGGATTTCAAGGATTTTAGCACAGGCCATTGCTCCATCTCTGCAATACTGATGCCTGGGGAAAATAAGGCCTCCATTGCCCTCGCCTCCGAATACTGCATTTACTTCCATCATCTTTCGGGCAACGTTGATGGAACCAACGGCAGTCCAGTAAAGCTCGACTCCTTCTTCTTTTGCTACGTCTGCCATCCGCTGCGAGGAGCTAACAGGAGTTACTATAGGCCCTTTTTCGCGTTCAAGCATATATTTTGCCATCATGGCAAGCAAAACCTCTTCATTTAAGAACTCTCCATTTTCATCCATAAAGACTATCCTATCCGCATCCCCATCGTGAGCTGCTCCTAGATCGGCCCCGGTCATTTTCACAAGTTCGGAGAGCTCGGTTAAAGCATCGGGAGTGGGTTCGGGATTTCGCCAGGGAAATGTCCCGTCGGGTTGAGCTCCAAGAGTCAGCACATTGCAGCCCAGTTCTCTGAGCAGGAAGGGAAGAGTGAGTGAACCTGCTCCGGAACCTGTATCAATGACTACTTTGAGTTTGCGGCTGCGAATCTTTTCGACATCTACTGCGTTAATAATATTTCTGATATAATAGTCATTGACTCCTGGATCGACTCTGAAACTGCCGGTCTTCTCCCAGGATACAATGGAATATTTTCCAGAGGAGTAAATTTTTTCGATTTCTCTTTCTCCATCCCTGGGAAACTCCGTACCATCTCCAGCAATTAACTTGATTCCGTTATACTGTCTTGGGTTGTGAGACGCAGTAATAACGATCCCCGCATCAGCGTGATCACGCACATAGTACTGAATAGAAGGAGTAGGAAGCGTTCCCACGTCAATTACATTCAGACCTGTTGAAAGAGCCCCGGCAATTGCGGCAGACTTCAGCATCTGACCTGAAATCCGGGTATCACAGCCTATAGCAACCGTGCCTTTTGAACCCATATATGTACCAAGGCTTCTGGCTAAATTGACTGCCAGCTCTGGAATTATATATTCATTGGCGATACCACGTACACCATTAGTTCCGAATAATGCCATGTAAGATCTCCATCTTTGTAATTTAAATGAAAATTCTGCCGTTCAGGCAAATCTGCTCTTTAATTTGAATTGTTATAACAAATAAATCTCTAATATAAAACAAAGCTCTGGTAATAAAAACATTACAACAATTTCAAGATGCCGCTATTTTGAGAAGATTTCCAAACTTAAAAATAGTGTCCGCTAAGTAAAACCATTAATCCCCTCTGTCGGCTGTTTCAAGTTGCCTGATTATAGGGCTGGCAAATACATATATCTTATTAGCTAAAAACCAATTAATAATGGCCAATGAAAAGATAGAACTGATAAAGGAAGCCATAAAAGCCAGAAAAAGTGCGGTCATTGCATTTTCAGGAGGAGTAGACAGTACGACTCTTGCAGCCCTTGCTTTTGAGGCACTTGGGAAAAAGGCTCTTGCCGTAACCATAAATTCCCCACTTTTTCCAAGGAAACAACTTGAAATCGCTGTCGAGACAGCCTGTGAGATCGGAATTGAGCACAAGATACTCTCTTTCTCCCAGTTGAATCTTCCTTATTTTTCCGCAAATACACTAAACAGATGCTATTTCTGTAAAAAGGCTCTGCTTGAAACCTTACTCGATTTCGCGGAGAAAGCGGGATATAATGCTGTACTTGAGGGTACTAATTCCTCTGAAATACACGGGGAAAACCGTCCGGGATACAGGGCAGTCCAGGAAGCTGGAGAAAAGGTTTTTTCTCCTTTCGTGGAATTTAACGTGACAAAAGAAGAAATAAGGGAAGTCGCTTCCGAACTTTCTCTTTCAGCATCCTGCAGGCCGTCTGCATCCTGTCTTGCCACCCGTATTCCCTACGGGCAGCCAATAACGGCAGAGGCTCTTCAAAAAATCGAAAAAGCCGAAGAATTTCTTTTTTCTCTGGGTTTTACCCAGTTCAGGGTCAGGATGCACGAAAATCTCGCCCGGATAGAAGTTATTCAGAATGAACTGGAAGATGCTTTACGGAAAAGAGAAAAAATTTCACGGCGTTTGAAATCCCTGGGCTTTGACTACGTAACCCTTGATCTTGAGGGCTTTCGGAGTGGGAGCATGGACGAACCTTATACCTTGAAGAAAAGCTGATTACCAGATGAAGAAAGCCTGACTACCAGAAAACAACTAAGGAAAACAAGGGAAATTATGAGAGAGATCCGTATCCGAAAAGCCAGAAAATCAGACCTGCTGGCAATTCAGAGGTTACTGTCAACTTACTTTCTTGACATGGAAGGACTTGGACTGGAAGATTTTGTGCTGGCTGAAATCGAGGGAAAAATCACAGGATGTGCTGCCCTTATAAAATCCGAATCCTACGGTAAAGATTTTCTGGAGATTCATTCTATTGCAGTCCATCCTAATTTCCGGGGAAAAGGGGTTGGTACCAGGCTTGTTAAGTATCTTCTAACAACTATTGGAGACCAGTGCTGTGACTTGTATGTCAGGACAACTGCCCCTATCTTTTTTGAAAAACTAAATTTTACAAAAATAGATAATACTGAAAAGTTAGCCTTCTGGAAAGATTGCGAAAATTGTGAGCATTTTGATAAGTGCACACAGCATGCAATGAAATATTCTTGCAAGTGTTGAATTTCCAGCTCAATTATTAAACCTCCATTCCTAAATCTTTACCTGGATCTCGATGTAAATTAGTTAGTGTCTTCTTATTCTGAAAATCGAGAAAACAAGAGTCTTTTTTCCATGTATTAGTTTTTGATTAATCGTTCCTCTGTTAGTCGAATTTGTATCTAAGGCCCCGTCTCAGAATAAACTGTGCAGATTTCCAATTGGACGTTTTGATTTTCACTATCAAGATAGCCAATCAAATTTACAATAAATTATAAGTTGCATAGGTTATTTTGTTGCGGGTACTAATTTTTATGGTTTTATTTTCTATGATCTACGAAAGAATGAAAAAGATTTCAATGGTATTTTATATGAGGACATACTTTTCTTGAGTCTAACAACTGTTGCAAATAGTTGAGAGTTTAAATAAAGTAGTTTTTAATGTTTTTCCGGGTTGCTTAGCAATGGTAGCCAGTTGCAAGCAGGATCAATGCTTAGTTTACCAATGCTCTATTTCGACAACTCTTGGAAATAATAAGCACTAAAAGAAATGGAAAAGGGGAAGAAAAAGTGAAAATGAAAGAAAAAGCGTACTCAATAGCTTTAGCTTCAACATTTATAATTTTATTTTTGATTTTTGTTTCATCTCCAGCATCGGCACTCCAAACTGAAACAGATCCTCCTAACTTCACCGTACCAGAAATCACAGGTGGAGCGGGAGATCCTTCCGATGACAAAGTTGTTTCAAATGAGTTATCTACAGAAGAAAACAATGTAACTATGGAATCTATACAATCTGCCGCGCTAAAGATCATTGAAATTCGGATCCCCACCACCAATAAGTCAGAAAAGTGGAATCCTGTTAGTTATGGTAACAGGATACTGTGGACAGATTTACCAAGTGGTGTCCTCGGTACGGCTGATATCCACATGTACGATTTATCCACTTCAAAGGAAACTCAGATTACCAACAGCGGATCAGCATATTTTATTGCTATTTATGGTAATAGGATAGTGTACGATGATGATCGTAATGGAAATAGTGATATCTATATGTATGATCTTTCCACTTCAAAGGAAACTCAGATTACTACTAATGAATCAGATGAATACGCTCATGCTATCTACAGTAACAAAATAATATGGTCAAGTCTAATATGGTCAAGTCTGCTAAGTTCTAATATCTATGTATACGATTTATCCACTAAAAAGGAAAAGCAGATCACCACAAGTGGAGAGGCGTACAATCCTGCAATCTATGGTAATAGGATAGTGTACGATGATGATCGTAAGGGAAATAGTGATATCTATATGTATGATCTTTCCACTTCAAAGGAAACTAAGATCACAACCAGTGGAACTGCCTGCGATCCTGCTATTTATGAGGATAGAATAGTGTGGACAGATGATCGTAAGGGAAATTCCGATATCTACATGTACGACCTTTCCACTAAAAAGGAAAAAAGGATAACTACTAATTCATCAGATCAATACTCTCCTGCTATCTACGGCAACAGGATAGTGTGGTTGGATCCTCGCAATGGGTATTTGGATATCTACATGTATGACCTATCTACTTCCACTGAAACACGGATCACCACTGATGAATCATATCATTCTAGCCCTACAATCTATGATGATAAAGTAGTGTGGACAGGTCCCAACAACGATGGAAATAACGACATTTACATGTGTACTCTTTCAACCTCTCCAGTTGCTGCATTTTCTGCATCTCCAGCTACAGGAAAAGCTCCGTTAAATGTTGCATTTACTGATACAAGCACTGGTTCCCCAACTTCCTGGAAATGGGACTTTGGAGACGGATCAAAGTCATTCCTCCAGAATCCGGTTCACAAGTATTCCAAGATAGGAAAATATACAGTTAGCTTGACAGTAAAGAACGCTGAAGGTAGTAACACAGTAACAAAAAAAGATTATATAAACGTAGTAACAAAGCCGATTGCTGCATTTTCTGCATATCCAACTACAGGAAAAGCACCATTAACTGTTGCCTTTACTGATAAAAGTACAGGAATACCGACCAAATGGAAATGGAGTTTTGGAGACGGAACAATTTCAAGAGAACAGAATTCAAAACATCAGTATTTACAGGAAGGAAACTATAAAATTACACTTACGGTGACCAATGTTGCAGGCAGCAGTACCGTAACAAAAACAAATTACATAAAAGTGACAACAAATACAAGACCAGGTATATACTCTGAAAGCAAATAAACCCTTAAACTGAAAGACGAGATAAAAGATCAAGTCTAAGGGTAGTTAGGATCATCGATCAAATCTGACAAAAAAGGCCAAAGTAATTCTTTTGTCAGATTTGAGAATTTCCTTTTTACAATTTTCAATAACTGATCTTAAAATCTAATTCTTTTACTTATTTTAAGCCAGTTTGAAATTTTATCCCCCTTCTTTTTACTTTTTGTGTCAAGGTGTTTAATATTAAAAAATCACAAAGTATTTTATATAAGGTCTTGGCATTTATTTAACGACCATTGCAAATAGTTGGGATTTTAAGCAAGAAATTTTTGATATTTTCCAGTTTTTCTGGCAATGGTAGCCAATTGCAATCAAAATCAATGCTAAATATATCAATGCCCGGCTTCGGCAATTACGTAGAATAATAATACTAAAAAAATGGAAAAGAGGAAGAAAAAGTGAGAAAGAAAGAAAAAGCGTATTCGATAGTTTTAGCTTCAATATTTATTATATTTTTGATTTTTGTCTCATCTGCGACAGCGGTACCGATTAATGGAAGAGATCACAAATTCACTGTACCAGAAATCACCGATAGATCAGGAGACTCTTCCAATAACATAGTTGTTTTAAATAAGTTATCTACAGAAGGAAATGCTACAGCCCCAGAATCTATACAAGCTACCGCGCTCAAGATCACTGAAACTCCAATAACTATTAATAAATTTGAACAGTGGGACCCTATTTTCTATGATAACAGGATAGTGTGGTATGATAATCGCAATGGAAACTGGGATATCTACATGTACGATCTCTCCACTAAAAAGGAAACTCAGATCACTACAAATGTATCGGATCAGTCTAGCCCCTACATTTACGGTAACAGAGTGGTATGGGTAGATGAGCGCAATAGAAACCCTGAGGATATCAGTGGAAACGCTGATATCTACATGTATGACCTTTCCACTAAAAAGGAAACTCAGATCACAAACAATGAAGGATATCTGTGGGACCCTTTAATCTATGGTAACAAGATGGTCTGGACAGCTTGTCCCTACGGCGATCTCTCCGATTGGTATGATGTTTGTATGTACGACATTTCCACCAAAACGGAAAAAATGATAACCGACAATGGATGCTCATATTATCCTGCAATCTACGGTAACAAGATAGTATGGGTAGACTATCGCAATGGATATACTGATGTCTACATGTACGATATATCTACTAAAAAGGAAACTCAAATTACTAACAATGAATCAGAGAAGATGTGCCCTGCTATCTACGGTGACAGAATAGTGTGGATGGATTCCCGCAACGGAAACTGGGAGATCTACATGTACGATATTTCCACTAAAAAGGAAACTCAGATCACCACCGGTCCATCAGATTCGCTTTATCCTGCAATCTACGGTGACAGAATAGTGTGGGATGATAATCGCAACGGAAACTGGGATGTCTATGTGTACGATCTAGCTACTGGTCAGGAATGCCACACTACTGATAAATCAGATCAGTACTATCCTGCAATCTATGGTGATAGGATAGTATGGACAGATATGCGCAACGGAAATCCTGATATCTATATGGGTACTCTCAGTTCTGCTTCATTTTCTGCATCTCCAACTACAGGAAAAGCTCCGTTAAATGTTGCTTTTACTGATAAAAGTACAGGATCACCAACGTCATGGAAGTGGACTTTTGGAGACGGGACAACGTCAACCAAGCAGAACCCAACGCATAAGTATTCCAAGGTAGGAAAATATACAGTCATCTTGACAGTAAAGAACGCTGCGGGCAGTAATATGGTAACAAAAAAAGATTATATAACTGTAGTAACAAAGCCGGTTGCTGCATTTTCTGCGAAACCTACTTCAGGAAAAGTACCATTAACTGTCGCCTTTACTGATAAAAGTGAGGGAATACCGACTAAATGGAAATGGAGTTTTGGAGACGGAACAATTTCAAGAGAACAGAATCCAAAACATCGGTATTTACAGGAAGGAAACTATAAGATTACACTTACGGTGACCAATGTTGCAGGCAGCAGTACAGTAACAAAAACAAATTACATAAAAGTGGCAACAAACACAAGACCGAGTATATACTCTGAGAGCAAATAAACCCTTAAATTGAAAAACGAAAAAAGATCAAGGTTAAAAGGATATGTATGATCATCGATCAAATCTGATAAAAAAGGCGAAAGTAATCCTTTTGTCAGATTTGAGAATTCTCTTTTTACAATTTTTAATAACTGATCTTAAAATCTAATTGTTTTACTTGTTTTAAGCTAATTTGAGATGTTCTCTACCCTCTTCTTACTTTTTGTGTCAAAGTATTTAATATCCAAAATTTCAAGGTATTTTATACAAGGACATTGCATTCACTTAGAGCCTATCCGAAAAGTCCCGCTGCTCTGAAAGTTATCCATGCACATGCGAAATGAAGCATAGCAAGGTAATTCTCAATTTTCTTTTCCCATCGAATAAGCAATCTTCTGAATCTATTCATCCAAGAATGAGTCCTTTCTACAACCCATCTTCTTGCCTTATGACCTGGTATCTTTTTTTCTATTTTTTCTTCTCCACGTCTCCGTATATGGGTAGTATACCCATACTCTTCAACCAATTCATCGATATCGGGATAATCATAACCCTTATCCATGCATATATTCTGAATTACATTATCAGGAGAAGGTCTTTCAATAATTATACCATCAAGAGTCTCTTTTACAAGCATTTTATCGTGGCGATTGGCTCCATCCACAGCAACAGAAAGTGGTATGCCTTTACCCTCAGTTAATAGACTCCTTTTTGTTCCTAATTTACCACGATCAGTAGGATTAGCTCCAGTTCCAGCTCCTCCCAATGGTGCTTTTGTCATAGCTCCATCAATTGATTGCCATTCCCATTCTAATCCTTTTTTATTATCATATTCCAGAAGACCAGATTGCCACATTTTCTCAAATAATCCTGCTCTTCGCCATTCCTGAAATCTATCGTGTACGGTGCTTGGAGCACCATAACATCGCGGCAAGGCTTTCCATTGACAGCCAGTACGAAGGAGATAATAAATACCATTCATTATTTTTCGATCATTCTCTCGAGGTCTTCCAGGCTTTTTCTTAGGCTTAGGAAGTGGTAGTAAGGATTTGATCTTATTCCAGAATTCATCTGAGATCTCATAATCGTGACCTGTTTTTCTTGTTGTCACTAATAAAAATTACCATACATCGTAGTTCTTTTACTTTTCGGATAGGCTCTTAATACCCATTGCAAATAGTTGGGAGTTTCAGTGAAGCAGTTTTTAATGTTTTTCAGTTTTCTAGCGATGGTATAGCCAGTAGAAGGTGAAATGTCAAACCCTCTAAAAAATGGTTATTTTACCTTAAAATATGAGCGTTATATTAAAAAATCAAAAAAATTGAGCATAAAAATAAGTAGGGAACTTAGACATGTACCTATACCAAAACTCACTATTTGATTTTTGGAACTCAGATTTGGAACAGTTAATCGAATATATGATCATGGAAAATGATCCTGAAAATTCTTGATGATTCAGAATAAAACAGGTTTTAGGATAGGGTCATAAAACCGACACATAAAAAAGTGAAAACGATCACAAGAGAAGGCCCATAGCCTGATACGGTTTGATAAATTTAAATATGTAAAATGTATATATTAATATATGAAATTTTTTAACATAGCTTTTGGGACAACAAATCTGTTTCATAATAAATGTGAATACAGATCGATGTGTGCTGGGTATAAAGATGATTCTTACACATGTACAAAAACATTGGATAAAAACTACTGTGGAATTTATAATCATTTTTTACAAGAAGCTTCTGAAATTTTAAATACACAACTATAATAAGATTATTTAGAGTTATTAGGTTACGCTGACAAACTTCTGTTTTTTTTGTTTTGCTGTGAATTTAATCGTAAAATATCAAACTGAAAAACAGGAGTTTTATTCTCTTTTATCGTATTTGAAGGCCGTTATTTTAAATGCGGTCTAAGTAACTGACTGTTTAAGGAATTATTAAACCCGAAAAAACTTACGAAAAACCACTAAAAGTTGACGAAACATTATTTTACGAAAAAGAATAATGAAGCACCTTATGCTCACCCTTGGGATAGTAAATACCTACGATAAGATCAAAGTGCTAGATGCACATTATCGGGCAATAGCAAGAGCTGCTCCGATCTGCCATGCTTTTGGATTCCACCTTGCTCTTTACGATTTTCCTTTCAAGATGACTGCAGAAGAACTGGTAGCTTATGTGATGGAAAAAACCACAATAGGAGAATCGGGAAGTTATCTCAAAATCCTTTATGAAAAAAACCACCTGTCGGTATCCGATCTTCCAAAAAAAGGGTTCCCTTCCCAGTTTGGGGAAATCGTAATCACTACCTCAAAACCGGATCCAAAAAGACAGGTTCCGCCCATAAAGATTGCCGAAGAAGCTCTTCGAAACCGTTCATTTCTGTTTCTTGTAGGGCTCGGGCACAAAGGGCTTCCAAAAGAACTTTTCGAGAGAGGAAAATACCATCTTGATATTACCTGCAAAGGACTTTCTCTTGAGACCTGCACTGCCATAGGGGCGATTCCGGCCCACCTTTCAGGGCTCATGGCAAATTTTGAAACTAAAAAATAATTTAATTTCATAAATTTTTAAAGTTATAAAAAATGTGAGTTATTCCAATCGTTTGATCAAAAAATTTGACTCAATTGAAAAAATTTTAAGCTGCTCTAAAAGAAATTCCGGAATCAATATATATTACGATTGACAATTAATACTTGTTGTGGGTAAGAACAACGCTTGCTGCGCTGTTGTGGGGTTTTTGGCCCATAGGAAATAGAATTCTGCCTGCTCTCAGGTTTTAGCCAGAACGATTGAAGGTTCTGAGCCTTATTGCAGGAGTTTGTCCACAGGGATTTGGAGAATGACTTTGATTGAGCTTCCCTGAGGGGACTGAGAATTCTAACCTGCATTCAATTGCCGCTCCCGAAAAGGCTGGGTACTTTAACCCGGATTGCAGGGCTCTTGCATCCACAAGGACTACTATGACCCACATTTAAGCGCAGGCTTTGAAGAGACAGGAGGAAATTTTATGAGTGAATTAATGCATGAACACAGAAAAAGAAAAGAATATAGACATAAGCACCAGGAAAATGGTTATCATGCCGTTGTAAAAGGCTGCACCGACAACCTGGACTCAGATGAACTAGACCTTTACCGCTTTATGATAGGCGGGGTGCAGGGTAAATAACCTGCAAAACCTTTTTTTATTTCTCGTTCCTAAAAAAGAAGCATGTACGACGTATATGCGGTCCGTGAAGATTTCCCTGTTCTTAAAGAAGTCGTGTACCTTGACAGTACGGCAACTACTCAGACTCCGATACCTGCAGTTGAAGCTATGGTCGAGTACTTTTACAGGTATGCTGGAAATCACGGGAGAGGAGCCCATCGTCTTGCCAGGGAGGCTACAAACCGCTATGAAGATGCAAGGGAAACCGTTGCACGTTTCCTGAACGCTGAGCCTTCAAAGACCGTTCTTACGAAAAATACCACTGAAGGAATCAATCTTATCGCAAACAGTTACCCATGGGAAGCCGGAGACCATATCGTTACAACTGTGCTTGAACACCATTCTAATCTCCTGCCCTGGCTGCGCCTGCAGAAAAAAGGGGTAAAAGTTACGATTGTGAGTCCAGACAGTAAGGGAAAAGTCGATATCTCTTCGATAGAGAAAGCCTTTACTGAGGAAACAAAACTGGTAGCCATAAATCAGGTTTCAAATGTCTTCGGTTCCGTTCAGGATGTAAAAAACATTACTAAACTTGCCCACCGATACGGCATAAAAGTCCTGGTCGACGGGGCTCAATCTGCAGGACATATGCCGGTCAGCCTTAAAGATCTGAACTGTGATTTTTTTGCAACTGCCGGACATAAAGGCCTGCTTGGACCGCAGGGCACTGGCGTCCTCTATATCAAAGAACCGGATGTTCTCGATAGTGCCTCAGTGGGAGGAGGTACGGTTTCGGATGTTGAGGGATGTACTTACGTGCTTGAACCTTCTCCAGCCTGTTTTGAAGCTGGCACTCCGAATATTCCTGGAGTTATAGGCTTAGGAAGAGCAGTCGAATATGTCGAAAAAATAGGGGTGCCGGAAATTGAGGCACATGAAATAAAGTTGTCCAGGGAAGCTGCAAAAAGGCTCTCCGAACTTGAGCATGTAGAGGTATATGGGCCTGAGGACAGGGCAGGGATAGTGCCGTTTAATGTAAAAGGGCTTCATGCCCACGATGTTGCCCTGATCCTTGACCAGACAAGGAAAATCTGTGTAAGGAGTGGGCATCACTGTGCAATTCCAACCATTCGCTTCCTGAATGTAGACAGCACTGTAAGAGCTTCTTTTGCACTCTATAATACCGAAGAAGAAGTAGATATACTGGTAAATGCAGTTGCAGGGCTTAAGGCACTGGTTTCTTGAGAATTTTTACAGAGCCTTTAAATACTTGATTTTTAAACAAGCGTGAAATTTACTTTGCCCATAAAATTTGAAAGTGATACAATTTATTATTACAGAATATTATTTAATTTTTAACAGTATATTTTCACTTTTTTGGGATTGTTGATAATAAAAGAAATTGGTTTTAGAGTATGCCTTAATGCCAACGTATGCCAAAATTGTGACAATATAAATGTGAAGTTTCTGTTTTTTGAAAATTTTATTTTCAGCACTTCGATGGTGTTGTCAACGAAGTGTTTATATCCAATGAAAGACATTTTTAAAAAATATAATCTGTTTGGAAACTAACATAGCCGCTTAAACAGAACATTTTCTGTGAAAATCGTTATAAACAAGAAAATACCTGCCAGACAGTGTTAAATAAATATTTCTGTTGTATTGAATATAAAATTAATCAGACAGAAGGAGAACAAATGTCAACTAAAATATTTTACATGTTGATAGTACTTAGCATATGCTTAATGTCGATGTTTGTGACACCAGCTTGCGCGCTAAGTAACGAAACTTCACCCAGTAACAACGCTTTACCCAATAACGAAACATACGGTGGAATTCAGGGTAATGTAAGTCAACCACCAGAAGGCACTCAGATAAATTTACTGCTATCACGATACTATCAGTTACCAGTAGCAACCGAAAAAGGAACAACATTTTGGTATGGACTAACATATTGGCATGTTGGTGGATACTGGTTCACTGCAAAAGAACTAATGAAATTACCTTATGATTACATCAAAAAAAACCGGTCACCTTACTACGGTGGGATTATAGATGATGATATGCAGAATGTTCCTGTGCCTGTGAGCTGGATTACACTTGCTGGATTCGCCTGCTTCGCTATTGTAATAAATAAAAAACGATAAAGGTGTGCAGATGTTATTGGATGAAATTGTAATGATTTATGGGATAGCTGCATTATCCCACCTTTTTTTACAATTGTCTCTTGCGCATTTCAGTGAGTTCTCAAAAAACAAATTCAATCTAATTGATTATCCCCGTGTGGCTATAGTGATTCCGTGTTACCAAGAAGAGCCAACATTATTTAAAAAATGCATTCAATCTGCAATATCCGTAGATTATGCTGGCGAATTTCATGTGTTTGCCATTGATGATGGCAGTAGAGATAAATCCGCGTTTAAACTGGTAGAGAAAATTAAATCTGAAAAACTCACACTTATTTCACTTGAAAAAAATGTCGGCAAACGAAAAGCGCAAAAATATGCATTTGACATTATTGGCAATAAATACGATGTAATAGTAACACTCGATAGTGATACTATACTGGATCAAAATTCTATTAATCAGCTAGTAAAGCACTTTAATAATAAAGATATCGGTGCTGTTACAGGTTATGCCTCGGTAATAAACCGAGAATTTAATTTACTAACGAAATTGATATCTTCTAGATATTGGATTGCATTTAATATTGAAAGAAGTGCACAAAGTTTGTTTGGTGCTGTTCTGTGCTGCACAGGGGTCATTAGTGCTTATCGAAATACTATCATTCAGAATGTAAAAGAAATCTATGCCTCCCAGGTTTTTTTAGGTAAAGAATGTACATATGGCGATGATAGAAACTTAACCAATCTAGTTCTTATGAACGGCTATCAAACAGTCTACGAAAGTCAGGCAATTGGGTGGACTGATGTTCCTAAAAACATGAAACAATATTTAAAGCAGCAGCTCCGGTGGAACCGCAGTTTTTACCGCGAAATATTTGTCACAGCAAAGATGATAATTAAGCATCCTACTCGGTATTCCATATACATGACCTATGACCTGATGATGCAGGCCGTTATGCCAATAGCTCTCATATGTTGTATACTTTATATGATCTACAGGGCTTTTTCCATCAGCCACATTTATATTTTATCCTTTGTAGCTACGGTTATTGGCATGGCATTACTCAGATCTTTCTATGCAATAGTCATGACCAAGGACTGGAATTTTATTCTATTCCCTGTCTACTCTTTTGTATACATATTTCTGCTGATACCATTACGGATATATGCATTGTTCACAATAACTGGGAAGGGGTGGGGAACTAGATGAGAATCGAGATAGACAAGGCAATTAGGTTTTCAGTGTTGTTTATGGTACTGAGTATTACTGTGATTGGATACCCAGATTACGCTCCAATACCACAAATCACAGCTCTACTAATAGCTAAAATACTCAGCTACTTTCTCGGGGCCGTTCCTGTTGTTTATGGAAATTCCGTTCTCTTGAGAATAGACAATGAAATAATATCAATGGATATCTCACCTGAATGTTCTGCATTGATCGCAATGTTGCTATTTATATTTGTAATATTTATTACACCTGGTATAAAATTACAACATCGATTGTATTCATTACTGTTTATTCTGGTATTATATATCGTGAACCTCTTTAGGATAATCTCTGAAGTACTCATTGGTTCAAGATCAAATATTGAAACGATGTCAATCTACCATGCTGGTGTTGGGCAAGTTGTATTTTTCAGCGCCATGATACTGTTATATATAAGCTTTCTCAAGATGTTTGGGTATATGAATAATAGAGATAAGCATGCATCTACCGATTTTAGAAAAAGAATGGAATAGTGAACAAGCCATAGAAGGGTAGTCATCTACTCTTCAGCGTTTTTCCTTCTTTTAGGTTAATCTTAAGTCAAGAAAAGAGGTCAAAAACATATTTATGAGCTTATTACCAAATGGAATAAACAAGCAAATACATTATTAAAAACTACATTGAAATTATAAAAGTAACTGCGTGTAAGGACTCAGTACCAAAATCTGGTGATGAATATAAAATTCAAAATCACTAGGTTTTATAAATGGTCATCATCCGTGTAATACAACTTAGTGATTCAAGTCTTTAGATAGCGAATATCGATTTTGAGAAAAACTGGATTCTTCTTGCTAATTCAGATTTTCTATCAAAAATGCAAAAATCACTGGATTTTGTAACAGAGTTCGTGTAAGTAGTTACTGATAATAATAAAAGGTCAGATAGTTTTTTAAAACACTGGATGCCTGCAATTTTGAAGCTAGAAAAAGAGAGAAGGAACAGAAAAATTTAAAAATTGTTTTTGTAATGTTAAAAATTTAGTATCCTCTTCAAATTGTATGGATAAAAGTAAATTTCACGTATTTGTAGAAAATTTAAAAAATTTATTAAGTATGATCAACAACATCAAGCGATGTATTCAACTTTATAACTATATGGTAAAATTATGGAATATTTTTCTAGTTGGAAAATCCTCCATCGAATTTGAAGAGGATATAATTTATATTAAAACAGATAATGTATCAATCGCAAACAATTTAATAATTTTGGCAAAGAACGTTATCCAATATAAAGTTTTCTTATTAATAATCTAATACGTGTATTTATAAATGGTAACTATAATTAGTTCAAATAAGTTCTCATAAGAAGTTCTGTGCTTGATTTTCTCTTTTTTTCATTAGCTTCATATTATAAAAATCTGTATTTCTCACGAAGACTAAAATCCTTTTGCCAGTAAATTAATCCAAAATCAGCATTTTACGACTAGAATTTTTTTCTCTTGTTTTTCTTGTTTTTGATTAACCGTCTAGATGGATATAGTCCTCAATTAATTCAAAATTTTAAGATCATAATGAAAACACTGTATTCATAAAAATAAAAAGAGAACAGACTAAAAAAGTTTATATGCTTTCATGTAGAATCAAATTTATCAAGGGAGTACTATTAAGGGAGTATACTCATGACTGAAAGTGTAAATTCTACAGGTAATTCGCAAAGAAGCGTGCAGACACAACCGCAGTTATCAAAGAGCGATATTTTTGGAGTACTGCAAAACGACAGGAGAAGGTGTGTCTTGGAAAGCCTTCGAAGGCAGGGAGGGCAGAGCGTACGCTCCCTGTCTGAAGAAATAGCCCGAGCTGAATCTCAAACCGAAGAGCCGAAGAGCAACGTAAGAAAAAGTATATATGTTTCACTGCTCCAGACACATATCCCAAAAATGGAAAGCCTGGGAATAATTACCTACAATAGGGAACAGGACATTGTGGAACTTCTTCCCGCTTCCCAAGACTTTAATGTTTACATGGAAACCGTCAAAAAAGGGGACATCCCCTGGAGCCAGTTCTATCTTGGCCTGAGCACGCTTGCCGTTGTCGGCAGTCTCACGATTTTTTCAGGGCTGACCCAGTGGATCTCAAGCTTTCAATGGATGCTCTTTACAAGCATAATCTTCTTTGTATCCTCCGCCACCCACCTGCACCACGTCCGCAAGATTGAGGATTAACCCGCCGCATTTGCGGCGCAACCGAAAATCGGCTTCAACCGATTTTCAACTCCTTTTTTTACTTTTTTTCTAAAATGTCTTCCGATTGCGATAACTCGCCATTAAATAATTGAAACGACTCAAACCCTCTGTTTTTTTCCAGAATCCCTTCTGCCCTCTCAGGGCGCAGGTGGTATATCCACACCCTGACTTTCTCATCAATTTCCAAGGTTCCTCCAGAAGACAGTATATAAACAAACCCCAAAAAAACGGATTTTGGTTCAAAAATCAAGAAAGTTTCTCAGGACATCCCCGATAATCTCTCCTTTTCTTGAGCATCCCGACATTAATCTATTGTTACTTCCCTGCTGAGCTGCAATGCCTCTTGATAACGTTAATGTTACCTTGACCGCTCCAGATCCAGGCTAATCCGCCAATAACTATCTCCGTACAAGCCATAAGTGGGAATAGCTCAGATCGCAGGAGTGGGGTGAAGGATCGGGTCTAGAAATGGGCTCTTCTCTTTCCCTTGAAGTGGTCTGGGAATAAATGAGTAAATGAGTAAATTCTTTCGATCGAGCGGGATGAAGGGGCAAAGGATGGAGCTCAAAAATGGGACCCCTTCTTTCCCTTGCCACGGTCGGGGAGTAAATTGACAACTGAAAATAATAGGATTAACCAAAGTTCAGATCGTGGGAGTGGAGTAAGGAATCGAACCATATGGGCGTCTTCTCTTTTCCTTGCACTGGTCTGGAGTTTAACTTCAGATCGCGGGATTAGTGTGAAGAATCAAGCCAGATAGAATTCTTCTCTTTCTCTTGCAGAAGTTTGGGAGTAAATTGACAGTTGGCAATGAATAGGATTAATCAAAGAGGTGTAAAGAAATGGTTAACAAGAAAATGCTTTTGAGCATACTTATTATAGGATGTGCTGCCACTGTGGCAGGCGCAGGGACATGGGCATTCTTTGACGATTCGCTAAACGTTAATAATAACACCATTACTTCAGGAAATCTCTCAATTGTTCCTTACCAGTCTACAGTTGATAAGTTTACAGTTGGACCGATTGCCCCTGGAGATTCTGATCCTGCTGCAAAGACATATACTTTAAAGAACGATGGGACTGTTGATGGTCACCTTTATGCAGAGATCAATGCAACCGGTGAAAGTAATATACCAGACTTGACAACTACGCTCAACAATGAGGAAATGACTGATGGTGCAAATATTGACCTTGGTTTGCTAGGTGCAGGGGATAATGTTACAATTACCATTGGATACGACTTTGCAGAAACTGGCATTGACCAGAATGCTCAGCAGGACCAGACCGTTGAATACGATATTACATACCACCTGGTTCAGGAATAAACAAACTATCTGTGTGAAATATTATCCGGATCCAAAAATCCGGAATTTCACACCATATTACACTGTGCAATAAAAGCGTTGCAGTGGCGAATGATAGACATTAGTAGGTGGTGGTAACGATGTTCAACAAAAAAACACTTTTAAGTATACTAATGCTTGGGGTAGTTGTATCTATTGCAAGTGCTGGTACGTGGGCATACTTTGACAGCTCACAAACAGTTACCGATAACCAAATTACTACTGGTAAAATAGAGCTTGATGTAATTAACCTAGCTTACAATAATCCACCAGTGCTCATACCAATGACAGCAATAGATGCAGTTCCAGGTGATGAGAATGTTAGGTTAGAGCCGATTCCAACTTACGTTCGTAATACTGGTTCAATCAACGGTGTACTATATTTAGAAATTATGCCAAATGTCAACGACGATGGCATTTTATCCACAAACCTTGTGATTAATGCATCGACTTCTCCCTATCCAAGTAGTGGAACAGTTGTAACTCTCTGGGATGGAGTTTCTACTGGACCACAGAAGATAGGCGATCTCGATGCTGGCAGTGAAGACCCGGTATCCATTTTTTATATATATTCTTTCCCTGATACTGGTGAACCGCAAAATGAAGCACAAGGTCAAAATTTCAAATTCGACGTTGAGTATTCACTGAAGCAAAAGTAAAGTACACTGTTGAGTACAAATCCAGTATTCAACAATTATTTTTTTCAATGATAGGAGAGAGCGTCGCAAAAGTCAAAACGATTCTAGAATTGGATAATCGGAACGTTGACTTTATACATGAGTGTAAATTTTTTTCATGAAATTTGGCTAAACATCTATCTTATTTGGATTAATTTTTCCCATTTGTAGAATCCAATGAACTTTTACGACGCTCTCATAGGAATTTCAAGTGGATCTATATATTGGTCAATATTGTTGATATGAAGTTCATGTAAAACCAAGGTGCAGCCAATAAAGAATGATGGCACTGTAAAAAGTAGGTTAATACTTTTTTATTTGAAATAAGTTGCAACAAACCTGTGAGATAAAACATGGAGAAAACAGAGACGCTTATCTTGGTACTGCTGGTCATTGTGGCCATGCCAATTATCTGTACCATGATACCTACAGGTCCAGTCAGATTCATGACTGTAACAGGCACTAGCATGGAGCCCACAATAACAGCTAGTGATATAATTGTAGTAGACACTGCAAAAGCGCAACCTGTAGTTGGGGATATAGTGTCCTATCACCATACATTTGAAGAAAATCAGAGATTTATAGTCACACACAGGGTAGTGGGAGTGGAGAAAGGGGGGTACAGAACCAGAGGGGACGCATATACAAAGGCAGACAGCTACATTGTTGCTCCTGAAGACATTTTAGGAGTTATGCGTTTCAAGATCCCATACCTGGGCGGAATCGTTCATTTTGCAGGGACTTCTAATGGACTTTTATCGCTTGTAATTTTCCCTGCTCTAATACTGATTGTGCAGGAATTACGGGAAATAATTCAACTAATTGGAAGATAAAGGGGGATAAAAATTAAGGGGAGATAAAATTGAGGGCATTCAATAAAATATTACTTTTCGGAATAATATTAACCTCTCTCGTTTTATCTGAAATCACATTCGCTTGTTTGACAGGCAATGCGTTTGCTTATTTCAGTGATGTGGAGTACAGTACAGGAAATACAATAACGTCAGGCACATGGGGCAATGACTCCAGATTCCTTACAATATCCGAAAGCAAACTCACCGGAAATGGCGAAAAGCTTCACGGAATAACTTTGAGTGTCAGTGGAACTCAGAGTGCAACTATTGACAAAATTCAGGTGTGGTGGAGCAACTCTCAAGGTGATGCAAACCATATAATCGAGATAAAGCTGGACGGAAAAGAATTCTTCAATGGAAGCAAATCGACGGGGGAAGTGATCGATGGGACAAACTATGTGCTTGAAGGAAGTTCTTCTACAAAGCTTGAGTTATATTTTGACAGTGACGTTTCCAATCTTGCCCCTTTCATGATTAGTATTATTATGGGTGATGGGTCTGTGAAGAGTATTGTAACGGATCCTAAATACCGTTCAGATGTTCCGGAAACCTCTGGGACAAATCCAGAATCCCGCCAGGTCGAGCAGGAAACAACTGTGACAGATATAGAAGAAGGTCAAGCACAGGAAGAATCTGTAGATAGCCAAAAATCTATAACAGATACCGGAGAACAGGATTCTCAGGAAGCTTCTACAACAGATCTGGTAGGGAATCAAGATGAAGAGATCCAGGATGGACAGAAAGAATCTGTAGACAGCCAGGAATCTGTAATATATGAAGGAGAAAGTCAGGATACTCCGGAAGCGCCAGTGATAAATGCAGGTCAGAATGAGCTGGAAGAATCTGAAGCAGGCATAGAAGATAATCCAGCACAGGAAGACAGTCAAACACAGAAAGACAGTCAAACACAGAAAGACAGTCAAACACAGAAAGAATCTGTAGATAGCCAGGGACCTATGAAAGACACCGTAAAAAGTCTGGATATTCCGGAAACTTTCATAATAAATACCAAAGAAGAGAATCCGGACGTACAGGAAGCTCTTATTGAGAATTAACGGGTGAAAGCGGAACATGAAGGAAAAAGAAATTATAAAGGATGCAGTTGTCCTTCTGATTGCAGTATTTCTGGTCAGTGCCTTAATTCCGTTCTTTACAGGGTCAGCGCAAACCCTGATTGTGCTGAGCGGGAGCATGACGCCGCTTATGCTGCCAGGAGATATGATAATTGCAAAATCGGTCAATTCGGATGAGCTTACCGTCGGGGATGTCGTAGTTTTCCGGGGTGTTGGGGACAAAGCTGACAGTCTCGTAACGCACAGGATTATAGATATACAGGAAGGAAAAGAGCGCGTCTTCCAGACAAAGGGGGATGCAAATGAGGAAAAAGACGACTTTACAATTCCTGCATCAAACGTTGTGGGAAAACTGACTTTTGTCATTCCATTTGCCGGATATTTACCTGAAGCCTCTAAAAATAAAAACCTGTTCTTTCTGACTGTCATGCTGCCCGCGGGCCTGATCATCCTCGATGAAATAAGAAACATGATAAAATACAGCTCCCCATCCCGAGCTCGAAAAGTCGAACGTGAACAGAAAAAAGCTGTCAGGCGCACTTCTTATATAATAAATGGAAAAAGGCTGACTGCGCTCATTTTCATAACCGGCTTCATTTTCACAGGCGTATTCCTGCAAAATCTGGGAGGGAATGGGCCTGTAGTCCTGGAGGAAGAAAACACAGTAAAAAATTTGGGAGTTCTGTCAGCCGTATATGTTTTTATACCCACGGATCCGGAGCAGAAGTTTGCTATTGAGCCCTGGTACGGGGTGGTTCCTTCAGCTAATTCGACTCAGGTTATTGCACCGGAAAACACGCCTGCAAAATTGAGTACAGTACCTTATATCCTGCCGGTTTTCTGGATAACAGCACTTGCGGGAATAAATCCCTATTTCCCTATTGCTGCTGGCATCCTTCTTTATGTATCAGTCTTTACATTGCTCATGTTTCCCTTTTGGTACCAGAAATCGGGAATTGGAGCGCGTAAACAAAAGATCAGGATTCAGCGGATGTTTGTACAGTGTAAGCGGGCTCTCAATCTGGGGTAAATATATCCATCAGTTGGCCAGGAAATTACCAAAGTTATAAAAGAGTTTCACACAATCAATAAAATTTTTAAATGTTTAAGTGCTTACAATAAAATGGAAAAATGGAGGTAAGACTCTGAAGATTGTATTCCTTAAACTTAAAAATACAGTAATTGATAGGTTTCGAATACTCGTCCTCATATTCGGAATAACTATGATCTTTTCCGGGCTCTGGGCTTATGAAGCATATGCGGGAACCGAGTACGAAGAAAAGGAGGAAATAGTTTCTTCCTATACGCAGTATGGTTCATACACTTATACAGCGCCTGTAACGGAGTCTAATCCCCTTTATACAAAAGGAACCGTGCTTGAAATGAGAAAGCCTGCGTATTTTTTTGCGGTATCTCCTACTGTTGACATTTCATTCACATACCGCCTTAAAGCTACAGATTCTGCTGACGTTAGTGTGGAAAGAGATACAGTAATTGTTGCAACCAGTAAAGAAGCAGCAGGGGAAGATGGGAAAGAAGACAGAATCTTCTGGCAAAAAGAATTTCCTTTGAAGTCTAAAAGAGCGGTTGACATTGAAAATGGGGAGCTCCTCACCGAGACATTTTCCGTTAATGTGTCCGAAATCCAGTCAATGGTCAAAGGTGTGCAGGACCAGCTTAAATATCCACAGGGAGCAACGGTAGAAATCGTAAATCGCGTCAACTGCGAAGGAAAAATTAATGGAAAGCACGTCAACAGCACAAAAAATTTCACTATGCCATTAGTAATGGATTCCTCATACTATAAGATGCCTGAAGAACTGGAGTTCAATGAAAGTACTGATGTATATAAAAAAATCAGAGTACAGAAGGATTCATCACCGTCAAGCATTAAAAAGCCACTGTCTATTTTTCTGCTCAGTATGGTTCTTATAGGGACTATTCTCCCTTGCAGGAAGATGAAAAAGACTGACCCGACATATATCAAAAAATTGGAAATAGAACAAAGACGTTCACCTTTTAAAGAATTTGTCAGCAAAGGCAGGCTTCCCGAAAATGCAAATTCCCTTATTAGAGTTGAGATATCTTCTCTCCAGGAGCTTGTAGATGCCGCTGTTGATATGAATGAACGCGTAATCTCTGATGCAGAAACCGGAGTATATTTCATAATTCATAGTGGTGTGCTATATATTTTCTGGGATAGCTCAAAGGAAAAAATCTGTAAGAATTAAAAATAGGGTAAGTTCTGATATTATGCTAAAAACTCTACAAAAAGGGAATTTAATGCTTAACCGATAACGCATTAATTTGCTTATTTTTTCCTGCGTATTTACCTTTATTTTTTATAGGTGTAGTGGCTGATCGTAATCAGTAAGTTGAGGGTTCGAATTTCTCCGGAAGCTGTTTTTTGGTTCAAAATATGTTTTCCTAGATCATCAAGTAACGAAATAGCTATTTATAAACTGAGCTGTTAATTCCAAAGTAATCCTGTTCTTTCAGAAAGCTGTCTACGGTTTACATTCAATAATAATATATAATGTTGTAATACCCCTGTTTTGACTTTAATCACTTTTATCAAACGGTTTCATCAGAATGTTTCCGGCATAATATCTACTTCTTTTGACATCTCGTTGATGTACTTTCGATATCCTACAAGTTCTGCAATCAGGTAATTTCTTGCTTCAGACAACTCACGGATAAACGCATTCCGACGAGAAAGCATTGTTGTAGCATCGGTTACCGACATGCGATCTTTCTCTTCTTTGAAGTAATCTCGTGAAAGAGATTCTATGGCATCACTAAGTTTACACAACGCATCTTCTATTAAAAGATCACATTCTTCTATTGAATTTGTAATATATTCTTCAGTATATTCATTTGTATTCTGATTCTTTTCAAATGCTGTATATGAAGAGTGCATCACTGTACTTGCCGTTTCACCAATTGTCATTTATTACCATCCTATGGAAAGTTAGCCACAATATAGAAATGTATTACAATATATACAAAGTTTTCCATGGATTCGATTCAAATGTAAGTCATCTATCAAGACAAAATATTGTAAAAAGATGAAGGTGGTATATTAATTGGACACCAGAAGGATTTACTAATGAATCTCTGAACTTTCTTTAAAGTGGTAATATATTGTCACATTAAAAATATTGAGGGTGTATATCGAGAAGAATAAATTTTTTCCATCACGAAAGACGAAAATATTAGCTTAAGTTTAAGAATTTGTAAATTTTTGAAGAAAGTGAGTTTCAGAACACTATTGCGCAGGAATGTTTCAATAACGCAGAAATGTTTCAATAACGCAGAAATGTTTCAATAACGCAGGAATGTTTCAATGTGGTTATTATTTATACTACGTTATATAACGTGCAATAATTTTATTTTATCATTACCGCGATTAACCTGAATTTACAGAATTGAATATTAAATGGGCTTTTTATTTTTAAAGTTGAATACCAGTTGTATGAAATAAGCAACTGGAACTTTTCATAAACCAGATTATCAAAACAAACATCAGTAGATAAAATATTAAAATCCTGGGTATATGACTCAGTATCAAAACCCAGTGATGAACATAAAATAAAAAATCACTAGATTTTGTAATTAGTCACAATCCTTGAGATACAACTTCGATGTTGAAGTCTTTAGATGTCGAATATTGATATTGAGGAAAACTGGATTCTTCTTGCTAATTCAGATTTTCAATCAAGAAATGCAAAAATCACTCGATTTTGGAACGGAGGCTATAAGTTTATTTTTATATTACGTTTATATAAATAATCATATATGCCAGAAGAAAGCAAAACTGCCCGGACCTTCAGGGAACTTAAATGGAGTGACCTCCAGGATTGGGCTGGAGGGAAAGCAACTGCAAAGGGGATCAAGTACCAGGAAGAGGAGCGGGTGAAAGAAATCAAATGCACTTCCTCAGGCAGCCTGGTCGCGCGGGTAGAGGGGACAATAGAGTATTTCACCGAAGTTTCCCTGGAAAACGGGAAACTGAGTTCTATCTGTACCTGTCCTGTCGGGCATGACTGCAAACACGGAGTTGCAGCCGTACTTGAATATCTTGACCTTATTGAGCAGGGAGAAGATGTGCCGGTTGTTACTGAGGAAGATATCCTTATTAAAAGATCCAGAAGAGGATTTACAGGAGCCGAAACTTCTGAAGCCTATGAGGCCGAAGCATCTTCACAGATTCTCCGCGAGTATCTGGAAAAGCTGGAAAAACCGGAATTAATCCAGATACTGACAACGTTTGCGAAAAAAGATAACATGCTTGGCAGATATCTGAAAGACCGCCAGAGCCTTGCAACCAAAAATCCGGAAAGAGTTATTGGGAGTATCTATTCCGAGATGGATGGGCTCTGGAGAGAATTAAAGAGTTCTGATTTCTGGACTTACGAAGGCGAAGAAATGCCTGATTTTTCAAAGGTACAGGTTCGGCTTGAAAGCCTCCTTGACTCAGGTCATCCTGATGAGATACTTGATATCGGGAAAGAACTCATGGACAGGTATAATGAAATTGAGGAATATGACGAAGAAAGGGATATAGGAACACAAATCTCCGGCTGCATGGATGTAGTATTCAGAGCCTTATCTCAATCCTCTCTTCCTGCACATGAAAAAATGCTTCATGCCCTTGAGCTTGAGCTAAAAGACGATTATAGCATTCTTAATGAACCTGCTCTCTGGAGAGAAGCCTATTCTCAGGAAGAGTGGGAGCTATTTGCAGAAGCCCTGAAAGTCCGGTTGCAAGAAGCTGAAAAAGAAACAGATATCCTGTACGAGTCATTCTGGGAACGAGATTATGTTGTTGACAGGCTTATCGATGCCCTGAGAAAAGCTGGGCATTCGGAAGAGATTATTCCGGTCTCCGAGATCGAAGCCGAAAGGACAGGCAATTATACAAGGCTTGTCAGAGAACTGCTCGATTTCGGACAAAAAAAGAGAGCAGAAGAATGGATTTATAGGGGAATCAAAAAACTAAGAGAATATGAACCTGGTACCGCCTACGAGCTCTTGCAAACCCTCATTGAAGTTAAAGAGAATGAGGAAAACTGGTCTTTTGTAGCTGCTCTTGAAACGGAGGAGTTTTTCAGATATCCCCAACTTTCCAGTTATATTAAAATGCAGAAAGCAGCCATAAAAATTGGGAAATGGAATGAAATCCGAGAGGCTGCCCTCAAGTACTTGAGAAGCGGGGAGTTGCCAGCCAACAAGCCCAAAACTAAGGAAGAATTTTCAATCCTTCCTGGCATCCTCCCGAAAACAGGGCTGCTGGAAGCAAGCTCATTAGGAATAATTAAACCTCCTGTCCTTGATCTGTTGATACAGATAGCTATTCAAGAAGATGACGCTGACGAGGTAGTTCACTGGTATGAAGAGCTTAAAAAAAGCAAAGGCGAAACCGAGAAATTCAGACGATCCACCTTAGAAGAAGAAATTGCGAACGCCGTAAAGGACAAATATCCTGAGGTTGCGATTGAAATCTGGAAAAACATTGCAGAAGACTTAATTTCCAAAACAAAAGTAAGCTCATATGAAGCAGCATCGATATACCTCCGAAAAATAAAGGAGATGCTGGAATCTATTGGAATGAAAGAAGAGTGGGAGGCTTATCTCAAGCAGATTCGGGAAGTCAACAAGTTCAAAAAGAAGCTGCTTGAAATTCTGAACCGGCTGGAAAAATCCCGAATTATTGGCGAGTGAAAAAAAGAATATAAAGGAAACTTTGCCGGTAAAATGGGTTGGAAAATTTATACACTCAAATTTATATATTTAAAAAGACATAATTAAAAAATAGGTTCAGGCTAACCTTGACTTCAGACTCATATAGATTTCAGACTAATCTGAACTTTAGACTTCCCTGAACTTCAGACTAATCTGGACTTCAGACTAATCTGGATTTCAGACTAATTTGGACTCTAAATCCGGATCTGATTTAAAAATGCTAATCAAAAACACTGATCTGAATAGAATAGCATAAGAAATGTATGAAAAAAGGTTGGAAAAAATAAAGGAGCCATAAAATGCCAGCAAAAGTCAATAAAGAAGAGTGTACGGGCTGCGGAACCTGCGTGGACGAGTGTCCGGTAGAAGCAATCGTTATTGATGAGGAAGAAGGTTGTGCAGTTGTCGATGAAGATGAATGTGTCGAATGCGGAGCCTGTGAAGAAACCTGCCCCAATGGAGCCATAACAAGCGAATAACCTGGAAGAGATTGAATTCCACGTTTTAAGTAGGTTCTGCGAACAAAATCCGATTATTCGGAAGAATGGGTACAAAGCTGGTCAGTAAAGAAGAGTCTATCAACGCTTGAAAGCTGCTTCCCAGTCTGATTTTCTACTTTTTAAAGATCGCCGGTTTGCTCCGCTTGACGAGGGGAGGACTTTTGTTTCATACCCCATTGCCTTTAGAATCGGTTCATACTCTCCGGATTTCTTGCCGTTAAAAAGAACCAGTTTCAGGTTCGGAGCCATTTCTTTCAGCATTGGAAATTGGTTTATTTCTTCGTCCTTTATCTTTGTATCCTCGCTTCCGTCCCTTTTTCCGGCTTTGAAAACATCCCATAGCCCTATTTTATTTCGTTTCAGGGTCTCAAGCCGATTTTGATAATTCATGCTCTGAAGGTCTTCTCCGATAATACTACCGAGCAGTCTCCAGAAATCATTGCCTGGATGCCCGTAGTATTGATGCTTCCTTATAGAAACGTCTCCTGGAAGAGACCCGAAAATCAGGATTTCAGTATTTTCGTCAACGACTGGTGGGAAACCTTGTTTTTTCATTACTTAAATAAGCTGGAACTTAAGATTATTTCAAGCTTTGGGAAAGAAAAAAACTGGCTCTTCGTTGTTTTGTGTGGCTATCCTCGTAATGTCCTCATAAAAACCAATGCGGTCTTGAATTGAAAATCATCTTATCCATAGGGAATGGCGAAGAGCCAAAAAACTAAATTAGCTAAAAACTAACTGATTAAAAACTAAACTGATTAAAAAACTAGATTAGTTGGAAACTAAACTGTTTGAAAATTAAATTGGTTAAAAAATTAAATTTGAGTTATTTGTTCGGACAGGTCTTTGTAATAGTCAAAAAGTTCCTGCCCCCATACAAGGGCACTTTTCTCAAAACTTACCATCTCATGGTTATAGTACCTTCCTTCTTTAGAGATCATGGATAGGGAGATAAAGCGATCTGTAACAATGCTGGAAGCAAGCTCAATTTTATGGTCGCAGACAAAAAGGTGCGCATTTTCCATGTTTAAGAACTCTTTCACATCTGCCCTGTAGTCGGAAATTAGTTTTTCACATATTTGCCTTTCCAGGACAAGCGAGACCTCAATGCCTCTTTTTGCAAGGTCCAGATATAGACTCGGATATCCGGGGCGGAAAATTGAAGAAATCTCCATGACTGTCCTGGACTTGTAAAGAGGATCCATAATTTCAGGAGGGTAATCAAAAATATGGGTTTTTCCAGGTAAAAGCTCTTTACAACTACCAAGTTCTCCAATTCGGTCCAGCAAGTGAGGAGGAAGAGTCCGCAAATTCTGTCTTGCCCAGTATTCATGGTTTTCGTCGAAAACCTGAAAAGTGGAGAGAAGAGGTTCCATTTTTGGGACGATAAGCTTTCCTTTTACAGAGAGACAATAACTGTCTCCTTTTTGCACCAGCAGTCCTTCTTTGAGCAGGATTCGGATCTGGGCCATTATAGGACTGGAACTGACTTTAAGCCCTTTCTTAATTTCTTCAATTGTCTTTGGCCCGTCCTTCAGGAGTAAAAGCAAATTTTTCCTCTTGTCCGAAAAAAAAATTGTATCTATTAACTGAAGTTCTGTACTCATTTAATTTAACCTCCAGAAAGGGATTTTGAAGCGATTCTGAAATTTGGTTGGAGATTCGACTCTGATGGTTTACATCTGAACAAACTACCTTGCCAACCACTTACAAATTGCCTTATAAACGGCCTTGCCAACTGGCCTACAAACTGCTTTTCAAATTGCATATAAGCGGCCTTGCAAACTGGTTGCTCTATCTATCAGTGTAGGCTGAACATCATGGATTCTGGGAAAGCTTCGCTTTCGGCTGTACCAATAAAATTATCGATACATTGCTCGTTCTCAATCTGCCAGGCTCTTGATTTATAGAACTCAATAAGCTCTTTTGCCCAGATTATGGCCTCAGGTTCGGAACAGGACATATACTCGTAATAAAATCTTCCATTGCTATCAAAGAGAGAAATTATCATCCCACGGTCTGAGACCATAAGTTCAGCCAGCTTGATCCCGTCATTACAGACAAAAAGCTCGGTGTTTTCCAGCGTAGCAAGTTTTCGTATCTTCTTTTCATAATTCTGCATAATTTTTTCGAGTACCGACTCAGTGAAAATAAGGGTAACATCTGACTCCAGCCTTCCAAGCCTTGTGTAAAGTGGAAGGTACTCAGGCCTGTAGAAGGACGAAAATACCATCAGATAACGTGATGAAGAAAAGAAATTCAAAAGTTCCGTACTCGGCTCAAAAATCTGGCTCGGATCGGGTTCAATCAGCTTGCAGTCCTTCAGGTCTCCTATTCTGTCAAGGAGATACTTAGGAATTCCACCGAGGTCATGTTCGATCCAGTAATTGTCTCGTTCGAGTAAAGTAAGGACATTGACAAGAGATTGGACTTTTTTAAAGACCTGATCTCCCATATCTGTCAATTCATAGTTGCCATTTTTTTGAATAACAAGGTCACTGTCTGTAAGCCTTTTGATCTGGGGTAAGATAGCCGTGGGAGAAACATCAAGAAGAGTCTTAATTTCTTCCATTGTTCTTGGTTTCTCTCCCAAGAGTAAAAGGAGGTCTTTTCTTTTCTGGGAACGAAATACTACATCTATTAACTCATGTTGCATTCAAACCACTTCTATCGCGTTTTGTGTTAATATAAAATCTCTGTATCATGTGACACTAAAGTCTCCGCACAAAGACAGATATAAATTCGAGTTTCAGTCTGACTTTATACGACCTGAATAGGAAGAAGCGTTTGTGCCATATATTGAGATTCGATATACCCATTTATATAAAAGAGTTTGGATTAATAATTTTAAACGTGAAAGCATCTTATCAATATAATTTAAAGGATCTCAAAATAATTTTAGATTATCATAAAAACGATAGCGTTAGATACACTTTGAAGGTGTTAGTGCCTTAAATGACAGAATAATTGAGTTGTGTAAAACTGAAAGAGTAGAGTATGATCATTGAAATTTTTGATAGGCTTTATCTGAATAATCACATTGTTTAAACTATTTTATTATGTTTTTCATCACGCATCTAAAAACTCATGAATCTAAAAAAAATATAGATGCTCTGCAAATTTACTTCAAAAATTTAAGGACGAGATCTCACGAAAAGCGGGTGCATAAAATTTCAGGGCAAAATGCTTTGTAATTGGTTCAAAATTTCAGACCTCTTTTTGCCCTGTAAAAACCAGAAAAAAATTTCCGTCGGTTATGGTATATGTGATAATTTCCCCTAATAATGCTGTAAAGACGTGTCAGCATTAGCAGACATGCAAATTAATCAAAAAGGAAAAGTTCCGGTGAGAAGGAGAAAATTCTTTCGCTAAAATTCTTTCGCTGGTAGACCCTGAGTAAAATCTAGAATCCTGTAGAATGGATGAATTGTAGATTTTTTCAGGGCTGAATATCCTCGAAAGAAGGACTTCACGGAGGTAAAGCCGGAACCTCACGACACCGAACATGTCCGGGACTGCAGACCCGGTAACGGTAGCTACCTTTTTGCTAAAAACCAAAACGGAGGTTTAAAAATATGTTGGACTTTACAGAGGCAAGTCTGAAAAAGATTTTAACCAGATACAATGTGGCTCTGGAAAAGGCAATGACGCCTGAAGAAGCCGCAGAAGAGATCTATCCTAAAGACGAACTGATTTACCCGATCGCAAAGGCCATCTTCGAAGGAGAAGAAGATGACGTTATCGAGGGTCTCCAGGCCGCAATCGATGCAGGCAAGGACCCAATTGCTCTCATCGATGACGCTCTCATGGTCGGTATGGGCGTTGTCACAAGACTCTATGATGAAGGTATAATCTTCCTTCCAAACGTCATGATGTCCGCTGACGCCATGCTCGATGGTATCGAATTCTGTAAGGAACACTCCGAAACTGCTCCTGTAACCAAGGGAACCGTTGTCTGCCACGTCGCAGAAGGTGACGTTCACGACATTGGAAAGAATATCGTTACCGCTCTCCTCAGGGCAAACGGTTACAATGTAGTCGATCTCGGAAGGGACGTTCCTGTGGACGAAGTTCTCAAAGCAGTTGCTGCAAACAACCCAATCATGGTCACAGGTACCGCACTCATGACCACCACCATGTATGCATTCAAGGAAGTTAACGACAAACTCCTTGAGAAAGGATATAAGATTCCATTCGCATGCGGTGGCGGCGCAGTTAATCAGGACTTCGTATCCCAGTATGCACTCGGCATATACGGTGAAGAAGCCGCTGATGCCCCCAAGATTGCTGACGCAATCGTTGCAGGTACTACAGATATTGCAGCATTAAGAAACATGTTCCACAAGCACTGAGGTGAGTTAAATGGCAGCAAAAAGATACACTTCAATGGCATACGCAAGCGCAGACGAAATGACTTTCGGCGTATCCAAGTACCCTGTAAAGGCAGGTCTCGACCTCGAGATCGGTGCAGGTTACACAATTCCTGAAATTAATTACGCTCCGAGACCTGAAGCTGGTGCATCCAAGGAAAAGCTCGTAAAGGAATACGAGAGGATCACTACTGACATTATGGAGAGAATGGTTCAGGTTGGTTTCCCAGCAGTTATCCTTGAAACCGAACACGTTCAGCAGATGTCCAACAACCCCTCCTGGGGAGCAGAAGTTGCACACGCCCAGAAGACCATCATGGAAGAGTACCACGATGAGTACGGCATAAAGTGCGCACTCCGCCACACCATTGGTGACATCCGTGAGAACAGAGACTTCCTCCAGCTCAGAGGAGACAAATACTCTGTCTTCCTCGAAGCCTTTGAAGAATGCGCCAAGGCAGGTGCTGACCTTCTGGCTGTAGAGAGCATGGGTGGTAAGGAAGTATTCGACTACGCAGTTCTCAGAAACGATATCGCTGGTATGCTCTACTCAATCGGCTGTCTCGGCTCTATTGACATGGAACTGATCTGGTCCGACATTGCAGCAATTGCAAAGAAGACAGGAACTATAGCTTCTGGTGACACAGACTGCGCCCAGGCAAACACCGCAATGTTCATTGGTGGCGGACTGCTCAACAAGAACCTCGCCCACACCCTTGCAGTTCTCGCAAGAGCAATTTCTGCTCCCAGGTCCCTCGTCGCATACGAATGCGGTGCAGTTGGTCCAGGTAAGGACTGCGGATACGAAAACGTCGTTGTCAAAGCCATCACAGGTATGCCAATGACCCAGGAAGGTAAGACCTCAACCTGCGCTCACTCTGATGTAATGGGTAACCTCATTATGCAGTGCTGTGATTGCTGGTCTAACGAGTCTGTTGAGTATCACGGTGAATTCGGCGGTACAACTGTTCAGTGCTGGTCCGAAACCCTCGCATACGACTGCGCCCTCATGAACACCGCTCTTGAAACCAAGAACGACAAGATTCTCAGGGATCTTCTCATGCTCTCCGACAGGTACAGAGACCCACAGTCCTACGTGCTTGCATACGACAACGCATACAAGGTCGGCCAGGCAATTGTTAAGGACGGAGACAATATCTACCTTAGAGCAAAGAACGCTGCAGTCGAATGTTGCAACATTGTCGAAGAAGGTGCAGCTGGAAAGCTTGAGCTCTCCAGGTTCGAAGCCAAAGCCCTCGCAGACGCAAAGGCAGCTCTCGAAGCTCTTCCAGACGACATGGACAAGTTCATGGACGATTGCCTTACAAAGTACAAGAGTGAAGTTAAAGTCTTCCTTCCGGAGAACTACGGCTTATAAGCCGAACCCTCCGTTTCTCTTTTTTTATTATTTAAACTTGTTTTGAGTCAGCAAAACCCGTAAAGTTTCTTACTATCCTGGTTTTGAATGTTTTTGCCATTTATCCCATGTTCTATGTTCCTGTGTAATTCAATTTTGCATGTAAGCGCTTGCCTTTTTATTCATACAATTTATAATCACAAGCGTCTCCTCGCTTGACCACGCCTGCACGATTTTTTTGCTCAAGCTTTTTTTGATAGGTTTTTGTCACAACCGTTGACCTGTAATCGTTGAGCCTCAGCCGTTGAGCCTCAGCCGTTGAGCCGTTTGATTACGTCGACCACGTCGTTGCTAGGGTTTTTTCTCTCAAGCCTTTTTTGAAAAGGGTTGTGACACAACCGTTGCGCCGGTTGATCACGCCGATAGGATTCGGGGATAAGTTCCTTAAATTCAAACGTTGCCGGGTTTTCGCTCAAGCCTTTTTTGAAAAGGCTTGCAGTCAAGCAATTATTAATAAGGCTTGCGGAATCCGGGCGAGATGTTCACTAAATTAATAAACCGATCAAAAAAGAAATTAATATATAGAATAGAATGGTAAAAATAAAACAATCAAGGTCAAAATATAGTGAAATTAAGTTTGAGGAACAAAATATATTCTCAGATAAAGAACAAAATATATTCTCAAAGCATAAAAATATATTTAATTTAATAATTACATAGAAAAAAAGAAAAAACATATATACGTGAGGAGAGTATCAATAATTAGTAGCGTGGGGAAAAAAATATACGAACAGACCAAAAACCGTGCCATCAATAAGGAGTTTAAATAACTCTCCCATGTTACTCTTTCTTCCTTTAATTTTGAATTCTTAAAATGATCCCGTTTTAGGGGTTAATAAGTTTCATTTATATATGGAAGCTGTTCCAGTAATTCCTCAACAATTTCTAAAGCTGAATTTTTAATCTGTTTTTCCAGGAGAACTTCTATCAGGTTGTGTCTAAAATAAGCACTCAAAATGATCAGTTTTGCGAATGCTCAGTTTATATACTGATTCTGATATACATTACCATTTTTTGACTGTTAAAATGGGTCAGAGTTTAGGTGGACTAAGACTTGCCAGTAAATTCTATGAAGAGAGTCTGGAATATAGAATTACAAATCAAAAATTAAGGAGAGAACAAAGAGAAATAAATGCATTTTTAAGGGACGGATAAAAGTGAAAATAATTATTCTTATATGCGGAGAAGGTCTTGGTCATACTAGCCGGTGCCTTGCGCTGGGGAAAGAATTCCTATCTGGCGAGCACGAAGTGCATTTCGGAGCTTATGGATATTCAAAGGAGCTGGTCGAAAAAACAGGGTATTCGGCACATGAAATCCCTTCAGAAATAAAGCTGATCGGAAAGGCTGGAACCCTGGATCTTACAGGCTCAATTGAGGCTACTCTTAAAAGTGCTGACATTTTAGGAGGACCAAAACTCCTTAAACTGATAAAAGATATAGGTCCTGATGTAATTATTTCGGACAGCTATTATCTGGGAACGCTCGCTGGCTTTACACTTAGAATCCCGATATATCTCATCCTGAACCAATCAAATATGGAAGAGTTTTTCAAAAATCGTGGAGTATCCTTGAAGCTTCTTGGGGAAGTTACCCGAAGGTTCTATACCCAGATTTTTGAAAAAGTAGACAAAATAATTATTCCTGATTATCCTCTTCCCTATACCGTTTGCAAGAAAAACCTGAATTTTCGGGGTAGAGTTCAGGAAAAGCTATTCTTCAGCGGTCCCCTTATAAAAGAAAAATACGAAGATGTGGAGTCAATTCCCCTTAAGAAACCACATATTGTTTCACTTATAGGGGGCTTCGGATACAGGGAGCCTATTTTCAGAAAGGTGCTCGAAACAGCAAAGCTTGATCCGTCCATTAATTACACCCTGATTTCAGGTCCTTCACTCGATCCCTCAAATCTGGTTGGCCTGCCAGAAAATGTACAGATTCTTAAGTTCGTAAAAGATACATATCCATACCTGAAAAATTCTGACGCAGTAATAGCTCCAGGTGGGCACAGTACTATGATGGAAGCCCTGAGCTTTGGGATTCCTATCCTTTCTTTTCCTGACAGGGGGCATAGTGAGCAGGAAAATAATGCTGAAGTAATTGAGGAAGAAGGCTACGGAAGGATGCTCAGCTATTCCACGCCTCCTGAGGTCGTACTTGAATGTATTCGGGAAGTTCTCGAGGAAAAAAGATACAGGAATAAAACCGAAAGACTACGAAGACTTGCCAGAGAACTGGACGGGCCTCGTGCTGTAAAAGAAATGCTTGAAAAAGAGTGTAGAGAGAGAACTGTGTGAAAAGCCTCTTCAGTTTCTACAACACTTCTGCCAATCCGGCGGAATGAAGAAAACGATCAGGATAAGCCCATGATCACTTTGGAATGAGACTCTTCAGATACTTGAAAAGGGCAGCATGGTTTTCGAGCACGAGATCCGCATGCTCTATCTTTTCAGGTTCAAGCATACCCGTAACTGCAACACAGTAAAGCCCTGCCCTCTTGGCGGCAGTTATCCCCAGAGGTGCATTTTCAATTACCATGCACTCGTTTTTTGTCAGGTCAAGTTTCTCAAGGGCTTTGAGGTAAGGGTCTGGATCCGGTTTTCCGCGCTCAAGGTCACTCCCGGTAATTATGACATTAAAACAGTTGGAAAAATACTTATTGACAACTTTATTTACTGTATCAGTATGTGACCCTGAGACCAGAGCGAGCTTGAAATGCCGTTTCAATGCCTTTATGCAATCTTGGATACCTTCATAAGGCTTTATCCGATCAAACTCGAGAACCTCACGTTTTTTTTCAGGCAGTTGCTCTAAATGCCAGGGCTCCGGCTCTTTTCCGGCCTTTTCGAAAATTGATTTAATTAATCTTTTGTTGTTTGAGCCTTCGAGCTCATAAATGTCTTTTCTGGTTATGGTAATTCCAATTTCCGTGAAGGTTTTAACCCAGGCATCGGCCTGGAAACGCATGGAATCTATAAGAACTCCGTCCACATCAAAAATTATTGCTTTTAACATCTATTTAATAGATTGTTATAATCTATAATAAATATTATGAAAAATAAAGTTCTATAAAATCTCTATATAGAGATCTATTAGGTTGTGATAACCTGATTATTTTTTGAGCAGATTTTTCATTTTAAATACTTCTCGTACAGGATCCCTCCCAGCCAATATCCTAAGAGGGCAAAAAGGAGTGTGCCCGGAACATAAATAGAAGACCCTAATCCCTTAACAGAAAATAATATATTGAAAAATAAAATATAGGAAATTAAGAAGACAAAAAATCCAATTATCTCAAAGTATATTTTTGCTGGTTTCAAGTTTTATCTGAGCCTCCTCTCCCCAATCCATAAACTTATAAATCACAAGACTTGGCTTGTTGAACTTTACTTTCTACTCTTTTTACTTTCTACTCTTTTTACTTTCTTTCTCCGCCTTGCTTGCCTTCTTCTCCTTCTTTTTTGAAATTAAGAGAAACGGAGTTAATACAGTAGCGTTTTCCGGTTGGTGCAGGTCCATCTTCAAATACATGACCCAGGTGGCTTCCGCAGTGAGAACAGACTACTTCTATTCTGTTCATGAAATAACTGGTGTCCTCTTTGAGCTTTACCCTGTCACTGGAAATAACATCATAGAAACTTGGCCAGCCGGTTCCGGACTCAAATTTAGTGTCCGAAGAAAAGAGCTCCTGCCCGCAGGCAGCACAGGTGTAAACTCCTTTTTCCTTGTTATAGTACATGTTGCCGGAAAAGGGCCTTTCCGTACCTTTCTGCCTCAGGACGTGATATTGTTCAGGCGTGAGTACTTTTTTCCATTCTTCTTCAGATTTTTCAACCACTTTCTGTGCCATTTGTGAACCCCCTTTGTTATGAGTTAGTTGTTCCAGCGATATTACTATTTTTCGAGGCAGCAAAGAACAATTGTTGGTTTGAAAGTAAAGTCAATGGTAAACTTGCATATTGGAGCAATTGGAAAAATTATTATTAGTAGTATTATTATATAGATTTAATAATTAAATTACATGCGTGAAATAAAATGGTAAAAATTGCATGTTAAAATCAAGAATCAAATGATGAGTATAATTATAATGAATTAATTATATTATATTTATATAAATGATTATCCTGAAATAAAACATGTTGGTTTGTGGCAGCATGGGAGAGAATCTGACAGGGAGAAAAGACCATAGTATAATAGTCGCTGCACTTATCTTTATGCTTCTTGCAGCAATCTTTGCAGTTATCGTTTTTAAGCAAATTAACCCTGGAAAGTTTACTCTACCTTTTTATTTTCTAGTAATGGGAATGTTTTTCTTTGCTACAGCTATGGAATCCGAAAGTAAGCTAGGAGAACGGCTTGCTTCTTTGAGCTGGACTCTTAACATGATCGGCTTTGTTCTTTTTTATCAGCGCTTAACAGGAAACCTGCAAAGCTGGATCTATATGTGGCCGCTGGTTTTTCCCTCCGGAATTGGATTGGGGCAGGTCTGCTATGGAGCGGTTAAAGCCAAAAAAGGTCCAATTGAGCGTGGAAAAGTGCTCATCAAGATGGGTTTTGGACTTTTTATTCTGATCCTCGTAATCTTCAAGCTCTTTTTCCAGTAAAATCTTATTTGAACGGTCAATACTTTAATCTGATTTATTTAAGGCTATATGCCCGTAAAATCCTTTAATAAATGAATTTTGCAAAATTAACCCTTTTAAGTGCAGTTTAGAATATTACAATAAATATGTCCTCTCAAATAATTGAAAAACAGTTTTTTTACCCATAAGGGAAAAAGAAGATTTTAAGTGAGTAAAACGGGTTTAAATTACTTAAGAGGTTTAAAGAAGTCAAAACCAAAAACAAAAAAAGGGGGAGATGAAAAAATCAAAGAAGTGAGATCAGGCTTGACTCACCGTTTCTAAACTCGGGACCCGTAAGAGGGGAAGTCGAGACCAATTTTCCGAGTTCTCTTGCTTTTTCAAGCAGCTTGGGCCTGAATGAGACTTCAAGATTATCCGTGCCAGCCGCAATAACCGTTTCCAGGACATCAAAGCCAAGATAGTAAAGAAGGCCGGCTGTGTATTCAAAATATGGCTTGAAGGCATCCCTGTCCGAACTGCCCTGGGAAAACACAAGGATCAGTTTTTTATTATCAAGTCTGCTTGAAAAATCAGGTTTTAAAAAGGCTGTCAGGCGGTCAATTAAGAGTTTAGTCTGGGCAGTCATCTGCCACATGTAAACAGGAGAGCCGAGTACAATAGTGTCTGCAGCCTGGATTTCGTGGTAAAGTTCCTGCATGTCGTCGTCTATTGCACAGCAACCTGATTCCTGGCATCTGAAACAGGCGTCACAGCCTTTAATATTTAGAGAGGCTAAATTGTAAATTACTTTTTCTGCACCTTTTTCGGCAGCTCCGTCGAGAATTGCGTTTACAAGCTTTGCAGTGTTCCCATTGATATTAGGACTACCCACCAATCCAAGAATTTTAATGTTAAGACCCCCGTAAAAGAGTTTAAAAAGTAAAAATCTCAAACAATATAACAAAAGTATAAATGATTAGTAAGCATAAAAAAGTTTCTCTTATTCAAAAAAATTAATAAGTTTGTGTGAATGTTCGGAAGAAAGACAAAGAAAGTGCTTGATTTTGTACTTCAAGTGCGTAAGTCCTAAAATTGAAGAAGATAGATATATTTTTAGAAATTAAGTTTCTGATTACAATTTTTCCATGACATGAGCTTCTCTCCGGGTAGTCTTATTCTTTTTTGAGTTAGGCATACTATGATTTTGACTTTCAATTAATTGACTTTCAATTAATATTCATTCCGTATTTATTTTTCTCCTAATATTATATTCATTAAATACTAAACTTCAGGTGATACAATTTGAAATCGAGACTTTCTATTATTTTCTTTACTTTTGAGTGAATGCGGTTAATCGCTAGCGGAATTAATGGTAAAGTTTGGTGATTCCAGAGGAGGTTAAAGTCTCTAAAAATAATAATTGTATCCTAAACATCACCAAAATTTTGTTTTATAAATCTCATTAAGGGGGTAAGTAAACATGGACAAAGGACATTCAATGGGAACGCACACAATGATGCATGCTGGAGCGATGCCTGCTATTGTGGAACTTATGACTGAAATATGGGGACTTCTAACTGAAGAACAGAAAAAGAAAGTTATGGTAATGAGAATGGAGATCATGACTCAATGGATGGAAAATGAAGTAATTAATGAGGAAAAGATGATCGAGTTAAAGAAAAAAGCTATAGCTGACATTCGAAAGGTACAAGAAATGATGAAATGAAAAATAAATTCAACAGAAGAACAATATCAAAATTTGTTGACGTCCAGGTTTCTACCTGGATTTCAACGTAGTTAAAGTGGTAGGTTTTCCACATCTACTGAAAAATGTAGCCCATAAAAGTATCTCCAAATGAATATGGATTCTACACAGTACAAGTTAACAATGTAAGTAACTTTGCTTCTTCACTAATTTGTTGGGTTATAATCAATGGTTTCCTGCTGATTGATACTATAAAAGATGTGATAAGGAGGTCGGCTATGACTAATATAAAAGTAAATGTCAGGTGGATGGATGGCTATTATGAGTCATTTGACTGCACAGAAGTTAGATTTGGTTTAGATCTTCTATGGATGATGTTGAATGACAACAAAAACCGGCATATCCCACTTCGAAATGTACGCTGGTTTTCAGTTACGCCGGTAAGTCGCGAAATAATATGACTTATAGTTATTATCTTATGTTCTTAAGGCAATGTACATTAACGGTTTAGGGTTTATCGAAAGTTGTCTTTACCTATTTCCTGCTTTTTTTGAAAACTTACCCGCTGAAAGGTTACTGGGAAAAGGTGTCATGGGAAAATACCTTAATGATGACGTTAGGACTTACGCACTGAATGTGAAAACTCAAGCACAGTAGACGCTGCGGCTAAAGGCATATTTTAGGTAGTTGAAGGTTTAATTCTATTGAGTTTTCATTTAAACCGCGTAAGTCCTGGTAACTTTTCAATATACATTACTGAACTTTCATGATCGGCTTTTAACTTCTCTTTTCTTTTAATAGAGCAAAAGCTCCAAGCCCTGCAAGAATCACTGCGAGGGTGTTAAATCCGGGAATTGGAAACTCCTTCTCTTCTGTTTGTGTTTGAGGCAGTCCTTTATAAGTATTGTAATTGAAAATCGAGACTCCCAGGAAAGCCGAATCATTGGAATAATAGTCTGCCAGGCCGGTAAAAAGCTGCTGTATTGAATATTTATCCTTAAAGCCTTCTCCCACAGAGATTTCTATTATTCCTCTTGAGCCAGCACCTCTTATTTCTCCCATTTCCAGGGCAACGGCGTCAACAATGTTGGAAACGGAATTAAGCTTTTTATTTTCGCCGGGATAAGCCCTGATAATGAAGAAATCAACAAAAGGAGCGATTTCCTTGATTTGCGATGCAGTATAATTAAGTGGAAGGCTTGCTGAGATGGATACGTTTTCTTTAGCCTCTTTATCAGCTGTTTCAAACAGTGCCCTGTAATCGATTGCGTTTTCTTCAGAGCTTTCCCAGGCAGAAGAGTTTACGTCGATATCAATCCCATCAAAGGGAGCAAGGGATTTTTCATTATAATCAAGTACTGTGTCCAGAGTATTCTGGCAGAGGTTACCAGCTCCTTTTTTTGTGCAATTTACGTCTTCCAGGAGCACGGCATGTACGGAAATCCCCTTTTCATGAGCCATTTTCACAAAGCGCTCGTATTGCCATACGTCTTCGCTGTCTACGCTGAGGAAAATCGTGTCTGTGCCTGAGGTATTCAGTTCATTTACAAGGGTAGAGAAATTGAACTCGTATGGGGAAGAAAGCCTGATTCCGGAAGTTTCGGAATTTGGATTGGATCCAGCCGCGGTTTGAAGCTCGGAAATGTTTTCAGAGCTGTTTTTAAAGCTATATTCAAAGTTATCTTCAGAGACGTTTTCAGAGTTATTTTCAGAGATACTCTGTTCAGAGGTGCCATCTGAAGAATTTCCCAAAGAGTTTCCAGAGTTATTTTCAGAAACGCTTTCTGAAGAATTACCTTCGTTCTGAGCTGAAATGATCTTCGCTGTGGGCTCGTTTCCGACAAATTTTCGAACCAGCACATAATCGACTGCCATATAGCCTGTATTCTTCGAAGAATCCTTGTAAGAAGCAGCATACAGGTAAACATGCATTGGGGAATTGGTAACGGAATCGTTTGAGGCGAAGTCCATTCTAGGATCACGAACACCATTTTTAAACCAGGATACTTTGCGAGTATTGTTTTCCTCATACCAGGCAAGTCCTGAGACATACCATTCTCCTTCAGGAACATTGACATCGGTAAGATCATAGAAATTCTTTTTTTGCTTCCCGTAAATTGTTTCCAGATTAACTCGACTTTCGTTGGCAAGCTCGGTCTCATGCTTGATTTCGTTTTTTTTGTTGTCTATCTTGTCTATGAAACCCTGCTGCAGCACAGGCCCTCTATTATCCTTACCTGTGGTGACTTTCATTCTTTTGACCACAAACATAGAATTGATCTCAAAACTTTTTTTGCTGTAGATCATAGAGGAATCATAGGCATGGACCTTGGGAGCTGAGACGTTACAGATCCCGTTTTTAACCTCAACCAGACCTCCTCCCGCACTTTCAGAATTCCAGTCAAGCTCATTAAGGTTATTGCCATCAAAATTATCAAAATAGTCAAAAGTTTTTTCACCACTGCTTACGGCTTCAGCCCCGGGGTTCCCATACTTCATAAGAATTTTAGTGGTTTGATTCGCAGAAAGAGACGGAAGCCTGACCCAGATAAGAGCTTCCTCGTTTTCAGTATTCCAGGTTTCAATCCAGTAATTGAGTGTTCGATTTCCTGAAGAGAATCGAAGGTCAGAGCCATCAATTTTTGCCTCTGAAAAGTTAAAATTAGAAGAGTTCAAAACAACAGCAACAGGGTACCCTTGCAGGTCTTTACCGGCGTTCTCAGTAATTAGGATTTCCTTGGAGCAATTCCATGAATTATCTTTTGTGGAAATACCCGACGTACCGTCAGTGGCAGCCAGGGCACAGCCTGTTAATAAGAATATGAAAAATACAGAGAAAATCACGTATGCAGTAGATCTTTTTGTTATCATTAGAAGCCTCTCGCAAGCTCTTTATTATACTCGATTGAGCATTAGTATGAATATCTTGATAGGTAATAATTATGAATCTCTTGATAGGTAGTGATTATTTACCTGATAAGAATAAATCTTTTCATAAATTCCTGTCTAATATAATAAAGATTATAATATTATTAAGTAATATAAAAAATCAAAAAATATAATGCCCAGAGGAGAATAAAACCATAACATGAATCCGAAACAGTAATAAAGAATCTTTGCAATTACAGTTCTGATGACGCTTCTATCCAGCACCGAACTAAGAAAACTTATACAGGCAAAGCCTCCTTTGCTTGAAAATGCCGTTGATATAGAAACCCAGATCCAGCCTAACGGACTTGAGCTTACCCTGAAAGAAGTAAAAACAATAGAAGGTTCTGGAGCTGTGGATTTTGACAACTCTGAAAGAAAGCTTCCAGATGGAAAAACCCTTGAATTCGGGGATGATGGTTGGATTCACCTGCCTGAAGGTATTTACAAGGTACTTTTCAATGAGATCGTGAATATTCCCATGAATCTGGCTGCGATTGCAAAGCCGCGTTCAACCCTTATTCGATGTGGAGCTACCCTTGAAACCGCGGTATGGGATGCAGGATACCGGGGGCGCAGCGAGTCGATGCTGGTGGTTTATAACACCGCAGGCTTCAGGCTGAAAAAAGATGCCAGAATTATGCAGTTTTTATTCTATACTCTGGGCGCTGAAGTCGAAAAAGGGTATTCAGGGATTTATCAGAACGAAAATACAAAATAAGTCATTAAAAAGCGTTTAAGTTTTATATACTCATTATAACTTTTTTTAACTTTTCCCTAAATCTTTTAAGTTCTTTATAATAACTTATTTTATAATAACTTATCTAAATTTTCCAAAGCATTTTAAGCTTTTTAGTCTCTGACTCACGAAAATCTGATTCATGAAAAGTAAGCAAGAGAAATCCTGACATTTGGTTCTTTAGAGAATATTCTATAGAGAATATACTGATAAAGTTTATATCCTCTAATTCGAAATATGCAGCCTATGAATACTATAGGCAAATCCGTAAGGCTGGAACGCATATTCAATCGAAGTACCGGTAATGCAATTATTATCCCTATGGACCATGGAGTTAGTGCAGGTCCGATTGAAGGGCTTAAAAACCTTCAGGAAACTGTAAACAAGGTTGCAGAAGGCGGGGCAAACGCCGTGCTCGGGCACATGGGGCTTGCAAAGTACGGACACCGTGGATACGGGCATGATGTGGGCCTTATAATACATCTTTCAGCTTCAACGTCTCTTTCTCCTGATCCGAACCATAAGGTTCTGGTAACAACCGTAGAAGAAGCTATAAAAGTCGGAGCTGATGCCGTATCAGTTCATGTAAATGTCGGGGCTGAAGACGAGTATGAAATGCTGCAGGGGCTAGGCTATGTGGCAGGAAAGTGCGATGAATGGGGAATTCCCCTTCTTGCGATGATGTACCCACGCGGAAAAAAGGTTCGTTCTGAATATGATGTGGATGTTGTAAAACATGCAGCTCGAATTGGAGCCGAACTTGGTGCCGATATAGTCAAAACAAACTATACCGGAAGCCCTGAAACTTTTAAAGAAGTAGTTGAAGGATGCCCTGTACCTGTAATCATCGCAGGCGGCCCGAAAATGGATTCTGAACAGGAACTGCTGGAAATGATCGCAGGATCTCTCGAAGCCGGAGGAAAGGGTGTTGCCATAGGAAGAAATGTTTTCCAGGCCCAGGACCCAATAGGCCTTGTCCAAAGAATTGCAAAAGTAGTTCATGGGGGCATAAGTGTGGAAGAATTATTCAAGTTGGATCGGTAAGCCTGAAGATTATAAATATTGACGTAAAAATTAAAAGGTAAAGTTTAACCGGAAAGAAAAAGTGGAATTTAAAATCATACCGAAAGAAGAAGGTCAGAGGGGTAAATTCCACTTTTTCCAGCGGAAATACACGGGTCACAATTTTTTAGATAGATTCCCCTCTCCAAAATATTATGGATAAACACACGATATGAATTTAATAAGGGGCTTAAATAAGACTTAAGAAGTTCCTAATAATAAAAAGCCCCGATTAAAAGCTTTAAATTTCAGGTTCTGGACTCACTACTATTAATCATAGATTGTTACTTTCCAAAACTTTACTCCAATATCCAAATTTATTCATTTCTCTATTTTTTAAGCTGCTAACCTAATATCTATCTAAGTTGAACCTTCTTTTTAAAGCCAAATCTTTAAGGTCTTATTTTAAGAACACTGTTTGAAGTTTCGTTAACTGCTTTCAAGTTTCATTCTTTCTTTTTGAAGTTACCGCCCTTGAAGTTGCAGTTTTATTTTCTTTTTATTCTTACGATCCTGAAAGTTATAATTTTAAAACAGTTTTCATGAACATTACTTAAAAACAAATCACCTCAAAACCATCTCACGCGCTATATGCAGAACAAACAATAAAAGAAAAAAATACCGAATGATAAATGAAAAAATGAAGAATAATAAAAGAAAAAATGCAGAATAAGAGAAAGTGTTTTTTAAGCGACATGAACTCTTTTCGAGATATTTTTTGCATTTGCTGAAAAAAGTCTGAGTTTAACTCAAGTGCATGTATATACTCCAGGAAAAACCGGCTGTTAACCCATAGATTCCAGTGGAAATAATGGGGTACTGAAATTCTCAGAAACGAAAACAAAAAGATAAGAGTGAATGCAATAATAAAACAAATATTTGAGCACAGTAAGCGAATTGCAGATGGGTTATAAGAGCTATAACTGGATAAAAAGTGTTCCAAAATTTTTAAAAACCGCATCAAAAAAGTAAACCGCACCGTTTTCGCATGAAAATTAAAACTCAATGAACAAATTAAAAAAATATATAGAACTATAACAAAAAAGTAAAAAGTAAAATTATCAATAGTAGCAAAAAAATTAACCCGTGAAAGTTTCCAGTAGAAATAATGGGGTTTCTCTTAGAAGAAATAAAAGCAGGAATTATGTGGTTGAAATGGGAACCAATAGAATTAAACGTTTAGTTGCCTAAAATGCAGGTTTAACAGAAACTTCTATTGTACCTGGTTTTACTACTCAAATGCGTAAGTCCCATTTAAGATGGGCTTTTTGAGAAAAATCAAATTTTCAAAAGAAAAATAAAAACGTGGAAATTAAAAATCAATAAAGGGGACAAGGTCACAACCTGTACATTTCAGGCACATAGTCTTTGCAAGCCCTGGATCAAGTCCGTATTTCTTGAGAATCTCGGCTTCAAGCTTTGCAAGCTTTAAAAGGCGCTCAGGGGACGGACGTTCCGTAAAGCAATCTCCGGCCCTCAGAGGATGTGGGTTTACCGGCCGCAGGACAGGAATCACTCCCATTTGTGCAAGGGTCTCGATTCCATCTCTTACAGAATCGTCACTTTCTCCAAGCCCTATTATAAAATTACTGAAAACCCGGTTTTTCCCGAAAACGTCAACAGCTTCCCTGAGTCTATCCAGAATATAATCAAGGGAAAGGTCTCCGCAGACTTTTTTGAAGATCTCCCGGTCCATAGTTTCAACATTGTACTTGACTTCAGAAGCTCCTGCTTCATAGAATTTTCTGGAACACCCTTCAGTAGGATACACCGAGACCCCAATAGGGACATTGTATTTTTTGAGAGCAGGAAGCAGTTTAAGCACACGTTCAACTTCTCCTTCTATTGAGGTTTCAACTCCCGAAGTAAGGGAAATAGCTTTCAGATTTCCTGTTCGCAAAACCTCATCAATTATACTCAGGACTTCTTCGTCACTCTTAACGTGCCCCTGCAATTTGGGCACAGGGCAGTATTTGCAGTCAAACACGCACCTTTCACAAAGAGTTATAAAAGCCTGATCAGGGCAGTGTGCAGGTGCAAGCTCAAGTTTTCCCCGTACAAGTTCTTTTCCTTGATAGAAAATTCCAACATCTCCTTCACCTTCAACTTTTAAAATTGAAAGTGGAGAGTCTTTATTTATGCTGAGCCTTACCCGTTTTTTTCCCGCTCTGAAAAAAACTGAACTCGTACCTGCCCCTGGACCCGCAGTCGAACCCCGAGACCGGGGGATAAGCGAGAGGTCTATGGAAACCGAACCTATGGAAATAAGGAAAGCTTTCATTTCCGGCGTAATTAGCTTGCTTTGCATGCAAATGCTCCTGAGAGTGATTACAAAGTGATTACAAGGTAATTAAAAAGTAACTATCAAGCGACTACTAAGTGATCACAAAATGATTACAAGAGATCGATCACTAGTGATTCCAATATTAATCTAGTTCTGCAGCTTCTTTATTTTCCCTCATCTTTAAAGAAATATATAAATTATTCTGTTGATATAAATTAAATTGTTTTCAGCGAATTCAAAACAGATAAAAAATTTTTAGATATTGCCCTAACCTTTACCCCTAAAGGATCTTGCCCTGGACTTTGCCCTAAATTTATGCCTCAAGTTTAACAGAGTAAAATAAGGTGCAAAGCCCACTTATAGAGGCATAAAATAATTTTATCAGGACTTACGCACTTGAGGAACAAAATCAATTGCGCAAAAGACCGTGAATTGAAGTTATGTTTTAGACAGTTGACGGTCTAATGCTGTTAATTTTTCAGTTCAACCGCGTAAGTCCTGGCTATAACAATCATATAAGCTTATAATAATGGATTGGAATTGTAATGATATGCTAATATCAAGATAATTACATAATATTCTGTGCTAAAAATATTATATATGGTAAGCGCATAGTATGAATTGCGTTCTCATCCCTTTAACACCCCATTCATTAATATATACTCCACAAGTAAGGGGATAAAACGGAAAGAGAATTAACCAAAACTCACAACCCGTGAGTCCAGTACCTCAGTATCTCTTCCCACATAAACAAAACCTCTTAAAGCCGTTCAGAACTTCCAGGTTCTTTGATGAGAACGCAATCTTTTTTCAATATTAAAATCATGTTGGTAATTATTCACTATTACCTAGAAATGCCAAATGATATCATTGATTCCAATGCTAATGCCGTAAATGGAAACAAAGTTGAATGGCACATGCTCAAGGTATCACAGATGAGAGAAGTCTATGCAAAGTGTGAAACACTATTTTTGCCTGGACTGAAAGTATTCAGTACTTTGTGTATTCTATTGACAGCGTTATTCTGATTAAGAAGAAGTAAACCAGTTATATACTAGTGTCGAGTCAATCATCAAGAATTCGATGATCCCGAATAACTGCAATCGATTTTATACGACATTTTGTAGTTGACTCGACACTAGTATTATATTTTTAGTTTTAGAATAAAATCAAATGGTGTGGAAGTTTATGAAATTCGGATTCAGAAAACCATCTTTGAAAAAATCTATTAAAGCAAGGACTACAGGCAAATTAAAACGCAAAGCAAAAAAGGCTGTAGTACCATTTTATGGAAAAAAGGGAACGGGAATTGTAAAAAATCCAAAAAAAGCAGTGTACAATAAGGTTTACCATAGGACATCGTTTAGTATATTCGGTTTTTTTAAGAAGCTATCTAAAAAATAAATTCAACGCTTCTATTTAGAATCATGCAAATTGACTGGGAGTCTTCAGAATATGTTGATAAAATAAGATACAAGAAATTTATATCGAGATAACAGGAGGAGAAAGGGATCTTTGAACTTTCTTGCTATGGAAAACAACCTGTTTAGTTCGTCTCTTATTTGAATTTCCCCTGGAATTCTTTTTGATTCAGGTTGCATGTTGTCGAGGTGCAGTCGGGAGAAAAAACGAAACTTTCTAAATTTGTCCTCGTCAGTAATTAAAAAACAGTTTCTTAATCCATAAATTGGCTTTGTTGTCTTGCAACCGTTGCGCCGGTTGATCACGCCGGATAGGGTTTGGGCATAAGTTTCTCAAGCTCAAAAGGTGCCAGGGGTTTCGGTCAAGCTTTTTTTGAAAAGGGCTGTGATCACGCAAACTAAGACGTTTTGCTAGGTTTTCGATCAACCCTTTTTTTAAAAGGTTTGTGATCATGCCGACCATGCCGTTGCCTGGGGTTTTCGCTCAAGCCTTTTTTGAAAAGGCTTGCAGGCAAGCAGTTTTTTGAAAAGGGTTGAGCTACAACTCTGCTGATTCGGGCGGCACTGCTAATTTTATATATATCTTAAAATAGATTATGCTTCTTGACCGTCTAAAAAACAATTTTATTTTTGAAAAAAGGAGAGAGACATGAAAGTCATGATCATAGGAGGTTTTCTCGGAAGCGGGAAAACAACCACTATACAGAGAATCAGCAGGCAGCTCAGTAACGCAGGGAAGAAGACTGCAATTATTGTAAACGAAATCGGGGAAATCGGGCTTGATGGGGATATTCTTACAAGACCTGGTATTGTAACCAAGGAACTTACAAGCGGCTGCATTTGCTGTACACTCAGGATAAGCATGCAGTATACCCTTCAGACTCTTGAAGAAGAGTTTATGCCTGACGTTGTTATTATCGAGCCGACAGGAATCGCCTTTCCTGGTCAGATACGAGAAGAAATCGAAATAATGGGACTCTCTGAGCTCTCCTTTGCCCCAATAGTAACCCTTGTAGATCCTGGCAGGTTCGGGACCGAGGCAAAAGAGATCCCGAGGTTTATAGAGACGCAGATAAAAGATGCTGAAATTCTCTGCATAAACAAGATCGATGTAACTCCTGTAGAAACTGTCCTGGCTGCTGAGAAAATGCTCTATGAGATGAACCCTGAAGCCCGGATTCTGAAATATTCTGCAAAACATGAAGATGAGCAATTCGAAAAGCTGCTTCTCCACCTCGCTGTGCCGGGATTTAAAAAGCCTTTCCAGGAAAAGAAAAACTCCATTGAGCTTTCTGAAGTTTCAACTTACTCAGCTCTCTATACCCTTGGATCACGGGATTTCAGTCCTGAAGATAGTGTACGTTTCGTAGAAGAAAACCTTCAGACCATTCAGGATCGGGTTAGGGAACTTAATCCTGAATTTATAGGGCATTTAAAGCTTTCCATGAAACTCCCGAAATCTGCGGTTAAGGGCAGTGTAACCTCTTCTAAAGAAGTGCCTCAGGTAGAGCTTCTCCCTGGTCGGGAAAGTGGGAACACAGAACTCAGGCTACTTTCCGCAATTACAAAGATCCCAAAATATAAACTCATAGATATAATTGAAAGTACTCTTGAAGGAAATCTCGAGAAATCAGGTTTTATCTTTGAAAAAGAAGTTCACGAGCATGATACTAATGCTCACGCTGAGAGTCATGGTGAACATGAAAATGAGCAAATATGCAAGGTTAATATATACAAGAAAGACGATTGAAAATAAGTAAGGCTCAACTTAAAGCTAATTTAAAGCTGAACTTAGGCTGGACCCAAAGTTAACTTAAAGCTGAACTTACAACTAAACTTTAAGCTATGGTAGAAACCTGCGACTTAACTGAAAGGTTTGCAATCACACTTATCCTTTTCGGAACTATTTAAAAAAAGGTTGATTCTAATAATTACAAAAAAATAATGGAGTTTTAACATGAGTGAGGAAATTGATGACCTTGATGCTTATTTTGAGAACAAAAGCGAGCCTACTGAGGGCGAAGCTGTCAAACTGGAACACATGATGATGGAAAAGATTTCCGTAAGTCCTGAAAGAAGAAAGCTCCTCCGGATTGTTGGAATCTTTGGAAAGACTGAAAAACAGCTAAAGGAAGAATCTGGATTAAATGACTTCTTCTTTAAGTTCCATATGGATTTCCTGCTAAAGGAAGGCCTTCTGAAACTCGAAGAGGGAATGTACCGCCTGACTGCTTCTGGAATTGCCATGCACGATTCGGTGTGTTAAATAAATTTTTTTCAATATTCCCTTTATTTTAGAACTTTCAATAAGATTTTCTAGTTGCCTGATGGTTAACTCCATCCTGATTTTAGAAGGCTTCCTTTTGCTAAAAAGCGATAAGTTTTTATGTTTGTCTTGTCAATGGCGTTATGACCAAACTTTTCGATATCCTATGGAAGTTTCAAAAACGTCCTATTTAATTTCCGTATATATCGAGTAATCAAAAAGGAGTGTGAATAAATATGCCAGCAATAGTTAATGCAGATGAATGTTCTGGATGTGGAACCTGTGTCGATGAATGCCCCAATGATGCAATCACTCTTGATGAAGAGAAGGGAATCGCAGTAGTCGACAATGACGAATGCGTAGAATGTGGTGCATGCGAAGAGGCATGCCCGAACCAGGCAATTAAAGTAGAAGAGTAAAACGACAATTCGTTGGAATAATCTATTTATTCCAATTTTCTTTTTCCTTTTTATCAACCAGTTTTGTCAATCAGTTTTATTAATTGGTTTTATCAATCAGTTTTATTAATTGGTCTTATCAATCAGTTTTATCAATCAGTTTTATTAATTGGTTTTATCAATCAGTTTTATCAATCAGTTTTATCAATCAGTTTTATCAATCAGTTTTATCAATGACTCTTATCTTTCCGGAGGTAGCTTTTTAAATGGTAGCAATTAAAGCGGGTATTTTAGGCGCCACAGGCGCTGTTGGGCAGAGATTTGTAGAAGCACTTGCAAACCACCCCTGGTTTGAGATTACAGCCCTTGCAGCATCCGAGAGAAGCGCCGGCAAAACATATAAAGAAGCCGCAGGCTGGAGGTTAGATACAGCTATGCCGGAAAGTGTTGAAGATATCAAAGTTGTCCCGGTAAATCCAAAAGCCGTAGATGCGGACGTGGTGTTCTCAGCACTTCCTGCAGACCTTGCCCTGACAGTGGAACCCGAATTTGCAAAAGCTGGGTTTGCAGTGGCAAGCAATGCCTCATCCTACAGGATGGAAAAGGACATTCCCCTTGTAATTCCTGAGGTAAATCCAGAACATCTCGGGCTTCTCGAAGTCCAGCAGGATGCAAGAGGATGGGACGGATATATCATTACAAACCCCAATTGCTCCACTATTGTCATGACCGTTACCTTAAAGCCTCTTATGCAGTTTGGACTCGAAACCATACAGGTAGCCACAATGCAGGCGATCTCAGGAGCAGGTTTTTCCGGAGTTGCCGCAATGGCAATTTATGACAATATAATTCCTCACATAGGAAACGAAGAAACGAAGATGGAAACTGAAACTTTAAAGCTCCTCGGAGAGTTCAACGGCTCTGAAATCGCGCCTGCAGATATGAAAGTCAGTGCTTCCTGCCACAGGGTCCCTGTAATAGATGGGCATACTGAAGCCATCTGGGCCGGAATGAGGGATAAACCGACGCCTGAAGAAGTAAGGAAAGCTTTCCTGAACTTTGACCCCAGGCTGAAAGAACTTCCTTCCGAACCTTCAAAACCTTTAATTGTAAGAGATGAAATTGACAGGCCTCAGCCGCGCCTTGACCGCAACATGGGAAAAGGCATGAGCGTCTCAGTGGGCCGTATAAGAGAAGGAATCCGCTACATTGCAATGGGACATAACACCATCCGTGGAGCAGCCGGGGCAAGTGTATTGAACGCGGAACTCCTGCATTCTATGGGCAAACTTTAAATCCTGGATGGCTTACAAGCAAAATAGAATGAAAAGTGAAAGCCTCACAGCTTAAGAAGGCTTTTGCTTTCCAGCTTTACTTTTCAGCTTTACTTTTCAGCTTTACTTTTCAGCTTTACTTTTCAGCTTTACTTTTCAGCTTTACTTTTCAGCTTTTCTACTCATTTTAATCTATTAAGTCGTTCTTTATTTGTTACTATTCAGGTACCTTAAATCGACATCAAAAGCCGTAATTTAGAATGTTTGGCATTTACAATTTACTTTAGTCAATTTTATAAATTGATGACAACTGAGGTCATTTTTAATTTTGCTATGAATTCCTTATTAGACATATCCCTGTGACCAAAATCGATGTTAGTTGACTTATTTAGGGTACCTGAATAGTTACCTTTATTTTTGTACTTACTTCAGACCTTTTGAGAATTTCAGGAAAAAAGCTTTCTTGCAGTTTCCTCTGCCTTTCTCATAACCTCTTTTACTGGGATGCCGGTTGTTTTTGCGATTTTTTTGCAATCCTCAAACTCGGCAGAAATATTGAGCAGCATCCCCTCAGAGTCCCTGGCAATCTTGACCGCAGATTCATATATCTGCCCTTCGACCTCAAACTTAACCGATTCTATTCGTCTGGCAGCCATCAACCTGTGCCGGGTAGGGATAACTCTTACTCCAAGGGATCCTGTTTCGATAATGATTTTTCTGGCAAGCTTTGCAGTGTCTTCGGGTTTTGCAATTACCTTAATAACATGAGCAGGACGGCCTTTTTTCATCGTTGCCGGGAGAATTGCAACATCCCTTGCCCCCATAGCAAGCAGTTCCTCGAATAGGTTCCCCAATACTTCTCCACTCACGTCGTCTGCATTCGTTTCGAGTACCTCTATTATATCTGGAATCAGACAGGAATCAAGTTCGGATACTATTCCCTGAAGAACATTAGGCCCGGCAAGCTCGGAATCCCCGGCCCCATAACCTATTGAAATTACCCTGCCCTGAGGAAAAGCTTCCAGAGGTCTTGCAAAATGGGTAAGAATAGCAGCTCCTGTAGGAGTCAAAAGCTCCTTTTGCTCAACCCCTCCCCTGAAATAGAATTTTCCTTTTCTGAGAAGCTCAAGGGTTGCAGGCGCTGGCACAGGCATAGCTCCATGTGCGCATTCAATTGTTCCGCTGCCCACGTTTATAGGAGTGCAGTAAACGGAATCGCAGTTAAGGGAATGAATAGCTGTCGAAGAACCGATTATATCAGCAAGCGCATCACTCTGTCCAACCTCATGAAAGTGAAGTTTCTCAAGGTCAGGCTGCCCATGAACTGAAGCTTCGGCCTCAGCCAGCTTTGAAAAGATATCAAGGGCACTTGCTTCCACACTGGAGGGCAGTTTTGCGGCCTTTACCACATCCACGATTTCCGGGTATGTGCGGATCTTTTCTTTTTCAGGTACGTTTATCCGGACATCCAGGGCTTTTATTCCCTTTTTCACGACTTCTCTTATATCTACGGATACGTTGACAGAAGCTTCTATCAGCTCTTTAACCATCTTTCGGTCAGCCCCGAGATCGAGAGTGCATCCAAGGATCATATCTCCTGCTGCTCCTGAAAAAGGGTTGAATACAAGTGCTTTCATAAGATTCTTTCCTGCATTTCGATTTCTTTTCCTTTTATTCCTTTTTTATTCCCTTTATATTCCCTTTTTATTCCCTTTTTATTGCCTTATTACTCTCTTGCCTGCTCTGCCCTGTCTTCTTTGCCGTGGGTATAAGCAGCCGCAATCATGTTTGCGATTCTAGCCGCATAAGCTCCCGCAACAAAGCCTGCATCAATATTCACAACTGCAAGTGTGGAACAGGATTGGAGCATTGCCAGCAGGGCGGCTTCTCCTCTTCCACCTGCTCCATAGCCTGTCGAAACCGGAAGCCCTATTACAGGCACGTCAACTAATCCCGAGACTATTGTGGGAAGCGTTCCTTCCCTTCCGGCTGCAACGACGATTGCTCCTGGCATTCTGGATTTCAGTTTATCCAGCGCCGGGATAAGCCTGTGGATTCCCGCAACCCCCACATCATAAACCGCAACCGTCTCACAACCCATTTCTGAAGCTACAACCCTGGCTTCTTCCGCAGCCGGGATATCTGCTGTGCCTGCCGAAACGAACCCTACGACTCCTCCGGTTCTGGGTGCAGGCGTGCCGTCATGGATAACAACTGTACGAGCCCTGCTGTTCCACTCAAGTTTATCCTGGCCAAAGGCCTGCTTTAAGGCTTCGAGATGTCCTGGGGAGACCCGCGTAATAAGGGCTCTTTTGCTCTCAGCAACCATGACCCTCGCAATTTCTACTACATCGTCAGGATCTTTACAATCGGCAAGAATAGCCTCGATTACTCCTGTTCTGCTTTTTCTGTGAGAATCAAGTTTTGCTATATCCATATAGGAGACAAACCCCAGGCCTCGAGCCTGCTTCTCCGCAGTCTCAAGATCCATTTTTCCGTCTTTAACAGCCTTAAGTATGTCAGTAAGATCCATGTATTAACCTTCGCCTAGAGGAATTAGATGCTCTAGCAATGAACAGTTTAAATATCAAGTTGTTGGATAACAATTTATTCGTTTGGAGACTTTTTAGAGTTTAGCGCTATACTCATACAAGCTTGATTTTCAGAATTATCTGGTTGTTGCTTTGCAATTTGAGGTAAAAATTCAAAATTCCAAAGCTGAATGAATATAATTAACTAAACATGAAGATGAACAGCGGAAAATGAAGATATCGTTTAATCTTTAAATAAAAGTCAGCCTAAACAATATCTTCATTTTGCTTTTTTGGCACTTAGAATTGTTCTCGCTTTTAAGTTTGTTTCTTGAACATCTGCTTTGCCATAGCAACTCTCTCCTCCAGGTCAGATCCTTCAAGTTCTTCTACAACGGATTCGAGTATCGTTGGAATATCAAGGTGCTGGGGACATTTTTCAAGGCACTGTCCACATTGTACGCACTGGGATGCAAATCCGGTTTCTCCAATGGATATGGCACCACTCAACTGCGCAGCATAGAGGAACTTTGTCTCGTCTGCGTTGCCGGACATGTATAGGTTGTTGTACAATTCGAAACAGAGTGGAATATTCACCCCTGATGGACAGGGCATACAGTATCTGCAGCCTGTACAGCCTACTTTCATCAGTTCACGGTACTTCTGTTCTACTTTCTTTATTAGCTGCAGTTCGGTTTCTGTCAGGGAATTCGGGTAAGCCTCGCCTGCCACCTTAAGGTTCTCTTCAATATGTGTTTCCTCATTCATTCCGGAGAGGACAACCGTGACCTCCGGGTGGTTCCATACCCAACGAAGAGCCCATTCTGCAGCGGTCCTTTTCGTAGGGGCTTCATCCCATATCTCTTTAACAGCAGGGGGCACTGGGTTTGTGAGGTTTCCTCCACGGAGGGGTTCCATAATGATTACTCCAAGGCCTTTTGAAGCTGCATATTCTAATCCCCTGGTGCCTGCCTGGTTCTTTTCATCCAGGAAGTTGTACTGGATCTGACAAAAATCCCAGTCATAGGCGTCAACTATCCGATTGAAATCCTCTCCCGAACCGTGGAAGGAAAAACCTGCATTAATTATACGGCCGTCAGTTTTAGCTTTGTCAAGAAAATCAACGACACCCAGCTTTTCAATATTGCCCCACAGGTCACCAACGAGAGCGTGGATAAGGTAATAGTCAATGTGGCCTGTTTTGAGTTTCTCCAGCTGAGCATTCAAGAATTTATCCATATCTTCCCGGCTCTCTATGAGCCATGAAGGAAGCTTTGTTGCGAGTTTCACCTTCTCACGGTACCCATCAGCAAGGGCACGACCTAAGAAAGGCTCGCTATGTTCCATGTGATAGGGCCAGGCAGTATCAACATAATTTACTCCGTGGTCGATTGCATAGCGTACCTGCTTGGTGGCTCTTTCTTCATCTATACTACCATCTTCTTTCACCGGAAGGCGCATGCATCCGAATCCCAATACCGAAAGTTCGTCTCCATTTTTAGGCATTTTTCTGTACAGCATTTTTAGTTCTCCTGATTTATTGAATTATTTAGCCGCATTGTGATTGACTAATCACTTGCGGGGGGGCAAAAAATAAGTCTCCTGCCTGCTATCTCCAGATAATTGTTCAAATTTCGATTCGTAGAACACTGCTCTGCTCATTTTTTGTAACCTAGATATTTTGCAAAGAATGATTCTAATTTGTCAAACGGAATCATGTCGGTCCTGTCGTACAGATCGATATGTCTTGCTCCCGGAACAATGTAGAGCTCTTTGGGTTCAGCAGCCATTTCATATGCATCTTCACTAAAGTATCTGGAGTGAGCATTTTCACCGATGATGAACAAAATTGGTCTTGGTGAAATTGTATCAATATAGTTCATCAAAGGAAAATTCATGAATGACATGCTACTTGTAATAGTGAATGCGGCTCCTGCATTAGGATGATGTCCACGCTCCATTCCGTAGTATTCAAAAAATTCACTTGAAATTGGATCTAATCCTTATGGAATTGAATCAGCTGGTTCACTTGGGAAACCCACAGGCACTTCTGGAGTACCATTCTCAAAGTCTTTCCATCGTTGCTCGCCCAACTGAACTAAAGTTTGAGCACGCTGTTCATCAGTCATCGTTTTTCCAAATCCGTCTCTTATCATGCTACTTATATCATACATACTTGCAGTGGCAACGGCTTTGATACGGTGGTCTACCTGTGCTGCAGTAACGGCAAATCCACCACTGCCACAGATACCAATAGCGCCGATTCTATTTCTGTCCACAAAAGGGCGTGTTCCCAAAAAGTCTACTCCTGCACTAAAATCTTCAACAAATATATCTGGAGAAGAAACATGTCTTGGTTCACCGCTGCTTTCGCCATTAAAAGATTCATCGAATGCAATGGCAACGAATCCTCGTTCTGCCATATTTTGTGCGTAAATACCAGCACCTTGTTCTTTTACACCTCCATAAGGTGTTCCTATGACAATTGCTGGATATTTTTTAGACTTATCTATGTCCTTTGACAGGTACATGTCTGCTACAACGGTAATTCCATACCGGTTTTTATAGGATACTTTTTCTACAGTTACCTTTTCACTGAGTTCAAAAGTTCTCATACTTGATTCATTTTTAAATTCCATATTTCCCGACATTTTTAGTTCTCCTGAATATTAGAATTGTATCACATAACAGTACCAATGACTGACTGAACAGTCAGTAATATGGTTTTTAGTATATGTATTTGTTGATTGATTAATCACTCATAAAAAGAGTGAAAAAATTAGTTTTTAGTTAGACCTCTCCAGATAATTCTTCAAATCTCGGTTCGTATGATTCTGCTTTGCTCATTGTGTCTCATCCTTCAATCAAACCGCTTTTCCCATTTCATATGCCTGTTCCATTGCTTTGCTTCCTTTGATGTCTCCAATGTTCCAGGCACCAGTTCCATAGATAATACCCTTTTCCTTTGCTCCTTCAAGACAGAAAGTAAATCTCCTGAGTCCTTCAAATGTTCTTTCCATGGCTTGCTTATTATCGTCGGCGGCTGTTGCAATAAAATAAAAATCCTTATCGATGATTTCCGTGTAACGGGAGCAAGTGCGGTCAATTAGAGTCTTCATTTGACCATTCATCGTGTAGAAGTACACCGGCGTTGCCATTACAATCGCATCTGCTGCAATCATTTTCTCCAGGACTTCAGCCATATCGTCTTTTTGGGGGCAGCCCTCTTCCCTGTTAAAACAGGTCCCACATCCTGTGCAGTAATTGATCGTTTTATCTCTCAAAAAGATCTTTTCTGTCTGATTGCCTGCTTCTTTTGTTCCAAGCATAAACTGGTCGCACAACAGGTCGGAGTTTCCGCCTTTCCGCGGGCTGGCGGACAGTATCAATACTTTTTTACTCATTGAAATTATCTCCATATCTTGAGTTATTCTGATTTATCAAAAAATTACACCCAGCATCCTGTTGTGGATTACCACATGGATTTTTTGTACATCAGGTCTATTCCGGTATCACTTCATTCAAGCACGCAATCGCATTCAATGTCCTTGGATATCCTATATATGGCAATAGCTGTGTAACTGTACTGAGCAGTATTTCTTTGTCATTGCCTACATTCAGATTGCCCTGAATATGTCCTTTTAACTGAGGTTCACATCCACCCAGTGCCAGTATCATGGAAAATGTAAGGAGCTCCCTCATTTTTACATCCAGACCTTTTCTGGTATAGTAATCACCAAAACAGTTTGCAGACAGATACTTCTGAATATGGATCTGGTTTTCCGGTGCTGCTTCGTACATTTTATCAATCATGTCACCAAATATTTCCTTCTGCATTTCCAGTCCCTTTTCAAATCGTGTTTCAGGCGAAGTAGTGGACTGGCCTTCTAATGGCAGTTCAATTCCTCTACTTTCCAGTATTTCATTGGTAGCATGGATAAAGTCAAATGTTTTCGCCATCCCCACATATGGTACGGATTGATAGACAATCTCCTTGATTTCGACTGGAGTTACTCCTACATTAAGTGCAGCTCCAAGCATTACTTTATATTCGCTTAGTGTCTGGCTTGCTATCAGCGTGCCCAGAATTACCATCATTCTGGTCTTTGTATCCAAGTTCCCATAACTGACCACTTCATCAAAAGCAAAATTGTCAAAGACCTCAATAAGTTCAGGGTCCGTTACTTTAAGTGTTGATTTGTGATTTGGAAATAATTCTTCATGATTCCTGTTTGCTGTTTCAGTTATCCTCATGATAAAACCTCACTTTCATTCTTATTTAGTAGGTAATGCAGGTCCGCCTTCCTCGAATTCTGCGACCACATCTTTGAGATATTCTGTTATCTTCAGATGCTGAGGACATGTCTCTTCACACTTTTTACACTCAATACAATCACTGGCCTTGCCACGGGTTGAGGTCAGGTTCATGTAGTAAACGAACTGGCTGGAAATATTATCAGTTACAGCTCTCTTTGCACTATTATATAATGCAAAGTAATCAGGTATTGCAATATTCTTGGGGCACCCTTCTTCACAATATCTGCAGGTTGTGCAGGGAATCGCAGTATCTTCATTTATAATATCAGTTACCTGGTCGATGATATTGTATTCTTCCTCATTCAGGGGTTTGAAGTCTGCCATATACGAAGTGTTATCAAGAACCTGTTCCAGGGTATTCATACCACTGAGAACCATCATGACGCCTTCCTGACTGGCAGCGAATCTGATTGCCCATGAAGCAACTGAAGCATCCTTGTCGTATGCTTCCATCAATTCTTCGGCCTTTTTTGGAACTGATGCAAGATTTCCACCCTTGACGGGCTCCATTACAACAATTGGCTTGTTATGTTTCCTTGCAACTTCATAGCATCTTCTTGACTGGATACCTGGATTCTCCCAGTCGATGTAATTGATCTGCAGCTGCACAAAATCAAGCTCCGGATGAGCAGTCAGGATCTCATCCAGCAGTTCCGGCGTGCCATGGAAAGACATACCCACATTCTTTATTTTGCCTTCTTCCTTTTTCTTCAAAGCAAAACCGAATGTATCATATTTACATGCCTGCTCATAGGCACTCACACCAACATTGTGAAGCAGATAATAATCAAAGAATTCTACACCACAATTTTGCAGTTGCTCGTTAAAGATCCTTTCCTGATCTTCCACTGATTTCAACATTCTGGGTGGAAGTTTTGTTGCAAGGGTGAATTCATCTCTGTTGTGCCTTTTTACCAGAGCCTCTCTGACAGCTTCCTCACTCTTGAATCCATGATATGTATAAGCTGTATCGAAATAAGTAAATCCTCTTTCCAAAAACGTATCTACCAGTTTGTTCAACGTCTCTGTGTCAAATGATGTCTGATCATCTTTGTCCAGAAGTGGTAATCTCATACAGCCAAAACCTAATCGTTTTGCCATTTTATCTCCCCTTGTTCAATGTTTCATAATGTGCTACAGACTCTAACATTTCATGTAGTCATACCAATTTTACTCAACCAATCCGTAACATCTTTTTTCGCATCACTTACACGAGAGCCATGAATAGCCAGCCCCTTCAAAAGAGTTGCTTTCGGCCAAAGTTTTGCAATATCTTTTTCACTGCGGCCTAATCCGCTTCCTTCATGTGTACAAAATGGAACAATAGTTTTTCCGGAAAAATCATATTCTTCTAGGAATGTAAACACCGGCATCGGCATTGTTCCCCACCAGTTGGGATAACCCAAGAATATCACTTTATAAGAGTCCATGTTTTCCACATGGCTGGAAAGCTCCGGTCTGGCATTGTCATTCTGTTCTTTTTTTGCCACGTTGGTGGTTGCAGTATAATCCCTGGGATAAGACCTTACCGCATCAATACGGAAAATCTCGCCTCCAGTCATTTCCTGGATCATATCAGCTACTACTTTTGTGTTACCGACAGGCAAATTCACGATCTTTCCACTGACATAGTTATTCCCCTCACGTGAAAAATAGGCTATCAGACATTTCTCTTCATTTAAATTCGTCATTTTTTGCCCCTCACTTTCTTTTTGTTTATTCATACTCAAAAATTTCAAACAATAATCATTCCCGTATAAAATTTGTAAAGATGCTTTCTTCCCTCACCGGCAGCTGTATGCCAGCCTTCATGCCAGCCTCCTTGCACTTCAGGAACCATGCCATATTCCGTGCAAGTACACGCATAATCTGCAATCCTTCCAGGTCTTTTTTCACATCTTCAGGTTTTGCTCCATGAACCATATTCCAATAGCGGGAAGAAATAATAGGCATCTCCGAAATGGTGAAATACTTATTAAGCTGGTCAAGTGTGGCTGTTGTCCCCGCTCTTCTTGCAGAAACAACTGCTGCCGCTGGTTTCAGGTAAAAAGACTGTCTTCCTCCCTGCAGGTCAGCATAGAAAACGCAATCCATAAAAGACGTAATCGCACCACCTGCGGCTGCATAATGCACCGGAGAACCGAAAACAAATCCATCGGCATCTTTGGCAATGTCAAGAAAATCGTTGACGCGGTCATTAAATGCACATCTTCCTGTTTTGGCGCAGGTCTTGCAGGCAGTGCATCCGGTAAGCGGCTTTTTTCCGATCCAAAAAATTTCTGTGTCAATCCCTTCTTCATTCAAAGTCTTTGCTACTTCTGTAAGAGCAGTATAGGTACAGCCTTTCTCATGCGGACTTCCGTTTACTAATAATACTTTCAATCTTATGCCCCCAATTACGTCTTTAATAGTCTTTTTTAACTCGATTTACTCTGCTTCCTGCGATTTTTATTTTTGATGATGCTGTTAGACTCTGTTCCGAAATCTAGTGATTTTTGCGTTTTTTGATTGAAAATCTGAATTCGCAAGAAGACTCCGGTTATCATTAAAATCAATATTCGACATCTAAAGACTTCAATTCTTAAATTGTATCACAAGGATTGTGACCAATTACAAAATCTAGTGATTTTGAACTTTACATTCATCACTAGATTTTGGTACTGAGTCTGCTGTTAGCTTAAATTGTAATATTCTTCATCCGTTACAGGTTCCAACCATTCTGCCGGGCCTGCGTTAGCATTTGTTTCAACGGAAAGATGTACAAACCAACTGTCGGGTGCCGCTCCATGCCAGTGCTTTACATTTGGAGCGATTTTTACTACATCACCGGGATTAAGTTCCTGTGCAGGCTTTCCTTCCTCCTGATAGTAACCACGTCCACCTGTTACTAACAGAATCTGTCCGCCCGGATGCTTATGCCAGTTATTCCGACAGCCGGGTTCAAATGTCACATTGCCAATCGGACAATTAAATTCATTATCTCTCGGAACCAGCATGCTAAGCCATGCGTCACCTGTAAAATATTTACTGAACTGTTCCGGAAGTTTCTCTCCTTTTGGGAAGATTACACTTTCACTCAAATTACCTGATTCACACATATCTTTATCACCTTTAAAATATTTTGAAAAATGTTTACTTAGAGCCTATCCGAAAAGTGGTTACCTGCTATAACTTTTACAATATGCAATATGCAAAACCGGAACGGATGCCCGAACATTTAGATTTATTGCAACTTTTCGATATGCATTACTGACTTTTCGGATAGGTTCTTAGTAGTCAAAAAATTAAAAAATTACTAATTTTTATTTGTAAGATGCCCTGTAAATATCAACGTAGTCATCAATACTGAGCTCACTTATGTCACAAAGGAACAGCACACCCTTCGTATCCTTTGCATTCTTTGTTATGGTTCCAAATTCTTCCGGCTTAATGCCGTAATCAGACATCTGATTCTCCCATCTTCGAAATTCAAAGAGGCGATTTTGGGTTTTGAGATTAGCTCATCAATGTAATTATAATATGACTGAGTAGTCACTCATAAAATCCCTTAATATTATATAAATATTTGCTCAACATCTGATTGATTGATCACTCATAACTGAGGCGAAAAAAATTAATTCTTAGCCAGACCTCTCCAAATAATCTGGAATCCATCTTCGATAGACTTATTTTCATCCTGTGATGAATCTGAATCAAGTATAAGGTTCACTACCGCCCTGCTACCCTGATAAAACATTGCAATGGTAAGCTCCGCGGAAAAATCTCTGATTTCTCCCGCTTTTATTCCTTCATCCACAAGCTTATGGAGGAATACATACTCTTTCATCACTTCATCACGCGTAAACTTTGTGATGTAAGGAGATGAACAGAACTGCCCGACAAAAAGGAATTCTTCCTGATTTGCTACTCCCCATTTGATTAGATTTGACCATATTTTTTTTAATTTATCCTTGAAAGTATTCTGTGCCTCAATTTCTTTTCCCATACTGCGGCTTAAATCTCCTTTTACCTCAAAATACAGACTATTGATAAGGTCTTCCTTTGTAGGAAAATAGTTGAAAAGCGTACCTGTGGCTACACCTGCATCTTTTGAAATCTGAGCAGTGGATGTACCGTGGAAGCCTCTTTCAGTGAAGAGCTTCAGGGCTGCTTCCAGAATGGCAGTTCTTTTGTCTTTAACCTGTTCTTTCATATGTTATCTCTGTAAAATGACTGATTAGTCATTTATGTTGTAGTATTACGTTATTATAAATACTTTATGGCATTTTATTCTTGGCTCTTATTAAGTATTGCAGTACATAAGGGATTTTTGGCAACTTAAGTAAAAAATATCCAGCGATACATTTAAAAATCCGAATTGTTAATGTGTAGAGATCATCATGCTCATAGTACTCTCATTAGGCGGTTCAATTCTCGCAAAAAATCTAGATCCCGATCGTTTTTTAAAATATGCGGATGTTCTCCGTAAGCTCTCAAAAAAGCACACCCTGCTTGTGGTAGCAGGTGGAGGAGAAGCGGCAAGGAATTACATCGAAACTGCAAGGGCAGTTGGTGCTGATGAAGTTACATGCGACTACATAGGTATCGAAATTACTCGTCTGAATGCACATCTGCTTGCTGCAGCTCTTGGGCCCGATGCCTGTCCGGAAATCCCCACAAATTATCTTGAAGCCTCAAAGGCTATCCGTCCCGGAAAGGTAGTTGTTATGGGAGGAATCACTCCTGGCCAGACCACGGATGCCGTTGCTGCAATTCTTGCAGAGTTCCTGCGAGCAGACCTGCTGGCAATTGCAACATCTATTGACGGAGTTTACTCATCAGACCCTAACTGTGACCCTTCGGCAGTAAAGTACGATAAAATCTCTCCTGAAAAGCTCATAAACATAGTCATGGCGATTGAGATGAAAGCAGGCTCCAAATCCCCTGTTGATCCTGTAGCCGCAAAAATTATCGAACGCTGCAAACTTGATGCTCTTGTCATGGATGCCCGGGACCCCGACCAGCTCGAAGAAGTTCTTGATAGAGAAGCAGCCAAAAAGTCTCCTATATCGTGCGGGACCTGGATTACGACAAAGATGTGAGGCTCAAAACTCAAACCAATTAAGACTTAAAGTTCAAACCAATTAAGGCTCAGACAAGCCTTTAATAGCCAGACAATATGGAGTTCGAAAAACAAAAGCTGGCTTTAAAAATCTTTATTTTTACAGAAGATGAAAACTTAAACATAGAGGTTCCGACATATATCCCAATAACAGAAAACAGACGGGAGTGCTGGTCTAGAGTTTAGGACTTTTACAAAGCTGGTTTCCTGAAGTTTCTGTTCTGAAATTTCTAAACGGGAGGAGGAACCGGGCTTGAGTTTGCCTGAAAGAAAGAGTTCTTTTAGACGGAGAGGGTTTATTTTCCACTTTTATTTCATTCTTCTATTCCTTACCATCTTCTGCGCTGAGCTCAGTCCTGTTTTCGCAGCAGCAGATGGGACAGTCCCTGAGAAAGAAAGGAAGGGAAATGCCGTTATCACGGATTTTTTCGCAGACCACGAACTATCGGATGCTACAGTCCGGTTTGAGCAACCTCTTGAAAATGCCTCTCTTGTTTTTACTTTGAATTCGGAGACGAAACTGCTGAAATCGGAAACTTTTCTTCTAGGGCCTGTTAAGAAAGGGCAGGAAGTTACAAAAGTCCTTTTCTGGGGAATTGAGGAAGATTTTGGAAAAGACATGGACTCTTATACAGCGCATGTTTATGTTAAAAACGGGAATGAAAGCCTTGCTTTCAGAAAACTTTCATTTTCCGACCGAAATCCCATCCTTTCAAAGCTTAAACTTGTTGACTTCTCCGCAGATTCCGAGAAAGCTTCAGTTTTAATAAGTCTTACAAGCCCCACTAATCTCAGGAGTATACAGGCGCCTGAACCCGGCGTGATTGACCTTGACCTGAAACTTCTCTCGGGCACGAAAATCGTGTATTCTGAAAAGCGGAAGAATATCCCTGTGATAAGCACTTATTATAACGCAAGCTACTGGCCTTTCCTGCTTGAGAATAATAAAAACTACACTGCTCTTTTGAAAATCCATTCCCACTCTCCTGATGTCACTGCAGCCTATATCTCGAACTTCAGAGCTATGGAAGAGGTGGAAATTATTGATCGGGATGTTGATGTGGATGAATACGGAGCAAGTGTCACTATTGTCGGAAAATCCCAGGTACCTTTTGACGGACTTGTAAGGGTTGTGTTGACGCCTGAGAATGGGAAAGTGCAGGTTTTTGAAGAGACCGCGGATATCCTGACTTCGGGAAAAGAAGATACTGTAGGAATAATCTGGCAGGGAGTACAGAAGGGAGATTATAATGTAAAGATCTATGTGCTAAATTCCGAAGGAGAAATTCTGGACAGCCATGAAACGGTTTTGAGGGTTTTTGAACCCGTTGCCGAAGCAACACCTGTCGAAGAATCCCCAGCCTCTAGCTTTTTTGCAGTCCTTGGAATTTTTCTCTGTACTGAAATTCTGTCTGAAAGAAAGGGAAATAAAAAATCTTGAAAGCCTTGGGGCCTTAAAGTCCTGAGAACCTTTAAGCCTAAAAGCCTTCTTAGCTTGACAGTTTTGGTAGCTTTGAAGGCTTTGACAGCTTGAAAGCCTTTAAAGCTTTGACAGCTTAAATCCATGTAAAACTCGAATGCAGGATCATCATGTTTGACCTCATCATCCGAAATATTCTGAACAGAAAGGTCAGGAGTGCACTGACAGTCTGTGGGATTGCCCTTGGAATCTTTGCAGTTATAGTTATGGGTGCGATGTCCGAAAATTTCCACCAGACCTTTGAGCGCTCCATGAGTGTGACCAGCGATAAAATTCGGGTCTTTTCTGAAAGCGGAGTCTTTGGAGGAGGACTTACGGACGATAAGGTAAGCGACGTGCTTCGGGTAGCAGGGGTGAAAGATGCATATGGGCTTTTAATGACTACTTTTGATGAAGACAAAATGGGAATGACCGGGAAGCAGATCCTTGGTGTACCACCGGAAAAATCCAGCGTTGCCCTTTATCCTGTGGAGCTGAAAGCAGGCCGTTTTCTCAGTCCAGGGGATTCATATAATGTTGTTGTCGGAAGCAACATACAAAGGGAATATAAACTCCAGATAGGGAGCAAGTTTGAGATCCATGACAAGTATTTCACCGTTGTAGGAATTCTGGATTATACTGGCTCGATTTTTGACAATGCGGTAATCATACCTCTTGAAACTGCGCAAGATCTCTACGATGTGGGAAACTCGATTTCCTATATCTTTGCAGTGCCAGATGAACGGGTAGATGCCGAAATGCTCTCCAAACGCATAGAATTGAGCGTTAAAGGCACAAGCACTCTCTCTCCCGATGAGCTTGAAGTTCAGGCAAGGCAGTCCTTTATGATCTTCAGTGTAATAACCATTAGCTCAGGGCTCCTTGCAGCAATTATTGGCGGGCTCTGTGTAATGAACACAATGCTCATGTCAGTTGCCGAAAGAACAAGAGAGTTTGGAATTTTGAAAGCCATTGGGGCCGAAACAAAGGATATTTTGCTCCTCACGCTTGGGGAAGCCTCCGGCATGGGCTTTTTCGGCGGAATCCTGGGAATTCTTGTAGGCACAGGGGCTGTTTACCTTATGAATGCCTGGCTTGCAAATACAAGGATAGTGCTTTTCCTGATAACTCCGAGATTACTTGTTATTGCAATGCTCTTCGCCTTATTGATAGGTGCTCTTTCAGGGCTTTATCCTGCATACAGGGCCTCGAAAATGAGCCCTATGGAGGCTTTGAAGCATGCTTGAGTTCGGATACTCTTGCGATATTTCAGCACTTATTTTGATATCTCAATCTACTGGATTGTAAGTATTAAACCGTGAAGAAAGTAACGGATAATTAATCAGAGGTATCCATTATGGTTAAAATAGGTGATATTTATTTAGGTGGGGCTGAAATTTATAATAACCAAATTTATAATAGTGGAGTTAGTTTTTTCCTCACAAATGATAGCAAAATAAGCAATATGTTACCATTTGAAAATGGGAAATGGGATGTAGAACTAAAAAAAGGTCAGCAATCAATTGTAGCTCGCTGTACTGATGTTTTATCGGAAGAACAAATATTAAATTTAGGTTTAAAATACTGCCAGCGAGCTATAGATTTCTTGTCAACAGAATATGCGGAGTATTTAAGTATTAAGGAACTAGGTAATTTTCATATCATTCTATATAAAAAAGATGATAAATTTATTTTAAAACAAGTTCAAACAATTGGTTTTACTTTTGAAATAAATAGTGAAATTGTATCTAGAGACAGTATGGGTAATATTGTTCCTCAACCTGCACCACCTGAGCCAAAGTGGACACCAGCACTACGCTATTATCGCCTATCACAAAATACAAATGATTTGTATGAGGCTTATAAAAATGCGTATTTAAGTTTTGAATCTTCGTTATGCGAAATACATCCAATCCCCATGAAGAAAAATGGGAAACCAGCTCAGGGTGAAAGGGATTGGCTTAAAGATGCGTTAAAAGTTGTTAATTGTAAAATTCAACTTACTGATTATGTTCCTCAGGGTACGACAGATCCTATTGAATATTTTGTTAAAAGTCAATATGACGATATTAGATGTAAACTGTTTCATGCTAAAGGCGTCTTTGCTGATCAATGCCCATTAAATATTATTATACCAGCTAATACCTTTAATCCTGTAGAAGTAAGCAATGCCTATGAAAAGTTAATGCTTTTGGTAAAAGAAATATTAAAAGTAGAATATAATATAAAATTTAAGGGGGGCGTTGTAACTCATATCGGATTTAAATCAATGATTGAGAATAACCTTAGGAACGTTTGAAATATAAGTTCAAGTTTTCATTTCTGGAATTGCTCTATAATTCCATTTCCCCAGATAATCATCAAATACAATTTTCATATTTTCCTTGAAGTTTTCACTTACTTTTCTTGCTGTT